>Ga0160448_100495_pt1 | contig 13536 bp, 10 predicted proteins | sample HID1973M_E1MG_FD_108269 | JGI IMG/M metagenome (GOLD analysis project Ga0160448, IMG submission 108269) | Enriched mosquito-associated microbial communities from UW Madison campus, WI, USA - HID1973M_E1 MG | ecosystem: Host-associated > Arthropoda: Insects > Digestive system > Unclassified ...
GCGGGAGTCGCGCGCCCAGGCCTCGACGTACCGCTTCACCACGGAATCGATCGGCGCCGGCATGACCGAGGGCGAGACGGCCGAGTCGATGCGCGACTTCCTCGCGAGGCTGTCGCTCACCGGCATCCCCCAGCCGCTCGCGTACCTCATCGAGAGCACGGCGTCCCGCCACGGCCTGGTGCGGGTGCGGGCCGACGAGGCCACCGGCCGCACGCGCGTGGAGAGCACCGATGCGGGCCTTCTCGAGGCCATCACCGTCGACCAGGCACTGCGTCCGCTCGGACTGCTGGTGCTCGAAGGCGACGACGCCCTCTCGTCGCGCGTGCCACGCGACGGCGTCTACTGGACCCTCGCCGATGCGCGGTACCCGGTCATCGCGCTCGACGCACGCGGTGAGGCCGAGTCGGTCCATCGGCGCGTCGCGGCGACGGCCTCCGCGCCGGCGGCGACCGAGGAGCAGGCCTACGCCCGCCTCATCGGCACGCTGCGCGGCGGGCACGGCACCCAGGGAGAGTCGGGCTGGCTGGAGCGCGAGCTGGAACAGGCGGTGCGCGCCCGTGCCGAGATCGTGGTGGTGGTGCGCATGCCCGACGGCTCGGAGCGCTCCTTCACCCTGGAGGCGGCGGGCCTGGGTGGCGGGCGCCTTCGCGGCCGGGACCGCGCCGCGGACATCGAACGGACGCTGCCCGTGTCGAGCATCGTGAGCGTCGGCGCCGCCTGACCCCCCCGCTCCGCAACGCCCGGCACCGCCTGCCACCGGTAGACTGATCCGTTATGGCTGACGGCCCCCTCATCGTCCAGAGCGACCGCACCGTTCTCCTCGAAGTCGCGCACCCCGACGCAGAGAGCGCGCGGCACGAGCTCGCGATCTTCGCCGAGCTGGAGCGCGCGCCCGAGCACATCCACACGTACCGCATCACGCGGCTCGGGCTGTGGAACGCGCGCGCCGCGGGCCACGATGCCGACGACATGCTGGCGACGCTCGACCGCTGGTCGCGATTCCCGGTGCCGCCGTCGGTGTCGATCGACATCGCCGAGACGGTGGGCCGCTACGGGCGCCTGGTCATCGAGCGCAACGAGGACGGCGAGCTGATCCTGCGGTCGACGGATGCCGCGGTCCTGACGGAGATGTCGAAGAACAAGCGCATCCAGCCGCTGCTGATCGGGCATCCCTCCCCCGACTCGTACGTGATCGACGCGTGGGCGCGCGGTCAGATCAAGCAGGAGCTGCTGAAGATCGGCTGGCCCGCCGAGGACCTCGCCGGCTACACGCCGGGAACGCCGCACCCGATCGACCTCGCCGAGGACGGCTGGCAGCTGCGGCCCTACCAGCGCCATGCCGTCGACATCTTCACCCAGGGCGGGTCGGGCGTCGTCGTGCTCCCCTGTGGGGCGGGAAAGACGCTCGTCGGTGCGGCAGCGATGGCCGACACGAAGACCACGACGCTGATCCTGGTGACCAACACCGTCAGCGCGCGCCAGTGGCGCGACGAGCTGCTGAAGCGTACGTCGCTGACCGCCGAGGAGATCGGCGAGTACTCCGGTCAGACGAAGGAGATCAAGCCCGTCACCATCGCGACCTACCAGATCCTGACCGCGAAGCGGAAGGGCGAGTACGCGCACCTGGCACTCCTGGACGCCCTGGACTGGGGCCTCATCGTGTACGACGAGGTGCACCTGTTGCCTGCACCCGTCTTCAAGCTCACCGCCGATCTGCAGGCGCGTCGCCGCCTCGGCCTCACCGCGACCCTGGTGCGCGAGGACGGCCGCGAGGGCGACGTGTTCAGCCTCATCGGACCCAAGCGGTTCGATGCGCCGTGGAAGGAGATCGAGGCGCAGGGCTTCATCTCCCCCGCCGTCTGCTACGAGGTGCGCGTCGACCTGCCGGCGGGCGACCGCCTGGAGTACGCGGCCGCTGCCGACGACGAGCGCTACCGGCTCGCCGCGACCGCCCCGGCGAAGATCGGCGTGGTGCGCCAGCTCGTCGAACGCCACGAGGGCGAGCGCATCCTCATCATCGGCCAGTACCTCGATCAGATCGACGTCCTCGCCGAGGCGCTGAACGCGCCCAAGATCACCGGCCAGACGCCGGTCGACGAGCGCGAGGAGCTCTACCAGGCCTTCCGCGTGGGCGAGATCTCGGTGCTGGTGGTCTCGAAGGTCGCGAACTTCTCGATCGACCTGCCCGAGGCATCCGTCGCCATCCAGGTGTCGGGGTCGTTCGGCTCGCGCCAGGAGGAGGCCCAGCGGCTCGGACGCCTGCTGCGCCCCAAGCAGTCCAACCACACGGCGAGCTTCTACACGCTGATCGCGCGCGACACCGTCGACCAGGACTTCGCGCAGAACCGGCAGCGGTTCCTGGCCGAGCAGGGCTACGCGTACACGATCCTCGACGCACACTCGCTCGCGGCCTGACCAGCGACGCGGAGAGGCCCGGCGCCGATACGGCGCCGGGCCTCGCGCGTCCTTCGGGCTAGCCGATCGTGATGCGGTTGAGCGCGCCCGGCGTGTAGGGGCTGTGCGCGGTCAGGTAGGCGGCGAACGCATCGATGTCGAGCCCGCCGTAGTAGACGTTCTGCGCCTGCAGGAACGTCGGGAAGCCGTCCCCGCCGCCGGCGAGGAAGTTGTTCGTCACCACGCGGTACACCGTCGTGTCGACCAGCGGCTGCCCGTTCAGCGTGACCGCCCCGAGCGTCGTGCCCGAGTAGGAGTAGGCGAAGCCCGCGCTCACCTGCAGGATCTTGCGCGCGCTCGTGTTCGGTCCGCTCCACTGCTCGTTCAGCAGCTGCTTGATCTGCGCGCCGGTGAGGTCGAGCGAGACCAGGTAGTTGTTGAACGGCTGGACCGTGAACGCCTCCTCGAACGTGACGGCACCCGGTGCCTCGCCCCACGACGAGGCGCTGTAGGTCAGATCGGCGCGGATGCCGCCCGGGTTCATCAGGGCGATGACCGGGGTCGCGTACGGCCCGACGACGCTCGGATCCGCGAGCTGCGCATCGGCGATCAGGTCGCCGAGCGCCGACTCACCGCCCGGATTGGGCGTGCGAGTGATGTCGGAGGCGATCTGGCCGATCACCTTGCTCGCGATCGGGGCCACCAGCGTCTTGTACTTCGCGATCAGCTCGGTCTCGGCCTTGTCCTTCGGCACATCCCGGGTCACGAGCACGTTCGCGCTCTTCACCGACGTGCGCACGATGTCGTCGGCCTTCTTGTCGTAGGTGAGCGTCGTGTCGGTGTAGAGGCGACCGAACGACGACGCCGACGTCACCATGCGGTCGTTGCCGGCCGGGTCCTTGATGCTGCACACGTACGGCTGGTGGGTGTGCCCCGAGATGATCATGTCGATCGCCGGGTCCAGGCCCTGGGCGATCGGGATGATCGGGCTCGTGGGATCGAGCTGTGCGCCGTTGGCGCATGCTGCGTCGTAGGACGGGCTCACCTGGTACGGGTTGTTGTTCTGGTCGTACCAGGTCTGCTGCCCCGGCACACCGCCCTGGTGGATGAGCACGACGATCGCGTTGACGCCCTTCGCCTTGAGCTCGGGCACCAATGCGTTGGCGGTGGCCACCTCGTCCTTGAACTCCAGCCCCGCGATGCCGGACGCCGTGACGATGTCGGGGGTGTCCTTCAGGGTCATTCCGATGAAGGCGATCTTGGCGCTCTTCATCTTCTTGATCGTGTACGCCGGCAGGATCGTCTCGTTCGTCCCCTCCTTGACCACGTTGGCGGCGAGATAGTCGAAGTCCGCGCCGCGGAACTTGCGGTCGGGGCACGAGTTCTGGTTGTTCGCGCCGTCGCCGTCGGCGAGGCATCCGCCGTTCGCCATGCGCTGCAGCTCCACGTAGCCCTCGTCGAACTCGTGGTTGCCGACGGCGGACACGTCGAGCTTCAGCGCGTTGAGCGCCTCGATCGTCGGCTCATCGTGGAACGCGCCTGACAGCAGAGGCGATGCGCCGATGAGGTCGCCGGCCGCGACCGTCAGCGACCAGTGGTTGGACTGCCGGGCCTGCGCCAGGTGGGTCGCGAGGTACTCGACCCCGCCGACGCCGGCAGGAGTGAGCGTGTCGGTCGTGACGTCGGTCGGCCTGGTCGCGCCCGGGGCGAGCGTGTGGTCGATGACGAGTCGGCCGCTGGATCCGGCGGGCGGCTCGAGGTTGCCGTGGAAGTCGTTGAACGACAGCAGCTGGATGTCGAAGGTCTGTCCGGGCGGGGTCTTCTTGTCGTCCGGCGCAGCGGTGGCCGCGGACCCCGGTCCGACAAGGGCGAGCACGACCGCGGATGCGGCGATGACCGCTCCTCCTGCGAGTCGGGCGATCGGTGTGTTGCGCGTGTGCACAGAACCCTCCCGTTCTTCTGGCGGGCGACGCTGCCCGCCTGGATTCACGCGTCCTCGTGGGCGCGATCACCAGAAACGTAATACACGGCACGCGGGCGCGACAGGGGGAATGCCGGACTCGGCCGCACGGGAAGGTCGCGATCGTCGCTCCGACGGTGAGTCCGAGCGAGCCGAAGAAGTCCACGGGCGCGAACGCACGACGCGCAGGTCGCCGAGCGCGGGGTGCGTGCCGGGGTGAACGGTCACCCGGCGACGTAGCGGAGGAACGCGAATCCTTCGTCGTCGGTCAGAATCCCCGCGAGACCGAACCGGCGGTCCGCCTCCCCCGCCCCCTGCACGATCCGGCCGGCGCTGCCCCCGACGAAGCGGGGCGCGAGTGTCACGCAGACCTCGTCTACGAGCTGTGCCTCCAGGAGCGCGCCGAACAGGTGCGGTCCCCCCTCGCACAGCACCTGCGTCCAGCCACGGCGCGCGAAACCCTCGACCATGGTCGCCAGATCCACCGTCGCCGTGCGACCTGAGGCCACGACGGAGGCCACCGGTTCGAAGCGCCCGCCGTCGGCGGTCGCGGCGGCATCCGTCGTCACGATCACCGGCCGACGCACCGCTTGCGTGAACACGGAGTCGTCCGGATCGAGGTGCAGCCCACCGCTGACCACGGCGAGCGCCGGCTGGTCGTCGAGGCCGTGCGCGCGGCGCCACCGGACATCCTCCGCCTCGACCTTCACGCCGCCGTATCCCTCGGCGCGCACGGTTCCCGCCCCGACAACCACGACATCCGCCATGGCACGCAGCACCTGCATCAGCGCACGGTCGGTCTCGCCGCCGAGGGCGCCGCTGCGGCCCTCGAGGGTGACCGCGCCGTCGGCGCTCGAGACGAAGTTCATGCGCACCCGCGTGGCTTCGCGCCCGTCGAGTGCGTACGCGTCGAACAGCTCGGCACGCGAGGGCATCAGTCGTTCCCGTCGGGACGCGTGTTGTGCAGTTCGTAGGCGGGCTGCCGCCATCCCAGGATCGCCTCGACCATGCGCATCGCGTCGACGGTCTCCGCGACGTTGTGGGCGCGCACGATCCGCGCCCCCTGGACGGCGCAGTAGACCGCCGCCGCGAGAGACCCCGGCAACCGGTCGCGCTTGTGACGATCGAGCGTCTCGCCCACGAAGTCCTTGTTCGACAGGGCGACCAGCAGGGGCGCGCCGAGGCCGACCAGCTCGCCGAGCCTGCGGGTGAGCTCGAGAGTCTGACGCGTGTTCTTGTTGAGGTCGTGCCCGGGGTCCAGCACGATCCGCGAATCCGGCACGCCATGCTCCCTGGCGACCTCCCTCCGCGCGACGAGGAAATCGGCGATGTCGCCGATCACGTCGTCGTAGCGCGGAAGCGGATGCTGCGTGCGCGGCGCCGCGAGACTGTGGGCGATCACGACCCCCGCGCCCCCCTGTGCGATGACGTCGGCCATCGCCGGATCGTGAAGGCCCGTGGTGTCGTTGATGATCGCGGCACCCGCCTCGATCGCCGCGTACGCGACCTCCGGATGGAAGGTGTCCACGCTCACACGGGCGATCGGGGCCAGCTCCCGCACGACCGGGACGACGCGCGCGATCTCCTCGTCCACCGGCACCGCGGGACCTGGCGCGAACTTCACGCCGCCCACGTCCACGATCTCGGCGCCGGCCTCGACGGCGGCGCAGCCCGCGGCGACCGCGGCGCCGAGCTCGAAGGTCGCACCCCGATCGTAGAAGGAGTCGGGCGTGCGGTTCACGATCGCCATGACCGCGATGCGCCTCGACAGGTCGAGCGCACCGCCCGGCAGGTCGAGCACCGGCGAGCGCAGGGCGGAGGAGGCGTCGGGCGCGAGTGTCACGGAAGCAGATCCTCCAGCGGCACGTCGGCGTCTCGCAGACGCGCGGTATCGAGCCGCGCACCCGAGCGGATGAGCGCCTGCACCTTGTCGTTGACGTCCCAGACGTTGACGTTCATGCCCGCGACGATACGGCCGTCGTCCGTCCAGAAGGCGATGAACTCGCGCGCGTCGAGATCGCCGCGCACCACGAGCTCGGCGTCCGTCATGAGAGGTGCGTACCCGGACAGCTCCATGCCCAGGTCGTACTGGTCGGTGTAGAAGTACGGGATCTCGTCGAAGACGGCCTGCCGCCCGAGCATCGACCGCGCCACGACCTTGCCCGCGTTCAGCGCGTTCGCCCAGTGCTCACTGCGCAGGTGCCGCTGCAGGACCGGGTGGAACGCGTTCGCGACGTCGCCCGCCGCGTACACATCGTCCGCGCTGGTGCGCAGCGCCTCGTCGGTGAGGACGCCGTTGAGGATGTCGAGCCCCGCCTCCTCGGCGAGCGCCGTGTTCGGCGTCGCCCCGACGCCCACCAGCACGAGGTCGGCCTGCAGCGTCTCGCCGTCGACCACCACGCCCGTGGCGCGGGTGTCGCCGACGATCCGGTCCACTCCGACCGAGGTGCGCAGATCGACGCCGTGCTCGAGATGGAGGCCCCGGAACACCTCGCCCATCTCCGCGCCGAGGGCCACGGCCAGCGGGACGGCGTCGCGTTCGAGGATCGCGACCTCGTTGCCGAAGCCGCGGGCCGTGGCGGCGACCTCCATGCCGATCCACCCCGCCCCGATAACCACGAGCCGTCGTCCGCCGTCCCGCAGCAGGGAGGCCAGCGCGTCCGAGTCGTCGAGCCGCCGGAGTGTCATGACCCCCGGCAGGTCGTGACCCGGGAGCGGGATCATCCGCGGAGTCGCGCCGGTGGCGAGCAGCACGGCGTCGTACGTCAGCCGGGTGCCGTCCTCGAGCTCCACCGCATGCGCAGTGGGCTCGAGCGACGTGGCCGCGACTCCGGTGATCAGCCGGATGCCGCGATCGGCGTACCAGTCGGCGGGGTGGAGGATGACGGCATCCATTCCCTCGCGCCCCGCCAGGTATCCCTTCGACAGCGGGGGCCGCTGGTACGGAGGATGAGCCTCGGCGGCGACGACCGTGATCTCACCGTCGAACCCCTCGTCGCGCAGGGCCTCGGCGGCGGTTCCCCCCGCGAGGCCTCCCCCGATGATCAGCATTCGGCTCATCGCGACTCCTCTCCTCGATGTCGGTGAGTCAGACCGGGCGCGCTCCGGCGAATCTCGTCTGCAGAGCGGAGTCCGCGGCCAGCACGCCGCGGAATGCCGTGGTCGTGGTCAGGGCGGTCTCGGTGCGCACGCCCCGCGCCGACATGCACAGGTGCTCGGCTTCGACGACGACGCCGACGCCGCGCGGCTCCAGAGCCGTCTCGAGCGTGCGTGCGATCTGGACCGTCAACGTCTCCTGCACCTGCAGTCCGCGCGCGTGGTGCGCGACGACGCGGGCGAGCTTCGAGAGTCCGACGAGGTGTTCGCCGGGCACGTAGCCCACGGTGGCCGTGCCGCGGAACGGCAGCAGGTGATGGCGGCAGAGCGACACGAACGGGATGCCGCGCACCACTACCGGCTCGTCGTAGGCGTCTTCGTTGGCGAACGTCGTCATCTCGAACGGCTCGGGCGTGATCATCTCGATGAACGCGTCGGCCACGCGCCGGGGGGTCTGGGCGAGATCGCCCTCGTCCGGGTCGAATCCGAGCGCCGCCAGCAGGTCGGCGACCGCGATCATCGCCGCGTCGCGATCGACGGGGGCGTCGTCGGGCAGGGCGTGCAGCGCGGGCAGGTGCGCCGGGGTCGACATCATCCCCACTCCTTCGTGTTGAGCACGATCGGCTCGCCTGCCCTGACGCTAGGACTCGTCGATTCTTTTGTCAAGGTTTCTGTTTTTAGAGGTAGACTCCCGCCGTGAGCACCCTCACCCCCCACCGCGCGGACGCGGTCGCGGCGCTCGCCGACCCGCACCGGCGCGAGCTGTACCGACTCGCCGCCGAGCGCCCGATCAGTCGCGACGATGCCGCCCTCGCACTCGGGATGCCGCGCAGCACGGCGGCGGTGAACCTCGACAGACTCGCCGAGGCGGGCCTCCTCACGGTGTCGTACGAGCGCCGATCGGGTCGCAGCGGGCCCGGGGCCGGTCGCCCAGCCAAGCTCTACCGGGCGGCCGAGACCGAGATCGCCGCCACCTTCCCGGAGCGGCACTACGAGCTCGCCGGCGAACTTCTCGCCGCAGCGGCCCAGCAGGCCGACGAGCGCGGCGTGCCCGTGCGGCATGCCCTCGACGCCGAGGCGTTCGCCGCCGGCGCCGCGATCGGCGCAAGATGCCACGACCTCGAGGGTGCACTCGTGATGTGCGGCTACGCGCCGCACGCGAAGGGGGCCGACGCGTCCGGCGAGACGTCGAAGACGGACGATCTCGTGCTGGCGAACTGCCCGTTCCACGCGCTCGCCACCCGCCACACCACCCTGATCTGCGGGGCGAACCTCGAACTCGTCAAGGGCCTCGCCGCCGGCACCGCCGACCCCCGGATCCCCGTGCTCGCGCCCGCCGCGGACCGTTGCTGCGTGGAGATCCGCCGGGCGGGCGAGTGACGGATTCTCGGGCGCATCGCCGGATATCCAGGCGCCGCATCGCTTCCGCCGACATAATGAGGGCATGACCGCACCGCGCATCCTCGTCGTGGACGACGAACCGAACATTCGCGACCTGCTGATCACGAGCCTGCGATTCGCCGGATTCCAGGTACGGGCCGTCTCCAACGGCGCCCAGACGATCTCGGCGGTGCTCGAGGAAGAGCCGGACCTCATCATCCTCGACGTGATGCTGCCCGACATGAACGGGTTCAGCGTCACCAAGCGCCTCCGCGGCGCCGGGTACACCGCGCCGATCCTCTTCCTCACCGCCAAGGACGAGACCGAGGACAAGATCACCGGCCTCAATGCGGGCGGCGACGACTACGTCACCAAGCCCTTCAGCCTCGACGAGATCGTTGCCCGCATCCAGGCGATCCTGCGCCGCACCATGCAGGCCGACGAGGAGTCGGTGATCCGGGCCGGCGAGATCACGATGGACCAGGACACGCACGACGTCCAGGTCGGCGACGCGTCCATCGACCTCAGCCCCACCGAGTTCAAGCTGCTGCGCTACCTCATGCTCAACCCCAACCGCGTGCTGTCGAAGGCGCAGATCCTCGACCACGTGTGGGAGTACGACTTCAACGGCGACGCGGGCATCGTCGAGAGCTACATCTCGTACCTGCGTCGCAAGATCGACCCGCACTCGTCCGAACCGCTCATCCAGACCAAGCGCGGCTTCGGCTACATGCTGAAGGCCGGCAAGACCGCGTAGCGCGGGAGCGAGCGAGGGGGACGATCTGGCGCACAAGCCCGACGCGATCACCCGGTGGTGGCGCGGAACGAGTCTGCGCGCGAAGGTCACCGGTGTCACCGTCGCGCTCCTGGCCGTCGGTCTCATCGCGGCCGGCGTGGGCACGGCCCTGTTCCTGCGCAACTCGCTCATCGACGGCGTCGAGAGCCAGCTGATCACGCTCGGGGGCACGGAGGCAGCAGCGCCGCTGCTGGAGTTCTCCTCCGTCGAGGGACGCCTGGTCGTGGAAGGGAAGGACAGCCCGGGCGTCGACTTCTTCGTCGCCGTCTACGAGCCGACGGACCCTGAGGACAATCTCCTCGCCCTCGTGGGCGGGCGCGGTGGCCCGCCTCCCGACGTCCCCGCCACCCTGACGCCCGAGACGGCGGTCACCGACGACGGGAAGGTCGAGCCGATCAGCTCGGCCGACGGCGAGGTCGAGTTCCTCTCGACGGTGTCGATCTCGCAGTCGGAGGACACCGGCATCCTCTACCCGCAGCTGGTCGCCCTCCCCCTCGGCCCCGTCAACCGCACGATCGCGCAGTACATCGGCATCTACTCGATCCTCGCGCTCGTGGTCCTCATCGCCGGCGCCGTGGCCACCCGCTTCCTGGTCACCCTGACCTTCCGCAGCCTCGGGCAGGTGGAATCGACCGCCGACGCCATCGCCGCCGGCGACTTCAGCCTGCGCATGACCGACATCGAGCCGACCACGACGGAGGTCGGCCGGCTCAAGACGGCGATCAATGCGATGCTCGACCGCGTCGACGCGGCGCTCTCCCAGCGGGACTCCACGGTGCGGCAGATGCGGCGGTTCGTCGGCGACGCGAGCCACGAGCTGCGCACGCCCCTCGTGACCGTGCGCGGCTACGCCGAGCTGTACCGCATGGGCGCCATCCGCGGCGACGAGGACGTGGCGCAGTCGATGGAGCGCATCGAGAAGGAAGCCATCCGCATGGGCGTGCTCGTGGAGGATCTGCTCGCCCTCGCGCGCCTCGACGAACGACGCGACGTCGTGATCGGTCCCGTCGACCTTCGGCCCATCGCCCGTGATGCCGCCCTCGACGTGCGCGCCGCCTCGCCGATGCGCCCGGTCACGGTGATCGACTCGACGTTGGAGGAGCCCGCGCTGCCGCCGGAGGAAGAGGAGACCAGCGTGTCGCCCGAGGCCAAGCGCCGCGGCGGCGGACCCTCCGCGATCTCGCGGGCCGGCGCCACCCTGTCGCTGCTGCGCCGGCGGCCCAAGCCGGTGCCCGCAGCCGGAGCCGCAGGCGCAGCGCTGCCGCCGATCCTTCCCGACGCGGAGCCGCCGCCGGCGGCCGACGCGCTTCCACCGGTCGTGCTCGGCGACGAGAACCGCATCCGGCAGGTCGTGACGAACCTCCTCGGCAACGCACGGCGATACTCGTCCGAGGACTCCCCCATCGAGCTGCGGGTCGGCGTCGACCCGCGGGCCCGCATGGGCTGGATCGAGATCATCGACCATGGCGAAGGAGTGCCCGACCAGATCAAGGACAAGATCTTCCAGCGCTTCTGGCGCGCCGACACCTCGCGCACCCGCGAGACGGGCGGATCGGGACTGGGCCTGTCGATCGTCGCGTCGATCGTCGAGGCGCTGCACGGTTCGGTCGTCGTGTCGGACACCCCCGGAGGGGGCGCCACCTTCCACGTCGAGTTCCCGCTCGCCGACGCCCGTGACGCCGCCGAGCACCTCGATCTCGCGACCCAGCCGATGGCGCGGCTGGCCGACGCACCCGAGTAGGCCCCTCCTCCCCAGCCGCGTCCGGCGGTCCGAACCCCACAGGTGAGGGCGGATGCCGATGCCACGGCCCCGCACGCGCCTAGCGTGGCTTCACCGCGGGTTCGGCATCCGGCCGCCGCACGATATCAGGAGCCCCGAATGGCCGTCTTCACCGTCGACAGCGACAGCATCCTCACCTCGACCGCGAGCGTGCGCGGCACGATCGATCGCCTTCAGGCCGAATCCAACGCGATGCTCGCGCAGCTCACGCAGTTGCAGTCGTCGTGGACGGGTTCGGCGTCGACCGCGTTCTCGGGGGTGGTCGAGCAGTGGCGGGCCACGCAGCGGCAGGTCGAGGAGTCGCTCGCGACCATCAACGCGTCGCTGTCCGCCGCCGGTCGACAGTACGCCGACACGGAACTGGCCGCGACCGGGCTGTTCCGCTGACACCTGCAACGCAGAACGGCCCCTCCGCGAGGAGGGGCCGTTCTGTGAACGCGTTACGCGGTCGTGGAGTTCTGGATCAGAAGTCCATGCCACCGGTCGGGTCGCCGACGGGAGCGGCGGCCTTCTCGGGCTTGTCGGCGACGACGGCCTCGGTCGTGAGGAAGAGGCCGGCGATCGACGCGGCGTTCTGCAGCGCCGAGCGGGTCACCTTGGCGGGGTCGATGATGCCCTGCGCGAACAGGTCACCGTACTCACCCGTCGCGGCGTTGAGGCCGTGGCCGAGCGGGAGCTCCGACACCTTGTTCGCCACGACACCGGGCTCGAGACCCGCGTTGAGGGCGATCTGCTTCAGCGGAGCCTCGATCGCGACGCGCACGATGTTCGCACCGGTCGCCTCGTCACCGGTGAGCTCGAGCGAGTCGAGAGCCTTGCGACCCGACTGGATGAGCGCGACGCCACCACCGGCGACGATGCCCTCCTCGACGGCAGCCTTCGCGTTGCGGACGGCGTCCTCGATGCGGTGCTTGCGCTCCTTGAGCTCGACCTCGGTGGCCGCGCCCGCCTTGATGACGGCCACGCCGCCGGCGAGCTTCGCGAGGCGCTCCTGCAGCTTCTCGCGGTCGTAGTCGCTGTCGGTGTTGTCGATCTCGCGGCGGATCTGGGTCACGCGACCCTCGATCTGGCCCGCCTCGCCGGCACCCTCGACGATCGTGGTCTCGTCCTTGGTGACGATGACCTTGCGCGCACGGCCGAGCAGGTCGAGGGTGGCGTTCTCGAGCTTGAGACCGACCTCCTCGGTGATGACCTGGCCACCCGTGAGGATCGCGATGTCCTGCAGCTGCGCCTTGCGGCGGTCGCCGAAGCCGGGAGCCTTGACGGCGACCGACTTGAAGATGCCGCGGATCTTGTTCACGACGAGGGTCGCGAGGGCTTCGCCGTCGACGTCCTCGGCGATGATGAGCAGCTGACGGCCGGCCTGGATCACCTTGTCGACGATCGGCAGCAGGTCCTTGATGTTCGAGATCTTGCCGTTGACGATCAGGATGTAGGGGTCTTCGAAGACCGCCTCCTGGCGCTCCGGGTCGGTCACGAAGTACGCCGACAGGTAGCCCTTGTCGAAGCGCATGCCCTCGGTGAGCTCGAGCGTGGTGCCGAAGGTGTTCGACTCCTCGACGGTGACGACGCCCTCCTTGCCCACCTTGTCGATGGCCTCGGCGATGAGCGCGCCGATCTCGGGGTCGGCGGCGGAGATGGACGCGGTGGCGGCGATCTCCTCCTTGGTCTCGACCTCCTTGGCGTTCGCGCGCAGCTCGACCTCGACGGCCTGGACGGCCTTCTCGATGCCGCGCTTCAGGCTGATGGGGTCGGCGCCGGCCGCGACGTTGCGCAGGCCCTCCCGGACGAGCGCCTGAGCGAGCACGACCGAGGTGGTCGTGCCGTCGCCGGCGACGTCGTCGGTCTTCTTGGCGACCTCCTTGACGAGCTCCGCACCGATCTTCTCGTACGGGTCGTCGAGTTCGATCTCCTTGGCGATGGAGACACCATCGTTGGTGATCGTGGGGGCGCCCCACTTCTTCTCGAGCACGACGTTGCGACCGCGGGGGCCGAGCGTCACCTTGACGGCGTCGGCCAGGATGTTGAGGCCGCGCTCGAGGCCCCGGCGGGCATCCTCGTTGAAAGCAATGATCTTTGCCATGGGTAAGTGTCGTCCCTCCCGGACGTGAGCCACAGTGGAGTTGGCAC
>Ga0160448_100504_pt1 | contig 13403 bp, 13 predicted proteins | sample HID1973M_E1MG_FD_108269 | JGI IMG/M metagenome (GOLD analysis project Ga0160448, IMG submission 108269) | Enriched mosquito-associated microbial communities from UW Madison campus, WI, USA - HID1973M_E1 MG | ecosystem: Host-associated > Arthropoda: Insects > Digestive system > Unclassified ...
GGCGGCATCCTGTCCGAGCCGGAAGTAGACGGGGTTGTCGTCGCTGTGCGCCAGGAGCATGAGGACGACCGCGGCGGCCCAGGCCCGAGCCCGTGCCCAGGTCTGGGCGTCGTGGCGCGAATCGGCCGCGTCGATGAACCGCGCTCGGCCAGGGGCGTCGAACGCCAGCCACGCGACGGCGAGGTCGTACGCCGGGTCGCCGGCCGTCACGTCGCCGAAGTCGATGATCCCGACGAGCGCGCCCTCGCGGGCGACGAGGTTTCCCGGGTGGAGGTCGCCGTGGATCCACACCGGAGCGAGATCCCAGGGGGTGGCGGCGAGTCCTGCCAGCCACACAGCGTGCAGTCCGGCCGCTGACATCTCGTCGAGGACGTGGGCAGCTCGCAGGGTGCGGAGGCGCTCCTGGACGGCATCGGTGCGCGTCGCCAGCGGACCGCCGCGGAACGGATTGACGGGGTGGTCGTCCGGCGCGCGCGTATGCAGTGCACCGAGTGCGCGCGCGAGCGCATCGGCCCACGCGCCGCGCTCGTCCGGGGACTGCTCGATCGCGCTCGCGCCGTCGAGCCACGGGACCACAGACCAGGGCCACGGGTAGCCGTCGGCGGGCGTGCCGTTCAGGAGGGGGGCCGGAACGCGCACGCCGAGCGGCTCGAGCCGCTCGGCCACCCCCGGGAGCACCGCCTGCTCGTGGAGCACGAGCGGTGCGGCGAGAGCGCGGCGGGGGAGCCTGACCGCGTAGTCGTCGCCCAGACGCCACACCTCACTGTCCCAGCCCTCCGCGACCTTCCGCAGCGGCAGCTGCGCGTGGTCGGGGATCGCGTGGGTCGCCTGGGCGGCGAGCAGGCCACGGATGAGTGCGGATTCGATCGGGACCTCGGCGGCGGGCTTATCGGGCACAGTACGACGTTACCTCTTGTGTTTATGTTGATATGTGTTGTATTGTGTGGGAATCCAACGGAGGGTTGTCCCACATGTACGCGACGGAGCGCCACGAGCAGATCGAGCTCCTGCTGGCTGCGCAGAGCCGGGTGAGCGTCGTCCAGCTCGCCGAGAGGTTCGACGTCACCACCGAGACGATCCGCCGTGACCTCGATCACCTCGAGGCGGCCGGGGCTCTGCGCCGCGTGCACGGCGGAGCGGTGAGCCGGGAACGCGCGAGCACGCGTGAGCCCTCGCTCGCCGAGCGTCTCGATCACCATGGCGGGGCGAAGGCGGCCATCGGCCTGCGTGCCCTCGACGCGCTGGGGCGCGAGTTCACCGGCTCGGTGTTCCTCGACGCCGGCACCACGACCGCCGCCGTCGCCTCGGCGATGATTCCTCGCCTCGTCTCCGCCCGCATCGAAGTCGTGACCCACTCGCTCGCACTGGGACACACCCTCGCCGGCGTCCCGGGTGCGTCCCTCTCGCTCGTGGGAGGGCGGGTGCGCGGGCTGACCGCCGCCGCTGTCGGCGCCGACACCGTGCGGGCGATCGGCGCTCTGCGTCCCGACGTCGCCTTCATCGGCACCAACGGGGTCTCGGCGACGTTCGGGCTCAGTACCCCCGATCCCGACGAGGCCGCAGTCAAACGGGCGATCGTCGCGTCCGCGCGACGCGTGGTCGTGGTGGCCGACGCCGAGAAGCTGGGCGCGGAGCTCCTGGTCGGGTTCGCGCCGCTGTCCGACATCGACGTGCTGGTGACCGATGCCGCCCCCGACGCAGAACTCGCGTCCGCGCTCGCGGACGCCGACGTGGAGGTCTGGCTCGCATGATCGTGACGCTCACCGCCAACCCGTCCCTCGATCGCACCATCATGCTGCCCGCACCGCTGCAGGTCGGCGACGTCCAGAGCGCGGCCTCGGCCCGGGAGGACGCGGGCGGCAAGGGCATCAACGTCGCGCGGGCCATCATCGCGGCGGGAGAGGAATGCCTCGCCGTGCTGCCGCTCGCGTCCGGTGATCCGTTCGACGCCGCTCTGCGTGCGGCCGACGTCGACGCGCAGCGGGTCCCGATCCGCGGGAACATCCGGGCGAACATCGCGATCACAGACCCTGCCGGCGTCACCACGAAGCTCAACCTGCCTGGCGCCGAACTGTCGTCGGAGGAAGCCGCCGCCGTCGTCGACGCGGTGGTCGCGGCATCCGCCGGTGCCCGCTGGCTCGTCCTCGCGGGCTCGTTGCCGCCAGGAGTCGCGGACGACTTCTACGTGCAGGTGCTGTCCGCCGTCCGCCAGGCGCACGGTGCGGATGCGCCGCTCGTCGCCGTGGACACCTCAGGCCCGGCACTCGCGGCCGTGGTCGCCGATGGCGGCGCCGACCTCATCAAGCCGAACGACGACGAGCTCGCGGAACTCGCCGGCGTGTCGCTCGACGGCGACGACGTGCACGCGGTGCTCGACGTCGCCCGCGCCCTCGTCCCCTCCCGGGTCCGCGCGGCGCTGGTCACCCTCGGTGCGCGCGGCGCGCTGCTCGTCGACGGTGACGGCGCCTTGCTGGCCACTCCGCCGCCGATCCAGGTGGTGAGCACGGTCGGTGCGGGTGACAGCTCGCTCGCCGGCTACGTGCTCGCCGCGACGCGGGGCGATACCCGCGAGGAGCGGCTGCGCCTGGCCGTCCGGTACGGCGCGGCGGCGGCATCCCTTCCCGGCACCAAGGCGCCGCGGCCCGCAGATCTGCCCCCCGGCGACGTGCCCGTCACGCCCGTCGGCTGAAACCCACCCACCCCCACGACCGCAGGAGGTCACCGTGTCCGACACCATAACCACAGGCCTGGTCAGCCTCGACGCCCCCCTGGGCGCCGACAAGGCCGCCGTCATCAGGGCGCTCGCCGCGCGCGTCGTCGCGCAGGGCCGCGCGAACGACGCCGAGTCCCTCTTCGAGGACGCGTGGGCGCGAGAGGAGAAGGATGAGACGGGCCTCCCCGGCGGGATCGCGATCCCGCATGCGAAGAGCGCTGCCGTCACCACGCCGTCGCTCGCCTTCGCGCGCCTGAACCCCGGAGTCGACTTCGGTGCGCCCGACGGCCCTGCCGACCTCGTGTTCCTCATCGCCGCCCCCGCGGACGCCGCCGAGGCGCATCTCGCGGTGCTCTCGAAGCTGGCGCGAAGCCTCATGCAGGCCGACTTCACTTCGGGATTGCGCGCGGCGCAGACCGACGGCGAGGTCGTCGCGATCGTGCAGGAGGCGATCGGCGAACGCGAGGCTGCTCCCGCGGCCGCGGTCGCCCCCTCTCCGACGTCGGCACCCGCGTCCGCCCCCGCGACGGACCTCGTCGTCGACGGGCGCCCCGCCCGCGTCGTGGCGGTCACCGCCTGCGCCACCGGCATCGCCCACACATTCATGGCGGCCGACGCGCTGAGCGCCGCCGGCAAGAAGGCCGGCATCGACCTCGTCGTCGAGCCGCAGGGCTCCAGCGGCTACCAAGCCCTCCCGGCGGACGTCATCCGCAATGCCGATGCGGTGATCTTCGCGACCGACGTCGACGTGCGGGATCCGCAGCGGTTCGCCGGCAAGCCGGTGGTCCGCTCGGGCGTCAAACGGGGCATCGAGCAGCCCGACCAGCTGGTCGCGGAGGCGGTGGCCGCGGCCAACAATCCCTCTTCGACCCGCGTGGGCGGAGAGGCCGAGGCATCGGCCTCCGCCCCGGCGGAGACGATCTCGTGGGGCGCCCGCATCCAGCGCATCCTCCTCACGGGTGTCAGCTACATGATCCCGTTCGTCGCGGGCGGCGGCCTGCTCATCGCACTCGGCTTCCTCCTCGGCGGGTACAACGTCACGGACAACGCCGCGACGGTGATCGTCCAGAACTCGCTGTGGGATCTGCCGACCACCGACATCACGTCGAACTACGGCCCGCTGGGCCAGTATCTCGGCTCGGTGTTCTTCATGATCGGCGCGACGTCGATGGGCTTCCTGGTCTCCGCTCTCGCGGGCTACATCGCCTTCGCGATCGCCGACCGTCCCGGCATCGCCCCCGGCTTCGTCGCCGGCGCCGTCGCCGTGCTCATGAACGCCGGCTTCATCGGCGGCATCGTCGGCGGCCTGCTCGCCGGTGTCACGGCGTGGTGGATCGGGTCATGGAACGTGCCGCGTTGGCTGCGAGGTCTGATGCCCGTCGTCATCATCCCGCTGCTGGCCTCGATCGTGGCATCCGGTCTCATGATCCTCTTCCTCGGACGTCCCATCGCGACGCTGATGGAGTGGCTGAACGTGTGGCTCACCGATCTCGCCGGGACGGCGGGCATCGTGATCGTCGGCGTGATCCTCGGGCTCATGATGTGCTTCGACCTGGGTGGGCCGATCAACAAGGTCGCGTACGCCTTCGCCGTCGCGGGGCTGGCCGCCGGCTCGCCCGAGAACCCCACGCCCTACCTGATCATGGCCGCCGTCATGGCGGCCGGCATGGTCCCGCCCCTCGCGATGGCCCTGGCGTCCACGGTTCTCGCGCGCGACCTCTTCCCGCCGGTCGAGCGCGAGAACGGCAAGGCCGCGTGGCTGCTGGGTGCGGCGTTCATCAGCGAAGGAGCGATCCCGTTCGCCGCGGCCGACCCGCTGCGGGTCATCCCGGCGTCGATGGTGGGCGGTGCCGTGACCGGCGCGCTGAGCATGGTGTTCGCGGTGCAGTCCCTCGCCCCGCACGGCGGTGTGTTCGTCCTGTTCGCGATCAACCCGATCTGGGGGTTCCTCCTCGCGATCGTGGCCGGTACCGTCGTGACCGCGCTCCTCGTCGTCGCGCTCAAGCGCTGGGTCGGCCGCAAGGAGCTCGAGCAGGCCGAAGCTGGCGTGGCCGTGGCGGCCTGAGGCCGTCGTCCGACAGAATCGGAATCGTCGACCGCACAGGTCCGACACAGACAGGAGAGAACCATGGCAGAACGTCAGGCCACCATCGCCAGCAGCTCGGGACTCCACGCCCGCCCCGCGAAGCTCTTCGTACAGGCCGTGCAGGCGCAGCCTGTCCCCGTCACGATCGCGGTCGAGGGCGGTGCCGACCTCAACGCCGGCAGCATCCTGTCGCTGATGGGTCTCGGGGCATCGCAGGGGACCGTCGTGACTCTGAAGGCCGACGGCGAGGGCGCCGACGAGGCGCTGGACGCGCTGGTCGCGCTGCTCGAGACGGATCTCGACGCACAGTAGGTGTGCTGATCACCTGTGCCGCTTCGCAGCCGCACAGAAGAAACGTGACGACGGATGCCGCGGGTCGAAGCCGCTGCGGCATCCGTCGTCCGCGTTCTGCCGGTGGATCCGGCTCAGATGTCGGCGGCGTCCCCCGGATTCAGCGTGACGAGTTCGCCCCCGCCCTGCTCGACCGCCCATCCGAGACGTGCGCGACCCATGTCTCGGCCGGCGACCGACAGGGTCATGTCGTGCGTGCCGAACACGCGGCGCGGCGCGACGGCGAGGACGAAGTCCATCGCCTCGCCGATCTTGAGCCAGGGAGCGCCGACCGGGGAGGCGAGCAGCTTGACCGCGCGGCCCTCCGGAACGGCGTAGGAGTCGCCCGGATAGTAGAACTCGTCGTTCACGAGCACCCCGACGTTGTCGACGACCGGGATGGACTCGTGGATGACGGCGTGACGGCCCCCGAAGAACTCCAGCCGGAAGGGCGCGATCTCCAAGACGTCGCCGGGGCGCACGACGGTGATGTCGTAGCCTGCGGCGACTTTGGCGACTCCCTCCGGCGCGAAGATCGGCGTTGCCGGGAACGTGCCGAGGATGCGGTCCAGATGGTCGGGGGTCCAGTGGTCGGCATGCTCGTGGGTGATCACGATCGCGACGACGTCCTCGAGTTCGCCGAGCGGGGCGGTGAAGGATCCGGGGTCGACGACCAGCGTGCTGCCGCTGTCGACGAGGGTCAGGGTGGCGTGCTCGAACTTCGTGACTCGCATGTGACGAGTCAAGCGCCCCGGCATCGTCTGGGGCAAGCGAGAAGGCGCGGCGCGCCGAGGTCCGTGTCGATTTGGAGCGGGCATGACGCCCGTGGCATAATCGAACGGTTGCCTGAACGGCCCCATCGTATAGCGGCCTAGTACGCCGCCCTCTCACGGCGGTAACGCGGGTTCGAATCCCGCTGGGGTCACAGTAAGAAGATGCTCCCAAGCCCTCCCGGGCTTGGGAGCATCTTCTTTTCGCCTGCGTCAGTCCAGACGTGCAAGCAGCACCACGCACGCCGCCACCACGGCGCACCCGATGACGAACACCGTCAGCAGCATCAGCAGGCCGGCGCCCGGCAGCGCACCGGGGTCGTCGTCGAGGAGCGCGCGGGTGATGCGGCGATGCCGGATGTTCGCCCTGGCCCACAACAGCACCGCGAAGCCCAGCCCGAGGATGCCCGGCGCGAGCAGGAGGGGCGCGAGGTGCGGGTCGGGCACCGTCGCCGGAAGGATGCGCAGCGCGAGGAGCGAGGCGACGCCGATCGCGAGCGCCGTGCGGCGCCACGCGAGTTCGGTGCGCTCGGGCTGCAGACCCGGGTCGAAGAGGCGCTGCCCGCTCATCGCAGGATGACGCCCAGCAGCACGAGCAGGCCGACCACCACGATCGTGATGGCCAGCGCCACACTCGTCGCGGATCCGGGAAGGGGTGCGGCCGCGCGCAGCGCCCGTTCGGTGCGGCCCCATTCGAGCCAGGCCAGGACCGGCACCATCAGACCGGCGAGGATCAGGATGACGGATGCCGCGAGCCGCAGCCCCGGCTGAAGGTCGAGCCCGAGCGCCTCCAGCGCGACACCGCCCGCGATGAGTGCGAGGGCTGTGCGGTTCCAGGCGAGGAACGTCCGCTCGTTCGCCAGGCTGAAGCGTGCGTCGGGCTCATCGCCGATGCCGTAGACGGAAGCGGGGAAGCGTGTGCGGCTCACTCTCCCACCGTAGCGGCGGCGCTCCGCCGTCCCGCCTCTCCGCGGCGCGTCTCAGTCTCGTCCTTCTTCGGCGGGCGCCGAGGAGGAGTCGGCCACGGCATCCGCCCGACCGCCGCGTCGGCTGCGCACGAGCCGGACGATTCCCCACACGATGAGTGCGGCGACAGCGGCCACCGCGAGCCAGGGCAGGAGGAAGCCGATCGCGACCACGATGCCGTTCAGTGCGGCGACCAGGCCGTTCCAGCCGGCCGCGAGGCCGTCGCCGAAGCCGGCGGGATCTGCGGTGACCGGCTCGACCTCGGGAACGACGGTGACGGACAAGGTCGACATCGCCACCTGGTCGTCGAGCATCTCGAGCTGTTGCTGGTAGGACTCCAGCGTTGCCTGACGCTCCGACAGCGCAGACTCCGCTGCGATGAGGTCGGCGACGCTCTGGGCCTGGCCCATCAGCTCGGTGAGCCGATCGACCGATGCCTGCGCCGCATCGATGCGCGCCTGCAGATCCACGGTCTGCTCGGTGACGTCCTGTCGGGAGACGTTCGTCGCCGTGACCTCGCCGACGTCGCCCAGCTCGTCGACGACGCCCTGCAGCTGGTCGGCGGGAACGCGGACCGTGATCCACGCGCCGTCGGTCGGAGACGGGTACGGGTAGGGCATCGTGTCGTACATGACGCCGCCATCGGTCGGGTTGACCGGGTAGACCGTCCCGTCGCTGCCGATGCTCAGGGACTCGACGTAACCGCCGTGGGCGACGGCGGAGTTCGCGATGGCCCGCGCCGCGGCGTCGACCTCCTCGGCGGTGAGCGTCGCAGACGCCGTGCTGATGATGTCGCGATCCGCCGCCGTCGAGCCCGCGGCGGCATCGCTCGCCGCGTCAGGGGCGACGGTGAGCGGCGCCGCCTCCCGCGTGTCGGTCGCGGACGAGTCGGAGCTGTACGAGCCGGCGCCGGAGTCCGCGGGCGCGAGGGGAGCGACGGCGGACTCGTCGCTCGCACCGCCCACTCCGCCGACGAGCGAGCCGACGGACGGGGCGATCACGGCAGCCACAGCCACGACCGCTGCCGCCGCTCCGCCGGCGATCCACAGGCGCCCTCGTCGCGTGCGGCGTGCGGACTGCCGCGACCGGTCGCGGGCGATGTCCGCGAAGAGCGCGTCCTCGATCTCATCGATGCGCTCCGCGGTGAGCTCGGGGAGGGGAGCCGGGGTCTCGGGGACCGGGGGCTGCGTGTTCATGTGCTCTCCTTCACAACGGTCCGCAGACGTGTGCGGATGCGGGAGAGACGGTTGCGGACGACTCCGTGCGCGACGCCGAGCTCGTCGGCGGCGGCCTGATAGCCGTAGCCCTCGGTCGCGCACAGCCGGAAGATGGCGCGGTCGAGCTCGCTGAGGCCCGCGACCTCGTGCAGGATCGCCTCGGCCAGCCCTTCGTCGATGACCTGCTGCTCGACATCGACTGTCGAGGGCAGGGTCTCGTCGGCGGGCGCCGCGGTGTGCTCTCGGTCGCGCCGCTGCCGACGGATGCGGTTGGCGCTCTGGTAGCGGCAGATCGTCGCAAGCCAGGGCAGCAGCGAGTCGCCGGCGAGGTCGAAGCCCGGGAGCTTGCGCCAGGCGACGAGGAACGTCTCCTGGGTGACCTCCTCGGCATCCGCGGGGTTGCCCACCAGACCGTGCGCCAGCCAGTACACCGGCCGCACATACGCCCGGTACAGCGTGCGGAACGCGTGTTCGCTCCCGCCCGCGGCCAGCACCACGAGTTCGGCGTCGCCCGGCAGGTCCTCGCCCGTCATCCCCATCCTCCGCATTGTCTCTCACTGTGCCAGTGTCTGCACGGCCCGGATCGTCTCATGGGCGTGGGCGGCCCGCGTCGAGCCTGTATCCTGTAGCGAGCGAGGGGGAGTATCCCGATACGCGCATCCGTCATCACGGGTCTCGACAGAGCGACCCCGGGTGCGCGCCGCAGGCCGATCGGCGAGCGGGGGAGAGACTTTCGGATTCTACCGACCCCTCACGCCCTCTTCGAAAGGCCCTGAATGGACCTCGAACTCCCGCTGTGGTTCGAAATCGGATCGCTCGTCATCCTCTCCGTCATCCTCCTGGCGGATCTGCTGCTCATCCTCAAGCGGCCCCACATCCCGTCGGCGAAGGAGTCGACCCTGTGGGTCGTGTTCTACGTCTGCCTGGCGCTGATCTTCGCCGGCCTGATGTGGATCTTCGCGGGCCCGGAGTACGCCGGGCAGTTCGTCGCGGGCTGGCTCACCGAGTACAGCCTGTCGATCGACAACCTCTTCGTCTTCGTGCTGATCATGTCGCAGTTCGCGGTGCCTCGCCGTTACCAGCAGGAGGTGCTGATGGTGGGCATCATCATCGCTCTCGTGCTGCGCGGCATCTTCATCCTCCTCGGTGCGGCGATCATCGAGGAGTTCAGCTGGGTGTTCTACATCTTCGGGGCCTTCCTGGTCTGGACCGCCTGGCGTCAGGCGTTCCCCGGCGGTGACCACGACTCCGACGTGAAGCAGGAGAACTTCGTCGTGCGGATGCTGCGGCGCACGATCGACATCAGCGATCACTACGACGGCGCGAAGATCCGCACGGTCGTGGGCGGCAAGAAGATGTGGACGCCGATGATCATCGTCTTCGCGGCGATCGGCGTCACCGACCTGCTGTTCGCGATCGACTCGATCCCCGCGATCTTCGGCATCACGCAGAGCGCGTTCATCGTCTTCACGGCGAACATCTTCGCGCTCATGGGCCTTCGCCAGCTCTACTTCCTGCTCGGCGATCTGCTGGACCGCCTGCGGTACCTGCACTACGGCATCGCGTTCATCCTCGCCTTCATCGGCCTCAAGCTCGTCTTCCACGCGATGCACGTGAACGAGCTCCCGTTCATCAACGGCGGCGAGCCGATCGAGTGGGCCCCTGAGATCTCGACGTGGATGTCCCTCGGCGTCATCGTCATCTCGATGGCCGTGGCCACCGTGGCCAGCCTCATTGCCTCCGCGCGCGAGAAGAAGATGCCGACCGCCGACGCGGCGGCCGCCGTCGTGGCCGACGAGAAGGGCACGCCCCCGACCGTCGACCAGCCTCACAAGGACGACAGCCGCTGATCACGCGCCGCTAGTGGTCCCGCCTCGGGCCGACGACCATTGTCGGCGGCCCGAGGCGGTGCCATACTGCCGCCATGGGGAGCGGGGGGCACCTCGCGGACGGCCCTCTCGAAGCCGAGCTGACCGCCCTCAGGGCACGCGCGTACGGAGTGGACGCCGACATCGGCGCCGACCCCGTCGCTGTCGCGCGCCTCGCCGAGCTGGAGGAGCTGCACGCGGCGTCGGCGGGTTCCGCGGTCGCGGAGACGGGCAGGGTGCCCGGTCGGAGCGCGGACACCCGGTCTATCGACCTGGGCCCCGGGGATTCCGGAGACGTGCGACCGGGATGGTGGCGGCGCACCCGCGCCGGGTCGTTCCTGGCCGGAGCGGCGGTGGCCACCGCGGCCGCAGCGGTGGTCGCGGGCTGGATGCTGTGGACCGCGCCGCGTCCGGATCTGACGCTGCACGCAACTGCCGCGTCGCCGAGCGACCAGGTGCTCCGCCTCACCGACTACGCCCGGCGCCAGCTCGTGATGAAGTCGACGCTGAGCGCATATGAGCCGGCACTCGGGCTGGAAGTGTGGTCGGCGCGGAGCGTGCTGGACAACGACTGCCTCCTGGTGTTCGAACCGGTCACGGACGAGTTGCTCGCCGTATCGTGCGCTCCGCCGCCGGCGCGGCCGATCGTGGAGATCCACGACGTGCCCGTGGCGTGGACGGAGAAGTGGACGGAGCAGTTCCCGACCGGCACGGCCGTGCGATTCGTCCAGACGGCCGACACGGTCGAGGTGTGGATCTACGAGGGATCCAACATGAGGGAGCGCGGCGCAACATGACGACGGCCGCGCGGGCCGCTGTCGCGGCGGTGATAGCCTGGGCACGTGCGGATCGCTCGCCTTCTCCTTAGCGGCCGCGACGAGTCCTAGTTCCCAGGCCTCCCTCGTCGCGGAGTTCGTCGCGGGCCCCACCCTTTCGGGCGCAGTCCCACAGAGGAGAACGACTAGCAATGAGCACGACCGATGCATCCGGCATTCCCGACCGTCCCCGCACGCTCGCCGAGAAGGTGTGGGACGACCACGTCGTCGTCCGCGGGCAGGACGGCCAGCCGGACCTGATCTACATCGACCTGCACCTCGTGCACGAGGTCACCAGCCCGCAGGCCTTCGACGGCCTCCGGGCCGAGGGGCGTCCGGTACGCCGCCTCGACCTCACGATCGCGACCGAGGATCACAACACCCCGACGCTGGACATCGACAAGCCGATCGCCGATCTGACCAGTCGCACTCAGATCGAGACGCTGCGCCGCAACGCCGCCGAGTTCGGGGTGCGCCTGCACTCGCTGGGCGACAAGGAGCAGGGCATCGTCCACGTGGTCGGTCCGCAGCTCGGACTCACCATGCCGGGCGTCACCGTCGTCTGCGGCGACTCGCACACCTCGACGCACGGGGCGTTCGGCGCGATGGCGTTCGGCATCGGCACCAGCGAGGTCGAGCACGTGCTCGCCACGCAGACGCTGCCGCTCAAGCCGTTCAAGACCATGGCGATCACGGTCGAAGGCGAGCTGAGGCCGGGTGTCACGGCGAAGGACGTCATCCTGGCGGTCATCGCCAAGATCGGCACGAACGGCGGCCAGGGCTACGTCCTCGAGTACCGCGGCAGCGCCATCCGCTCGCTCTCCATGGAGGGCCGCATGACGATGTGCAACATGTCGATCGAGGCGGGCGCCCGTGCCGGCATGGTCGCGCCCGACGAGACGACCTTCGCGTATCTCGAAGGGCGGCCGCACGCGCCGAAGGGCCGGGACTGGGACGACGCCGTCGCGTACTGGCGCACGCTCCCCAGCGACGAGGGCGCCGTCTACGACGCCGAGGTCTTCCTCGACGCGAACGAGCTCGAGCCGTTCGTCACGTGGGGCACCAATCCGGGGCAGGGCGTTTCCCTCAACGACGCCGTGCCGTCACCCGAGGACTTCGCCGACCCGAACGAGCGTGCCGCGGCCGAGCGCGCCCTGGAGTACATGGACCTCGTGCCCGGCACTCCGCTCAAGCAGGTGCCGGTCGACGCCGTCTTCATGGGCTCGTGCACCAACAGCCGGATCGAGGACCTCCGCGCGTTCGCGTCGGTGATCGAGGGTCGCAAGAAGGCCGACGGCGTCCGCGTGATGGTGGTTCCGGGCTCGGCCAGAGTGCGCCTGGAAGCCGAGGCCGAAGGGCTCGACAAGGTCTTCGAGGAGTTCGGCGCAGAGTGGCGCTTCGCCGGATGCTCGATGTGCCTGGGGATGAACCCCGACCAGCTCGCCCCGGGGGAGCGCTGCGCGTCCACCAGCAACCGGAACTTCGAAGGCCGTCAGGGCAAGGGCGGTCGCACGCACCTGGTGTCGCCGCTCGTCGCCGCGGCGACCGCCGTGTTGGGTCGCCTGGCGAGCCCGGGCGATCTTCCCGCGCCTGTCGCGGCCGCAATCGAGGGCACGGAGGTCTGACATGGAGAAGTTCACGACGCACACCGGTATCGCCGCGCCGTTGAAGCGCTCTGCGGTCGACACCGACCAGATCATCCCGGCGGTGTATCTGAAGCGGGTGACGAAGACCGGCTTCGAGGACGCCCTGTTCGCGAACTGGCGCCAGGACCCGGAGTTCGTGCTCAACCAGTCCGCGTATTCGGGAGCGAGCATCCTGGTCGCCGGCCCGGACTTCGGCACCGGTTCGAGCCGTGAGCACGCCGTGTGGGCCCTGCGCGACTTCGGCTTCAAGGTCGTACTGAGCCCCCGGTTCGCCGACATCTTCCGCGGCAACGCGGGCAAGCAGGGACTGGTCGCGGGTGTGATCTCCGAGGGCGACCTCGAAGCTGCATGGGCTGCCATCGAGGCGGATCCCGGCGTGTCGATGACGGTCGATCTCCAGGCCCGGACTGCCACGATCGGCGAGCTGGAGGTCGCTTTCGAGATCGACGATTACACTAGGTGGCGGCTTCTCGAAGGGCTCGACGACATCGGGCTCACCCTGCGCGACGAAGACAAGATCGCGCAGTTCGAGGCTCGCCGAGAGGCGTGGCGGCCGCGGACCCTTCCCGTTCCGTAAGCCGGGCCGGGTGCCCACACCCCGGGTGCCCGACCGTCGCAAACCCCCTCTGCACACCAAGTGAGGACCACCGGATGAAGCCGCTCCTGAACGTCGCCGCCGGCGAAAGCGCAACTGCCGAAGCGGGAGAGCAGGAGGTGGCCGGTGAGGTCCTTGCGATCCGGGGCGGGCGACCGCTGACCGGCCGTGTGGAGGTCAAGGGCGCGAAGAACCTCGTCACCAAGGCGATGGTCGCAGCGCTGCTGGGCGAGACCGCGAGCACCTTGCGCGACGTCCCCGACATCAGCGACGTCCAGGTGGTCCGCTCGCTCCTGGAGGTCCACGGCGTGCGCGTCGTGGATGGCGAGGAGGAGGGCACCATCCACCTCGACCCCAGCGGGGCCGTGGCAGCGCATTTCGAGGAGATCGACGCCCA
>Ga0160448_100505_pt1 | contig 13401 bp, 12 predicted proteins | sample HID1973M_E1MG_FD_108269 | JGI IMG/M metagenome (GOLD analysis project Ga0160448, IMG submission 108269) | Enriched mosquito-associated microbial communities from UW Madison campus, WI, USA - HID1973M_E1 MG | ecosystem: Host-associated > Arthropoda: Insects > Digestive system > Unclassified ...
ATCCCCTGCCCGCCGCAGTGAGTCGTCAGGTCGGATCTCAGTGAGCACGGCAGTAGGCTTTGATCACGGTTCGGTCAGCGGGATCGTTGGAAGGCCCATCTACCATTTCAACAGCTATTGGTCCTTCTGGTTCCTGTGGCCATTTGTCACGGCTCTTGGGGCCGTAAACAAGCATGATCCCTACCGGTGGGTGCCCGAGCAAGAACGAATCTCTAGGCTCGCCCATGATGTCCAGAACTTGGGAAAGACGCATTCCGGGCGTGACTCTAAGGCAGTTCTCTTGTGATCGTTCGCAACCGGTCAGTACAAGTAATAGGGAGACCCAAAGCAAACAGCGTGTCTTCGGCATGGCGGTGCGCCTTTCAAACGGAGCCATAGTGTTAAGAGGATTACTCGCTTCTGAAGATGCGCCGCAAAGCTAGCTTTATCCAGTAGAAGCACAAGACGCCGGGAATTGGCATCAGCAACAGCAGGATGGCCTGCAGCCAGAGCGGTAAGACTTCAACGGTAAAAGCTATGTGCTCGCGGTGCATGATGAGGAGCGTACCGGTGACAACGAATGAAGCGAAGTAGAGCGATGCGCTTTGCGCCAGTAAGACGATAGGGTGTCGGTTCACCTTGGGATCGCGGAGAAACTCATAGGAGACCCACGAGCCTCGACCTCCATACCTTAGGAAGAGCAGTGACGCCACACCGATTGCCAGCACCATGCCAACGACATGCAGCCGCAGGTCGGGCGGTGGATTGGAGCTTGCAGCAAGGCGCTGCAGGTGTCTTTTGAGGTGAGCCTCATTTGTCGCAACGCTGTTCTGGCCACTATCACTGGCAGCGTACGCTTGGAGTGCGTCGAACATCTGTATCCAGTCAGCCAAGTGGCCCTTGATCCCACTTGGGCCGCTCCATGCACAGCGACCGCGCGCATCGCGATAGAAGTAAAGCCTGGGGGCCGCGGTAGGCGGCACAGCCGGTTTGGCCCAGCTGATTTCAGTCTGGAGCCGTTCGGTCAGACTGCGAACGAACTCCCCGGTCACCGGGACCGAACGCATTGGTGGCGCCGTCGACCAGGAATCGCGTTTCTGGACGCGCGGTGGGTCGGAGACATCCACAAGAACTAGCGCATTTGGGCGCAGGCTGACCGCTTGCGTCCCTTCGCCCCGAACGTAGCTCAGGATTAGCGGTTGGCGCAGGCCAGGTAGCTGACCATCAATGGGGGCGAATACGGCTTCCTGCCCGGCAACGCACGCGGCAAGGGCATTCCCTGGTGGAGCGAGCAAGGGAACATCTGTTTCCAAATCTCGCTGCTGACAAGAGGCTACGCCGGCTATTGCCGCTATTCCAAACAAACTCTGTGCCAGCAGCCTTTTCCAGCCACAGCTTTGTCGCAAGTCATCCGTTGCCATGTCAATCCTTTGGCTCGCTAGATTCCATTGGAAGGCACCGCCGTAGACCCCCGCACCATCAACTCAAAATCCAACGTCTGCTGATGCGGCACTTCTACCGACCCGAGGATCGCCAGCAGCAAGTTCACCGCACGCACGCCAATCTCCCGCATCGGCTGGCTGACCGTGGTCAGCGGCGGGCTCAGATAGCGCGACGAAGCCAGGTCATCAAAGCCAACGATGGAAAAGTCCTCCGGCACACGGATGCCCTGCTCTCTGCATGCCGCCAACACGCCCAGCGCCATCTGGTCACTGAAACAAAACGCCGCACTGGGCCTCGGCTCCTGGCTCAACAACTGCTTGGCAGCCGCGTAGCCAGACTCCACTGAGAAATCCCCCGCAACCAGGTTCAACTGACGCAACCGGCTTCTCGCCTTGGCCGCAGCCCTGACACCTTCCAACCGTTGCTGATGCAGCGGGTTCTCAGGCGGGCCGCCGATCACGGCAATCCGCTCGTGCCCCAATCCATACAAATGGTCCATCGCCGTGCGCGCGGCGGCGGCGTTGTCGATGTGGACGCTGGGAATGCCCAGCGCCGGGTCGAACTCGCAGCCATTGACCACCGGCGCATTGGCGCCGAGATGCCGGACGATCTCGCGCGCCGTGGGCGGCAGCCGATGGCCGAGAACAATCAGGCCGTCGGCTTCGTTGCGCGGCAGCATCTGCGCGTAGCGTTCTTCGCGCTCCACCATGTGTTGGGTGTCGCCCAGCAGCACGGCGTAGTCGGCGGCCTGTGCGGCTTCTTCCGCGCCTTGCAGGATCTGCGCGAAGAACGGATTGGCGATATCCGGCACTGTCACCAGGATCTTGCCGCTGCGTTGGGTCTTGAGCGTCCTGGCCGCCACGTTGGGCACGTAACCCAGCGTTGCCGCGGCCTGTTCAATGCGTTGGCGGGTGGCGGGCAGCACTTTCTCCGGTCGCGACAACGCTCGCGAGACTGTACCCGCCGATACGCCGGCCCGTTTCGCAATGTCGTAGATGGTGGCCATGGCTCAGTCCCTGGGTCCCTGGTGCGACGCACAACGCATGCGTCCGGGCGTGGATGCTAGGATGCTGCAATCGATTGCATCAAGGCAAATTGGCATGCGAACGCTCAAAGGCCCGGCGCTGTTCCTTGCGCAGTTCATCGGTGACACGCCTCCTTTCAATCGCTTGGATACCTTGGCCGAGTGGGCGGCCGGGCTTGGCTATTCTGGCTTACAAATACCCACCAGCGCGCCCCACATCTTTGATCTGGCGCAAGCGGCGCAGAGCCAGGCCTACTGCGACGATGTCACCGGCATGTTGGCCGGCCACGGCATCCGCATCACCGAGCTGTCCACGCACCTGCAGGGGCAGTTGGTCGCTGTCCATCCGGCTTACGACGCCTTGTTTGATGGCTTCGCACCGGCGGAAGTGCGCGGCAACTCCCCTGCCCGGCAAGCCTGGGCCGTTGAGCAGCTCAATCTGGCGGCGAAGGCCAGCCAACGTTTGGGACTGAGCGCGCATGCCACCTTCTCTGGCGCGCTGGCCTGGCCTTACTTCTATCCGTGGCCGCAGCGCCCGCCCGGTCTGGTCGAAGAGGCTTTCGCCGAACTCGCACGTCGCTGGCGTCCGATCCTGGATGTCTTCGATGGCTGCGGCGTGGACCTTTGCTATGAGATCCATCCTGGCGAAGACCTGCATGACGGCGCCACCTTCGAGCGCTTCCTTGCAGCCGTCGACCAGCATCCACGCGCGAAGATCCTCTACGACCCCAGTCATCTGCTCTTGCAGCAAATGGACTACCTGGGCTTCATCGATCGCTACCACGAGCGCATCGGCATCTTCCACGTCAAGGACGCCGAGTATCACGCCAGTGCGCGTAGCGGCGTGTATGGCGGTTACGAGAACTGGATTGATCGTCCGGGGCGATTCCGTTCGCTGGGCGATGGGCAAATCGATTTCAAGGCGATCTTTTCCAAGTTCGCCCAGTACGATTTCCCGGGCTGGGCCGTGCTGGAGTGGGAGTGCTGCCTGAAGCATCCGGAACAAGGCGCGAGCGAGGGCGCTCCCTTCATCCGCGACCACATCATCCGCGTCACCGAGCGCGCGTTCGACGACTTTGCTGACAGTGGCGCCGATCCGGCGGCGCTGCGCCGCATGCTGGGGATTTGAACCAATACCGACCTGGGAGGGGAAGTCATGACGTTCACCATGTCGCGCCTGAGCGCGATGATGTTCTTGCAGTTCTTTATCTGGGGCGCGTGGTTCGTCACCCTAGGCACGTATCTGGTGCAGGGGCCTTTGCAGGCCAGTGCGAGCCAGGTGGCGACGGCGTTTCTGAGTCAGTCGATTGGCGCCATCGTCGCGCCTTTCTTGGTGGGCTTGATCGCTGATCGCTACTTCGCCGCGCAGCGCATCCTGGCTGTGCTGCATCTGGCCGGCGCGGCACTGCTATGGGTAGCCTCGACCGCTGCTGACTTCAATACGTTTGCCGCCTGCGTCATGGCCTACATGTTGCTGTTCATGCCGACGCTGGCGTTGGTCAACAGCATTGCCATGCGCCACATGCAATCGCCGGAAAAGCAGTTCCCGTACGTGCGCGTCGCCGGCACCATCGGCTGGATCGTGGCCGGCGTTCTGATTGGCTGGCTGGGCTGGGAGCAGGCGCATCGCCTGGAGCTGACCTTCCGCATGGCCGCCCTGGCCTCGCTGGTCCTGGGCCTGTTCGCGTTCACGCTGCCGCACACGCCACCGCTGGCGCAGCAGCGCAATGCCGGCTTCGCGCAGATCGTGGGTCTGGATGCGCTGCGCTTGCTCAAGTCGCGCTCGTATCTGGTTTTCTTCCTGGCCTCAATCGCCATCTGCATTCCGCTGGCGTTCTACTACAACTTCACCAATCCCTATCTCAACGATCTGGGTGTGCGTGGCGCGGCGGGACTGCAGTCGCTGGGCCAGGTGTCCGAAGTGTTGCTGATGCTGGCGATGCCGTTCTTGTTCGTGCGGCTGGGCGTCAAGACGATGCTGGCGGTGGGCATGGCAGCCTGGGTGCTGCGCTATGTGATGTTCGCCTACGGCGATGCCGGCTCGGCGTTCTCGCTGCTGGTGATTGGCATCGTGCTGCACGGCATCTGCTATGACTTCTTCTTTGTCACCGGCCAGATCTACACCGACGCCCACGCCGGTCCCGAGACTCGCAGCAGCGCGCAGGGTTTCATCACCCTAGCTACCTATGGCGTGGGCATGTTGATCGGCACCTTCCTGTCCGGCGCAGTGGTGGAGCACTACACCACGGCGGCCGGTCCGGATTGGCAGAAGATCTGGCTGTTCCCGGCTGGGGTGGCGGCGATCGTGCTGGTCGCCTTCCTGCTGCTGTTCCGTGATCGGCCCGCGACGGCTGCGGCGCCGGCCGCGAATTGAGGAACCAGTTCGATGAGCAAGCTTGGAATCGTCATCGTCGGCACCGGAATGATCGGTGCGGTGCATCGCCGCGCTGCGCTGCTGGCAGGTGCCGACGTGCGCGGCGTGGTTGGCTCCTCACCGGAGCGCGCCAAGCAGGTGGCGCAGGCCTGGGGTCTGCCGCGTGCTTATGCCGATATTGAAGAAGCGCTGGCCGATCCACAGGTGCAGGTCGTGCACGTCTGTACGCCCAACCACCTGCATCGGTCGTTGGCGGAAGCAGCGCTACAAGCGGGCAAGCATGTGGTCTGCGAAAAGCCGCTGGCCACGACACTGGAGGATGCCCAGGCGCTGGCGGCCTTGGCCGCCTCCACCGGCTTGGTGGCCACCGTGCCCTTCGTCTATCGCTATCACCCGGTGGTGCGCGAAGCGCGCGCACGCATCGCCCAGGGCGAGTTGGGACCGCTGCGTTTGATCCATGGCAGCTACTTGCAGGATTGGCTGCTGGATCCGGCCAGCAACAACTGGCGTGTCGATCCGGCCCTCGGCGGCGCTTCGCGCGTATTCGCCGACATCGGCTCGCACTGGTGCGATCTGGTGGAATGGGTCAGTGGCGAACGCTTTGTCGATGTCAGCGCCGCGTTTGAGACGGTGATTGCCGAGCGCGCCGTCGCCACCGGCCAGAGCTTCGCCACGCCGGCAGCGGGTGGTGCGATGCAGGCGGTGTCGAGCGAAGACGTCGCCGCCGCCCTGTTCAAGACCGACCACGGCACCCTCGCCTCCTTGACGGTCAGCCAGGTTTCGGCCGGACGCCGGAACCGGCTCTGGTTCGAGATCGACGGTGGCAAGGCCAGCGTGGCCTTCGACCAGGAAGACAGCGAACGTCTCTGGTTCGGCTTTCCCGATCAACGCGAGGAAGTATTTTTCCGTGGACCAGGAGCGGGCAGCGCCGAGCAACGCCGGCTGTCACTGTTCCCGGCCGGCCACGCGCAAGGTTACGGCAACTGCTTCGAGGCGTTCGTTGCTGACACATATCGCGCCATCCATGGCGAGCAGCCGGAAGGCCTGCCAACCTTCGTGGACGGATTGCGTTCTGCACGGATCGTTGATCGCGTCATCACCTCGGCCAAGGCACGCTCGTGGACTGCGATTGACTGAGTAAACGGCAGATACCTGCCACCCATACTGGTTTTCACCATCACGATCCTGGGAGGGACCACTGATGCGCATTACCCCATCTTCGCTCGCAGTCGGCGTAGTGCTGTTGTTGTCCGCCCTACCCGGCTTCGCGCAGGACACTGCGGCCAAAGTTCAGCCCATCGCGGTGCAGATGTACACGCTGCGCAACGTGCCCTCGCTGGATGAGCGGCTCAAGATCGTCCACGACGCCGGCATCCATGCTGTAGAGACGGTGGGTACCCAGGACGTCACGGCGGCCGAGCTCAAGAAGCTGTTGGACCACTATCAAATCAAGCCTGTATCCACGCATGCGGCGCTGGCTGACCTGCGTAAGGATCTGGACGGGGTAGTGGCGTTCAACCGAGCCATTGGCAACACCACGCTGGTGGTGCCGTACCTGCCCGAAGATCAACGCCCGCGCGATGCCGCTGGTTGGACAGCGCTGGGTGAAGAGATCGGTGAGCTGTCGAAACGCGTGCAGGCTCAGGGCATGACGCTGGCGTACCACAACCACGATTTCGAGCTGGTCGATTTCGGTGGCAAGACCGGTTTGGATCTGCTGTTCGAAGCCGCAGGTCCGCAGCTCAAGGCCGAGTTGGATATGGCTTGGGTCGCGCGTGCGGGTTACGACCCGGTGGCAATGCTCGGCAAGTTCAAAGGCCGCGTATTCGCCATACACGCCAAAGACAATGCGCCCAAGGGACAGGCTCTGGATGAAGGTGGCTTTGCCGCCGTCGGCCAAGGTGTGTTGGACTGGAATGCGATACTTCCCGCCGCCCAGGCTGCCGGCGTGCAGTGGTACATCGTCGAGCATGATCAGCCACGCGACCCGGCCGCGGTCATCAAGGCCGGCGCCGATTACCTGCGTCAGCACCTGCCCGCGAGCGCCGGTCGCTGATGCAAACAGGAAAACCCATGATGAAAGCTCTCCTGCCGCTGGTTTCGCTACTGTCCCTAGTGATCGCGACCACCGCCTATTCCGCGGATGATGCCGCGGCCGGTGCAAAGCTGTACGAGGCCAACTGCTCGGCCTGCCACGGCGCCAACCGCGCCGGCATCCCGGGTACGTTTCCTGCGCTCACCGATGTGGGCAAGCGCCTCAAGGCCGAGCAGATCAAGGACAAGATCAAGAAGGGCGGCGGACTGATGCCGCCCTTCACTCAGTTGTCCGAGAAGGAAGTAGAAGACCTCACTGCCTTCCTCAAGCAGTAGGCCGACGCGGAGCGCAGCTTCCTCAAGCTGCAGCTCGACGCGGAGCGCCATGCCGCGCTCCGCGCTAGCTACTCAGAGTTCGCGCACCCAGATATTGCGGAAGCTCACCGTGGCGTCGTGATCCTGCAGGAAGATCGGCGCGCAGCCATGTGGCGGGTACGAAGGCGCGCCGATGTATTCGGTCTTGCCAGAGACCACTGTATCGTTCTGCACCAGCACGCCGTTGTGCAGCACGGTGATTCGCGCCGGTGACAGCAGGCCGCCGCCTTCTGAAAAGCGCGGCGCCTTCCAGATGACGTCGTAGGCCTGCCATTGGCCGGGTGCGCGCGACGCGTTCACCAGCGGAATTGCCTGTTTGTAGATCGAGGCCGCCTGGCCATTGGCGTACGTCGGGTTGTTGTAGCTGTCCAGCACCTGCAGTTCGTAGACTTCCTGCAGGAAGATGCCGCTGTTGCCGCGCGCCTGACCGTCAAAGCCCTGGGTGTCGGTCGGGGTACGCCATTCAATATGCAGTTGGATGTCGCAGAAGCTCTGCTTGCTGCGGATGCCCTTGCTGCCCGGCACCACGGTAAACGCGCCGTCGGCGACGCGCCAAGGCGCTGCCCCGCCCTGCTCCGCCTCCCACGCCGAGAGATTCTTGCCATCGAACAACACGATGGCATCCGACGGCGCTGCATTGGGCGGCGTGGCCACCATCGTGGGCACCGGCTTCCAGACTTCGGTTTTCGCAGGATCACGGGACGGCTCGCTGCTGGTCTGCGCGAGCACGGATGTGCTGGCCAGCAGGCAGACGGCGACCAGGAGGGACTTTGTCATCGGGTTTCCTTGAAGGAGTTTCGCTGGCGAGTTGTTCGGATCCATCACTCGGTCGCCCACGCCGGGGTACCTGGCACATAGGCCAGATCGCCGTCGTAGCGACCCGGCACAGCGACGTACTTCAACGCCTCGTTCGCGCCTGTGCGTGAAGTGAAGTAGCTGAAGATCGCCAGCTGCTTGATCATCGTGAAGTAATGCGGCGTCACCGGCGCTGCCCTGGCCTGGGTTGCGCCTGCCACGGCCGGCACACGCAGTTGCGCCTTGGCTTCTACATCCAGAGCGCGCAGCAGCTCGGTGCGTGCTTCGGGCGCCAGCGCCACGAAGCTGCCTTTGGCGAGTTGATTGATCTTGACCAGGCCCGCTTGGAATGTGGCCTGTTGCTCGGGCTTGTAGCAATCACTGACGAATTGCGCCATGAACGCACCCGCGCCCGCATCCTTCGCGCCTGGCGTCTTGGTGCGCGGCAGGATGGTCTCGGCCAGCTCGTCCAACAAGGCCACATCAGCCTTGGAGAAAGCAGTCCCTGCGCTGGCGGCCGCACCCTGCTCTTCTGCCAGCACAAAGGTCGGAATGCCAATCATCGCCGCGCCGGTGGCGGCGGCAATCATTTTGAGTAGTTCGCGACGTTCCATCACAGGTTCCCCGTCTTGAGTTCGCGCACTGCATGGTCGGCCGCGCGCGCGGTCATCGCCATATAGGTCAGCGAGGGATTTACGCAGGAGGCGGAGGTCATGCAGGCGCCGTCGGTGACGTAGACGTTGGGCGCATCCCAGACTTGGTTGTGCGCGTTCAGCACGGAGTTCTTGCGATCCCGGCCCATGCGTGCGGTGCCCATTTCGTGGATGCCCATGCCGGGCGCGTAGTCATCGTTGTGTATCTTGACGTCCTTGATGCCGGCAGCCGTGAGCATCTCGGCTGCATCGGCGCCCATGTCCTTGCGCATCGCCAGCTCGTTCTCGCGCATGGACACATCCATGGCCAGGATCGGCAGACCCCATTTGTCCTTGCGGGTGGGATCCAGGCTGATCCGGTTCTCGTGGTAAGGCAGCATCTCACCGAATGCGGTCATGCCGATGGCCCAGTCGCCGGGCTGGGTCAGCGCGTCCTTCAGATCCGCGCCGATATTGAGCTCGGCAATTTCGCGCGACCAACCGGTGCGACTGGCGCCGCCCTGGTAGCCGAAGCCGCGCAGGTAGCCACGCTTGTCGGCGCCGACATTGCGGAAGCGCGGAATGTAGAAGCCGCACGGACGACGCCCGAAGTAGTACTTGTCCTGGTAGCCGTCGACCTTGCCCGACGCACCGACGCGGAAGTGATGGTCCATCACGTTGTGGCCGAGCTGGCCAGACGAAGAACCCAGCCCACCTTCCCAGACGTCCGTGGCCGAGTTCATCAACAGCCAGCTGGAGTTGAACGAGGACGCATTGAGGAAGATCACCTTGGCCGTGTACTGGTAAGTCTGGCCCGTCTCGGCGTCGACGATCTCCACGCCACGCGCGCGCTTGCGATCCTTGTCGTACAGCACTTCCTTGACGATGGAGAATGGCCGCAGCGTCAGGTTGCCGGTCTTCATGGCCGCCGGCAGGGTCGAGGACTGGGTCGAGAAGTAGGCGCCAAACGGGCAGCCCAGGATGCACTTGTTGCGGTACTGACAGTTGACCCGTCCCTGCTCCGGCTTGGCCTGGGTGATGTTGGCCGTGCGCGAATGAATCAAGTGACGCGTGCCGCCGAAGGCCTGCTTGATGCGCGCAGCCACATCTTTCTCGACGATGTTGAGTGGAACTGGCGGCAGGAACTCGCCATCCGGCAGCACGTCCAGACCCTCGCGCGTACCGGCAATGCCGGCGAAGCGCTCGACGTAGTCATACCAGGGCGCGATGTCGGCATAGCGAATCGGCCAATCGGTGGCGATGCCTTCCTTGAGGTTCGCCTCGAAGTCCAGGTCCGACAGGCGATAACTTTGCCGGCCCCATAGCAATGATCGACCGCCGACGTGATAGCCGCGATACCAATCGAATCGCTTGGTCTCGTGGTACGGGCAGTCTTGCTCGTTGGCCCACATGTCCTGGGTGTTCTCACTCAGGCCACCGTCGCGGACGCGCACGGGAAACTTCGCCTTCAACGCTTGGCTAGGCCGGTTGTGATGCGGAAAGTCCCACGGCTCCTTCATCGCGTTGACGTAATCCTTGACGTGCTCGATGTTGCGGCCGCGTTCCAGCATCAGGACCTTCAGGCCCTTCTCGGTCAGTTCCTTGGCGGCCCAGCCGCCGGAGATGCCTGAGCCAACGACGATGGCGTCGTAATGATTGTCTGCCATGGGTATCTTTCTTTACCTAGGTGGATATCGGTTTCAGACGTCGCAGAGGCGCACGGCCTCGCGCAGCGAGCGGACGGGATCGGGCGCGGTGGGCATGAACTCCTGCGCCAGGTAGCCGGTGAAGCCGGTGTCGCGAATGGCGCGACAGATGGCGGGGTAATTCAGTTCCTGATCGTCGCCAATCTCGTGGCGGCCGGGCACACCGGCGGTGTGGTAGTGCTTGAAGTAGGCGTGATGCTGGCGAATGGTGGCGATGACGTCGCCTTCCATGATTTGCATGTGGTAGATGTCGTAGAGCAAGCCGAAGTGGTCTGAACCAATCCGCTTGCACAATTCCACACCCCATGTCGAGTGATCGCACAGGTAGTCGGGATGGTCCACTTTCGAGTTCAGCAGCTCCATCACCAGTTGCACGCCGCGTTTCTCGGCATGAGCCAGGATGCGTTTGATGCCGACCTCGGCGTTGGCCAGCCCTTCGTCGGGGTCCATGCCATTGCGATTGCCGGAGAAGCAGATGAGGTTGCGGTAGCCGGCGTCGGCCACCCAATCGATGTGCTGCGTGTAGCGCTGCACAAGTTCGTCGTGGTACTGGCGCGCGGCAAAGCCCTTGTCCAGACCCAGCTCGGCGCCGTTGCACATCGAGCTGTACACGCCATGCGCCTTGAGCGTCGGCCAGTCTTTGGGGCCCACCAGATCGATGGCGGCAAAGCCGAGGCTCTTCACAGTTTTGCAGAGCTCAGCCACGGACTGTTGCTGAAACGTCCAGCGCGCCACCGAGTGCTTGAGATTGCCCTTCAGCGACGGCGCTTCATCCGCATATGCGGGCAGGAGGGCCGAAGCCGTCAGCCCTGCCCCACCGATTACGGCAGCGCGCAACAAGTCGCGCCGACTGGCATTCACCGCCTCACTCACGTCGCATCACCCAACAGCGACTGCGTCGTTGCGAACACTGAGGTTTCTTTCACGAAGCAGCCCCTGTCCATTGACACTTATCAGCTTGGTGCAATCGATTGCACGATAGCAGCGAGGCTGAGGAATGCAAAGGTTTTCGGCAGGAAACTTATGCTGCGCAGCACCATGTCTGCGCTACTCCGCCGCATGCGTGCGTTGGGCGTTACGCGCTGTCTGATTCGATGCTGCGCAGCAGCACAGAACTGGCGAGCTTTACTTGATCTGGCGCGCGTCCCGCAGCGCCTTCAATACGGTGTCCAGCGGCAAGGCAGCGGCCGTGCCCTGGTCGCCCTGCACGGTATGCGCGCGGAACAAGGAATTGATGATGGCCTCTTCGGTGGCTTCGGCGCTGGCCTGGAACAGCGGCGTCATGTTGCTGCTGGCAACGCTGCTTGCCGATTGCACGGCGGCGTCGGGATCGCGTCGGTTTTCCTTGGCGGTGGAAAACGCGATGACGTAGTCACCGGAGCCGTTCGACATCACCGAGCCTGTGCGCGCCAAGCCCACCAGGGCGCGTCGTGCCAGCCGTTGCAGTTGTGCGGCATCCAGCGGTGCGTCGGTGGCGATGACAATCATGATGCTGCCGTCGCCGGTGCTGGGCGGCGGCGTGTCCAGGCTACGTGCCAGCTCGGCGGGATCCGGCAGCGCTTTCCACACCGGTACACCGGCGATGGTCAGGTTGCCGCCAAAATTGCTTTGCACCAGTACGCCAACGGTGTAGCCGCCCTCGCCCGCAGCAAGCTTGCGCGAGCTGGTGCCGATGCCGCCCTTCCAACCGAAGGCCACGGTGCCAGCGCCGGCGCCGACGTCGCCTTCTTGCACGTCCGCGTAGGACACCTGAGTGAGCGCTTGCTCGACCAGGGCCGGCGTGATCGGGCGCGCACGGATGTCGCTGAGATAGCCGTCGTTGGTTTCGCCCACCACCGGATTGATGGAGCGCACCTGCTCCATGCCGGGCTGGCGCAGCAGCCAGTCGACGGTGGCATCGGCCACCTTCCAGGTGCTCAGGGTACCGGTCAGCAGGATCGGCGTTTCCAGCTCTCCCAGTTCCTGCACCTGGGTGATGCCGGCGAGCTTGCCGAAGCCGTTGCCGACCACAATGGCGGCGGGCACGCGTTGGCGGAACAGGTTGCCGGTATGCGGCAGGATCGCGGTGACGCCGGTATGCAGGCGGCGACCTTCCACCAAGGTGGCATGGCCGACGCCCACGCCGGCTACGTCGGTGATGGCATTGCGCGGACCGGTGGGCAGCGTGCCGATGACTACGCCCACGTCGCGGGCTCGCGGGCGCTGTTCGGCGGCCAGCAACGAGGATGTGGCCAGGCTGGCTAGCGCCAGTAGTATGAGCAGGGGTCCGGATTTCATCTGCGCTCCATATCGGCATCAAGGTCCGTGCCTACTTAGAATAACCTGGGTCCAGGCCGCTAGAAGAAGCTGTCGCGGCCGTAGCGTCGTTGCTCAAGCACGCTTCGGATGCCGCGCAGGGCGTCTTTGTGGATCTGCGAAACGCGGCCTTTGCTCAGTTTCAATCGCTGGGCGATTGTCTGGAAAGGAATCTGCCGTAGGTAGTGATCAATCACGATCTCCCGTTGTCTACTCGGCAGTTCCTGCAGGGCATCCAGCAACACTTCGCCGTGTTCTGAAACCGCCAGGGGATCGCTTCCCTCATCCAGCAAGTAGCCCACGGCCAGACCCAAGACTTCGTCAATGAATCCGCTCAGCGGATCCTCGTTGTCACGACCTGCCAATGACTCCAGACGCTCGGCCGATGCATCCAGTCGTGCAACGGCCGAATCTGAAGCGGCGCCCACACGCATGCCGTTGAAGACCGCGCCGCGCACCCGTGGCTTGGAGTACGCCATGAAATCCACTCCGCGCGTCACGTCGAACCGGGACATGATGTATGGCAGACCCGGGGCGGTGTTGCCAATCGCTTCGCCGGGGTTGAACGGCTTGAAGGTATTCGAGTCATTGGCGGTGACCTTGACCTCGGGCACCTTCAAAGTGCTGCCGGCCACCAGGTCGCCGTCGCCTTGCAGGGCGTTGGCTTCAGCGAGTACGTACCACAGGTTGCTATTGCCGTAGACGCGCTGGGCCAGGCTCCGCAAGGTGTCACCGGTCTGCACC
>Ga0160448_100519_pt1 | contig 13249 bp, 15 predicted proteins | sample HID1973M_E1MG_FD_108269 | JGI IMG/M metagenome (GOLD analysis project Ga0160448, IMG submission 108269) | Enriched mosquito-associated microbial communities from UW Madison campus, WI, USA - HID1973M_E1 MG | ecosystem: Host-associated > Arthropoda: Insects > Digestive system > Unclassified ...
CGTCCGCAAGGGCGTCGCGGCCGACGACCCCGCCGGCCTGACCGACGACAAGCTGGACCTGCCCGGCTCGCTGCTGTCCATCGCCACGATCGGCCTGGCCTGCTACACCGCCACGAGCGGCGTCGACCACGGCTGGACGTCGGCCTGGACCTTCGCCTCCGGCATCGGCGCGCTGCTCGCGCTGGCCGCGTTCGTCTGGCACGAGAACCACACCGCCCAGCCGATGCTCGACCTCAAGGTCTTCCGCAACGGCATCGTGCGCGGCGCGAGCATCGCCCAGATCGGCACGTCGGTCGCGATGGCCGGCGTCATGTTCGGCCTGATCCTGCACTTCCAGTACGCGTACGGCTGGAGCCCGGTCAAGGCCGGCCTGGCCAACCTGCCGCTGATCGTCACGATGATCGCCGCGACGCCGATCTCGGAGTCGCTGGCCAAGCGCTTCGGTCACCGGGTCGCGTGCCTGGTCGGCGCGGGTCTGCTCGCCGCCTCGCTGGTCGGCATGGCCTGGGGCGTCTCGCACGGCTACCTCGCCATCGCGATCTTCATGGTCACGTTCACGATCGGCCTGCGGACCGTCATGACGATCTGCGCCGTCGCGCTCGTCGACGCGATGCCCGAGAACCGGACCTCGCTCGGCGCCGCGCTCAACGACACCGCGCAGGAGGTCGGCACGAGCGTCGGCACGGCCGTCGTCGGGACGCTCATCGCCGTGCTCGTCACGACCGTCCTGCCTGCGGGCACCTGGGGCGCCGACCTCGTCGCCTCGTTCTTCCACGGCGAGCGGATCGTCTACGGCGTCCTCGCCGTGGTCGTCGGCGTCATCGCGGGCGTCGGCGCGCTGTCGCTCAGCAGCTCCCGCTCGGTCGACGAGCACTGAGGCCTCGACCAGCACGAACGCCCGCCGGCGATGCTGGCGGGCGTTCGCGTCCTGCGACACACTCGGGGCGTGACCCTCTCGCGAGCGCGCCGCCCGGACACCTCTGAGGTCGCCGCATGACCGCGACCCTGACGACGATCGCCCAGGTCGCCATCCTCACGTTCGTCCTCGCGTCCATGATCGGCCTCGGCCTGTCCCTCACGGTGCAGCAGATCGTGACGCCGCTGAAAGACCTCCGGCTCGTGCTCCTCGCGCTCGCGTCGAGCTTCGTCGTCGCGCCCGCGGCCGCCTGGGCCATCGCCAACCTCTTCGGCCTGTCCGACGACCAGTCGCTCGGCCTGCTGCTGCTCGGCGTCGCGGGCGGCGCCCCGTTCCTGCCCAAGCTGGCTCAGCTGGCACGCGGGGCCGTGGCCTACTCGGTGGGCCTCATGGTGCTCCTCATGGTGGTCAGCGTCGCGTACGTGCCGCTCGTGCTGCCGTTCCTGGTCGAAGGCGTCACCGTGAGCGCGTGGGACATCGCCCGCCCCCTGCTGCTCCTCATGCTCCTGCCCCTCGTCGTCGCGCTGGCCGTGCGGGCCCGGTACCCGGGATCGGCGTCGCTGGCGCCGCGGCTCAACCAGATCTCGACGATGGCGCTCGCGCTCGGCATCGGCGCCGCGGTCCTCGTCGGGTTGCCGAAGATCTGGGACCAGGTCGGCACGGGTGTCATCCTCGCGACGCTGCTGTTCACGGTCGTGTGTCTCGTCGTCGGCTGGCTGCTGGGTGGGTCCGGCCGCGAGCAGCGCGTCGTCACGTCGCTCGGCACCGGCCAGCGAAACCTCTCCGCCGCGCTCCTCATCGCCGGCACCAGCTTCGTGGACAGCCCGAACGTCGTCGTCACGGTGATGGTCGCGAGCCTGGTGCTGACCGGCACCCTGCTGCTCGTCGCGGGCGAGCTCGGCAAGCGGGCCGGTGCCGTTGCGTCGCCGACCCGCGAGGCCGGTTCCGCGTCGTCCGAGAGCTGACCCACAGGTACCACCACCTCCCCGGTTACCTCGACGTGCGCCAGATCGTCGTGATGTCAGGGACGACATCACGCGAAGGGTGGACGACATGACCGGACCGGTGGCCGATGACACCGCGCGCACGCTGGCAGAGGCGTTCGAGCAGCAGCGCGGGCGGCTGACGGCGGTCGCGGCGCGGATGCTGGGGTCGCGGACCGACGGCGAGGACGCGGTGCAGGAGGCGTGGATCCGCCTCGCCCGCCAGGACGCGGGCTCGATCGACAACCTCTCCGGCTGGCTGACGACGGTGGTCAGCCGGGTGTGCCTCGACACGCTGCGCGCCCGCAAGGTGAAGGCCGAGCAGTCCTGGGGCGACGCACGCGAGTGGGACGTGACGGTCGACGACGAGCAGGGTCCGGAGGGCAGCGCGCTCGCGGCGGACTCCGTCGGGGCGGCGCTGCTCGTCGTCCTGGACGCCCTGTCGCCCGACGAGCGTCTGGCCTTCGTGCTGCACGACGTGTTCGGGGTGCCGTTCGCGGAGATCGGCTCGATGCTCGACAAGTCGACCGACGCCGCGAAGATGCTGGCCAGCCGCGCGCGGCGGAAGGTGCGCGGCCGGCCGGAGCCGGCGGACCGGCAGCGCCAGCGCGCTGTCGTCGACGCGTTCCTCGACGCCGCCCGCGCCGGGAGCTTCGAGCGACTGCTGGAGCTGCTGCACCCTGACCTCGTCTGGCGAATCCACACCGCACGCGGCGAGATCGTGCGCCACGGCGCGACCGTGCTGGCCGAGCACGCCCGCAGAGGTGCGGCCGCAAGTGCCCGTCTCGACGCACGCAGTGTGCGGGTGGATGGCCGGCCCGGGATCGCGGTGTGGCGGCCCGACGGCAACCCGCTGGTGGTCATGGCCTGCACGGTGGTCGACGGCCGCATCGTCGAGATCGAGTCCGTCACCGACCCGGCGCGGCTCCGCGCGATGCACCTGCCACCGCGCAGCGCGTGACCGGTTACCTCTCGCGGCCCGCCCTCGTCATCCAGGTGAGAGCACGGAACCGACGAAGGAGCCCCTCATGACCCGCCTGAACATCTTCGCGACCGCGGTCGCCCCGAAGCTCGTCAAGCACCTGGTCGCCGCCGACCGCGTGGTGCACGAGTCGCCGCTGCCTCGGTCCACGGTCGAGCTCGTCAACATCCGCGCGAGCCAGATCAACGGCTGCGGGGCGTGCCTCGACATGCACGTCAAGGACGCGGAGGCGGCCGGCGTCACTCACCTGCGCACGGCTCTCGTCGGCGCCTGGCGTGAGACGACCGTCTACTCCGACGCCGAGAGTGCCGCCCTCGCGCTGGCCGAGGCGGGCACCCGCATGGCCGACACCGCCGGGGTGCCCGACGAGATCTGGGCGGACGCCGCACGGCACTACGACGACGAGCAGCTCACCGCCCTGGTCGCGCAGATCGCGCTCATCAACGCCTTCAACCGGCTGAACGTCATGGCGCGGGTGCAGGGCGGGAGCTACGACCCCGCCCGGCGGGCGGCCGCCGTCGAGGCGGCGGCTTCGGGCGTCGATCCCGCGACGGTGGCCGTCCCCGCGCGCGCGTGACGAGCTCGGCGCGCGGGCCCGGGGCCCGCGCGCCATCCTGGCACCGAGGCCAGCGACGGAGGAGCTCGACATGGACACGTCCATCGACGCGCACGACGAGCCCTGGCAGGCGACGTGGACCCAGGCCGTCAGCGACTTCCGCGGCGAGGACGACGAGCTGCCCTTCGATGACGTCACGGTCCGCATGACCGTGCCGGCGAGCATCGGCGGTCGGCGCGTCCGCGTCGAGCTGAGCAACGCGTACGGGGACAGTCCCGTCCGGGTCGGCCGCGCCGCCGTCGGCGTCGGCGGCCGGTTCGTCGACGTCACCTTCGGTGGGCAGGTCACGACGCAGCTGCCGCCCGGCCGGTCGACGTGGACGGACCCGGTCGAGGTGGTCGTCGAGCACGGCGACGACGTCGTCGTCGACCTCTACCTCCCCGACCCGACGCCCTACGCGACGGCGGGCGGGTTCCGGTTCGATCGGTCGCTGCCCGGCGACCGCGTCGGCGCGGACCCGTTCCCGCTCGAGGGGTCGGCACCGCAGGAGGTCGACGAGGCACGCGAGTTCCCGGCGGCGAACACCGGGACCGCACCGGAGCCGGACGGCGCGGGCTGGTCGCTGCCCGCCGGCGGCCCGTTCCTGCGCGCGATCGAGGTGGCCGGAGCTCCCGCCCGGGCCGTCGTCGTCGCGCTCGGCGGCTCCAGCACGGCCATGGGCTGGCCGCAGTACGCGGCGGCCCACCTGCCCGCCGACGCGGGCGTCGCGGTCGTCAACCGCGGCATCTCCGGCAACCGGGTCCGCGTCGACGCGCCTCCCGGGCACCCGTCGTGGGGTCGCTCGGGCCTGTCCCGGTTCGACGACGACGTGCTCGGCACCCGCGGCGCCACGCACCTCGTCGTCGCCTTCAACAGCAACGACTGGGGCGTGCCCGGGCGCGTGGACGCGACTGCGCCGATGCCGACGGTCCCGCACCTGATCGACGGGTACGCCGAGCTCGTCGCCCGTGCCGAGGACGCCGGCCTGCGCGTCCTGCTCGCGACGGTCACACCGTTGTCCCCCGAGCTCCTCGCCGACCCCGAACGCGAGCGGATCCGCGTCGAGCTCAACGACTGGATCCGCTCGTCGGGCCGGTGCGTGGACTTCGACGCCGAGATCCGGTCCGCGACCGACCCGTCCCGCCTCGAGCCCGCCTACGCGGCACCGGACTCCACGCACCCGAACGTCAACGGCGAGAAGCGTCTGGCCCGGGCGCTGATCGCGGCGCTAGGGCTCTCGTCGGACAGCCACGACGGCTGACGCGGCCGACAGCCGGCCGCGGAAAAGACGTTGTCGCGTCGCACCGGACGCGCGCACGCTCGAAGGCATGACGAGCAGCGACCTGTGGGACGAGGCGACGGCCGACGCGTTCGACGACGACCGCGGGCCCATGTTCGCGCCGGAGGTGGTGGACCCCGCGGTCGACCGCCTGGCGCGCTTGGCGGGCGACGGGCCGGCCCTCGAGCTGGCCGTGGGCACGGGTCGGATCGCCGTCCCGCTGCGGGCCCGCGGTGTCCCGGTCGTCGGGATCGAGCTGTCCCAGCCGATGGTCGACCGACTGCGACGCCGGGCGTCGGCCGACGAGCTGCCGGTGGTCGTCGGCGACATGGCGACGACCACCGTCCCCGGCGAGTTCAGCCTCGTGTACGTCGTCTGGAACAGCATCAGCAACCTGCGCACGCAGGACGAGCAGGTCGCGTGCTTCGCCAACGCCGCCCGCCACCTGCGCCCCGGCGGGCGCTTCGTCGTCGAGCTGGGGGTGCCCAGCCTGCGCCAGTTCCCGCCGGGCCAGATCGCCGTCCCGTTCGACGTGAGCGAGGACCACCTCGGCTTCGACACCTTCGACACGGTGACCCAGCAGGGCACGTCCCACCACTACGGCCGGCGCCCGGACGGCTCCCTCACGTACAACCCTCACCACTTCCGCTACATCTGGCCCGCGGAGTGCGACCTCATGGCCCGCCTGGCCGGCCTCGAGCTGGAGGACCGCACGGCCGACTGGACCGGCGCGCCGTTCACCGCCGACAGCACCAGCCACGTCTCCGTCTGGCGCAAGCCGACCCGCTGACGTCGCGTGTCGCCGATCCCGGCGCACGCGTGGTTGCCCCAGGATCGGGGCATGACGATCGAGCTGGTGGCCGGTCAGAACGTCGCGCTCCCCCAGACGAGCCTGCGGGTCGAGGTGGGCGGGGACGTGGACCTGACCGCCCTGGTGCTCAGCGCGTCGGGCACGGTCGACGGCGACGCGGACATGGTGTTCTTCAACCAGCCGAGCGCGCCCGGCGCACACCTGACCGGGAGCACGCTGGAGCTGGCCCTCGACGCCCTGCGCCCGGGCGCCGAGCGGGTCGCACTCGTCGCGTCCCCTGCCGCCGAGGGGCGGACGGTCACGCAGGTGGGCGTGAGCGTGCGCCTCGTGTCCGGCGACGTCGACGCACGGTTCACCCCCGGCGCGACGAACGCCGAGACCGCCCTCGTCCTGTGCGAGGTGTACCGCCGCGACGGCGGATGGAAGGCCAGGGCCGTCGGGCAGGGGTACGCGGACGGTCTCGCCGGCGTCGCGCGGGACTTCGGCGTGGACGTCGCCGACGAGCCTGCCGCCGCTGCCCCGCCCACCACTGCGCCCGCTGCGCCGCCCGCTGTGCCCGTCGCGGAGGACGAGACACCCGGCGCCGAGGCGCTCCCGCCCGAGATGCGCGAGCGCCTCAGCCTGCGCAAGAAGCTGGTCACGGTCTCGCTCACCAAGCGCGGTGCGGCGGGTCTGAAGGCGCGGGTCGTCGGCGTGCTCGACGTCAGCGGTTCCACGGCCGGCCTCTACCGCAAGGGGGTGTTCGCTCGCGCGGTCGAGCGGATCATGCCGGTGGCGGCGGCGCTGGACGACGACGCCGAGATGCAGATGTTCCTCATGGGCGCCCGCGCGCAGCGCGTCGACGACGTCCGCGTGGGCGACCTGCCGCAGTGGCTCTCGACGTACACGTCCCGCCGCCCGACGACCGCGGGCGGGACCAACAACGAGGTCGCGGTGATCGAGGAGGTCCTCCGCTTCGTCGGGACGCAGTCGCCCGACGTACCGACGCTCGTGCTGTTCTTCCACGACGGCGGCGTCACGGACAACCGCCTCACCGAGAAGGCGATCCGAGCCGCGGTCCCCGCACCCGTCTTCTGGCAGTTCATCGGCCTGGGGCGCGCGAGCTACGGCATCCTCGAACGCCTCGACGACCTGGACGGGCGCGCCGTCGACAACACGGGCTTCTTCGCGCTCGACGACATCGACGCCGTCCCCGACGCCGACCTCTACGAACGCATCGTGCACGAGTTCCCGGACTGGGTCCGCGCCTACTACCCCGCCGACCACCCGGCCCGTGCGGGCGTCTGACCGCCTGCAACCGCCACACTGCACACCGACCCGAAGGCCATCGCGATGACCACCACCCGTTCGATCCTGCTGTTCGTCGCGGCCGCGCTCTTCGAGATCGGCGGTGCGTGGCTGATCTGGCAGGGCGTTCGCGAGCACAAGGGCTGGGCCTGGATCGGTGCGGGTGTCGTCGCGCTGGGCATCTACGGGTTCGTCGCGACGCTGCAGCCCGACGCGAGCTTCGGGCGGATCCTGGCCGCGTACGGCGGGGTGTTCGTCGCCGGCTCGCTGGTCTGGGGCATGGCCGTCGACGGCTTCAAGCCCGACCGCTGGGACGTCGCGGGCGCCCTGATCTGCCTGGCCGGCGTCGCGCTCATCATGTACGCCCCTCGCGACGGCTGACCCGGCCCCGGGTTCACCCAGTCCTCGCGCGTCCGCACCCCGCCTACCTGAGCGTGGTCGTCGCCTTCTCGAGCCATGCCAGCGCTCGGACGCTCTCCCACGTCCCCACCTTCAACCGGCCGGCAGCCGCCTCGGCCGACGCCAGGGCCTCGCGGCTGCCCGGGTGCGACGAGCAGTGCACAGCGAAGACCGCCAACGCCTCGACGCTCTCCCACGTCCCGGGCTTCAGCTTGCGCACTGCTTCGTACGCGCGGTCCGCAGGCGTCCTCTGGTCCACCGCCATCACCCACGTCTCCCTCGATCCGATGCTGCGACACCGACCGTATCGCCGGCACGAGCCGAACCGGCCGACCCCGGGGTCCGCACAAGGAGGTGTTGACACCGCATCGGTACTTAGCGTTACTGTGTACCAGTACTCAATGACACCGAGTACCAGGAGTCAGTGACACGGAGTACGGAGGGAGGTTCCGATGGGCAGGCAAGAGACGGAGATGCTCAAGGGGACGCTCGAGGGCGTGGTCCTGGCGATCATCGACCGGCGACCGGCCTACGGCTACGAGATCACCTCGTGGCTGCGGGAGCACGGTTTCGCAGACATCGCAGAAGGCACCGTCTATGCGGTGCTGGTCCGGATCGAGCAGCGCGGGTTCGTGGACGTGGAGAAGGTCCCGTCCGAGAAGGGCCCGCCGCGCAAGGTCTACACGCTCAACGCTCAGGGTCGCGAGCAGCTCGACGACTTCTGGCAGAGCTGGAGCTTCCTGTCCGCCCGGATCGAGGAGCTCCGCACCGACACCACCACGCAGGGAGAGAACTGATGGTCGCCAAGTGGATCGAGTCCCTCACCGGATCGCTCGAGCAGAAGAAGCAGTACAAGAAGGACGTCGCCCGCATCGACGCCCTCCCCGAGCCGTACCGCGGCGCCGCGAAGGCGATGCACCGCTACGCGCTCTACTCGGGCGGCGTCACCGACGGGGACACGCTCACCACGATGTTCGGCGACCTCGCCGACCTGTGGGAGCAGGCCGCGGTCGACGGCACCCCCGTGCGGGACATCGTCGGCGACGACCCCGTGGACTTCGCGGAGTCCTTCGTCGCGGCGTACAGCGGCGAGAAGTGGATCGACAAGGAGCGCGCCCGCCTGACGCGGGCCATCGACGACGCCGAGAAGGAGCAGCCATGACGACGCAGGCGCCGGCGCGGCCGGCCATCAGCGTGCGGGGAGTCGTGAAGTCCTACGACGACGTGCACGTGCTGCGGGGCGTGGACCTGGAGGTCGAGCAGGGCAGCATCGTCGCCCTGCTCGGCTCCAACGGGGCCGGCAAGACGACCCTCGTGCGCATCCTGTCCACGCTGCTGCGGTCGGACGACGGCGCGGCGACGGTCGCCGGGTTCGACGTCGCGACCCAGGGCTCGGACGTGCGCGGGTCGATCAGCCTCACGGGCCAGTACGCCGCCGTCGACGAGATCCTGACCGGGCGGGAGAACCTGGTGCTCGTGGCACGGCTGCGTCACCTGGCACGCCCGGGCGACGTCGCCGACGAGCTGCTCGCCCGGTTCTCGCTCACCGACGCCGGCGGCCGCCGGGCCGGCACCTACTCCGGCGGCATGCGGCGCCGGCTCGACATCGCCATGAGCCTCGTCGGCCGGCCACCGGTCGTCTTCCTGGACGAGCCGACCACCGGGCTGGACCCGCAGGCCCGTGTCGAGGTCTGGGACGCCGTCCGCGAGCTCGCCGACGCCGGCACCACCGTGCTGCTCACGACGCAATACCTCGACGAGGCGGAGCACCTCGCCGACCGCATCGCGATCCTCCACGAGGGCCGCATCATCGCCGACGGCACCCTCGCGGAGCTCAAGGCCCTGCTCCCCGCACCCACGGTCGAGTACGTCGAGAAGCAACCCTCGCTCGAGGACGTGTTCTTCGCGATCGTCGGCGACCGGACGACGAGAACGGAGGACGCACGATGACCACCCTGACCGCACCCGCGCCGGGCACCACCCGGCCCCGGTTCCTCAGCGACACCGCCGCGCTGACCGGCCGCTCGCTCCAGCACGTGACGCGCAGCCCGGACACGATCATGACGACGGCCGTGACGCCCGTCGCGATCATGGCGCTGTTCGTCTACGTGCTCGGCGGAGCGATCGACACCGGCTCCGTGCCGTATCTGACCTACATGCTCCCCGGCATCCTGCTCATCACCATCGCGTCCGGCGTCGCGTACACGTCCTACCGGCTGTTCCTGGACCTGCAGGGCGGGATCTTCGAGCGGTTCCAGTCCATGCCGATCGCCCGCTCCGGCGTGCTCTGGTCGCACGTGCTGACGTCGCTGGTCGCCAACGCGGTGTCGTTGGTGCTCGTCGTGGCCGTGGCGGTGCTCATGGGGTTCCGCACCGGTGCGAGCGTGGGCGCGTGGTTGGCCGTCGGCGGGATCCTGGCGCTGTTCACGCTGGCGCTGACGTGGCTGGCCGTCGTCGCGGGGCTGTCGGCCAAGACCGTCGACGGGGCCAGCGCGTTCTCCTACCCGCTGATCTTCCTGCCGTTCGTCAGCTCGGCGTTCGTCCCGACGGACACCATGCCGACGGCCGTCGCGTGGTTCGCCGAGCACCAGCCGGTGACCTCGATCGTCGACACGATCCGCAGCCTCTTCCTCGAGCAGCCGGTCGGCTCCGACATCTGGGTCGCGCTCGCCTGGTGCGCCGTCATCCTGGTCGGCGCGTACGCGTGGGCGGCGGCGATCTACCGCCGCCGCATCCGCTGAGCGCTCACGAACCCGCCGCACCTGTGACAGGAGTGACCTCCTGGGGCTGCTGGACGCCCCTCCAGCCACTCCCGTCACAAGTGCGGCGGGTTGCTGACGGCACCACGCGAGTGCGGCCGAAAGAAATCTGCGCGAGGGTGTCGGATCGGGACGGAAGCCTTCGTCGTGAGGGTGAGAGGCGGTCGACCAGGCCGCCCGAGCAACGAGTCGGCGAACGTGCCCGACGAGGTGCTCGCTGCAGACAGACCGAGGAGAACAGTCATGCCCCAGTACCTGCTGTCCGTGTACGGCCCCGCCGAGCGTGAGCCCTACGGCGAGTACGGCTCCAAGGAGGCCATGCTCGAGGCGTTCGCCGCGACGGGCGCCTTCAACGACAAGCTGGTCGCCGACGGCCACTTCGTCTTCGCGAACGGCCTCGCGGAGGCCACCACCGCCACCGTCGTCGACGGGCAGGGCGACGAGCCCGTCCTCACCGACGGCCCCTACGTCGAGGCCAAGGAGTACATCGGCGGCTTCTGGGTGATCGAGGCGCCGGACCTGGACGTCGCGCTCAAGCTGGCGGCCGAGGGCTCGAAGGCCTGCGGCGGCAAGGTCGAGGTGCGGCCGTTCCAGACCGAGGACGACGTGAAGAAGATGCTCGGCGAGTGACGTCTGTGGACGACGCGATCACCCGGGCCCACCGTCAGGAGTGGGCCCGGGTGGTCGCGACCCTGACGCGTCGGTTCGGCGACCTGGGCCTGGCCGAGGACGCCGCAGCCGAGGCGTTCGCGACGGCCGTCGAGCGATGGCCGTCGGACGGCGTCCCCGCCAACCCCGGTGCCTGGCTGACGACGACGGGTTCCCGGAAGGCCATCGACCGGATACGGCGGGAGTCGCGGCGCGACGACAAGCACGAGGAGGCGCGGCTCTTGTTCGACGAACCCCCGCGCGACGTCGGCGCGGTCGACGACGACCGGCTGCGGCTGATCTTCACGTGCTGCCACCCGGCACTCTCGCCGGAGGCCCGCGTCGCCCTGACCCTGCGGATGGTGGGTGGCCTGACGATGCCGGAGATCGCGCGCGCGTTCCTGGTGCCGGAGCCGACGATGGGCCAGCGGATCACCCGGGCCAAGGCGAAGATCAAGGCCGCGCACATCCCGTACCGCGTGCCCGAGGCGGAGGACCTTCCCGGCCGCGTCGACGGCGTGCTCGCCGTGCTGTTCCTCGTGTTCAACGAGGGCTACCTGGCCACGGGCCCCGACACCGACCCTGTGCGTCATGACCTGACCGTCGAGGCCATCCGCCTGACGCGCCTGGTGCGCCAGCTCGCGCCGAGCGGCGAGGTGACCGGCCTGCTGGCGCTCATGCTGCTGACGCAGGCTCGCGCCGCCGCTCGCGTCTCGGTCACCGGTGAGCTGGTCACGCTCGACGAGCAGGACCGCGGCGCCTGGGACAGGGACCTGATCGACGAGGGTCACGCGCTGGTGCGGCAGTGCCTCGCGGAGGTCGCCGCGGGCGGCCCTCCCCCGGGCCGCTACCAGCTCCTCGCCGCGATCAACGCGGTCCACACCTACGCGCGCGACGCCCGCGACACCGACTGGTCGCAGATCACCACGCTGTACGACCGGCTCGTCCGCCTCGACCCCTCGCCCGTCGTCGCGCTCAACCGCGCGATCGCCGTGGCGCAGGTCGACGGGCCCGACGTCGCCCTCGCGCTCGTCGACCGGCTGCCGCTCGACGGCTACCACGCGTTCCACGCCACGCGCGCCGACCTGCTGCGCCGCCTGGGCCGCAGCGCGGACGCGCGCGACGCGTACGACCGTGCCGTCGCGCTGGCCGGCAACACCGCCGAGACCGCCTACCTCACGCGCCGCCGCGACCAGCTCGCGCTCCCGGGGGACCGATCCGCAGGATCGGCGATGTCCGATGTCACCGGTTCGTCCTAGTGTCCGTGGGGTCAGACGCTGCCCGACGACCTGAGGATCCGATGAGCCCGAGAACCCACGCCCGCTGCATCACCCCGCCCTACCTGCTCGAGCACCTGCTCACGTCGAGCGACCCGGAGGTTCGGGCGGCTGCCGCCCGCACGCTGGCCGGGAGCGTGGAGCTGCGGGTCAGGCGCGAGGTGACGACGACTCTCGCGCCGGAAGCAGTCGTGCCGCAGGCCGCCGAGTCCGCGGGCGGCGCGCGCAGCATCTACGACGCCCAGCACCAGGAGTCGACGTCGGGGCCGCTGGTCCGCGGCGAGGACGGCCCGGCGGTCGACGACGCGTCGGTCAACCAGGCGTTCGACGGGCTCGGGGTCACGCGGCAGTTCTACGCGGACGTGCTGGGCCGTGACTCGATCGACGGCAACGGCGGCGCCCTCGACGGGTACGTGCACTACGGCCGGGCGTTCAACAACGCGTTCTGGGACGGCAGCCAGATGGTGTTCGGGGACGGTGACGGGCAGATCTTCGCCGACTTCACCGGGTCGCTCGACGTCATCGGCCACGAGCTGACGCACGGCGTGACCGAGGCGCTGGCCGGGCTCGAGTACCACCTGCAGCCGGGCGCTCTCAACGAGTCGATCTCGGACGTGTTCGGGTCGCTGGTCAAGCAGTTCTCCCGCAACCAGACGGCCGACGAGGCGGACTGGCTGATCGGCGACGACATCTTCACGCCGGACTTCGCAGGTGACGCGCTGCGCTCCCTCAAGGCTCCCGGCACCGCCTACGACAACGCGACGTTCGGCAAGGACGAGCAGCCCGCCCACATGGACGACTTCGTGGTCCTGCCCGACACGGCGGCCGGCGACTGGGGCGGCGTGCACACCAACTCCGGCATCCCCAACCACGCGTTCTACCTGGTCGCGACCGCGATCGGCGGGTACGCGTGGGAGGCGGCGGGCCACATCTGGTTCGAGGCCCTCGCGGCGTCGACCCCGAAGACGGACTTCACGCAGTTCGCGCGGAACACGCTCACCCGGGCGACACTGGTGTTCGGCGAGTCGTCGTCGCAGGCGCAGGCCGTGCGCGACGGGTGGTCGCAGGTGGGGATCGCGCTCGACGGGGCGTCGACCGACGACTGATCACAGGAGGGGACCGTGGCCCGCAGGGTCGTCCTGGAGACCGCGGGAGGCGTGGCGGCGATCTTCGCCGCGCGCACCCTGGTCGTCGACGACGACGAGCTCGACGACGACGGTCGGCGGCGACTGAGCGAGCTCGTCACCGCGGCCGACGACGACCACGACCCGGCCGTCGCGGGTCCAGGCCTGCTCCGCGACGCGCAGACCTAC
>Ga0160448_100521_pt1 | contig 13232 bp, 13 predicted proteins | sample HID1973M_E1MG_FD_108269 | JGI IMG/M metagenome (GOLD analysis project Ga0160448, IMG submission 108269) | Enriched mosquito-associated microbial communities from UW Madison campus, WI, USA - HID1973M_E1 MG | ecosystem: Host-associated > Arthropoda: Insects > Digestive system > Unclassified ...
CATCGCGTGGAAGGCTGATCGCGGCGCTGCCGATCGCGGCGGTCGCCGGACCATTGCTGCGTTGGCTTACACCTTGACGGTGTTCTTTCATTTCATTCCTGGCTTCAACGAGACGTTGGTGCGGATCCCCGTGGGCGCACCATTCATTGAGGGTCCGCGCGATCCCAAACTGATGGCCTTGGTGGGTGGCACCTTCATTGTGTTCGCCATCTTTGGCGCGGTGCAGGCGCGGCGCTTGCTGCGTCGGTCCGACGCCGGCTTGGCTGCAGCGCGTTAGAACGCACCAGCAGTGAAGAGCGCCAAGCGCTTCGTGTGAGTGGGGGCCTGCCCCTACTCCCCCAGCTTCGTCGTGGTCTGACCGAAGAGTCCGCCCCCTTAGTAAGGGGGCGAGCGCCGCAGGTGCGACGGGGGCTTGGCAGCACGCGATGGGGCCCGAAGTTTGCTGTGCAAACTTTGGGGTTTCATTCGGGTGCACCCGAATGAAACTTGCTGCGTCGCCACAGGCATGTCACTGGCAACGGCATAAACTGTCGCTTCGTTCCGAGCCCGAGCCCTACTGATGCCCCGTTCTTTTCCTCCTGTTTCCTTGATTGGCGTGCCCACTGATATCGGCGCGGGGCATCGCGGTGCGCGGATGGGGCCGGATGCACTGCGCATCGCCGGCCTGGGCGAGGCGCTGTTGGCGCGCGGGGTGGACGTCGTGGATACCGGCAATGTGCTGGGTCCGGCCAACCCCTGGGTCAGTCCGGTCGACGGTTATCGGCATCTGGACGAAGTGGTGGCGTGGAATCGCGCGCTGATGGATGCCACCACTGCCGAGTTGGCCAAGGGTCGCTTGCCGATCATGCTGGGTGGCGATCACTGCCTGGCGATTGGCTCGATTACCGCCATCGCGCGCCATTGCCGACAGCAGGGCAAGCAGCTGCGGGTGTTGTGGCTGGATGCGCATTCGGATTTCAACACCAGTGCGGTCACGCCCTCGGGCAATATCCATGGCATGCCGGTGGCGTGCCTGTGCGGCATTGGTCCTGACGAGTTGACTCAGTTGGGTGGCGATGCGCCGGCGATCACGCCGGCGATGGTGCGCCAGATTGGCATCCGTTCGGTGGATCCGGAGGAGAAGAAGTTGATCAAGGATCACGCCGTCGACGTCTACGACATGCGCTACATCGACGAAGTGGGGATGAAGCGGACCATGGAAGCGGCGCTGGAAGGCGTGGGTGCGGACACCCATCTGCATGTCAGCTTCGATGTGGATTTTCTCGACCCCAGCATTGCTCCGGGCGTGGGCACCACCGTGCCCGGTGGTCCCAACTACCGCGAGGCGCAGTTGGTGATGGAAATGATCGCCGACACCGGCCGCATGGGCTCGCTCGACATCGTCGAATTGAACCCGGTGCTGGATCGCCGCAACCGCACCGCCAAGCTGACCGTGGACCTGGTGGAAAGCCTTTTCGGCAAGTCCACCCTGATGCGCGACTGAGCGCAGCATGGCCGCTGCCTGAATGCTGGCGGCGCAGGTGCGGCGACTTCACGTGCCTTAAACAGCCGCTTGATCCATCTTGATCCCACGCCGCGCAGGGCCACCAGAAGGGTTGCCTTGCACGGTTTCACCCAAGAGGAGATCGCGCATGAAACGTTGGATGGTTCTGCTGATGCTGGCCATGTTCTCGACCGCCGCCCTGTCGGGCTGCAACACGGTGTCGGGCGCGGGCAAGGACGTACAGAAGGCCGGTGAGAAGGTGTCGGACAAGGCCGAGGATTGCAAGGACGGCAAGTGCTGACGGGCACGCGCCGCTGATGCGCCGCGACGAGGCTGGCGCGTCGCGAGGGGGCCGGATTTCCGGCCCTTTCGTTTGTGCGGGTCTTGTCAGTCGCTGGGCGGTGCCGCAGCATTCATGCTTCGCCACGGTTGAGCATGCTGTAATCCGTCTGGCCGCGGAGCGCGAGCTCCCACCCATCCACCTGTCTTAGGAGAAAGCCCATGAAGCGTTACGCCGTCCTGATGTTGATCGCCCTGTTCTCGCTGGCCACCCTGTCCGGTTGCAACACCGTCAAGGGCGTCGGCAAGGACGTGCAGAAAGTGGGCGAGAAGGTTGAGGATGCCTCCGGCAAGTAAGCGCATCGCGCCTTGCCAGACAGAACGGGCCGCTGCTGCGGCCCGTTTTTTTTTGCCCCGTGGCGGGCGTGCTAGCCGGCCAGGTTCGCGGCAACGCCAGGCCGGCTTACCAGCGCGGCGGATCCGCAACGAAGCCGGACGGGAAGGCCTGTGGAGCGTCGCCGCCGCGATGGCGATAGCGCGGCAGGATCCCGAGCGCAGCCAGGCGGCGCGGTTCGTCATAGCGGATCTGTTCCACTTGCGCCGGCGCGCTGGTGGCACGTACGAACGATGTGGTGCCAATCGGCGACCACTCGCGTTGACCATGGCCGGTGCCGATGCGCTGTGCCTGTGCGCTGGCATTGCCGGCGATTCGCCGTTCCGATTCCATCGCCTGGTTGGTCGAAGCAGCGGCGTCAGCGGCGGCCGAGGGCGAAGACTCGCGGCGCGCCTGGCCTTCGGCGTAGGGCGGGTAGGGGGCTGGCATCACCCGCAGCGGCCGCTGTTCGCGGAACACCGCTACCCCAATCACGCCGACGTTGCGCGGTCGGCCGGTGCGCGCGGCGTAGCTGTCCGAAGCGTCGGTAAAGACGAACTGCGCCACCTCGTCCAGCGACTTGCGCCAGCCGGTGATTTCCGTGCTCTCCCAAGGATCCAGCACGTAGCCGCCCTGGCGCGGGTCGGCGGTTTCGCCGCTGACCGCGTTCACCCCGTCCACCGACAACACCACCAGCACGCGCGCGCCAGTGGTGTTGGTCAGGCGCACGGCGTAACGGTGGCCGGGCTGGCCAGCCACCCAGGTGTCACCGCGGTGCGGGTACTGCGGCAGCCATTGGCCGCTGTCGCGATCCACCACCGCCACGTCCACCAGCGGGCCGGCGACAGCGCGATCGCAGGCTGACAACGCCGCCAGCGCGGCGGCAAACAGGAGCACGAGGGGGCGATACATGGCGGATCTCCGAGAGGGCTTGCGGGATGGAACGCGCCGGGCCACGGGGTGGGGTTGTTGCCGCCAGCGGTTAAACTGCTCCCGTTCAGACCCACCCCCCGAGTTGCAATGACCACCCCTGCTGTCACCCATCGCGTCCTCACGGGCATCACCACTTCGGGTACGCCGCACCTGGGCAATTACGTCGGCGCCATCCGCCCCGCCGTTGCCGCCAGCCGCGCCCCCGGTACGGAGAGCTTTTATTTCCTGGCCGACTTCCATGCCCTGATCAAGGTGCAGGAACCGGCGCGCGTGCAGCGCTCCACCCTGGAAATCGCCGCCACCTGGCTGGCCTGCGGACTGGAGCCGGACAAGGTCTGGTTCTATCGGCAGAGCGATATCCCGGAAATCCCGGAGCTGACCTGGTTCCTGACCTGCGTGGCCGGCAAGGGCATCCTCAATCGTGCTCACGCCTACAAGGCGTCGGTGGACAAGAACCGCGCCGACGGCGAAGACGACGATGCCGGCATCACCGCCGGCTTGTTCATGTATCCGGTGCTGATGGCCGCGGACATTCTGATCTTCAACGCCAACCGGGTGCCGGTGGGTCGCGATCAGATCCAGCACATCGAGATGGCACGCGATTTCGGCCAGCGCTTCAATCATCTGTTCGGCAAGGACTATTTCACCCTGCCGGAAGCGGCGATTGAAGAAAACGTGGCGACCTTGCCCGGCCTGGACGGCCGCAAGATGAGCAAGAGCTATGACAACACCATTCCGCTGTTCGCACCGCGCGCTGAGCTGAAGAAGCTGATCGCTTCCATCGTCACCGATTCCAGCGCGCCGGGTGTAGCCAAGGACGCCAACGGCTCGCATGTGTTCCAGCTGTACCAGGCCTTCGCCACGCCGGAGGAAACCGCGGCCATGCGCCAGGCCTTTGCCGATGGCATTGGCTGGGGCGATGCCAAGCAGAAGCTGTTTGAGCGCATCGATGCCGAAGTGGCGCCGCTGCGTGAGAAGTACGAAGCGCTGATCGCCAAGCCCGCCGATATCGAAGCCGTCCTGCGCGACGGCGCGCAGCGCCTGCGCGCGACCTACGCCACCCCGTTCCTGGCCGAGCTGCGCGAGGCGGTGGGCCTGCGCCCGCTGGATCGCCAGGACGCCGTTGCAGCCAAGACCGCCAGCAAGGCGGCGGCGTTGCCGGTGTTCAAGCAATACCGCGACAGCGATGCGCGTTTCTACTTCAAATTCACTGCCGCCGACGGCCAGCTGCTGATCCAGAGCAACGGCTTTGATGCGCCCAAGGATGCGGGACGCCTGATTTCCGTACTCAAGCAGGCCGAACGCGCCGAGCAACTGGAAACCACCGAGATCGTGCTGCAGGCCGGCGTGGCCGAAGTGCTGTCGGCCTTGCGCGACCTGCGCGCGGCGGAGGCCTGAGATGCCGTTCCTGGCCGTGGTGTTGTTTCTGCCCTGGTTCCTCTTGCTGGGGGCGCTGTTCTGGTTGTTCCCGCGCCAGCCGCGCAACGCACGTCGCACCAGCTTCGACGCCGTCACGCTGATCATTGCCTTCGTGCTCAGCGTGCTGGGCATGCGCTGGGGTTACGCGCTGGGTCTGGCCGATGTCGGTACCGGCGCGATCTGGAAGCAGGTGCTGGCCACGCTGGTGGCCTACGGTGCGTTCCTGTTTGTACTGACGGTCGCCATTCCCTTGCGTAGTTGGTGGCTGGCGCGGCGCTGAGCGTCGCCGTGGAGTAGGTGTGCGCCTGCGACCAAAGGCGCATCGTGTCTGTCACGTGGCGTGGCTAGAATCTTCCGCAGTGGTCGATTCTCCCCCGCTTATGGACAGCTCTGGCATCCACCTCATCGACACCGCGTTTCAACGCGATCATTTCGATGCCGCCTACTTGATGGTCGAACAGGGCCGGGGCGCTTTCATCGATTGCGGCACCCAGTTCGCGGTGCCGCGCCTGCTGCAGGCGGCGCAAGCGGCCGGACTGGCGGCCGAAGACATCGACTGGTTGCTGGTGACCCACGCCCATCTGGATCACGCCGGTGGCGCGGGTGCGCTGATGCAGCTGCTACCCAATGCCAAACTGGTCGCGCATCCGCGCGCTGCCCAGCATCTGATCGATCCTGCCAAGCTGATTGCCGGCGCCACCGCCGTGTACGGCGAGCAGGAGATGGCGCGCAGCTACGGCGACATCCTGCCCGTACCTGCGCAGCGCGTGGTGGTGGCCGAAGACGGCCACACCCTGGAACTGGCCGGGCGTCGCTTGCAATGCATCGATACGCCGGGCCATGCGCGCCACCATTTCTGCGTCTGGGATGAGCGCAGCCGCAGTTGGTTCACCGGTGACACCTTCGGCCTGTCCTATCGCGAACTCGACGGTCCGCTCGGGCCTTTCATCCTGCCGACCAGCTCACCGGTGCAGTTCGAGCCGGAGGCGCTGAAGACCTCGATTGCACGCCTGCTGGCCTATCGACCCAAGGCGATGTACCTGACCCACTATGGCCGGGTGGTTGATGTGGATCGGTTGGCAGCGGATCTGTTCGAGCAGATCGATGCGATGTGCGTGCTCGCGCGGCAATGCGATGAGCGCGCGGATCGCCATCGTTGTCTGGTGGCGGCCTTGACCGCGCTGTATCTGGAACGCGCGCGTGCGCAGCGTTGTCCTTTGGATGACGAGGCGGTGGCCGAAGTGCTGGCGCTGGATATCGAACTCAATGCGCAGGGCCTGGCCTGCTGGCTGGACCGCGACCGGCGCTAGCCTTCGTCGGGGACCACGCAGAAGCGCTGGCCGGTCGGCGCTTCCATCACCCACCAGCGCTCGTAGGCAAACTTGACCCGACGCGCGCCCAAGGCCTCCAGCCGTTGCGCTTCGGCTTCCACATCCTGGGCGGCGATATCCAGGTGCACGCGCGAGGGGTGATCCACCTTCTGCACTTCCACGTGCAGGCCGCCTGCGGTTTTTTCCAGGCGGTCATACAGGCCGACGCCGCCGTCATCTTTCACCGTCACCGCCAGGCCCAGGGCCTGGCTCCAGAACGTGCTGGCGGCGGAGAGATCGTCGGTCTGGCAATCGATGATGAAGCCAGCGAGCCTGCTGTTGGCAGAAGTAGCCTGCGCGTCGACGGTGACAGGATCGCGGTCGCGCCAGCGCACGATGCAGAAGCGCTGGCCGGTCGGCGCTTCCATCACCCACCAGCGTTTGAAGAAGCCCACGCGGCGTGCGCCGAGCGTTTCCAGGCGATCGGCTTCGGCATCCAGATCGTCGGCCTCGATATCCAGATGCACACGCGAGGCATGGCTGACCCGCTGCACTTCCACATGCAGGCCGCCGGGGGTGCCGGTCAGTTCGGTGTAGCGCGCCTCACCGTCCTGGTAGGTCTCACCGCGCGGCAGATGCAACGCCTGGCTCCAGAACTGCGCCGCCGCCTCGTGGTCATCGCCTTGGCAATCGATGATGAAACCGGCAAGGCGATGGCGGTGCGGCATGGCGGCGCTTCCCTGGTCAGGCGGGCAGGGCGAGATCGTCGATGAGGGCCTTGAGGAATCGCGCGGCTTCGCCGCCAGTGCAGGCGCGGTGATCAAAGGTGACCGACAACGGGATGATCTTGTGCGATTCAAAGCCACCCATGATCGGCGTAACCTGATGGCGCGCACGACCGGCCGCGACAATCGCCACGCACGGCGGCACTACCACTGGAGTGGCATAGCGGCCGGCGAACATGCCGAAGTTGGACAGCGAGATCGTGTAGCCGCTCAGCTCCGAAGCCGGGATGCTGCGATCTTCCACCTGCGTGCGCAGACGGTTGATGCCCAGGCGGATGCCGCCGGCGTCAAGGATGTCGGCATTGCGCAGCGCCGGCACGAACAAGCCATCGTCGGTGTCCACGGCGATGCCGATGTCCACATGCGGATGCAGGGTGCGGGTGAGCTTGTCGCCGTCGAACCAGGCGTTCATCGCCGGCACGGCCTTGCAGGCTTTGACGATGGCGCGGATCAAACGCACGGTGACGTCGTTGCCCGGCGCCCAGGCGTGCACGTCGGCGTCATCGCTGAGCGTGGTCGGCACGACTTTGGCGTGGGCATCGGCCATCACCCGCGCCATGTTGCGGCGTACGCCCTTGAGCTGTTCCGGTTGGCCGCTGACGGAGACGCCCGGCGGCTGTGTGCGCATGGGTTTGCCGGAGGCGGACAGCGTGGTGCGATCGTCGGCCGTGCGGGTGGGTGCGGCTTCGGTTGCGACCGTGGTGCGGACGGTGGTCGGGGCTGAAGCCCCTCCTACAGAGGCGGCGGCAGCGCTCGACCCGGCGCCGATCTTGGCGGTGCCGGCTTCGGCGGCTTGCTTGACGTCGGCCATGGTCACCGCGCCATCGGCGCCGGTGGCGCGCACCCGGCTCAGATCCACGCCGAGCTTCTTGGCGGTGGCGCGTACGGCCGGCATCGCCTTGACACCGCCCACGGCCACGGCCTGTTCGGTGTGCACGGCATTGGAGCTTTGCATGCTGCCGACCACCGTGCCTTCGTCGGCGCGATCAGCGGAAGCAGCGGCAGGCTTGCCGGCATCAGCTTGTGCGGCGGCTTGCGGTGGCAACGGGGGCGGCGCGCTCGCTGAGGCAGCCGCCGGCTTCGGCGGGCCGTGATGGTGGCCGGTGTCCTGGCCTTCGGCGCGCTGCGGCAGATTGGGATCAGGCTGGAACTCGGCCAGCATGCTGCCGGTCACGATGATGTCGCCGGCGCCGCCAGCGAGCTTGAGCACTTTGCCGGACACCGGCGAGGGCACTTCCACCACCGCCTTGGCGGTCTCCATCGACACCAGCGGTTCGTCCAGGCGGATCACGTCGCCTTCTTTGACAAACCACTCCACGATGGTGGCATCCGGCAGGCCTTCGCCCAGGTCGGGCAGGTAAAACGTCTTGCTGTCGCTCATGGGTTTCTCTTGAAAGTGGGCGCGTGATCAGCCGTTGGCCAGCGTACGCTTGGCGGCGGCGACAATCTTGTCCACGCTGGGCAGGTACTTCATTTCCAGGCGGAACAAGGGGATGTGGGTGTCGTAGCCGGTGACGCGTTCAACCGGGGCCAGCAGGTCGTACATCGACTGCTCGGCCAGGCGCGCGCCAATCTCGGCGCCGAAGCCGGCGGTGCGCGGCGCTTCGTGCACGATCACGCAGCGGCCGGTCTTGCTGACCGACTCGGCAATCGTGTCGAAGTCCAGCGGACGCAGCGTCGACACGTCGATCACTTCGGCACTGATGCCCTCGCCAGCCAACTTGTCGGCGGCTTCCAGCGCTTCCTTCACCTGCGCGCCCCAGGTCACCAGGGTCACGTCGGTGCCGTCGCGCAGTACAAAGCACACGTCCAGCGGCAGTGCCTCGCCATCGTCGGCCACCACTTCCTTGTACTGGCGGTAGATGCGCTTGGGCTCCATGTAGATCACCGGATCCGGATCGCGGATCGCCGCCAGCAACAGGCCGTAGGCGCGCTGCGGCGAAGACGGCATGACCACGCGCAGGCCCGGCACGTTGGTGAAGATCGCTTCGTTGGCTTCGCTGTGGTGTTCCGGCGCGCGGATACCGCCACCCCAGGGCACGCGCAGCACCATCGGGCAATGCAGGCGGCCACGGGTGCGGTAACGCATGCGTGCGGCGTGGCAGATGATGTGATCGACCATCGGATAGACGAAGCCATCAAACTGCGCCTCGGCCACCGGCTTCATGCCCTGCGCCGCCAGGCCCACGGTCAGTCCGGCGATGGTGGTTTCATCCAGCGGCGTGTCGAGCACGCGGTCGGCGCCAAAGCGCTGCTGCAGGCCGGCGGTGGCGCGGAACACGCCGCCGTTCACGCCCACGTCTTCGCCCAGCACGATCACCGAATCATCGTGGGCGATTTCCCAGGCCAGTGCCTGGGTGATGGCTTCGATCAAGGTGATGGCCACGGGTGCGGCGACCGCGGAAGCGTTCGCGGTGGCAGCCGCAGCGACAGGTTCTTTGCTCATTACAGTGCTCACTTAGCGGCCCTCCGCGGCGATGGCGGCGGCCCGTTGCGCCAGCAATTCCGGCGGCGCATCGGCGTACAGGTAATCGAACATCGCCTCGACCGGCTGCACCGGCGTGTTGAGATAGGCATTGACCTCTTCGTCCACGCGGGCGCCGCATTCTTCCTTCCACGCGGCTTCTTCAGCCTCGCTCCAGGCGCCTTGCGCGGTCAGCCAGGTGCGCAGACGGGTCATCGGCTCGCGCTCCCAGGCGGATTTGACCTCGGCATCGTCGCGGTAGCGACGCGCATCGTCGGCGGTGGTGTGATCGGACAGGCGATAGGTGACGAACTCCAGCACCGTGCCGCCCTGGCCCTTGCGCGCGCGCTCACTGGCGCGGCGCATGGCCTCGAGCACGGCGATCATGTCGTTGCCGTCCACTTGCAGGCAGTGCAGGCCGCCGGCCAAGCCCTTCTGCGCCAGCGTCTGCGCGCCGGTCTGTGCCTTGCGCGGCACCGAGATCGCCCAGCCGTTGTTGACCACGCACAGCACCAGCGGCAGCTCAAACGCACCGGCGGAGTTGAGCGCGGCATAGAAATCGGTCTTCGACGAACCACCATCGCCGCAGGTGGACACCGCGATGTTCGGCTCGCCGCGCAGCTTGAACTTCAATGCCGCGCCGGCCGCGTGCAGGCATTGGGTGGAAATCGGCACGCTCCAGGCAAAGTCGTGGCGGGCGCCTTCGGCCTTGAAATCATTGCCGCGCTCATCGCCACCCCAGTACATCAGCACGTCACGCGGCAGCACGCCACGCATGAACTGCGCGCCGTATTCGCGGTAGCTGGGGGCGAACACGTCATCCGGTTTCATCGATGCGCCAATGCCCACATGGGTGGCCTCGTGGCCCAGGCAGGAGGCGTAGGTGCCCAGCTTGCCGGTGCGCTGCAAGGCGATGGCCTTGGTGTCGAAAGTGCGCACGAACAACATCTGTTTGAACAGTTCGCGCAGGCGTTGGGTGTCGCGTCCGGCTTCGGGCAGGTCCTCGCGGACGAGGCGGCCATCCGGGCCCAGGTATTGCAGGAATTCGATTTCAAACTTGGCGGCGATAGTCATTGCCAGCGGGTCACTCGTGCAGGTGTTGCGGCGTATGTTAGTCCGTGGATGTTAAAGAACCCTCGCGGTTCTCCCGTCCTGCGCTGCAACACAGCGGGGGCAATTCCCTGTGGATTCAAGCGCATACAAGATCGTTGCAAGTGCAACAAACGGCCTCGGACGCGCGCCTCCAGCGCGGCTGGAAGCGCTTTCGCCGCGTCGATCCGGGGCCGCCAGAGCGCTACGGGTAGAATCGGCGGATGGAGGAAACCATGACCGTAGAGAAGAACCAGCGCGCCCTGGAAGCAGGCATCCACACTGATCTGGAGGGGCGACTGACCTACGGCGGCTACCTGCGCCTGGACAAATTGCTGTCGGCGCAGCAGCTGGTTTCCGACCCGCCGCACCACGACGAAATGCTCTTCATCGTCCAGCACCAAGTCTCGGAGCTGTGGATGAAGCTGATGATCCATGAGCTGCGCGCGGCTATCGGCTTCCTCCAACGCGATCAGGTTTGGCAGGCACGCAAGGTGATGGCGCGTGCCAAGCAGGTACTGCGCCAGCTGACCGAACAATGGTCGGTGTTGGAAACGCTGACCCCGTCCGAATACATGGGCTTCCGCAACCTGCTCGGCCCCTCATCCGGCTTCCAGTCGCTGCAATACCGCACCATCGAATTCCTGCTCGGCAACAAGAACGCCGGCATGCTCAAGGTGTTTGCCCACGACGCCCCCGGTCAGGCGCAGCTGCGCGAAGTGCTGGACGCACCCAGCCTGTACGAAGAATTCCTGCGCTACCTGGCGCGCTTTGGCCATGCGGTGCCGGCGCACCACCTGGATCGCGAGTGGCAACTGCCGCACGTGTCAGATCCGGCGCTGCTGCCGGTGTTCGAGCGCATCTACGAAGACACCGACCGTTACTGGCGCGAGTACTCGCTGTGCGAGGACCTGGTGGATCTGGAGTCGCAGTTCCAGCTCTGGCGTTTCCGCCACATGCGTACGGTCATGCGGATCATCGGTTTCAAGCGCGGCACCGGTGGCTCCAGCGGCGTGGGCTTCCTCAAACAGGCGCTGGAACTGTCGTTCTTCCCGGAGTTGTTCGAGGTCCGCACCTCCATCGACGGGCAGCCTGAGTCGAGCTACTAAGCCTCCCTACGCCGGCCGCAATTGAGCGTTTTGCCCGGTGATTTCGGCATTTCGGCAGGGGGCGTGTTCAGTAATTCCGCGTTGACGGATCCGCGGGGGTCGGTAATCCTCCCCCGTCCCGCGTGGTTTTCGCGCGGATTTCTCATTACTGAACACAGCAGGGGGAGACCGCATGAGCGGTGCCGTCGATACAGCTACGCCCAATCCACCGATCCCGGAATTCAAGACCACGCTGGGCCATCCCAAGCCGCTGTGGATGTTGTTCATGACCGAATTCTGGGAGCGCTTTGCGTTCTACGGAATCCGTTGGGCGCTGGTGTATTACATCGTGGCGCAGTTCTTTGGCGGCGATCAGGCCGGCGAGGCCTCGGCGAGCAAGTTGTACGGCGCTTACCTGGCGCTGGTTTACGCAGGCGCGATCTTCGGCGGCTACGTCGCTGACAAGATTGTCGGCTATCAGCGTTCGATCCTGATTGGCGCGGTGATCATGTCGGCCGGCCTTTTCATGATCGCGATCCCCAATGATCAGATCTTTCGACTCGGCCTGGCCACGGTGATCGTCGGCAATGGCCTGTTCAAGCCGATCATCTCCACGCTGGTGGGCAAGCTGTACGCCACTGGCGACGAGCGTCGCGATTCCGGCTTCACCATCTTCTACATGGGCATCAACGCCGGCGCCTTCATCGCGCCGATCCTGACCCAGATTCTGGCCGAGAAGATTTTCGGCACCAAGGCCATGCCGGCCTACAAGATGGTGTTCATCGCCTCCGGCATCGGCATGATGATCAGCTTCCTGTGGTTCTGGTTTGGTCGCAAGCAGCTGCAAGGCATCGGCATGCCGGCGCTGGGCGCGGAAAGCCGCAGCCGCGTGGTGCTGGTGACCATTGGCGCGGTGCTGTCAATTCCGCTGTTTTATTTCCTGCTCAACATCGACGCCACGTCGTTGCAGTGGTACGTGCTCACGCCGATGTTCGTGCTGCTGTGCGCGCTGTTGGTGATCGAAGGTGTGCGCAATGGCCCGGTCGCACGCGACATGGTCATCGCGATGCTGGTGATCTTCACCTTCAACATCCTGTTCTGGTGTTTCTTCGAACAAGCCGGCAGCTCTTTCAGCTTCCTGGCAGAGAAGATCGTCAACCGCGATCTGTGGGGTTGGGAGTTCCCGAAGGCGTGGTTCCAGTCGGTCAACTCGGTGGCGATCATCACCATGGCGCCTTTGATCGCGTGGGCTTGGGTCAAGATGGGCAAGAACAATCCCTCGATCCCGCGCAAGTTCGGCCTGGGCATCATCTTTAATGGCCTGGCGTTCCTGTTGCTGATGTTTGCGCTCTCCAACCTGGTGGATCCCACGACCAACATGATTCCTTTCTGGACTCTGTTTGGCGTGTACTGGATCCAGTCCATTGGCGAGTTGTGCCTGTCGCCGATCGGCTTGTCGATGGTGACCAAGCTGGCCCCGCTGCGCCTGGTGGGTTTCGGTATGGGTGGCTGGTTCCTGTCGACCGGCATCGGCAACAACCTGTCGGGCCTGTTCGCCAGCCACGCCAGCGGCGAGGGTGGCATGACGGTGGCGACCGCACAGGCCGCATACACGCAGGGTTTCTGGATCTTGCTGATCGGCGGCGTGGGTCTGTTCCTGATTGCGCCATTGATCCAGAAGCTGATGCACGGCGTGAAGTAAGCGCCGCTGCAATAGTGACGAAAAAGGCGGCCATTGGCCGCCTTTTTCTTTGCCATGTATTCGCGCTGCGAGCGACTACTCGCCCGGTTGCTTCCACGGCGTCGAGCCGGTCATATGGCCCACGCCATCGGACAACTTGTCGATCAGGCGGCTGAGCTGTTCGGCTTCCTCGTCGCTCAACTCTGTGAGCAGGCGGCGTTCGCATTCCAGCGTCATCGGCGCCACTTCGTCGTAAACCGAATAGCCCACCTCCGACAACGCCAACACCGAGCGGCGCCGATCATTGCCATGGGTGTCGCGCTGGATC
>Ga0160448_100524_pt1 | contig 13173 bp, 13 predicted proteins | sample HID1973M_E1MG_FD_108269 | JGI IMG/M metagenome (GOLD analysis project Ga0160448, IMG submission 108269) | Enriched mosquito-associated microbial communities from UW Madison campus, WI, USA - HID1973M_E1 MG | ecosystem: Host-associated > Arthropoda: Insects > Digestive system > Unclassified ...
CTGCACAAGACGAAGGAGCTCTTGGTCCGGCAGAGGACGATGCAGACAAACGCACTCCGGGCGCATCTCGCGGAGCTGGGCATCGTTGCGGCCCAGAGCGTCGAAGGGCTGAGCAGCCTGAAGACCCATTTCTACAAGGTGCTGGGCTCGCTTCCTGAACATGCCGCTGCATCCCTTAAGACTCTGATCAGGATGGCGGACTGCCTCGTCGATGAGATCGAAAGGCTCGAAAGCCGAATCCTCGATTGGCACCGGGCCGAATGATGCTAGCCGTCGGCTCGCGACCATTACCGGGATTGGACCCATAACGGCCAGTGCCATTGCGGCGAATGTGCCGGATGCGAGCCTGTTCAGAACCGCCCGTCAGTTCGCCGCCTGGCTTGGGCTCACGCCGAGGGCAAACTCCAGCGGTGGCAAGGACAAGCAGATGGGCATCAGCAAACAGGGCGATGGCTATATCCGTCGGCTGCTGGTCTCTGGCGCCAGCGCCGTCATGCGTTTTGCCCGACAGGGAGATCCCGGCAAAGCATGGCTGGTGGGGCTCATGGAACGCAAGCGGCCGAAAGTTGCCGCGGTCGCCCAGGCCAACAAGACCGCTCGCATCGCCTGGGCGATTTTGCGACGGAACGAGGTCTTCGCCGCTCGGACCGCGTAACGGCACGAGGCAGGCGAAACTGAATGCGTCGAGGCTGAGGAAAGATGACAAACCGGTCGAACCGGGGATCAGGACACCCCAGGGGGTCAAGGCGCCAAATCGAGCGCGTAATTTTGATTGGCACCTGATCTGCGGACTTCATCTGGGCCAGCGGCTATGCCGCGCAAACAGGCCGTAGACATGACTGCTTTCGGCATAGGCTCGTCAGAATCCCAGCTTGCGCATCAGGGGCCGTCCAGACATGGTTACCAGTTCCAGCTTCCTGAACTATCAATGTTCCGCGTACCGCCAAAACAGTCTCGCACGACCGCGCCGCCGAAGCGCAACCACCGTCTTCTTCGGAGCTTGGCTGCCTCGTCCTGCGTCACAGCTTATAGAGCTCTTTGGCGGTTCCCGAGAATACGGAAGCTATCTCGCCATCATTCAACCCCAACAGCATTTTCTTGTATGCATTGAGTAGCACCGGATAAGACGCTGCTGCGCGATCGACTGGAAAGTTGCTGCCGAACATCGACCGCTTCGTTCCAAAGACGTCAACCGCCGTTTCAACATAGGGCTTCCAGGCCGCCACCAGTTGGTCCGAAGTTGCAGCCTTCCCGCCGGGAAATCGGAACCCCATTCGGCCAATGCCCAGCCCGCCGACCTTGACCGACACATTTGGCAGTTCCGCCAAGGCCTTCATGCTCACTGACCAGCGCTGGAACACCTCAGCACGATGGGCGGCGTAGCTTCCAATGCCGATCGGCCCGCCAAGGTGATTGATCACCACAGGCAGGTCCGGGACCTTCTTGGCGAAGGTGCAGACATCGTCCAACTGCGGATGAAGCGCCCAGAGTTCCAGGACCAGACCAAGGTCGGACAGGCATCCCGCTGCCCTGACGTAGGCAGGGTCGTTCATCGCATCCCCGTGCGGGTAATACGGGTGCTCGTTGTATCCCACCGCCGGATCGGCGTCCCACGACACCCGCGACCGTATACCTTTGAACCGGCCATTTCCCGCCTCGATATGGGCGTCAAGAACATCACGGACGTTGTCGCCCAGCATCAGCTCCGCAAACCCCATGATCCCTGCGGCCAATCTGTGAGGGCCGCCGCGCGCCTGCTCCACCTGACGCAGAACATGCTGCGTCTCGCCCACGGGCCGAAGATCCTCGCGCTCTGCCTCGTTGAAAGACATGTCGCATTCAACATAGATACTGGCGCCGACGTTGTGACCGGATGCGGCATCGTTCAGAAAATCTGCGGCAAGATAATCGGTGCCGTTTCGCCGCCAGAGATGGATATGTGAGTCGATGACCGGCAGGTCCGGGAGGATAATGTCTTCTGTGTTGCCGCTTTGAACCGGCGTTTTCTCCGTCGAGCCCATGTGTTCTCCTTCAACGGTATACACCCGCCGATCATCTGAGATTTTCAAAAGTTTGGTCCGTCCATTGCGATATTTGCTTGACTGACCTCCAAAAAGCAACTTTATTTTGCGTCAAAGGAGCGGCAGGCTATGCCGCATTGCGTCAGCACCAGCTTGAACGAACACAATGTCGCGCACGATCTGCGTGATGCGACTTTTTATGATCGCTCAGCGGCTTTTGGGAAAGTGGAGGAAATCGATGAATGTGCAACTGAGCGCACTATGTGCGGCGGCATTCTGCGCTGCAGGAACTGCTGCAATTGGTGAAACATTGACCGTCTCACATGGTTATAATGAAACGCATGTCGTCGTGACTGACTGGATCAGTCCCTGGATGTCCTGTGTGCGTGAAGGGGCTGGTGACGATATCGAATTCACTTACTATCCGTCTGGGCAGGTCACAAAGAACACCGAAGCATTGGAGCAATTACAGTCCGGTGTCATTTCGGTGTCAGCTGTTTCGCCGGGGTATCACAGTGACCGCATGCCCCTGAACAGCATCGTTATGTTGCCGACACTTGGGAAAACGGCCACGAGTAACGCCATCGCCTACCGGGCGCAGCTTGATGCTGGGGGCCCAATGCTGGAAGAGTTGCAGAATCTCGGGCTAGTGCCCCTGATGGTTCACATTACGCCGCCCTATCAGATCATCTCACGCGACGGGCGCATGGATACGCTTGAAAAGCTCGCCAGTCGCAAGGTCCGAACTTCAGGTGGCAGCCTGTTCCTTGTTGCCGAAGGCCTTGGCGCCTCACCTGTGGAAATGCCGGCTGGTGATGTCTATCTTGCGATTCAACAGGGCACCGTGGATGGCGCAATGTTTGCGGCGCTTAGCGTGAAGCCCTATGCTTTGCAGGAAGTCATGGGGGCCATGTCACGGAACGCTGATTTCGGCAACTCGGCCACGCTCTTTGTGACGACAACTACGGTGTGGGACAGCATTCCCGAAGACGCCAGAACCATTCTCACTGATTGCGGAAAGTCTACCGAACTTGATGCGGCGAATAAGATGGATGCACAGAATGAACTGCTGCTTTCCGAATTTTCTCAACTTGGTGTGGACGTTTACGACATCTCTCCCGAGAACACCGCAATCATGAACGAGACACTTGAAAGTGTCGCAGCCACATTTGTATCGAGACTTGACGCACGAGGTCTGCCAGGAACTGATGTGTTCAGTACCTACAAATCGTTGATCGTAGATTGAGGGTATTTCCTGCACGTCCGGTTTAGATTGCGCCAGCTCGGGACGCCGCGATCTGGCCTGGACGTTAGATGCGGCTGATCCAATTTATCTAAGCGTAAAGATGACGCATCTGTGCGCAAAGTCCCATTATGCCTTTCGGTGATCGGGTTGCCGTACTGGCATCTGAAATCGCGGCCAAACATACCTAGAGTGAAACATCATCATGAAACCACCTGACGGCGAGGCCCTGAAACGACACGGAGCATAGACCGGCCATCCGACATAAACGTCTGACCTGACAGGTGTATACCTGAACATGACTATCCTGGGGAGGAGAAATCTTGCTTACCAACGTTCTGAAAATGGTGTCCGCATCAACTGTCATCCTTGGAGCGCCGTCTGCATATGCAGCAGACCTTATCGTTTCAAGCAATCTGCCAGAGGCGCATTGGGCCTCAGTGAATGGATACGTCCCCTTCATGCAATGTGCCACGGAGGAAAGCAATGGCGAGATCCAGTTCAAGTTCTTCCCAGGCGGCACGATCGCGAGTCTTGCCGGTGCGCTGGATGCTCTGGACAAGGGTATCGCAGATATCGCACTTATCTCGCCGGGCGCACTGACCGACCGCCTTCCACTGAGTACGATCGCCAACCTGCCCGGCATGGGGGAATCTGCGGTTGAAAGCGCAACGGCTCAGCGGGCCGTTATTGATGGCGGCGGGTTTGTTGCCGCAGAACATGCCACAAACAACTTCGTGGCGCTGTTGATCAATCGCTTCCCCTCGTACCAGATCCTCTCGAAGGGCGCCCCGCTGGATACTGCGGCATCGTTGACAGGCGTAAAGATTACGTCGGATGGAGGTCCGCCTCTTGTCGTCCTTGGAAGTATTGGGGCGGTGGGGATAGAAATGCCCGGCGTTGACGTCTATCTGTCTCTTCAGCAAGGCGTGGCCGACGGGTCGTTGATTTCTCTCCCAAGTGCCAAATCCTACCATCTGAATGAGGTGGTTAAAGCCGTAAGCACGAATGGGTCATTCGGATCGACGACAGGGCTGTTCTCCATACGGACGGCGTCTTGGGATGCCCTTTCCGATGCCGAGAAAAAGGTCATGTCTGATTGCGGCAGAAAGATCGAGTTGGAGTTGGCGAAATGGGTCGACAACTGGGTTGTCGAAATCGAAGGTGAATTCGCTGCATCCGGCATTACGATGTATGAATTCTCGGAGGAAGAAAAGGCGAAGATCGAGCCATTCCTTGAAGACGCGCGTCTGACTTACGTCCGCCGCCTTGTAGAAAGAGGGCTGCCCGCCGAAGGCGCCTATACTGAGTTCCTCGACGCAGTCAAAGCAAGCGGCGAGGGAAACTAGAGCCATGCGGAGCTTCGGGAGATGCGAACTCATCCGTGGAAATCGCAATGGGCAGCGCCTGCTGCAGAGCGTTACTGCCTTGTTGACCACAGCAGTCGCGGGCGTGGCGGGGGCGCAGACGTTATCGATCGCAGCTCATGTCCCGCAGACCCATCTTGCATCGGCACGGGCGGCCGAACCGTTCATGGAATGCGTCACGCAGAAATCAGACGGGCGCATCTCGTTCGATTTCTTTGGTGGGGGGCAGATCGGCAATCATCAGCAATCTCTGGCGATCGTGACGGACGGCGTTGTCGATATATCATACGTTTCAGTGAGTTCGCTCACCGATAAGATGCCGTTGAACAATATTCCGATGCTGCCGGGTTTGGGCACAACGGCGGTCCAGATGACGAAGGCCATGCGAATGGTTCTGGACAGCCATGGAGTTTACGATGCCGAGTATGCGGCCACTGATGTCGTGCCACTGCTGATAAATATGTATCCGCCATATCAGATCATGTCTGTCGACGATAAACTCGAATCGATGACGGAGATGAGCAATAAAAAGATACGGAGCAGTGGTGGCGCGCATACATTTACCGTCTCGGCATTGGGCGCGGTTCCTGTCGAAATATCGGCGGGCGACACTTACATCGCTCTTCAACAAGAAACGATCGACGGTGCCATCCTTCCCGTCGCGAGCGTTACCCAATACGCCTTAGAGGAAGTTATTAAATCAATCAGCAGCAACCTGAGTTTGGGAACCGCGCTGGGTGTCTATGCGATTGATAGATCCACTTACGAAGCGCTTCCAGCCACCGATCAGGAGATCCTGCAAGACTGTGGGCGCCGTGTGGAAATGGAGCTTGCTCATTGGATCGACGAGTCGACGCAGTCTACACTCGAGGAGCTGACGCTCTCCGGTATTGACGTATATGATATTTCTCCTTCGGAACTGGAGAAAATCAATGTTTCACTGAGCGGTATGCGTCAGCAGGTTGTCGCGCGAATGACCGAACGAGGTCTTGAAAGTGAAGATGCCTACAAAGAATACAATGCCGCGCTTTCCGCGGCGTCCAATTGACCTGGCCCGAAACATAGCGCCGGAGAACCGTGCGCCCGATCAACAACAGGAACTAGGGTTACGAGAATGAACATAGGCTATATTGGTGTCGGCAACATGGGTGGTGCGCTGGCAAAGCGACTGCTACTTTCACATCCCCTGAAAGTCTTCGACTTGAGTAAAGAATCACTGGGCGCACTTGTCAGCGCTGGCGCTGAATCGGTGGACAGTGTCGCGAAGCTTGCGGAATCCTGCGATCTGATCTTCATCTGCCTTCCAACATCCCGCGAAGTCAGGGTTGTCATGTTGGGGGAAGAGGGAATTGCGGCCAATGCCCGCAGAGGCACGATAGTTGTTGATCAGACATCCGGCGACCCTATCATCACCCGTGAGATTGCGGAGAAAGTGAAGCAGCTCGGGATCGAATTCATTGATGCACCCGTAAGTGGTGGCGTTGCCGGCGCGGCGGCTGGGACGATCGCGATCATGGTTGGCGCATCGGCTGACCAGTTCGCGAAGGTGAAGCCGGTGGTCGAAGCGATCAGCCCCAACATTTTCCACACTGGCGATGTCGGAACGGGCCACGTGGCAAAGCTGGCCAACAATATGCTCTCCGCCTGCTGTCGACTCGCTTCATTGGAAGCCATGGCGCTGGCGACAAAGAATGGGATGGACCCCAAAACCATCGTTGATGTGCTGCTTGCTAGTTCAGGAAGCAGCCAATGGTTGCGCCTTTTCGGGCATGCTACCGTCGAAGGGCGCCTGAACGTCAACTTTACGTTGGGCCTGTCGCACAAGGATGTGCGTGGTGCTTGTCAATTGGGGGCCGACAGCGGCGTGCCGATGCATTTCGGAAACACCGTCAAGGACATCTATCAGATGGCCATCAACGAAATGGGCAAAGAGACCCAGGTCAATGCTGTGGCCCTGTTCATCGATCGGCTCTCGGGCACCCAGTTCGTGCCGGCCAAGAACGATGCGAGCTGACTTGCCTGGGCTGGGCAGTGATGGGACTTGTTTTCTCCACACGGCCCACTCCTTCGGCGGGCCGTGGTAGCGTTTCAATTCTCCGGACAAGAGGGCGTGATGGCTCTGAACTCGAAAGCACAAACCTACCTGGATCAGCTGAGGATCGATGAGTTTTCGAAACTCGCGACCGATGATCCGGAACTGGCCGAAGTATTCTGCAACTTTGCGTTTGCCGAGGTTGTTGACGCTGGAACGCTCGACCTGCACCGCCGACTCATGGTTCAGATTGCGGCAACACTCGCCTGCCAGAACCTATCGCTGTTCCGAACCCTGTGTCGTGGAGCGCATGCGGCAGGGGTTACTTTCGTCAAGGTCAAAGAAATTGTTTATCATGGGGTGCCTTACCTCGGGATGGCACGGGTTTTCGACTTCAACGAAGCGCTTAACGACCTGATCAAAGAGTGTGACATCGAATTGCCATTGCCTAGCCAGTCGACCACTGTCGGCGACGCGCGGATGGTGATGGGTAAAGAGCTGCAGGCTGTTGTGGCTGGGGCTGAACGCTTGGATAAGATGTACGCCAGTTCCCCGTCTGACCTGATGCATATTCAGCGGTTCCTCACGGCTAACTGCTTCGGTGATACTTTCACACGCGGTGGTCTGGATCTTTCGACGCGGGAGCTTTTGACGTTCACTTTCTTGGTCGGACAGGGTGGATGCGATGGGCAAGTCAGGGGTCACGTCACGGGAAACTTGAACGTTGGCAATACCCGAGAGATGTTGATCGATGTGCTGACACAGATCCTACCTTTTGTCGGCTACCCAAGGGTGTTGAACGGAATAGCCGCGCTGAACGACATCGCACCAGCCATTGCCGATGCTTAACTTGTCAGGCTTTATAGGTGTGCTTAGTGCTATATAGCCTGAATCAAATGGATCAGCAGTCTGATCCTGAAATTCGGATTCCGGGAGGAACGTCTGGTGAAACAGCTTCAAGATAAGATCTGTGTTGTTACCGGTGCAGGCGGCGGCATCGGGCGGGGAATTGCCAGTGCCTGTGCAGATTCGGGCGGCATTGTCGCTGTATTAGACATTAACGAGCAGAGTGCGAATGCGACCGCTGCGCAAATAGTTGACCGTGGTGGCCGGGCGATCTCCTTGGTATGTAACACCGCAAGTGAAAAGAGTATAGATAGTGCGGCGTCAATCATTGAAAGAGAGCTGGGATCTGCAGATATCCTGATCAACAATGCCGCGATATTTCGTTCTGGTCAGTTGGAAAGCTTTAGCCTTGCAGATTGGAACTTGATGCTTTCTGTGAACTTCACAGGTTATTTCCTTTCCTGTCAACGTTACGCTCGTACGATGTTGGCGTCCGGCAAGGGATCAATTGTGAACATTGGTTCTCTATCTGCAGATTCCGTTGTGCCGAACATGGGGCCTTACAGTGCTGCGAAGGCTGCCGTGGTCGCTCTGACGCGTCAGTTGGCTATTGAATGGGGGCCGCGCGGCATACGATGCAATGTGGTGCATCCAGGAATGATAGAAACACCCGCTACCGCAGCGGCATATATCGATCCGGCTTCGCGTGTTGCCCGTGAGAAGGCTGTTCCGCTCGGAAGGATCGGCCAGCCATCAGATATTGCCGAGGCAGTTGTCTTCCTGGCGTCAGATCAAGCCACATATATACATGGGGCGGAGTTGATGGTGGATGGTGGGTTTGGCAAAAACCTTGTCAGCCTCGTGCCTCGGCTTCCTGCGAACCAGTGAGCTTCAGATAGATCTGTAAGATGGAGTTGAGTATGACTGAGAAGCCCTTTTTCGGGATAAATTGTGATATGGGTGAGAGTTTTGGAATTTTCCTAACCGGAGATGATGAGAACATCGCGCCGCATATTCAGATGGTCAACATTGCGTGCGGCGTCCACGGCGGAGATCCATCGACCATGCGTAAGACTGTCAAGTTGGCCTTGCGATATGGGTTAAAAATTGGTGCCCATCCTTCCTTGCCGGATCACGCCGGCTTTGGTCGGCGCGAAATGAAGATCGGTGCCCAGGATCTGTGCGACAATCTAACCTATCAGATTGGTGCGCTGAAAGGCTTCATCGACGCCGAGGCTGGGACGCTGAGCCATGTCAAACTCCACGGCGTGATCTACAGCATGTCAGGGCGTGACGGAACACTGGCAAAAGCAGTCTGTGATGCTGTGCAGCCGTTCGGTGTTGCTCTCATCGGTTTGCCGAACACACAGCTTGAAGCTGAAGCTAAAGCGGCCAACATCCCTTTCATTCCCGAATTTTATGTCGATTTGCCGATTGATGACGAAGGTCGTCTTATAGTTGCGAAGGTCGAGCCGGTCGATACGGGGTGGATCGCAGAGCGTTTGACGATGGCCATACGCGATAAGAAGGTGACGAGTGCCAGTGGCAAGGGTTTTGCAACAGAATTTCAGAGTGTCGGGATTCACCTCGACATTCCGAATGCCGCAGAGGTCGCACAAGCGGCTGCAGCCGTCTTATTCAAAGAGGGTCTGCTTTGACTTGGGCCGCAGTATGCGGAACTGCGGCCCGTCTTTCCGCTGAACCCAGCCCCGCCCCGAAAGGATGATAAGGGTTTGCCCCAGGGGTTGGTATGCCACGCCGTACGTCCGCCGGGCTCGAAGGTGACGGTGGCACCGCCCATCCGGGACGGGGCCGGCCAGCGGAACGGGGCATCTATCCGGACATTGCCGGTAAAAGAGCTGGCCGGGGCCATCGTCGAGGCGATGGTGGCATTTCGGATGATTTCCATGGGCCTTGAGTCCTTGTGAAACGATGCTGCCGTCTGCGGCTCGAAGGGTTTCTATTGACGGCAGCCTCGGTGGAAAATATGGTCAGACCATAAATTCGTCAACCTTGAACTTGCCTGTTCTGCGGCTGTCGAACGTGGCTCTGGTTTTCTTTGGGAGGAGAAGTTGATGCTGTTGGAAGTCTGCGTCTACCGATGCGAGGCGGGTCGTCTGCCCGCACTTCTGAAGCGGTTTGAACATGCGACGCTCGGGTTCTTCGCGCGCCACGGGTTCCGGCCGCACGGGTTCTTCACCACGCTGGTGGGCCAGTCGCATCAGGAAGTCACCTATATGCTGCAATGGCAGTCGATGGCCGAGCGCGAGGTGGCCTGGGCCGCCTTCCATGCCGATCCCGAATGGCATGAGGCAAGGATCGCGAGCGAGCGCGATGCCGGTGGGCCGCTGGTCCTGAACGCGAGCAACCAGATCCTGAAGCCGACCAGCTTCTCTCCGCTGCAGTAAGGGGCCGACGATGGCATTGTCACAACGCGAACTGGGCCGCAGCGGACTGAAGGTCTCGGGCTTGGGCCTAGGCTGTATGGGGATGAACTTCGCCTATGGCCCCGCGCCGGAGAAGGCCGAGATGATCACCTTCCTGCGTCAGTCGGTCGAGGAGGGCGTGACCTTCTTCGACACGGCCGAGGTTTACGGGCCCTATGCGAACGAGGATCTTCTGGGCGAGGCGCTGGAGCCGTTCCGGGATCAGGTGGTGATCGCGACCAAGTTCGGCTTCCAGCTGAAGGCCGATGGCAGCCCGGGCTGGGACGGGCTGAACAGCACGCCCGCGCAGATCCGTCGGGCGACGGAAGGCAGCCTGCGGCGGCTGCGAGTGGATGCGATCGACCTGATGTATCAGCACCGGACCGACCCGGCCGTGCCGATCGAGGATGTCGCGGGCACGGTGCGCGACCTGATCGCCGAAGGTAAGATCAAGCACTTCGGCCTGTCCGAGGCCGGCCCCGACACCATCCGCCGCGCCCATGCGGTGCAGCCGGTGACGGCGCTGCAAAGCGAATACTCGCTGTGGTGGCGCGACCCGGAAGCCGAGATCCTGCCGCTGCTGGAAGAGCTCGGCATTGGCTTCGTCCCCTACAGCCCGCTGGGAAAAGGCTTCCTTACGGGGAAGATCACGCAGGACGTGCTGAGCGATCCGCAGGATCTGCGCAGCGGTCTGCCAAGGTTCGCCCCTGACGCGATGGCCGCAAACATGGCCATCGTCGATGTGCTTGGCGGGGTGGCCAATCGGCTGAATGCCACGACGGCCCAGATCGCTCTGGCCTGGCTGATGGGGCAGAAGCCGTGGATCGTTCCCATCCCCGGCACGCGGAAACTCAGCCGGTTGCAGGAGAACCTGGGGGCGGCCGCCATCGAGTTGGACGCGAAGGATCTGGCGGCGATCCGGGTGGCTGCCGAGCGGATCGAGATCGTCGGCGGGCGCTACACCGCCGAGGCCGCAAAGCATCTGGAGCGGCATTGAGCCGAAAGACGGGGAGCCGAAGGGCCGCGCGTCCAGAATACGCGCGGCCCTGACCCGTCACCCGTGAGGAGGAACGGGCTCGGGTATTCCCAGCGCGCGGCGGCGCATGCGGTCCCACTCGTCGGCCAAGGTGGCTTGGTCGCACGGCGCTGCGATCGCGATCAGACGCTCCGCGCGCTCATCCATGCTGGCGTCGCGCAGATCGGCCACACCGAACTCTGTCACGACGATGTCGGCGTCGGTCCGTGTGGCCGTGACGGCCGCCGGGGTTGACAGGCAGGGCACGATTCCGGGGCCTGCCTTGCCCAGGGCCGCCGCGCGAAGCGCCACGATGGCGCGGCCATTGCGTCCGGCGCGCGCCGCGCGGTGAAAGTCGGGGAAGCCGCCCGGAACGGAAATGAGGCGCCCGTTCACCATCTCGGAGTTCACCTGTCCGAACAGATCGACCTGCATCGTGGTGTTGACCGCATAGAACGGATCCACGGCGGCCAGGGCATCGGCGCTGTGGGTTTGCGTTGCCGGGCTGAAGGAGAAGCGCTGGTTTTCGTGAAGCCGCGCATAGAACTCCTGCGACCCGATGGCGACCCCTGTCCTGATCGAAACATCGCGGTTGAGCGCCCCCGCTTCGTCCAGGCCGAGCACGTCGTCATCGACGAGGCCCGAGATGATCCGAAGATCGCGGTGCCCCGCCAGACCGCGCGACACCGCCTGCGCGATCTTGCCGATGCCCAGCTGGATCGTGGCGCCATCCGGGACCAACCCGGCGACGCGCTGCGCGATGCTTTGCACCGCCTGATCCGCTGCGCCCGTGTCGGGCTTGGGCGAGAGCAACGGCTGCTCCTGGACAAAGACGGCCGAGAATGCACCCAGCGGAAGGGCAGCATGACCGAAGGTGCGGGGCATTGCGGGATTGATCACCGCGATCAGGCGGCGAACGGTGTTGCCGAACAGCGGCAGGAAATCGGCCTGCACACCCAGCGACACCCTGCCGTTCCCATCCGGCGGGGACACCATGATCACCGCCGCATCGAAGGTGACCTTGCCGGTTATCCAGGCGATCATCTGCGAATAGGTCCAGGGGCACAGATCCACCAGCCCCAGGGCCAGGTCCCGCTTCAGACCGGCGTTCAGAAAGAAGCTGCGGCACCGTCTGCCCGCAGGGGCAGAGGCATAAGATTGCACGTTGATCAGCGGGCTGAGGATCCCGGTCACGGTGGCGCCGGGCAAACCGTCGCTCAGCAGACCCGGAAGTTCGGTGATCTCGGCAGCGCAACCTGAAACATAGAGCTGCACTGCCGGGCCGATCGCGTCCAGAAGCGGTCCGGCCGCAAGCGGGCGATGATGCGACAGGACGGCGGTCACTAGTAGCTCTTCTTCTGGCCAAGCACCTTTTCGGCGATGTAGGACAGGATCAGCTGCTCGGTGACCGGGGCGATGCGGAACACGAAGGCCTCGCGGAACAGACGCTCGACCTGATATTCCTTGGAATAGCCCAACCCTCCATGGGTCAGCACTGCGCGCTCGCAGGCCGTATAGGCAGCCCGTGCGCCCAGGAACTTGGCGGCGTTCGCTTCGGCACCGCAGTGGCGATCATTGTCATAAAGCCACGAGGCTTTCATCGTCATGTTCATCGCGGCTTCCAGCTCGATCCAGCTTTCGGCAAGCGGGTGCTGGATGCCCTGGTTCTGTCCGATGGGACGACCGAAGACCACGCGCTCCTGCGCATAGCGCGCGGCGCGGCCAAGCGCGTCCTGACCGATGCCGATCGCCTCGGCCGCGACAAGGATCCGCTCGGGGTTCAGGCTGTGCAGCAGGTAGGAAAAGCCCTTGCCGGCTTCGCCGATCAGATGCTCGTCGGGAACGAAGTAATCGTCGATGAAGGTGGCGTTCGAGTCGACGGCCGCCCGTCCCATCTTCGGGATGCGCCGCACCTCGATCTTGGTCCGATCAAGGTCGGTGTAGAAGATGCTCATCCCGTCCGTGGGCTTGCGGCACTCCTCGATGGGGGTCGTCCGGGCCAGGATAAGGATCTTGGTCGCCACTTGCCCGGTGGAGGTCCAGAGCTTGCGACCGTTGATGATGTAACCGCCGTCAACCTTGCGGGCGAAGATCTTGATCCGCGTCGTGTCCAGGCCCGCGTCGGGTTCGGTCACGCCGAAGCACACCTTGTCGGTTCCGTTGACGAGAGGCGGGATCCATTGGGCCTTCTGTGCCTCGGTGCCGAACACGATGATCGGATGC
>Ga0160448_100526_pt1 | contig 13130 bp, 11 predicted proteins | sample HID1973M_E1MG_FD_108269 | JGI IMG/M metagenome (GOLD analysis project Ga0160448, IMG submission 108269) | Enriched mosquito-associated microbial communities from UW Madison campus, WI, USA - HID1973M_E1 MG | ecosystem: Host-associated > Arthropoda: Insects > Digestive system > Unclassified ...
CGCGAAGGACGTCGTGCCCTGGGGGTCTGGCGCAAGCAGGCCAAGGATGGCCTGCGCTCGCTCGTCGGAGCCATGGACGGCGGATCCGAGCGATGCGCCATACCCCCAGGGCACGGCGGCCCCCACCGAAGCCGACGCTCTTGCACAGGCCCAACAGACACGGCGGCCCCGTCCGGAGCCGAAGCTTTTGCTTCACAACCTCCAAGTGACAGCGGCCCCCGTCCGGAGCCGAAGCTTTTCGCTCTCGACCGAATAAAAGGCCGCAACGACCAGAGCCTGCCTGGCCGGAACCAGCCATCACATAACGGAACGAACAGGTTGAAGGAATCGCCAGGCTCAGCGCTGGCAGCGCGGGCACCACACGCTGGTGCGCTGGCCGATGCTGGCTTCGCGCAGGGTGCCGCCGCAGGCCGGGCAGGGCAGCCCGCCGCGGCCGTACACCGACAGTTCCTGTTCGAAGTAGCCCGGTGCGCCATCCGGACTGAGGAAGTCGCGCAGGGTGGTGCCGCCACGGGTGATGGCGTAGGCGAGGATTTCGCGTGCGGCGCCGGCCAGGACGGCATAGCGCTCGCGCGAGACCTTGCCGGCCGCGCGCAGCGGCGAGATGCCGGCGCGGAACAGGCTTTCGGCGGCATAGATGTTGCCCACGCCGACCACGATCCGCTGGTCCATCAGGAACGTCTTCACCGGCGCACTGCGGCCGCGGCTGCGGGCGAACAGCCAGTCGCCGTCGAAGTGGTCCGACAGCGGTTCCGGGCCCAGGCCGCGCAGCAGTTCGTGCTCGGTGCCGGCCGCCTGCCAGAGCAGGCAGCCGAAGCGGCGCGGATCGTTGAAGCGCAGCACCCTGCCCGAATCGAGCGCGATGTCGACATGGTCGTGGGTCGCCACCGGCGTGTCCGCGGCCAGCACCCGCAGGTTGCCGGACATGCCCAGGTGCAGCAGCGCGCTGTCGCCGGCGTCGGTGTCCAGCAGCAGGTACTTGGCGCGGCGGCGCACCGCGGCGATGCGGCGGCCGGGCAGGTCGCGGCGGATCTCGTCCGGGATCGGCCAGCGCAGGTCCGGCCGGCGCAGGGTCACGGCGGTGACACGCCGGCCCTCCACGTGCGGGGCCAGGCCGCGGCGGGTGGTCTCGACCTCGGGCAGTTCGGGCACGGTCAGTCCCCGGCGGCGGCCAGGTAGTGCTGGTGTCCGTGCGGGTCGCGTTCGTGCCAGACCCGGACCGGGCCGCCGAAGGCGCGCGACAGCAGCGCGCCGTCCAGCAGCTGCGCGCGCGGGCCGTCGGCCAGCACGCGGCCGTCCTGCAGCACGATCACCCGGCCGATCTCCGGCACGATCTCTTCGATGTGGTGGGTGACCAGCACCAGGGTCACGCCCTGGCGGGCCAGCGCGCGCAGCATCGCCAGCAGGTGGCCGCGCGCGACCAGGTCCAGGCCGGTGCTGGGCTCGTCCAGCAGCAGCGCCTGCGGCCGGTTGACCAGGGCGCGGGCGATCAGCACGCGGCGGGCCTCGCCGGTGGACAGTTCGGCATACAGTCGGCGGCGCAGCGGCAGGGCATGGGCGCGCTCGAGCGCCTCGACGGCGCGCTCGCGCATGTCATCGGTGATGTCGCGGAACGGCGGGACCACGAAGCTGGCGAACAGGCCGCTGAGCACCGCGTCCTCCGCGGTCAGCTCGTGCATGCCGGCCAGGTTGGCGCCGAAGTCGCCGGTGACGATGCCCAGCTGCGAGCGCAGCCGGTCCACCTGCCAGCGCGACTGGCCCAGCACCTGAACCGGCGGCGGGCCGCCGCTGCGCGCCAGCGGATACAGCTCGCGGGTGATCAGCTTGATCAGGGTCGACTTGCCGCAGCCATTGGCGCCCAGCACGGCGGTGTGCTGGCCCTGGTCGATGCGCAACGACAGCTCGTGGAGGACGCGGACCTGGCCGCGGATCACACTGGCGCGGTCCAGTTCGATCAGCGCAGGGCGGGCAGGGTCCGGCGCGGTCCGGGGGGCGGGGGAGGACATCGGGCGGGAGCGTTCCTGGGCGGCGGGGGCCGCACATGAACACAGTACGCGGCCGACGGGTGAAGTTTGCCGGATCAGGCCCCATCATGTCCCCGTACCGGGGCGCCGCCGCGCGGCGTTTCCCTTCCCAGAGTCCACCACGAGTCCACCCGCAATGCCCCAGGCGCTGCTCGATTTCCTCACTTCCGGCGCGGCCGGCCTCGGCTGGCCGGGGATGCTGGTGGTGCTGCTGGTGTTCACCCAGCTGACCATCTTCTCGGTGACCCTGTACCTGCACCGCAGCCAGGCCCACCGCGGCGTGGATTTCCATCCGGCCGTCAGCCACTTCTTCCGCTTCTGGACCTGGCTGACCACCTCGATGATCACCCGCGAGTGGGTGGCCATCCACCGCAAGCACCACGCCAAGGTGGAGACCGAGGAGGATCCGCACAGCCCGCAGACCCGCGGCATCGGCAAGGTGTTCTGGGAAGGCGTGGAGCTGTACCGCGAAGCGCGCGCCGACCGTCCGTCGATCGAGCAGTACGGCAAGGGCGCGCCGGACGACTGGATCGAACGCCATCTGTACAGCCCGCACGCCAACCTCGGCCCGGTCGCGCTGTTTTTCGTGGACTTCGCCCTGTTCGGCCTGCCCGGGATCGCGTTGTGGGCGATCCAGATGGCGTGGATCCCGTTCTGGGCCGCCGGCGTGGTCAATGGCCTGGGCCACTGGTGGGGCTACCGCAATTTCGAATCGGCCGACACTTCGACCAACCTGACGCCGTGGGGGGTATGGATCGGCGGCGAGGAACTGCACAACAACCACCACGCGTTCCCGAGTTCGGCGCGCTTCTCGATGCGGCGCTGGGAATTCGACATCGGCTGGATGGCGATCAAGGGCCTGGAGAAGCTGCGCCTGGCCAGGGTGCTGCGCGTGGCGCCGAGCCTGGACATCCGTCCGAACATCACCGTGCCCGACGGCGAAACCCTGCGCGCGCTGCTGTCGCACCGCTTCCAGGCCATGACCGACTACCAGCGCAACGTGCTCAAGCCGGCGCTGCGCGAGGAAGCTGCCGCGGCCGGGGCGAAGCTGCGCCAGCTGCTGCCGCGGCGCATGCGCCGCGGCCTGGTCGACGACGGCCGCTGGCTCAAGCCCGACGCGCGCGAACAGCTGCACGCCTGGGTGTCGCAGCGGCCGCGGATCCAGGCCCTGGTCGAGCACCGCGCGCGCCTGTCGGCGCTGCTGGAGGCGCGCAGCCACGACGCCGCCGAGCGCCTGCGCCAGCTGCAGGCCTGGTGCCACGAGGCCGAGGCCAGCGGCATCCGCGCGCTGCAGGACTACTCGATGCGGCTGAAGGGCTACGCGCTGGCGCACTGATGCCGATGCGAGACCTTCGCGATCCGTCGCATCCGCGCAGGCCCGGGCGTCCGCGTCCGGGCCTGCTGCTTGTCGCCGCCGGCCTGCTCGGGTCGTGGGGCGTCGCGGCCCAGGTCGAACGTACGGGCGACTACCTCGCGCGGATGGACACCGACGGCGACGGACGCGTCTCCCAGCCCGAATACGTGGCCTGGATGGGCTACGCCTTCGAACGCATGGACGTCGATGGCGACGGCGTGCTGTCCGCCGCCGAACTGCCCGGTGGCAAAGGCAAGCCGGTCAGCCTGGAAACGCACCGGCAACGCCTGGTCGAACGATTCCGCCGCCAGGACGCCAACGGCGACGGTTACCTCGACGCCCGCGAACTGGCCGCGCCGCCGCAGTAGTTGCCGGGCATCGCGTCGGGGCGATGCGCTTCACGGCCCGCGCGCGGGCGGATTCCGGCTCCAGTGTTCGAGCCAGGACTGGAACATCAGCACGCTCCAAAGATGGGTGTGCCATTTGCGCTGCCCGCCCAGGAATTCCCGCCAGACGGCGCGGATCGGTGCCGGTTCGAAATGGCCTTCCCCGCGCAGCCGCTTCTCGTCCAGTTGCGCTTCGGCCCAGTCGCGCAGCGGGCCGCGCAGCCAGTCGCCCACCGGCGCGCCGAAACCAGATTTCCGGCGATGGACCAGCGGCGCCGGCAGGTAGCGCTCGAGCAGGCGCTTGGGCAGGTACTTGAGCGTGCCGTCGTGCCATTTCAGCGACAGCGGCAGCGACCAGGCGAACTCCACCACCCGCCAGTCCAGCAATGGCGCGCGCGCCTCCAGGGCCACCGCCATGCTGCTGCGGTCGACCTTGGTCAGGATGTCCTCGGGCAGGTAGCAGGCGAAGTCCAGCGCCATCAGCAGGTCCGCCGGCGTGCCGTTGCGCGGCGCGGCGACAGGATCGTCGTAGGCGGTGACCAGGCGCCGCGCGCCGCGCACCACCCGCTCGGGCTCGCGCCAGCGGCCGACCCGTTGCCGGGCGATGCCCTGCAGGTCGCGCGTGCCCAGTTCGGCGCGCAGCGCCGCCAGCCCGCCCAGGCGCGAGCGCTCGCCCGGATTCCCGGCCAGCCAGGCCAGTGCGCGGCGCGGCAGGTAGCCCAGCCGCGCGTCGTTGCGCAGCGCCCGAGCGTAGCGGCCGTAGCCGAAGAACAGTTCGTCGCCGCCGTCGCCGGACAGGGCGACGGTCACGTGCTGCCGGGTCAGGCGGCACAGCAGGGCGGTGGGCAGCTGCGAGGAATCGGCGAACGGCTCGTCGAACACGGTTGCCATGTCCGGCACCAGGTCCAGCGCCGCGCGTCCGTCGGCATGCAGTTCGGTATGGGTGGTGCCCAGGTGCCGGGCCACCGCGGCCGCGTACGCGCTTTCGTCGTGCTGCGCGTTGTCGAAGCCGATCGAGAAGCTGCGCACGGGGCGGCTGGACTGCGCCTGCATCAGCGCGGTGACCAGCGAGGAGTCGGTGCCGCCGGACAGGAACGCGCCCAGCGGCACGTCGGCCTCCATGCGCAGGGCGACGGCATCGCGCAGCAGCGCATCGAGCGCGTCCAGCGCGTCCTCTTCGCCGCCGTCGAAGCCGCTGGCGATCGCCGCTTCCATGCGTCCGCGCGCATCCCACCAGCGCTGCTGCGCGGTGGACGGGGCACCGGCCTGCAGGGCGGCGTGGTCGATGCGCAGCAGGCTGCCGGCCTGCAGCTTGTGCACGCCGCGCAGGATCGAATGCGGCGCGGGGATGTAGTCCAGCCGCAGCAGCAGCGCCAGCGCGTCGGGATCGACCCCGGCGTCGAGTCCGGGATGGGCGCGCAGCGCGGACAGCTCGCTGCCGAACACCAGCGTGCCGTCGCCGGTCCAGCCGTAGTACAGCGGCTTCTTGCCGACCCGGTCGCGGGCCAGCCACAGCACCCGCTCGTGGCGGTCCCAGGCGGCCAGCGCCAGCATGCCGTTGCCGCGCTCCAGCGCCTGGCGCACGCCCCACTGGGCGATGGCCGCGAGCAGCACCTCGGTATCGGAATGGCCGCGGAAGCGGTGGCCCAGCGCCTGCAGTTCCGCGCGCAGCGTGCGGTGCGAATAGACCTCGCCGTTGAAGGCCAGCACCCAGCGGCCATCGGCCGAGACCATCGGCTGGTGCCCTTCCGGGCTCAGGTCCAGGATCGACAGGCGCCGGTGCGACAGGACCAGGCCGTCGGCCGGCGCGCTCCAGGTGCCGCTGTCATCCGGGCCGCGATGGGCGATGGCCTGGCCCATGCGGCGGCCCAGTGTGTCGAGGTCCTCCTGGCTGGAGCGCGGATGCGGTGACCAGGCGCCGGCGATTCCACACATGCGCCGGCCTCAGCGCTCGGCCCGCGGCGCCGGCGGCGTCGCCACCGGCTGGCCGTGCTGCAGCAGCCACAGCATGATCGACTTCTGCCGCACGTAGTTGGCGCGCACGTAGGCGTAGACCAGGCCGCGCCAGCCGTCGAGGAAGCCGCCGCGCAGCAGGTAGCCGCGCCAGAAGCGCCAGGCCGGGGCGAGCACCAGCTTGGCCACGCTGGCGCGCTTGCCGCGGGCGAACTCGTGCTCGGCCATCATCCGCGCGTAGCGTTCAGTCTTGGCCAGCTGCTGTTCGAGCGAGCGGTACGGGTAATGGATCAGATCGCCGGCCAGCAGGCGCACTGCGCCGTCCACGCTGGCCGCCTCGTGGATCTCGCGCTGGCCGCGCCAGCCGCCGCGGCGGCGGTCGAACAGGCGCAGCACGCGGTCGGGGTAGGCGTTGCCGTGGCGCAGGAAGCGGCCGAAGTAGTCCGACAGCCGCGCGAAGCGATAGCCGGCCGCGCCGGAGAAGCCATCGGCGCGCGCGGCCTGGATGGCCTCGCGCAGTTCCGGGCCGACACGCTCGTCCGCGTCCAGGCACAGCACCCAGTCATGCGCGGCCTGGTCCACCGCGAACTGCTTCTGGCTGCGGAAGCCGTCGAAGGGCCGTTGCAGCACGCGCGCGCCGCGCGCCTGGCACAGGGCGGCGGTGCCGTCGCTGGAGCCGGAGTCGACCACCACGATCTCGTCGCAGAAGGCCAGCGAGTCCAGGCAGTCGCCGATGCGGTCGGCCTCGTTGAACGCGATAATGCAGGCCGACAGCGGCGCCATGCCGGCGCGCGGATCGGACGACGGGAGCGCGGGAGTGGCGATGGCGGACTACCTGCTGTTTGCGACGGAGCGCTACGGGTTGCCCATTCTGCAGCCGTTGGCGCAGGCATTGCACGCCCGCGGCGCGCGGGTCCATGCGTTGCTGGCCGGCGGCGCGTCCGGCCTGGCGCTGCCGGCGCCGGTGCTGCCGGTGGATGTGCATGGCGCGGTGGCACTGCGCCCGCGGGCGGTGTTCAGCGCGTCCAACGAGGTGCCCACGTTCGTGGCCGGGGCGAAGGTGCAGCTGTTCCACGGTTTCAACGTGGAGAAGCGGGCCGACGGCCGCGGCCATTTCCGGGTGCGCGGGCTGTTCGACCTGTACTGCACCCAGGGACCGGCGACGACGCTGCCGTTCCAGGAACTGGCCCGCCGGCTGCGCCATTTCGCCGTGGCCGAGACCGGCTGGCCCAAGCTCGATCCGCTGTTCCGCGACGACGGCGGCGCCAGCGCCGCATTGCGCGCCCCGGCCGGCGGGCGTCCGGTGGTGCTGTTCGCCTCGACCTTCACCGAGCGCCTGAGCGCGGCCCCGCACCTGCATGCCGCGATCGCCGCGGAGGTCGCGCGCGCGGACCGCTACTGGCTGCTCACCCTGCACCCGAAGTGCCCGCCGGAACTGTTCGAACGCTACCGCGCGCTGGCCGGGCCCGACGCGGCGTTCATCGAACCCGAGCAACTGGTCACCGCCCAGCGCGCGGCCGACGTGCTGCTGGCCGACACCACCTCGGTGGTGTCCGAGTTCGTGGTCCAGCACAAGCCGGTGGTCACCTTCCGCAACCGCGCGCCGAAGCCGCACATGATCGACTTCGACGATCCGGCACGGCTGCCGCAGATGCTGCAGCAGGCGTTCGATCCACCGCCGGCGCTGCGCGCGGCCATCGCCGCCTATGCCGATGCGATCCATCCGTACCGCGACGGGCGTTCCTCGGAGCGGGTGATCGACGCGACCGGGGCATTGCTTGAGCGCGGCCTGGACACGCTGGCGCGCAAGCCGCTCGTGTCGTGGTGGCGCGCATTGCAGATCCGGCGCGAACTGGGCTACCTGCGTCCCTGATCCGGTACGCGCTTTGCGTGGTGTCAGGCCGCCGGCTGTCCGTCCGTCATCCGTGCACGGCGCGACCGGCCGGTCACCATTCCAGCCGGCGCCCGGCCAAGGTCCGCCCGAGTTGCGCATACAGCGCCCGCGCCTCGTCCTCGGGCAGGTAGCGGATCCGCAGCGGTGGCGACATCGCGCCGGCGCCGGCGGTGTCCATCCACAGCGACGCGGTGCCCAGCCAGCGGTCCAGCGGCGAGCGCTGCAGGCGCAGCGCCTGCAGCTTGTCGACCTCGGCGAAGCGCCACCAGCGCGACCACCAGCCGCCGCGCACCGCGACCAGCCGCGTATCGAAGGCATAGCCGAGCCGCCCGGCCTGGCGCCAGGCCGCATAGGCCGACCAGGGCAGCCACAGCAGCACCAGCAATCCCCAGGCGCCCAGTTGCCAGGCCAGCACGCCGGCCAGCAACAGGTTCCACGGCGCGCTGCCGGCGAACAGCCGCCACCAGGCGCCGCGCGGCAGCGGACGCCACTGCGGCGGCGGCCACGGGGCATCCGGCAGCAGGTGCGCGGCCAGCGCATCGCAGGCCTCCGGCGTGGCGACCGGGGCCAGTTCGCGCAGCTTGCGCGGATCGTCCTCGCGGCCACCGACGGCGGTGTCGATGCGCAGCGAGCGGCGCCCGAACCAGCGATGCAGCAGGGTTTCCTGCAGGTACCAGGCCTGGATCCTGCGCGGCGCCACGCTGCTGCGCATGCGCGTGAACAGGCCGCGCTCCACGGTCAGCCGGCGCTGCGTCTCGCTGAGCCGGAAGCCGTGGTACTGGCTCAGCGCCAGCGCCACCGACAGCAGGCGCAGCAGGAACACGAACACGCCGACCAGGGCGAGCGCGCCCGTGCCGATGCCCATCCAGCCCAGGTGCAGGTTGCCGGCGTAGCCCGCCGCGTCGCGGAACGAATGCTCGATCACGGAGGCGATCCGGCGCTCGGGAAACAGTTGCCAGAGCAGGCCGAACGCGGCGGCGAACACGATCATTCCGCGGTTGGACACCAGCCCCAGCCGGACGACTTCGGCCGTGGACATCGCCAGCAGCGTGTCGCCGTCGGTGGTGATGGCGGGCGCGTCCGGTGCGACGTCGGTACCGGTCCCGGTGTCGGCCCCGGCGCCACGGCTGCGCACCAGCCGCTCCAGCGCCAGCGCCTCGGCCAGGCCGAGCACGCGCATGTGCGCCTCGGGCTTCTGTCCCCCGGCCGATTCCAGCCGCACCTCGGCCACGCCGAAGATCCGGTGCAGCAGCGACTGGTGCAGGGCGACGTTGTGGATGCGCGCGAACGGGATCTCGCGTTGCGAACGCTGCAGCAGGCCGCTGCGGATGGTGATGCCGTCGCCGCCGATGCGGTAGCGGTAGGTGAAGTACTGCAGCACCGACACCAGCACCAGCACGCCGACGCCGACCAGCGGCGCCCACTCGGCGAAGTCGCCGGAACCGCTGCGGCGACCGGCGAACAGCAGCACCAGCAGCGGCACGATGAACTGCCGCAGCTGCTGCAGCAGGACGAAGATCCACGACCAGGGATGCAGCCGCTGTTCGGCGGGAGCCGCGGTGGCCGGCGGCGCGTGGCTCACAGCGCGTCGTCGGTATCGGGCTGGCGGGCCAGCCGCGCGCGCAGCGCTTCGGCATCCTCCAGCGCCAGCAGCGGCAGCTTGACCGCCGCCATCCGCGTGCCGGCCGTATGCACCACCAGCGTGGCCAGGCCCAGCTGCCGTTCGATCGGTCCGCGCTCCAGGTCCAGGTGCTGCACGCGCGAGACCGGGACCAGGGTTTCGCTGCGCCACAGCCCGCCGCGGCGGGTGGCGAAGCCGTCGTCGTCGAGCTTCCAGCCGATCCGGCGGTGGCGCCGCAGGCCGACAGTCGCGCCGAGCACCAGGCCAACCAGCGCGGCGGCGATCGAGGCCAGGATGCGGGGCTGGTCGGCCAGTACCGAGACCAGCGTGCCCAGCCCCAGGCCGGCGACGAGTGCGAAGGAGAACGCGGCGCCGGCCGCGTAAAGCAGCGCGCCGCGCCGGGGCAACGGCTGCCAGGAAGTGGCGCCATCCCCGGATGCGGCGGCGGTGGACTCCATGGACGGATCGGGTGCGGCCGGCAGTTCGGTCACGGAAGTCGGTCGGCGGTCGGTGCGGTAGCCGATCGTAAGCGTTCGCGCGGCCGATGCGCGAACGTGCGCCTTGTCGCCCGTCCGCATGACGGCCGCGCGGGCCTGCGTGGCCGGACGGATCAGGCCGGCTTGCGCGCCCAGGCGCGGCGCTCGTACGGATTGACCTCGCCGCTGCCCGGCGGGCGCAGGGTGTAGCGCTTGTAGGTCCACTGGTACTGGGCAACGTCGCGCCGGGTGATGCGTTCGACCTCGCGGTTGAGGCAGGCCACCGCGGCGAGCGGGTCGGGGTCGGCGATGGCCGCCGGCGCCTGTTCGATGTGCAATTCGAACCCGGGTCCGTCGCCGATGCGTTCGCACCAGGCCAGCAGCACCGGTGCGCCGGTGCGTTCGGCCAGCCGCGACAGCAGGGTCATGGTCAGCGCCTGCACGCCGAAGAACGGGGCGAATTCGCCATCGCCGGCCTTGGGCTGCTGGTCGGGCAGGATGCCGACCGCACCGCCATCCTTGAGCACCCTCCACAGCTGGCGCACGGCCGGGCCTTCGGCACGGACCTGGCGCACGTTGTCCACGCCCCGCACCCGCTGCAGGAATTCGTCGCCGACTTCCGATTCCGGCGGCCGGTAGACGATGGCGATCGGCCCGCGCGAGGCCAGCCACTGGTTGAGCAGTTCCCAGTTGCCGAAATGCGGGGCGGCCACGATCACCCCGCGTCCGGCCGCCAGCGCCGCGTCGTAGAGCTCGGCGCCATGGGCTTGGCGCAGCAGGGCCAGGTTGTCCGCTGGCGGGCGCGTCCACAGCTTCAGCGTTTCCAGCGCCTGCCGCGCGGTGGTGCGCAGGATGCGCCGGTGCAGGGCGTCGCGCTCGGTGGCCGGCAGTTGCGGGAAGGCCAGCTCGAGGTTGCGCCGGGCGACCCGGCTTTCGCGCACGTCGCGCCAGCGCCAGACCGCGGCGATGCCGTCGCCCAGCCGGTATAGCGCCGGCCACGGCAGGACCCCCAGCAGGCGGGTGGCGGCGACGAGCAGGCGGGCCTGGCGTTGGGCGGACATGGCCCGCAAGTCTAGCCTCCCGCCGTTGTAGGAGCCGGTCTTGCCGGCGACACGAACGTCGGAAAAACGAGGACGTCGCCTGCGCCGACACAGGCATGTCGCCGCCGGTACCGGCCCCCCACAGCCCCGGCAGGCCGGATTCGATCCGGCCGACGACCCGATTGCGCAGCCGGCCCAGGTGACAAGCCGTCCGTCGCCACCGATGCTGGGCACACATCCATCCATCCGCCGCTGCCATCGCCCATGCTCGCCCTGATCCAGCGCGTCACCCAGGCCTCGGTGCAGGTCGACGGCCAGATCGTCGGCCGGATCGAATCCGGCCTCCTGGCGCTGGTCGGGGTACAGCCCGGCGACGATCGGGTCCGGATAGCCCGGATGACCCAGAGGCTGCTCGGTTACCGCGTGTTCGCCGACGATGCCGGCAGGATGAACCGGTCCTTGCTCGACACCGGGGGCGGCCTGCTGCTGGTCAGCCAGTTCACCCTGGCCGCGGACACCGGTTCCGGGATGCGCCCGGGCTTCAGCACCGCCGCGCCGCCAGAGGAGGCTGAACGGGTCTTCAACCAGCTGGTGGAAAGCTGCCGCGGCCAGCACGCCGGACCGGTGGAAACCGGCCGCTTCGGTGCCCATATGGAGGTCAGCCTGGTCAATGACGGCCCGGTGACCTTCCTCCTGCGAGCCTAGCGCGGAGGATGAACGGATCGCCCGCAAACCGTTGATGCGCAAGGGCCGGACGGCTCCAGGCCGGGTAGCCTGTTATAATGCTAGGTTCACTTCACCAACCATATCCCTGGTGGCGCCGCACATGGCCAACGAACGCCCAGCCCAGCAATCCGAAATCAAGCAGCTCATCAGCAAGGGCCTGGAGCAGGGCTACCTGACCTATGCCGAGGTCAATGACCACCTGCCCGACGACATCGTCGATGCGGAGCAGATCGAAGACATCATCGGCATGATCAACGGCATGGGCATCGATGTCCATGAGGTCGCGCCCGATGCCGAGACCCTGCTGCTCAACGACGGCAACACCGGCAACCGCGAGATCGACGACACCGCCGCCGAGGAAGCCGCCGCCGCGCTGACCGCGCTGGATTCGGAAGGCGGTCGCACCACCGACCCGGTGCGCATGTACATGCGCGAGATGGGCACGGTCGAACTGCTGACCCGCGAAGGCGAGATCGCCATCGCCAAGCGCATCGAGGAAGGCCTGGGCCAGGTCCAGGCCGCGCTGGGCAGTTTCCCGTGGTCGATCGAACTGCTGCTGGAAGAATACGAACTGCACAAGGCCGGCAAGAAGCGCCTGGCCGAGGTCGTGGTCGGCTTCAACGACCTGGTCGAGGAAACGCCCGAGCCGGTGGCGGCCGTGGTCGAGGACGACGGCGACGCCGAAGCCGACGAGGACGACGACGATGTCGGCGACGACGACGAGACCGAGGCCGGCCCGACCGGCCCCGATCCGGCCGAGGTCGCGCGCCGCATGGAAGCGCTGGCCGCCGATTACGCCAAGTTCAAGAAGGCCAACGCCAAGGCCGGCCCGCAGGCCAGGAACGTGGTCAAAATGCGCGGCGAGATGGCCGAGCAGTTCGTCACCTTCAAGCTGCCGCTGCCGCTGACCGACACCCTGGTGCGCAAGCTGCGCGAGGTGATGGGCCAGGTCAAGGACCACGAGCGCCGCGTGCTGCACCTGGCCACCAACGTGGCCCGCATGCCGCGCAAGGACTTCATCCGCGCCTGGGAAGGCAACCAGGTCAACCTGGAATGGGTGGACGAGGTCCTCAAGCGCAAGCAGAAGTGGTCTTCGGCGCTGCGCGAGGTCAAGGACCAGATCATCTCCGAGCAGCAGGCCACCATCGCCATCGAGCAGGCCATGTACCTGGACCTGTCCGACATCCGCGAGATCGGCCGGCAGATGGCCTATGGCGAAGCCAAGGCGCGCAAGGCCAAGAAGGAAATGGTCGAGGCCAACCTGCGCCTGGTGATCTCGATCGCCAAGAAATACACCAACCGCGGCCTGCAGTTCCTGGACCTGATCCAGGAGGGCAACATCGGCCTGATGAAGGCGGTCGACAAGTTCGAATACCGCCGCGGCTACAAGTTCTCGACGTATGCGACCTGGTGGATCCGCCAGGCGATCACCCGCTCGATCGCCGACCAGGCACGCACCATCCGCATCCCGGTGCACATGATCGAGACGATCAACAAGCTCAACCGCATTTCCAGGCAGATGCTCCAGCAGTACGGCCGCGAGGCCACGCCGGAGGAGCTGGCCAAGGAAATGGACATGCCCGAGGACAAGATCCGCAAGGTGATGAAGATCGCCAAGGAGCCGATCTCGATGGAGACCCCGATCGGCGACGACGA
>Ga0160448_100527_pt1 | contig 13124 bp, 10 predicted proteins | sample HID1973M_E1MG_FD_108269 | JGI IMG/M metagenome (GOLD analysis project Ga0160448, IMG submission 108269) | Enriched mosquito-associated microbial communities from UW Madison campus, WI, USA - HID1973M_E1 MG | ecosystem: Host-associated > Arthropoda: Insects > Digestive system > Unclassified ...
AGCGCTTGCAATCGCGAGCGAGAGTCGAACCCGCGCCGTCGCGACCGGCAGTCCGGCTGGACTCACTCAGCACTCCAGAGAGGCACTGCACCGATGAAGGTGAACAAGAAGAGCTGGCTCGCGCTCGGCGGTATCGCCGTCGCGTCGATCATCCTCGCGGGTTGCGCGGGCGGCGGCGACGACTCGGCTTCGTCCGGCGACGACGCCACGTCGACGCTGACCGTCTGGGTCGACTCCGAGCGCGTGGACGCGCTCAAGGGCGCCGCCGAGGCGTACAGCGAGAAGACCGGCGTCAAGGTCGACCTGGTGGGCAAGGACACGGGCAAGATCAAGGACGACTTCATCCAGCAGGCTCCGACGGGCAAGGGTCCCGACGTGGTCATGGGCGCGCACGACTGGCTCGGCGAGCTGTCCACCAACGGCGTCGTGGCCCCGATCGAGCTCGGCGACACCGCCGACGACTACCTCCCGGTCGCGCTGCAGGCCTCGAACTACGACGGCACGACGTACATGCTCCCGTACGCGGTCGAGAACATCGCGATCCTCCGCAACGCCGACATCGTCCCCGAGCCGGCCACGAGCTTCGACGACATGATCGCCAAGGGCCAGGCCGCCGGCCTCGCCACGCCGTTCGTCGTCCAGCAGGGCACCGAGGGCGACCCGTACCACCTGTACCCGTTCCAGACCGCGTTCGGCGCCCCGGTGTTCGGCACCGACGCCGAGGGCAACTACGACCCGACCGACCTGCAGATCGGCAACGAGGGCGGCTTCCAGTTCGCCAGCTGGCTCGGCGCGCAGGGCGCTGCGGGCACGCTCAACACCGACGTCGACGGCGACATCGCCAAGACCAAGTTCATCGAGGGCGAGGCGGCCTTCTGGCTGACCGGCCCGTGGAACGTCGGCGCCGCGACCGACGCCGGCATCAACGTGGCGATCGACCCGATCTCGAGCCCGACCGACGCCCCGGCTCAGCCGTTCGCCGGCGTCAAGGGCTTCTTCGTGAGCTCCGAGTCCGACAACAAGGTCGCCGCGAACGACTTCCTCGTCAACTACATCGGCACCGAGGACGTCCAGCTCGAGCTGTTCAAGGCCGGCAACGTGCTGCCCGCCCTCACCGCTGCGGCCGACACGGCTGCCGCCGACCCGATCATCGCCGGTTTCCAGACCGTCGGTGCCGACGCCGTCCCGATGCCCGCCATCCCGGCCATGGGTGCCGTGTGGCAGTACTGGGGCATCGCCGAGGCCGCGATCATCAACGGCGCCGACCCCGCGGCGACGTGGCAGAAGCTCACCGACGACGTGAGCGCCGCGATCAAGTAACACCCTGCGGTCTGACGACCGCGACAGGCGATCGGGACGGATGCCGAGGCATCCGTCCCGGTCCCGATGATGAGGATGATCGATGACCGATACTCTCTCGACCGCGACCGACGAGAAGGCCCCGCCGCAGACGCCCCGGCAGCGCAGCGCCGCCCGCATGGCCGATGCCGCCGGCGGCAGGCTGCGCTGGCTGGTTCTGAAGATCGTGCTGCTGGCGATCGTGGACGCCGTAGCGCTCTACGCCGTCTTCGTCCTCTTCCTGCACAACGAGTGGCTCGTCCTCACGCTGGTGACCGCGGTGACGATCCTCGTCAACTGGATCTACTTCTCCCGCAAGAAGATCCCCGCGAAGTACCTGACCCCCGGCGTCATCCTGCTGGTCGTCTTCCAGATCTTCACGCTGAGCTACACCGCCTACATCGGCCTGACCAACTACGGCACGGGTCACAACGGCACCAAGGACCAGGCGGTCGCCTCCCTGATGCGCTCCTCGCTCGTGCGCGTCGAGGACTCGCCGACGTTCGACGTGACCGTGGTCGAGCGCTTCAACGAGCTGGGCCTGCTGGTCACCGACCCGACGGACGGCGAGGCGTCCCTCGGCACGAACCTCCAGCCCCTCGAGCCCGTCGACGCCACGATGGAGGGCGGCAAGGCGGTCGCCGTCGACGGCTGGACGACGCTGTCGTTCGCCGACGTGCTGTCGCGCAGCAACGAGGTCGAAGAGCTCGCCGTCGCCTACAGCGACGACCCCAACGACGGGGCGCTGCGCACGCAGGACGGCCAGAAGGGGTACCTCTACATCTCGACGCTGGAGTACGACTCCGCCGCCGACACCATGACCGACACGACCACGGGGACCGTCTACTCCGACACCGGCGAGGGCGCCTTCACGTCCGAGTCCGGCGAGCAGCTGCTGCCGGGCTGGCAGGTGTTCGTCGGCTTCGACAACTTCGTGCGCGCTCTGACGGACACGGCGATCCGCGGGCCGCTGCTTGCTGTCACCGCGTGGACCTTCGTGTTCGCGATCGTCTCGGTGGCCACGACGTTCTTCCTCGGCCTGCTGCTGGCGATGCTCTTCCAGAACAAGCGCATGCGGTTCAAGAACGGGTACCGGATCATGCTGATCCTGCCCTACGCCTTCCCGGCGTTCCTGTCGGCCCTCATCTGGGCGGGCATGATGAACAAGAGCTTCGGCTTCATCAACCAGGTGCTCCTGGGCGGCGCCGAGATCGGCTGGCTCACCGACCCGTGGATCGCGAAGTTCTCGGTGCTGCTGGTGAACCTCTGGCTGGGCTTCCCCTACATGTTCCTCGTGTGCATGGGGGCGCTGCAGGGCATCCCCGAAGAGGTCAACGAGGCCGGTGTCATGGACGGCGCGAGCCCCTGGCAGATCTTCCGCCGCATCAAGCTGCCGCTGCTGCTGGTGACCGTCGCGCCGCTGCTCATCGCGTCGTTCGCCTTCAACTTCAACAACTTCAACCTGATCTACATGCTCACCGGCGGCGGTCCGCGATTCGAGGACGCGACGATACCGGCGGGGCACACCGACCTGCTGATCTCGATGGTCTACAAGGTCGCCTTCACCGGGCAGAACCGCGACTACGGGCTCGCCTCCGCGTTCACGATCCTCATCTTCATCGTGGTCGCCGTGATCGCCGTGATCAGTTTCCGCAAGACCAAGGCCCTCGAGGAGCTGAACTGACATGTCGCAATCCCAGGACCGCCTCGCCCACCCCGACAAGACCATCACGCAGAACGCGACCCTCGCCGTGGCCGGCGGCAGCACCGCGGAGCAGTTCGAGACGGCGGCCGGCGGCATGGCGCCGTCGCCGCGGCCCGAGCGCCCGGCGCGGCGTCGCCCGTTCGGCAAGTGGTTCGCCGACACCGGCTGGCGTCACGTCGTCGCGATCGTCGTGTCGGCGTTCGCGATCTTCCCGCTGCTGTACGTCCTGTCGGCGTCGCTGAATCCGAGCGGCACCCTCACCGGGACCAACCGGCTGTTCTCGGAGATCGGCATCGACAGCTACGTGCGCATCCTCACCGACCCGCAGATCCCGTACCCGATGTGGTTCCTCAACACCATGATCGTGGCGCTGATCACCGGGTTCACGATGGTGTTCATCGGAGCACTGGCCGCGTACGCGTTCTCGCGCATGCGCTTCTCGGGCCGCCGCGTCGGCCTCATCACGATCGTCGTCGTGCAGATGTTCCCGCAGATGCTGGCGGTGGTGGCGATCTTCCTGATGTTCAGCGCGATCAGCGACTGGTTCCCGGCCATCGGGCTCAACACGCTGAGCGGTCTGATCCTCATCTACCTCGGCGGCGCGCTCGGGGTGAACACCTATCTGATGTACGGCTTCTTCAACACGATCCCGAAGGAGCTCGACGAGGCGGCGAAGATCGACGGCGCCGGCCACGCCCGCATCTTCTTCACGATCATCCTGCGCCTCGTCGCGCCGATCCTCGCGGTCGTCGGACTGCTGTCGTTCATCGGCATCGTCAACGAGTACATGATCGCCAGCGTGCTGCTCATCGATCCCGACAAGCAGACGCTCGTCGTGGGCCTCACCAAGCTGGTGTCGAATCCCCGCTACGCCGACTGGTCGGGGTTCGCGGCCGGCGCGGTCATGGCCGCGATCCCCGTCGTGATCGTCTTCCTGCTGCTGCAGAAGTACATCGTCGGCGGGCTGACCGCCGGCGCCACGAAGGGCTGATCCGGCTGAGCCGATCGCAGAGCGGATGCCCGGGCGGCAGTCCTGCTGGGGCTGTCGAAGCATCCGCTCTGCGATGATCGAGGCGAGCACCGCCACCGCCGCCTGACGAAAGGCCGAGCCATGACGACCCTCCTTCCTCATCACGACGGCTCGCCGCTGTACGTGTCGCACCTCGCGCCGCAGCTCGGCGACGTGGTCGCGGTGCGGCTGCGGGTGCCGGCGGGCTACGGGCCGCTCGCGGGGGTGCGGACGCGCTCGAATCCCGATCACGAGCCCGAGTGGACGGATGCCGTCCTCCTCGGCTCGTCCGGCGGCTGGGACTGGTGGGAGGCCCCCGTCACCGTCCGCAACCCGCGCCACGGCTACCGCTGGGTCCTCGTGCACGAGGACGGCGCCGTCGAATGGCTGAACCAGACGGGCCTGCACCGCATCGAGACGCTCGATGCCGAGGACTTCGCGCTCGTCGCCTCCCCGGCGCCGCCGGCGTGGCTCACCGAGTCCGTGATGTACCAGGTGTTCCCCGACCGCTTCGCGCGGTCGGCGCAGGCAGATGCGCACCCCACTCCGGACTGGGCGATCCCGGCGGATTGGGACGACCCCGTCGATCCCGTCGTGCCGGCGCGCTCGCAGCAGTTCTACGGCGGCGACCTCGACGGCGTGATCGAGAAGCTCGATCATCTGGTGTCGCTCGGGGTGAACCTGCTCTACCTGACGCCCATCTTCCCCGCGGCGTCGAACCATCGCTACGACGCGTCGAGCTTCGACCGCGTCGACCCGCTGCTCGGCGGCGACGAGGCGTACGTGCGGCTGGTCGAGGCGTCGCATGCCCGCGGCATCCGTGTCATCGGCGACCTCACGAGCAACCACTCGGGCGACCGTCACGAGTGGTTCCAGGCCGCGCTCGGCCACCCCGGCGCGCCGGAGGAGGAGTTCTACTACTTCACCGACGACGCGAACACGAGGTACGAGTCGTGGCTCGGGGTGCCGACGCTCCCCAAGTTCAACTGGGCGTCGCAGGAGCTGCGCGACCGGTTCGTCGAAGGACCCGACTCGGTGGTCGCGAAATGGCTGAAGCCGCCGTACTCGGCCGACGGCTGGCGCATCGACGTGGCCAACATGACCGGGCGGCTGGGCAATGTCGACCTCAACGCGGAGGTGCGGCAGCTGCTGCGCCGCACGATGATCGAGATAAACCCCGACACGATCCTGCTCGGCGAATCGACGAACGACGCGGCGAGCGACCTGCAGGGCGACGGCTGGCACGGCGCGATGACGTACCCGTCGTTCACGAGGCCGGTGTGGGGCTGGCTCTCCGAGCCGACCCACGCGCCCTACACGGCCTACGACGGCTCGACGCAGACCGAGCCCTGGTTCTTCACCCAGCCGATCGGCGGCATCCCGCGATACACCGCCGCGCAGTTCGTGGACGCCGTGGTGCGCTTCACCGCCGGCATCCCGTGGCGTGTGCGGCTGGGCAACATGCAGCCGCTCGACACGCACGACACCGGCCGCTTCGCGACCAACGCCGCGCCGGGCACCGTGCCTGTCGCGGCGGGGCTCATGATGACCCTCCCGGGCCTTCCCGTCGTCTTCGCGGGCGACGAGTTCGGCCTCCTCGGGGTCGACGGCGAGGCGAGCCGGACGCCGATCCCGTGGGGCACCGAGGGCGAGCCCGCCGTGGCCGAGCGCCTCGCGCTGTACCGGGAGCTGATCGCCCTGCGCCATGCGCACCCCGTGCTGTCGACCGGGGGCCTGCGGTGGGTGCACGTCGACGACGAGTGCGTCGTGTTCGCGCGGGAGTCGGCGGACGAGACGCTGCTCGTGCTGGCGGCCAAGGGCGACGCGGATGCCGAGCTCCCGGCAGGCGCCCTGCCCGGCGCCGCAGGGGCGGAGCCGCTGTTCGGCGACGCCACGCTGGCGGTCGCCGCCGACGGGTCGGTGCTGCTGTCGGCCGACGGCCCCGCCTTCGCCGTGTGGCGGCTCGCCGGCGTCGACGTGCCCGCTCCGCAGCCGACCGCGAGCGCACAGGCCGACGAGGTGTCGCGCGGCGTCGCCTCCGCCGCCCAGACGACGCCCGCTGAAGAGGTCGAGTCGGCCTGACGCCGGGGCGGCTCGCCCCGCCCGCCTGTGGAGAATCCGTGACACGCAGTCGCATCGTCCTGCACACTGAGTGCCATGTCAGCGTTGACCACCATCGGCCTGCCCGTGGCCCTCGGGATCATCATGTTCGGGCTCGGCCTGAGCCTCACCCTCGGCGACTTCGCCCGCGTCCTCAAGCAGCCGAAGGCGGTGATCATCGCGCTGGCCTGCCAGCTCGTGCTCCTGCCGCTGATCTGCTTCGGACTCGTGCTCGCGTTCCAGCTGCCGCCGATCCTCGCGGTCGGCATGATGATGCTCGCGGCGTCGCCGGGCGGTACCACCGCCAACCTCTACAGCCACCTCTTCCGGGGCGACGTGGCCCTGAACATCTCCCTCACGGCCGTCAACTCGGTGATCGCCGTGTTCACGCTCCCGCTCATCACCAACCTCGCGATCCTCTACTTCAACCCGTTCGACGACCAGCTCGGACTGCAGTGGGCCAAGACCGTCGAGGTCTTCGCGATCGTGCTGCTGCCGGTGGCGCTCGGCATGATCGTGCGCCGCTTCTGGCCGCGCTTCGCGAAGGGCATGGACAAGCCCGTGCGGATCGCCTCGGTCATCATCCTCGTGGTCGTGATCGCCGGTGCCGTCGCCCAGAACTGGGCGCTGCTGCTGGAGAACTTCGGCCGCCTGTCGCTCATCACGATCGTGTTCTGCCTCATCAGTCTCACCATCGGCTACGTCGCGCCGCGCGTGTTCAAGGTCGGCAAGCGGCAGTCGATCGCGTCGTCGTTCGAGATCGGCATCCACAACGCCACGCTCGCGATCGTCATCGCGGTGAGCGTGCTCGGCTCGGACGAGCTGTCGCTGCCGGCCGCGGTGTACGGGGTGCTGATGTTCTTCATCGCGTTCGGCTTCGGCTTCCTGATCCGCGGCCGCTCGGGCGCCGCTGAGGACACCGCGCCGGATCGCGCAGACGACGCCGCGGCGCCTGCCGCGCAGGCCTGACGGCAGCCGATACGGATGCCTCCGCCACTCGCGTTCGCACGCGCGGGGTGGCGGAGGCATCCGTCATTCGTAGACTGGGCGGGCGAGGAGGTGCCATGCGCCCACTGACCGAGGAAGAGCTGCGTTCGTCTTTCGTGAACGCCTCCGCCGACGAGCTGCGACTCGTCACCCTGCCCGCCGACTTCGTGCTCACCGACTGGGATCACCTCGACTTCCTGGCATGGCGGGACCCGCGCACGCGCGGACGCGGCTATCTGGTCGCCGAGATCGACGGCGAACCCGCCGGCATCGTGCTGCGCGGTGCCGAAGGGTCGTCCCACGCCCGAGCGGCGCTGTGCAACCTGTGCCACACGATGCAGCCTGCGGACCAGGTCGTCATGTACACGGCACGCAAGGCCGGCGAGGCCGGCGCGCACGGCGACAGCGTGGGCACCTACATCTGCGCCGATCTGTCGTGTCACGAGAACGTGCGCCTGGCAGCCCCGCTCGCCCCGAACGAGGTGCGTGCGAGCGTCGATCTGAAGATCGACGGCACACGGCGGCGCACCGAGGCATTCGTCGGGCGCGTGCTCGAGACCGCAGGCGTGCGCCGATGACCGTCGTCGTGGTGGGCGACGCGCTCATCGACGAGCTGCGCGACGACAGCGGCGTGCGCGAGTTCGTCGGCGGAGCGGCGCTCAACGTCGCCGTGGGGCTCGCACGTCTCGGCGTGCCGGCCACCCTCGTCGCCATGGTCGGCGACGACGAGCCCGCGTCGCGCGTGCGGCGCTACCTCGCCGACTTCGGCGTCGAGCTGATCGCCACGCCGTCGCTCCTGGGCACGGCCCGCGCCGTGAGCACGCGCTCCGGGGCGGGTGAGCCGGTGTACGAGTTCAACGAAGCCTCCCAGCGCAGACGGATCCGGTTCGGCGAAGCCGAGCGGCGCGCATTCGCCGATGCGGACCTCGTGGTCGTGAGCTGCTTCGCGTTCGACGACGCCGAGCAGACGGCCGAGCTGGCCGACGCGATCGCCGGCGCCGGGGCATCCGTCGCCGTGGACCCCAACCCGCGCACCGGAATGATGCACGACAAGGCCGAGTTCGTGCGCGGCTTCGAACGGCTGGCGGCGGACGCGGCGCTGGTGAAGGTCGGCGCGGACGACGCCGACCTCCTGTACGGCGACCGACTCGACGCGCTGCGCGCGCGCCTGGTCGATCTCGGCGCCGGCGCCGTCCTCGCGACCGAGGGCGCGGCGGGAGCCGCGATCGAGGCGGGCGAGGTCGTGGTGACCCGGCCGATCTCGAACCTCCCCGGCCGCATCGTCGACACGATGGGGGCGGGCGACGCTGCCTTCGCCGCGACGGTCGCCGCGCTCGCTGCGGGCACACCCGAGACCGCCGAGGAGTGGGAGACGGTGCTGCAGTCCGCCATGGATGCCGCGGCCGCGACGTGCCGCTTCGAGGGGGCGCTGCTGCGCACCCCGAGTGCGCTGGACGGCCTCGATCTCGACCGCATCGGCACCTAGATCCGCTCGATTTCTGACCTCGGGGATCTACGCGTAAGATGGTGGATCGCGCCTCCGGTCGTCTGGAAAAGTCGGACGGGTGCGCCTGGCGAGTTACCCAAGCGGCCAAAGGGATCTGACTGTAAATCAGCCGTCTTAGACTTCGGGGGTTCGAATCCCTCACTCGCCACCATTCGAAAGCGCCCCGTCCTGCGGGGCGCTTCGTGGTTTCGGGGCCGCTAGCCTGAGGCGATGACCTGGACGGCCACCGGCACCCTCACCGCGGAGGCCGCGACGCGGCATCCCGAACTCGTCAGCCCAGCTGTCGCGAGCGGCCTCGCCCTGCTCGATCCGGAGGTCGCGGCGACCGTGGGCGTGGCGGCGATCGACGCCGCGCTGGCCGACACGGCCGCGTTCTGCGAGCGGTACGGCGTCGCGCCCGAGGCATCCGCGAACTGCGTCGTGGTGAAGGGCAAGCGCGGCGGCGAGGTGAGGTTCGCCGCGTGCATGGTGCTCGCCACGACGCGCGCCGACGTCAACGGCGTCGTCCGACGGCGCCTCGATGTGCGCAGCGCCTCGTTCGCGCCGATGGACGAGGCCGTGGCGCTCACCGGCATGGAGTACGGCGGCATCACCCCGATCGGGCTTCCCGACGACTGGCCGATCCTCGTGGACGCCGCCGTCGCCGCAGCGCCCGAAGTCGTCATCGGCGGGGGAGTGCGCGGCAGCAAGCTGTTCCTTCCGGGCGGTGCCCTGCTGGCCCTCCCCGGTGCCGAGCTCGTCGAAGGGCTCGGGCGAGCCGCGGGGTGAGGCATCCCCTCGTCCGCCCGCGACAGGGGTTCGCCCCGGCGCGGTCGGCACGCTCCCACGCGACGTCGGTCGCATGTCAGGATGGGCGGTGCAGGCACCCCGCCCGCGTCACGAGAGGAACGCCATGACCGCGCCCGACCCGTATGCGACGCCCGCCCCGAGCGCGGAGGCGGCACACTCGGATGCCTCGCCCTCGCCGCTGCTGCGGATCGCCATCTGGGTGGCGATCGGCGCCCTCATCGCGGCGGCCCTCGTCTGCGTGGTCTGGGTGCTGATCGGCTCGCAGAACGGCCTCATCGGGCGCGCGTTCCTGACGATCCTGCTCCTGGTCGCGTTCGCCGGCGTCGCCATCCTCGACGCCCACCTGGCGCCGCAGCGACCCGGCTGGTTCGCGCTCGCGAGCATGGCCTCGTGGATCATCGCGCTGCTCCTAGGGGCCGTCATGATCTGGATGCCGGAGCGCTATCACTGGATCGGATTCTCCAAGTTCATCCAGTTCCTGCTGATCGTGCTCATCCTGCAGCTGGTGCTGCTGCACGTGCGTCTCTATCTGAAGGCGCTCCAGCGTCACGACACCGCGTTCACCCGGACGGTGGCCGTCATCACGATCGCCCTCGTCGTCGGTCTCGCCGCGCTGCTGATCGTGCCGCTGGCGTTCGGGGAATGGCTCATCCTCGCCGACCTCTACTGGCGCATCGTGGTCGCCGTCGCGATCCTCGCCGCCGTCGGCACGGCGCTCGTGCCGCTGGTCAACATCCTGCTGGCACCGAAGCGTCCGCGTGCCCAGGTCGCATACCCGTACCCTGCGCCGGCTTCGTTCGCGCCCGCCGCCCTCGCCGCGTCCGCACCCGCCGCCCTCGCCGCACCCGCGGCACCCGCGGCGCACGAGCTCCTCCCGTGGCCGACCTACGTCGACGCGGTCACGCCGCTGCCGATGCTTCCCGACGGCTCGCCGGACTGGAACGCGTACTACACCGGCTACCCGTCGCCGGGCGCACACGTCTTCACGCGGATCGAGCCGGCCGCACCCGCGGAGCTGCCCGCCGCGGCCCCGGCACCGGCCGAGCCCGCCGTCGCGCCGCAGCCGCCGTCGGCCCCCGGGTACGAGGGCTACCCGCCGCCCCCGCCGCTTCCGCCGCGTCCCTGAGGCGAGCGGACGCCGCGTCGGGCGTCCGCATCGTGTGCTCTCGCCGAGAGGACACGATGCACGCGCATCCGTCGTGTGGTCTCGGCGAGAGCACACGATGTCGACGCGGCACACCTCCGCGCCGTGCCGGACAGAAGTGACGCTCAGCGCGCCAGCAGCTCGAGCGCGGCCATCGCGGCGTTGTGACCGCCCAGGCCGCTGACCGCGCCACCCCGGCGGGCGCCCGAGCCGCACAGCAGCACCTGCGGGTGCTCGGTCGCGACGCCCCAGCGCCGCGCAGGCGTGTCGAGGGGCTCCTCGTCGGCCGCCCACGGCCACGACAGCGGACCGTGGAAGATGTCGCCGCCGGCCATGCCGAGCGCGCGCTCGAGGTCGGCGGTGGTGCGCGCCTCGACGCAGGCCGTGCCGTCCGGCGCCTCGTAGACGCAGTCGGCGATCGGCTCGGCCAGCACCGTGTCGAGCGACCGCTGGGCGGCCGCCAGCAGCGCCGCGCGCGCGGCATCCGTGTCGTGTCCCTCCACCAGCCGGTGCGGCACCTGCAGCCCGAACAAGGTCAGGGTGTGCGCGCCTGACGCGCGCAGCTGCGGGCCGAGGATCGTCGGGTCGGTGAGGGAGTGGCAGTAGATCTCGGCAGGCAGGGGATCAGGGATGCTGCCGCCCGCCGCCGTCGCGTGCGCCGCGTCGAGCTGGGTCATCGTCTCGTTGACGTGGAACGTGCCGGCGAACGCCGCCTCGGGGGCGACGCGGTCATCGCGAAGACGGGGGAGCCGCTTGAGCAGCATGTTCACCTTCAGCTGCGCACCCTCGGGAGCCGCGGCGCGGGGGAGGGGGTCGCCGGCGCCGCCTGCCGCGACCAGCCCAGCCATCACCGCGGGCCCGACGCCGCTCAGGAGGAGACGCGCGTGGACAGCCCCGCCGTCTGCGAGCGCGACCTCGCCGTCGGGTGCCACGGCGACCACCTCGCTGCCGGTGCGCAGCTCGGCGCCCGCCTCGCTCGCCGACCGTGCGAGCTCGGCGGTCACGCGGCCCATTCCGCCCACGGGGACGTCCCAGTGCCCCGTTCCGCCGCCGATCACGTGGTAGAGGAAGCAGCGGTTCTGGCGCAGGCTCGGATCGTCCGCCGTGGCGAACGTGCCGATGAGTCCGTCGGTGAGGGCGATGCCCCGGGCGATGTCGGTGCCGAGCGAGGACCGCAGCACCTCGCCCAGCGGGCGTTCGAACAGCTCGGACCAGAGCCGGTCGTCGCCGAGGTCCGCGCGCAGCTCTCCTTCGCGCCGGAGCGGCTGTGTCATCGTCGGGAACAGCTGCCGGGCCACCGGTTCGATGCGGCCCGAGAACGCGGCGTACCTCGCGGCCTCGTCGGCGCTGCCGGTGACGCGGGCGAACGAGTCGGCGGTGGCCGCGGCATCCGCGGTGTCGATCAGGATGCCGCGCGAGGCGTTCCCCGGATCGGGTGTGTAAGAGGAGTAGCGACGGCGCAGGAGACGGATGCCGAGCCCGAGGTCGTCGATCACGCGCTGCGGCAGCAGGCTGACGAGGTAGGAGTAGCGGGAGAGCCGCGCGTCCACCCCGGCCCAGGGGCGTTCGGACACCGCGGCGCCGCCGACGTGGTCGAGTCGCTCCAGCACCACGACGGAGCGACCGGCTCGGGCGAGGTAGGCGGCGGCGACGAGCGCATTGTGCCCGCCGCCCACGATGGCGACGTCGTAGCGGGAGGAGGGGGCGGCAGCGACCATGGCCCCACGCTACCGAGGCGCGCAGCCCCGACATACGCCTGACGCGCACCGTTCGCCGGGGCGCCCACGAGTATGCGCGCCCGCCCGTTAGCGTGGAGGCATGAGTCTCGAGCAGGACCTCGAATCGGTCGCCATCGACGTCGCGCGCGAGGCCGGTGAGCTCGCCCGCGTGCGCCGCGACGCCGGCGTCGCGATCGCGGCGACAAAGAGCGCGCTCGCCGACATCGTGACGGAGGCCGACCGCGAGGTCGAAGCGCTCATCCGCGCACGGCTGAAGGCAGCGCGGCCCGACGACGGCTTCCTCGGCGAGGAGTGCGGCGGCGACCGCGGCACGAGCGATGTGACGTGGGTGGTCGACCCGATCGACGGGACCGTCAACTACGCGTACGGCATCCCGTCCTACGCGGTCAGCATCGCGGCGGTGCGCGGAGAGCCGGACCCCGCCGAGTGGGACGCGCTCGCGGGGGTCGTCTACGCACCGGTCATCGGGGAGCTGTTCCATGCCGCTCGCGGGGCGGGCGCGTGGCTCGGCGAGAACCGGCTGGCCGTCAACCGGGAGGTGGGTGCGGCCGGCGCGCTGCTGGCCACCGGCTTCGGCTACGACCCCGCGACACGCCCCGGCGACATCGAGCTCATCGGCCGCGTCATGCCCGCGGTTCCCGCGCGCGACCTCCGCCGCGGCGGATCGGCGGCGACCGACCTCGCGTACGTCGCGGCCGGTCGTCTCGACGGCTACTTCGAGCGGGGTCTCGCCCCGTGGGACCTCGCGGCGGGCTCCCTGCTCGTCACGGAGGCGGGAGGACGATTCGGCCGCGCGGAGCCGGACG
>Ga0160448_100528_pt1 | contig 13083 bp, 10 predicted proteins | sample HID1973M_E1MG_FD_108269 | JGI IMG/M metagenome (GOLD analysis project Ga0160448, IMG submission 108269) | Enriched mosquito-associated microbial communities from UW Madison campus, WI, USA - HID1973M_E1 MG | ecosystem: Host-associated > Arthropoda: Insects > Digestive system > Unclassified ...
CGTAGACTCGATCCGTGGCATCCGATTCCTTCGTCCATCTGCACGTGCACAGCGAGTACTCGATGCTCGACGGGGCGGCCAAGATCGGGGCGATGACCCAGGCGGCCGCCGACTACGGCATGCCGGCGATCGCCGTCACCGACCACGGCAACACCTTCGCCGCGTTCGAGTTCTATCGCGCGGCGCAGGGGGCCGGTGTGAACCCGATCATCGGCCTCGAGGCGTACGTCACCCCGGGCACCCACCGCAGCGACAAGTCGCGCGTCGCGTGGGGCACGCCCGAGCAGAAGAGCGACGACGTCTCGGGCTCCGGTGCGTACACCCATATGACGCTGTGGAGCGAGAGCACCGGGGGTATGCACAATCTCTTCCGGCTCAGCTCCCTGTCGAGCATGGAGGGCTACTACTTCAAGCCGCGCATGGACCGCGAGCTGCTCCAGACCTACGGCAAGGGGCTCATCGCGACGACCGGCTGCCCGTCGGGAGAGGTGCAGACCCGTCTGCGACTGGGCCAGTACGACGCCGCGCGCGCGGCTGCCGCGGAATTCCAGGACATCTTCGGCAAGGAGAACTACTTCGCCGAGATCATGGACCACGGGCTGTCCATCGAGCGGCGGATCATGACCGATCTGCTGCGGCTCGCGAAGGACCTCCACATCCCCCTGGTGGCGACGAACGACTCGCACTACACCCACCAGCACGAGGCCGACGCACACGCGGCCCTGCTGTGCGTGCAGTCGGGATCCACGCTGGACGACCCCAACCGCTTCAAGTTCGACGGCGACGGCTACTACATCAAGACCGCGCAGGAGATGCGGCAGATGTTCCGGGATCACCCCGACGCGTGCGACAACACGCTTCTGATCGCCGAGCGCTGCAAGGTCGAGTTCAACACCGCCGCCAACTACATGCCGCGCTTCCCCGTGCCGGATGGCGAGACGGAAGACAGCTGGCTCATCAAGGAGGTCGAACGAGGCCTCCACTACCGATACCCCGGCGGCATCCCCGACAAGGTGCGCAAGCAGGCCGAGTACGAGACCGACATCATCCTGCAGATGGGCTTCCCGGGCTACTTCCTCGTCGTCGCCGACTTCATCAACTGGGCGAAGGACAACGGCATCCGCGTCGGTCCCGGCCGAGGATCGGGCGCCGGCTCGATGGTCGCCTACGCGATGAAGATCACCGACCTCGACCCCCTCGAGCACGGTCTCATCTTCGAGCGGTTCCTCAACCCCGACCGCGTGTCGATGCCCGACTTCGACGTCGACTTCGACGACCGTCGCCGTGGCGAGGTGATCGACTACGTCACCGAGAAGTACGGCTCGGAGCGCGTCGCGCAGATCGTCACCTACGGCACGATCAAGTCGAAGCAGGCGCTCAAGGACGCCGGGCGCGTGCTCGGGTTCCCGTTCAGCATGGGGGAGCGGCTCACCAAGGCGATGCCCCCGCCTGTCATGGGCAAGGACATGCCGCTGGACGGCATGTTCGACCCCCAGCACCCCCGCTACAAAGAGGCGGTCGAGTTCCGCACCCTCATCGAGACCGACCCCGAGGCCAAGACGGTGTTCGACCGCGCGCTCGGGCTCGAAGGGCTCAAGCGGCAGTGGGGCGTGCACGCCGCCGGCGTGATCATGTCATCGGAGCCCCTGCTCGACATCATCCCCATCATGCGCCGCGAGCAGGACGGCCAGATCGTCACGCAGTTCGACTACCCGTCGTGCGAGACCCTCGGCCTGATCAAGATGGACTTCCTGGGGCTGCGCAACCTCACGATCATCTCGGACGCGCTCGACAACATCCGCCTGAACCGGGGGGAGGAGCTCGATCTCGAGCACCTGACCCTCGACGACCGCCCCGCCTACGACCTGCTCACCCGCGGTGACACGCTGGGCGTCTTCCAGCTGGACGGCGGTCCGATGCGGTCGCTCCTGCGACTGATGAAGCCCGACAACTTCGAAGACATCTCGGCCGTCATCGCGCTGTACCGACCGGGCCCGATGGGTGCCAACTCGCACACGAACTACGCGCTGCGCAAGAACGGTCTGCAGGACATCACGCCGATCCATCCCGAGCTCGAAGAGCCGCTCAAGGACATCCTCGACACGACCTACGGCCTGATCATCTACCAGGAGCAGGTCATGGCCATCGCGCAGAAGGTCGCCGGCTTCTCGCTCGGACAAGCAGACATTCTGCGCCGGGCCATGGGCAAGAAGAAGAAGTCCGAGCTCGACAAGCAGTACGAGGGCTTCTCGGGCGGCATGAAGGAGCGCGGCTTCGGTGAGGCCGCGGTCCAGTCGCTGTGGGACATCCTGCTGCCCTTCTCGGACTACGCCTTCAACAAGGCGCACTCCGCCGCCTATGGGCTCGTGTCGTACTGGACGGCCTACCTCAAGGCGCACTACCCCGCCGAGTACATGGCGGCGCTGCTCACCAGCGTCGGCGACTCCAAGGACAAGATGGCGGTGTACCTCAATGAGTGCCGCCGCATGGGTATCAAGGTGCTGCCGCCCGATGTCGGGCAGTCGATCCGCTACTTCGCAGCCGTCGGCGAAGACATCCGGTTCGGCCTCGGCGCCGTGCGCAACGTCGGCGCGAACGTCGTCGACGGGATCGTCGCCGCACGCGCCGAGGCGACCTACGGCAGCTTCCACGACTTCCTCTCCAAGGTGCCCGTTCACGTGGCGAACAAGCGCACGGTCGAGTCCCTCATCAAGGCGGGGGCGTTCGACTCGATGGGGTCGACCCGTCGCGCGCTCATGGAGATCCACGAGGACGCCACCGAGGCGGCCGTGCTCGACAAACGCCGCGAGGCCAACGGCGAGGTCGGCTTCGACTTCGACTCGCTGTGGGGGGACGACGAACCTCAGCAGGCCGCCAAGGTGCCCGAGCGACCGGAATGGACCAAGAAGGACAAGCTCGCCTTCGAGCGCGAGATGCTCGGCCTGTATGTGTCGGATCACCCCCTCGCCGGCCTCGAGATCCCGCTCGCGAAGCACGCCTCCACGAGCATCCACGACCTGCTGGCCTCGGAGGATGTGGGAGACGGCGACCAGGTGACGATCGCCGGGCTGGTCACCAGCGTCCAGCACCGGGTGGCCAAGCAGAGCGGCAACCCCTACGGCATGATCACCGTCGAGGACTTCGACGGTGAGATCACGGTCATGTTCATGGGCAAGACCTACACCGAGTTCCAGCACATGCTGCAGGCCGACTCGATCCTCGTGGTGCGGGGGCGCGTATCGCGGCGGGACGACGGCATGAACCTGCACGCACAGTCCGCGTTCACCCCCGATCTCGGCACGATGGACGAATCCAGCGCGCTGGTGCTGATCATGCCCGAGCGCCGTGCCAGCGAGGCTCTCGTGGGCGAGCTCCTCCAGACACTGACCCGCCACGCCGGCGAGACGGAGGTCTCGCTCAAGCTCCACAGCGGCGCGGTGGCGAAGGTCTTCGAAGTGCCCCACACCGTTCGGATCACACCGGATCTGTACGGCGAGCTCAAGGGACTCCTCGGGCCCCAATGCCTCGGGTGAAAGCGGGCGCGCGTACGCCGGGGCATCCCCTCGCGCGCCGCGCCGTCTCATCGGCGTCTCATGCGCCGTGAGTAATATCAGGTCGATGCGGGCCCCTCGGGAGCTCGCCGGAAAGGATGATCGTGACGGACGAGAAGCAGGACGAGAACATCGACGAGGCGGTCTCCGCCGAAGAGCCGCCGCAGTACGGCGTCGGACCGTTCTCCATCCGTGAGGTCGCCCTGATCGGCACCTGGATCGTCGCGTTCGTCGTGTCGTTCTTCCCGATCTACGGCCCGTTCGAGTCCGCACCGTCGGTGTGGACCAGCGGCATCGACTGGGTGCTGACCATCGGCGTCCCGACCGTCGCGGTGTTCCTCATCGCGCTGCGGCGCCTCTCGCCGCAGGGCATCCGTCGCGTCGGATCGCTGGGAATCGACCAGTTCGCCTCGGTCGCGTTCTCGGTCGCGGCCGTGCTGTGGCTGTCGATCCTGTGGAACTCCTTCGTCCAGCTCGCCTTCGGCCGTGGATTCCTTGCGTCGTGGGTCGTCTGGGTGGAGTTCTTCCTCATGCTGGCCGGCGTCGTGCTCACCGTCTTCGCCCCGCTCATCGCCCCGTTCGCGCAGGACTTCCGTGCCCGGCCCGAGGTCGTCGCCCACCGCAACGCACGTCCGGTGCGGCGCGTCTCGCCGCGCCCCGCCTATGTGCGACCGGAGCCGGAGCCCGAGGCCGACTACACGCCGTACGCGGCCGCCGACGCGGCGCCGGCAGCGCCCGCCGCCCCGCCCGCAGCGCCCGACGCCCCGTCGGCCCCGTTCGCCGACGATGACGCTGCGGCGCCCACCGCGGGCGACGACTTCGCCACCACCGTCATCCCGCTCGACGAGCAGTCCGTCCCTCCCGTCGCGGAGCCGGCCCAGATCGAGCCCGAGCAGGCCCGCGAGTCGTTCGAACACGTCGAGAACCCCTCGTCGACCGTCGAGCCCGCGGCCGCCACGACCTCGCAGCACCAGGCGTTCTGGGCGCTCGTGCCGGAGGATCGCGACATCGTCGACGAGATCGGCATCCCCGTGTTCCGCATCGGCCCGAGCGCCTGGGCGCTCGTGATCGAGGATCGCGGCGAGGTCTTCGTGGTGCGCCACGAGGACGGTCGCATCGGCTATCTGCACGACGTCTCCGGCGTCACGCGCGGCTGACGCCGATCCGCCTCGCGGTACCGTAGACGGATGCTCCGGACGATCGACCTGCGTGGGCGCGTGCTCGCGCCCGCCGAACTGCTCGCGACCGTGCCGCGCGCCGCCGCTGCCCGCGAGGAGGCCCTCGCCACGGCCGCGCATATCGTGGACGACGTCGCGTCCCGCGGCGAGGCCGCGCTCCGCGAACAGGCCGAGAGGTTCGACGGGGTCGCCGACCACGCCATCCGCGTGCCCGCGAGTCACCTCGACGAGGCCCTCGACGCCCTCGACCCGGCGGTGCGCGCCGCGCTGGAACAGGCGATCGAACGTGTGCGTGAGGCATCCGCGGCTCAGGTGCCCGCGCCGACCGTCACCGAGCTGGGTCCCGGCGCCCGGGTGACGCAGCGGTGGCAGCCGGTGCGTCGGGTGGGCCTGTACGTGCCCGGCGGCAAAGCCGTCTATCCGTCGAGCGTCGTCATGAACGTCGTGCCGGCCCAGGTCGCGGGTGTGTCCGAGATCGCGCTGGCCTCGCCGCCGCAGCGCGGGTTCGGCGGCCGGGTGCACCCGGTGATCCTCGGCGCTGCGAAGCTGCTGGGCGTGACCGAGGTGTACGCGATGGGCGGTGCCGGGGCCATCGGCGCGCTCGCCCACGGGGTGCCGGCCCTCGGCCTCGAGCCGGTCGACGTCGTCACCGGTCCCGGCAACAACTTCGTCGCGGCCGCCAAGCGCGCCGTCGCGGGACTGGTCGGGACGGATGCCGAGGCCGGCGCCACCGAGATCCTCGTGGTCGCCGACGACACAGCCGACGCCCGCCTGATCGCGGTGGACCTCATCAGCCAGGCCGAGCACGACGAGCAGGCCTCGGCCGTGCTGGTGACCGACTCCGGACGACTCGCCGACGCCGTGCAGGAGGCGCTCGCACCTCGCGCCGCCGCGACCCGGCACGCCGAGCGCGTCGCGGCCGCACTCGCGGGTCCGCAGTCCGCGATCGTGCTGGTGGACGACCTCGACGCGGCGACCGCGTTCAGCAACGCCTACGCCCCCGAGCACCTCGAGCTGCACCTCGCGGACCCGCACCCCGAGGAGTTCGTGCACGCGGGGGCCGTCTTCGTCGGCCCGGACTCGCCGGTGAGCCTCGGCGACTACCTCGCCGGCAGCAACCACGTGCTTCCCACGGGTGGCCAGGCCCGCTACTCGTCGGGGCTGTCGGCCGCGACATTCCTGCGGCCGCAGCAGGTCATCGAGTACGACCGGGACGCTCTCGCCGCCGTCCACGAGGCGATCGTGACGCTCGCCGAGGCCGAGGCGCTGCCCGCCCACGGTGAGGCCATCACGGCCCGCTTCGAGGACTGAGCCCGGATTCCCGGCGTAGGCTGTCTCTGCCATGCACTGCCCGTTCTGCCGCCACGCCGACTCGCGAGTCATCGACTCGCGCACCAGCGACGACGGCCTCAGCATTCGTCGCCGGCGTCAGTGCCCGCAGTGCGGCGGCCGCTTCACGACCGTCGAGACCGCCAGCCTCAACGTCATCAAGCGCTCCGGCGTCATCGAGCCCTTCAGTCGCGAAAAGGTGATGTCCGGCGTGCGCAAGGCATGTCAGGGTCGCCCCGTGACCGATGCCGATCTCGCGGTGCTGGCGCAGACCGTCGAGGAGAGCATCCGCCAGACCGGCGCCTCCCAGCTCGATGCGAACGAGATCGGCCTCGCCATCCTCGGCCCCCTGCGCGACCTCGACGAGGTGGCGTATCTCCGCTTCGCGAGCGTCTACCAGGCGTTCGACTCGCTCGAGGATTTCGAGGCCGCGATCGAGCAGCTCAGAGTCGACCACGGCCGCGCTCCCGCGCATGACGCGAGCGCACCGGCCGCATCCGAGTGACCGGATAGCCTAGAGGGGATGTATCCCCTCCTCTTCCGCACCGTGCTGTCGCGCATGGATCCCGAGTCGGCGCACCACTCCGCGGTGGTCGTGATCCGGCTGCTGGGGGTCCCGCCGTTCTCGTGGGTGACACGTGCGATCACGCGGCCCGCTCCCGAGCTCGCGACCACCGCGCTGGGGCTCTCTTTCGACTCGCCGTTCGGCGTCGCAGCAGGGTTCGACAAGGACGTGAAGGGAGCCTCAGGCCTCCACGCTCTGGGCTTCGGTCACGTCGAGGTGGGCACGGTTACCGCGATCCCTCAGGACGGCAACCCGCGCCCGCGACTGTTCCGGCTGATCCCCGATCGCGCCGTGGTCAACCGCATGGGCTTCAACAACCACGGCGCCGAGGCCGCCGCCGAGCGGCTGCGCACGCTCCGCAGGCGTTCGCGCCGCACCGTGCTCGGGGTCAACATCGGCAAGAGCCGGGTCGTCGACGTCGCCGACGCGACGGCCGACTATGTGCGCAGCGCGGCGCTGCTGGCGCCCCTGGCCGACTACCTCGTGGTCAACGTGTCCTCCCCGAACACCCCGGGTCTGCGCGGCCTGCAGGCGGTCGAGACCCTGCGTCCGCTGCTCGACGCCGTCCACGAGGCGGCCGGCGACACACCGCTGCTGGTGAAGATCGCGCCGGATCTGCCCGACGACGAGATCGTGGCCATCGCGCAGCTCGCCGTCGGTGCGGACCTTGCCGGCATCATCGCGACCAACACCACGATCTCCCGAGCCGGGCTCGTCACCGACTCCGCGACGGTCGCTTCGGCCGGTGATGGCGGACTGTCCGGAGCGCCGCTGAAGGCGCGCGCGCTCGAGGTGCTGCGGCTGCTGCGCCAGACGGTGCCCGCCGATTTCGCCGTGATCTCCGTCGGCGGCGTCGAGACCGCGGCCGACGTTCAGGAGCGGTTGGATGCCGGAGCCACCCTGGTGCAGGGCTACACGGCCTTCCTCTACCGCGGCCCGCTGTGGGCGCGTCAGATCAACCGGGGGCTGAAGAGCCTCAGGCGGGCTTCTGACCGCGCTTGACCTGCGGCTTCGGAAGACGCAGGAAGCGCATCTGGACGGTGCGCATGGCCGCATACCAGCCGAGGCCCTTCTCCACCTTGCCTTCGCCGAACTTCTTCTTGACGGCGCGCTTCACGGTGATCGACGTGATGACCATGTCGCCGATGACGAAGAAGATGAAGATCCACAGGCCGACGAACGCGTAGTACTGCAGCGCCGCGATCGGCAGGAACGTCGCCAGGATGACCAGGACCATCGCAGGCATGACCGCCTCGCCCAGGTGCCAGCCGGCGTCCACCCAGTCGCGCACGAACTTGCGCTGCGGACCCTGGTCGCGCGCGGGGAGGTAGCGCTGGTCGCCGTTGGCCATGCCGACGCGTGCCTTCTCGCGCTGGGCGGCGAGATCGGCCTTGGCGCGGGCCTTGGCCTCCTTGGTGTCGGGGACGAGCGGGCGCTTGCGCGCGGCCTCCTGTTCGGCGCGCGACGGGGTAGGACGACCCTTGCTCGAGGGGACGCCGTTCAGCACGGTGCCCTCCGACGGTGCGTCGTTGGACGAAGGAGCTGCAGGTGTCTTGGCCACGGGTGATCCTCGATGTGCGGAGAAGGGGTGCACTTAAGATTACCCGCATGACCTCTGAGCTCTCCCGACAGGATGCTGTGCGCGAAGCCGCGGCCTCCGGCATCCCCTCCGCCCTCGCCGACCTCGGCAAGCTGGTGCGCATCCCCTCCATCGCCTTCCCCGGTTTCGATCCCGCCGACGTGCAGCGCAGCGCCGAGGCGGTGGCGGGTCTGGTGCGCGAGACGGGCCTGTTCGAGACGGTGGAGATCCGTACCGCGGTCATCCCCGAGACGGGGGAGCGGGGCAACCCGGCGGTGCTGGCCACACGCGCCGCGCGCAACGGGCGCCCCACGATCCTGCTGTACGCCCACCACGATGTGCAGCCCGTCGGCGACGAGTCGCTGTGGGAGTCCTCGCCGTTCGAGCCGACCGTCCGCGGCGGCCGGCTGTACGGCCGCGGCGCCGCCGACGACAAGGCCGGCGTCATGGCGCACCTGGCCGCACTGCGCGCGCTGAAGGAGGGCATCGGCGAGGACTTCGACCTCGGGGTCGCGCTGTTCCTCGAAGGCGAGGAGGAAGCGGGCTCGCGCTCGTTCGCGCAGTTCCTCTCCGACAATGCCGACGCGCTCCGCGCCGACGTGATCGTCGTCGCGGACTCCGGCAACTGGGACGCCAGGACGCCGGCGCTCACGGTGTCGCTGCGCGGGAACACGCGGTTCACGCTCCGCGTGCGCACGCTCGAGCACGCCTCGCACTCCGGGATGTTCGGGGGAGCGGTGCCCGACGCGATGATGGCGACGGTCAAGCTGCTCGCGACACTGTGGGACGACGACGGCGCGGTCGCCGTCGCAGGTCTCACCGAGCGGGATGCCGACACCCCGGAGTACAGCGAGGAGACGCTGCGCGATGAGGCCGGGCTGCCCGCCGGCGTCTCGCCCGTCGGCCGCGGCACCATCCTCAGCCGTATCTGGAACAAGCCGTCGATCACGGTCACCGGCATCGATGCGCCGACGGTGGTGAACGCGTCGAACACGCTCAGCCCCGAGATCTCCGTGGTGATCAGCGCGCGCGTCGCACCCGGTCAGCCCGCCCGCGACGCGTACGCGGCGATCGAGGCGCACCTGAGTGCACACGCGCCGTTCGGGGCGCAGCTCGAGTTCAGCGATCAGGACTACGGCGACGCCTTCCTCGTGGACACGTCCGGCTGGGCGGTCGAGGCCGCCCGAGAGGCGCTGCACGAGGGCTACGGCGTCGAATCCGTCGACATCGGGGTGGGCGGATCGATCCCGTTCATCGCCGATCTCGTGCGCGAGTTCCCGGACGCCCAGATCCTGGTGACCGGCGTCGAAGACCCGCACGCGAAGGCGCACAGCCCCAACGAATCTCTGCACCTCGAGACGTTCCGCAACGCGGTGCTCTCCGAGGCGCTGCTGCTGGAGAAGCTCGACGCGCGCACCGCGGGGGCCTGATATCGCTCCGAGATCGGCGCGAACACGCCGGTCTCGGAGCCTCCTCCCCGGGAGCGCGCGTAGAATCGTGGAATCCCGCCGCCTGAGTGGACGATCGATCCGGGGCGGCCCTTCCGGAGGAGTGCCATGACAGACACCGCACTGACGACCGAGCAGACCGCCCGCGAACACGGTGTGCTGCTGACCGACGCCGCCGCCGTCAAGGTGAAGAACCTGCTCGAGCAGGAGGGACGCGACGACCTGCGTCTGCGCGTCGCCGTCCAGCCCGGCGGGTGCAGCGGCCTGATCTACCAGCTCTACTTCGACGAGCGCTATCTCGATGGCGACAAGGCAGTGGACTTCGGCGGCGTCGAAGTCATCGTCGACGACATGAGCGTTCCGTACCTCGACGGCGCGACGATCGACTTCAAAGACACCATCTCGGAGCAGGGCTTCACGATCGACAACCCGAATGCGGCCGGGTCGTGCGCGTGCGGCGACAGCTTCCACTGATCGGCTAACGATCCGATACTTTTCCGGCGGGTCCGGTGCGCTTCGAATGGCGTCCGGGCCCGCCTTTTTTCGTCTGCGCGACACGATCGAACCTGGGCGGATGGCCTGAATCCCCTGGGCGGTTGCCCTAGACTGGCGAGAGTCCTGTTCGTGATCGGAAAGGTGCACCGTGCCTTCGAAACGCCGTATCCGCTGGGCCGTTCTCCCACTCGGGATCGCAGCGGCTGCAGTCCTCGCCGGATGCACCCCGACCGAGCTGCACGGCTTCCTCCCCGGGTTCACCGAAGACGGCCAGCCGGCCACCAACCACGTCGACATGGTCGCGGGCCTCTGGGTCAACTCGTGGATCGTGCTGCTCGTGGTCGGCATCATCACGTGGGGTCTGATGGGATGGGCGGCGATCGCCTACCGGCGTCGCAAGGGTCAGACGGGCCTTCCCGTCCAGCTGCGCTACAACATGCCGATCGAGATCTTCTACACGATCGTCCCGCTGATCCTCGTCGTCGGCTTCTTCGCCTTCACGGCGCGCGACCAGGCGATCCTCGAGACGCAGTACGACGAGCCCGATGTGTCGATCACGGCGATCGGCAAGCAGTGGTCGTGGGACTTCCAGTACGACGGCGCGAGCGACGACGAGACCGTCTGGACGATGGGCGTCCAGGCGCAGACCGACGACCGCGGCAACGTGGTCAGCGAACTGCCGACGCTCGTCCTCCCGGTCAACGAGTCGGTGAAGATCAAGCTCCAGTCGCGTGACGTCATCCACTCCTTCTGGATCATCGACTTCCTCTACAAGAAGGACATGTACATCGGCAGGGACAACTACTGGTCCTTCACGCCGACCCGCGAGGGCGAGTACGCCGGCAAGTGCGCAGAGCTCTGCGGCGAGTACCACTCGATGATGCTGTTCAACGTGAAGGTCGTCAGCGCGTCGGAGTACGAGGAATACCTCGACACGCTGCGCGAGGCGGGCCAGACCGGCGACATCAACGACGCTTACGACCGTCTGCAGAACCAACCGGGCACCGGCGGGACCCCTGAGGACGAAGAGGGAGACAACTGATCATGGCGACGACTCTTCCGCTCCAGGAGACGTCCCAGGGGCGTCCGACGACCCTGCCGCCGCGGCAGGCGGCCCTGCTCAGCGCTTCGCGCGTCGAGCAGAAGGGCAACATCATCGTCAAGTGGATCACCTCCACCGACCACAAGACGATCGGTTACCTGTACCTGATCGCCTCGGTGATCTTCTTCCTCCTCGGCGGCGTGATGGCGCTGATCATCCGCGCGGAGCTGTTCGAGCCCGGGATGCAGATCATCCCCACCAAGGAGCAGTACAACCAGCTGTTCACGATGCACGGCACGATCATGCTGCTGATGTTCGCGACGCCGCTGTTCGCGGGCTTCGCCAACGCGATCCTGCCTCTCCAGATCGGTGCCCCCGACGTCGCGTTCCCGCGTCTGAACGCCTTCGCATTCTGGCTGTTCCTGTTCGGCTCGACCATCGCGGTCGCCGGCTTCCTCACCCCGCAGGGTGCGGCCGCCTTCGGCTGGTTCGCCTATCAGCCTCTCGCGAACGCCAGCTTCTCGCCCGGCGCCGGCGGCAACCTGTGGATGCTCGGCCTCGGCATGAGCGGTTTCGGCACGATCCTCGGCGCGGTGAACTTCATCACGACCATCATCACGATGCGCGCACCCGGCATGACGATGTGGCGCATGCCGATCTTCTCGTGGAACACGCTGATCACCAGCATCCTGATCCTCATGGCGTTCCCGGTGCTCGCTGCGGCGATCCTCGCCGCAGCCGCCGACCGCGTGCTCGGTGCGCACATCTACGACCCTGCCAACGGCGGCGTCCTGCTCTGGCAGCACCTGTTCTGGTTCTTCGGTCACCCCGAGGTGTACATCATCGCGCTGCCGTTCTTCGGCATCGTGTCGGAGATCTTCCCGGTGTTCAGCCGCAAGCCGATCTTCGGCTACAAGACGCTCGTCTACGCGACGATCGCGATCGCGGCCCTGTCCGTCGCGGTGTGGGCTCACCACATGTACGTGACGGGCGCCGTGCTGCTGCCTTTCTTCGCCCTCATGACGATGCTCATCGCGGTGCCGACCGGCGTGAAGATCTTCAACTGGATCGGAACGCTCTGGCGAGGCTCCGTCACGTTCGAGACGCCGATGGTCTTCGCTCTCGGCTTCCTGGTGTCGTTCGTGTTCGGTGGTCTCACCGGCGTGATCCTCGCGTCGCCGCCGCTGGACTTCGCCCTGTCGGACTCCTACTTCGTCGTGGCGCACTTCCACTACGTCGTGTTCGGCACGGTCGTGTTCGCGATGTTCGCCGGCTTCTACTTCTGGTGGCCGAAGTGGACCGGGCGCATGCTCAACGAGCGCCTCGGCTACGTCCACTTCTGGATGCTGTTCATCGGCTTCCACATGACGTTCCTCATCCAGCACTGGCTGGGCGTCGACGGCATGGTGCGCCGCTACGCGGACTACTCCGAGGCTGACGGATGGACCTGGCAGAACCAGGTGTCGACGATCGGCGCCATCATCCTCGGCGCATCGATGATCCCGTTCCTGTTCAACGTGTGGATCACCTCGCGCAAGGCGCCCAAGGTCACCGTCAACGACCCGTGGGGCTACGGCGCATCGCTCGAGTGGGCGACCTCCTGCCCGCCGCCGCGTCACAACTTCACGTCGATCCCGCGCATCCGCAGCGAGCGGCCCGCGTTCGACCTGAACCACCCCGAGGCGGGTGTCCCGGTGGGCGTCGGCCCAGCGAAGGACGCCCCTGAAGCCCCGGTTGCCGATCTCGCCGATGGAGAGGTGAAGTAAGGTGCGCACGAACACCGGACTCTGGTGGCTGCTGTCGATCTTCTTCCTGCTGGTCGCGATCGTCTACACGACGTGGAACATCATCGCCCACCCCGATCTGGCCTGGTACCACGCCATCGAGTGGGTGGGC
>Ga0160448_100531_pt1 | contig 12982 bp, 9 predicted proteins | sample HID1973M_E1MG_FD_108269 | JGI IMG/M metagenome (GOLD analysis project Ga0160448, IMG submission 108269) | Enriched mosquito-associated microbial communities from UW Madison campus, WI, USA - HID1973M_E1 MG | ecosystem: Host-associated > Arthropoda: Insects > Digestive system > Unclassified ...
ACTGGCGCAGGCGCTGGGCGTGCCGGTCGAGCACTTGAACACTCGTCTGTCGCAGCGCGCCGACAAGGAATTTGTCTACCTCAAGCGCCGCATCAATCCGGACGAAGCGCACCGCATCCTGGCCCACAAGATCCCGGGCGTGTTCTCGCAGCGCGAGTTCCGTCGCTTCTACCCGCAGGGCGAAGCGATGGCGCATGTGCTGGGCTTCACCAACATCGATGATCGCGGCCAGGAAGGTCTGGAGCTGGCCTTCGACGAATGGCTGCGCGGCAAGCCCGGCGCCAAGAAGGTGATCCGCGACAACCGCGGCCGCATCGTCGAGAACGTGGATCTGGTGCGTTCGGCCGAGCCGGGCAAGGACCTGACCCTCAGCATCGATCGACGCATCCAGTTCCTGGCCTATCGCGAGCTGCGCAATGCGCTGATCGAACATCAGGCCAGCAGCGGCTCGATGGTGATCCTGGACGTGGCTACCGGTGAAGTGCTGGCCATGGTCAGCCTGCCCACCTACAACCCCAATGCAGTTGGTCAGGCCGGTGCGGAAACACGCCGCAACCGCGCCGTCACCGACGTGGTCGAACCCGGTTCGACCATGAAGCCGATCACCGTGTCCGGTGCGCTCAAGGCCGGCGTGGTCACTCCCAACACGCTGATCAACACCTCGCCCGGCTACATGTCGCTGGGCAAGTACACGATCAAGGATGTGCCGCGCAACAACGGCGTGCTCACGGTCACCGGCATCATCACCAAGAGCTCCAACATCGGCTCGGTCAAGCTGTCGGAAAAACTGTCGAGCGACTTCTTCTACAACCATGTGCGCAGCTTCGGTTACGGCAGCGCGCCGGGCAGCGGTTTCCCGGGTGAGGCGGTGGGCATCCTGGCGCCGCCGTCGCGTTGGAATGGATTGCAGAAGGCGACCATGTCCTACGGCTACGGCCTGTCGGTGACGCCGCTGCAGATCGCGCGCGCCTACGCCACCCTGGGCAACGGTGGCCGGCTGGTCACGCCGACCTTCGTCAAGGGCGAGCACCACGACACCCAGCAGGTGCTGGATCCGGCGATCGCGCAGGAAGTGGTCAATATGATGGAAACCGTGGTCACGCAAGGCGGCGCCAAGCGCGCCGGCGTGCTCGGTTATCGCGTGGCCGGCAAGACCGGCACCGCGCGTCTGGCTTCGGGCGGTGGTTACGCGCGCGGCCGCTATGCCTCGCTGTTCGCCGGACTGGTGCCGGCCAGCAATCCGCGCTTTGCCGCGGTGATCGTGATCAGCGATTCGCAGGAAGGCGGTTACTTCGGTGGTCTGGTCGCCGCGCCGGTGTTCCACAACGTCATGGACGGCGCGCTGCGCCTGATGGACGTGCCGCCGGATGACATCGAAACCTGGCTGGCCGCGCAAGCCAAGAGCGAAGGCAAGGCCGGCGCCAAGTTGGCCACCACCACGGCCAGCGCTCCGGCCGCGATCTCCGACGTCACCGATGACGCCGCCGATGTGATCGACACCGCCAGCTTCGACGCCACGCCGCCGGTCACGGCGACCGCGCCTACTCCCGTGCAGGGAGGCGTGCGATGAGGCGGATGATGGCCTTGGCCGAACTGCTGCCCGACGTGGACGTGCCGCGTGGCTTGGTTGTGCGCGGCCTGGTGCAGGACAGCCGCAGCATCGAGCCGGGTGATGCCTTCGTGGCCATCGCCGGATTTGGCGCGCATGGTCTCAACTTCATCGAGCAGGCCAAGCAGAAGGGCGCCAGCGCGATTCTGTTCGAGCCGCCGGTGCCGGCTGGCTTGAGCGCACCGCGCGATGCCATCGCCGTGCCCGGTCTGCGCGCACGCATGGGCGCGCTGGCGGATCGTTTTCACGCCTATCCCTCGCGCGACATGCGCATGGTCGGCGTGACCGGTACCAACGGCAAAACCTCCACTGTGCAGTTGCTGGCGCAGGCCTGGCATATCCGCGGCACCCGCTGCGGCAGCATCGGTACGCTCGGCGCGGGCATGTATGGCGAAGTGGTGCCGACCGGTTTCACCACCCCGTTGGTGTTGCAGATGCACGCCTTGCTGGCGCAGCTGCGTGATGCCGGCGCCAAGGCGGTGGCGATGGAAGTCAGCTCGCATGCGCTGGACCAGGGCCGCGTTGACGCCGTGCATTTTGATGTCGGCGTGTTCACCAATCTCACCCGCGATCATCTGGACTACCACGGCGACATGGCCAGCTACGGCGCGGCCAAGGCGCGCTTGTTCGCCTGGCCTGAACTGAAGTCGGCCGTGATCAACCTGGATGACGACTACGGCCGCATCCTGCATGCGCAATTGCCCAAGGCGGTGCGGCCGGTCGGCGTGAGCTCGCGCGGCCAGGACGGTGCGGCGCTGCTCGCTACCGGTTTGACGATGGACGCCAGCGGCATCGGCTTCCAGCTGGAGGCCGATGGCGAAACGCATCCGGTCACCTCGCGCCTGCTCGGCCGCTTCAATGTCGACAACCTGCTGGCGGTGGGTGGCGTGTTGTACGCGCTGGGCGAGCCGCCGCTGGAAATCGCCCGCACCTTGTCGCGCCTGCAGCCGATCCATGGCCGCATGAATCGCCTGGGCGGCACCGTCGATGAGCGGCAGCGCCGCCAGCCCTTGGTGGTGATTGACTACGCACATACCCCGGACGCGCTGGAACAGGCCTTGGCCAGCCTGCGCGACCACACCGCCGGACGCCTGATCTGCGTGTTCGGCTGCGGCGGCGATCGCGACGCCGGCAAGCGTCCGCAAATGGCGGAGGCGGCCGAACGGCTGGCTGATCGCGTGATCGTCACCGATGACAACCCGCGTACAGAAGACGGCGACCGCATTGTCGCCGACATCATGGCCGGCTTTGCCGATCCAGCCGCGGTGTTGGTGTTGCGTGATCGCCGCGCCGCGATTGAGCGCGCCGTAGGCGAGGCCGGCGAGAACGACATCGTGTTGATCGCCGGCAAGGGCCACGAGCCCTACCAGGAGATCAACGGCATCAAGCATCCCTTCGATGACACCGGCGTGGCCCGGCAGGCCATGGAGGCGCGCGCATGAAACGGCTGCCGCTTTCCTTGCTCGCCCACTGGGCTGGCGGTGAACTGCAGGGCGATGACGCCATCATCGCCGGCATCACCCAGGACACCCGCGCCTTGCAGCCGGGCAGCATGTATGTGGCCTTGCGTGGCGAACGCTTCGACGGCCACGATTTTGCCTACGACGCCGCCATGCGCGGCGCCAGCGCGCTGCTGGTCGAGCATGCGGTCAACGTGGACCTGCCGCAGATCATCGTCGGCGACAGCCAGCTGGCGCTGGCGCGTATCGCCACCGGCATCCACCAGGAACAGGGTGGCAAGGTGGTGGCGATCACCGGCAGCAATGGCAAGACCTCGGTCAAGACCTTGATCGTGTCGATCCTGCAGCGTGCAGGCGTGACCTATTTCAACCCCGGCAATCGCAACAACGAAATCGGCGTGCCGCTGGCGGTGATCGATGCGCCGGACGACGCCGATTTCTCGGTCTATGAAATGGGCGCCGGCCAGCCGGGCGACATCGCCTATCTGACCGACATCGTGCCGCCGGACGTGGCGCTGGTGAACAACGTGGCCGCCGCGCATCTGGAACGCATGGGTTCGCTGCTGGGTGTGGCCGAAACCAAGGGCGCGATTTACGACGCGTTGCCGGCGGCGGGCACGGCGGTGATCAATGCCGACGACGCCTTTGCCGAATACTTCGCCGAGAAGGTCGCTGATCGCCGCATCCTGCGCTATGGCCTGGAAAGCAGCGCCGACATCACCGCGCGCGGCATCCAAGCCGATGCCGATGGCAGCCGCTTCACCTTGGTGACACCGCAGGGCGAAATCGCGGTGGAGCTGCATCTGCCCGGCCGGCACAACGTACTCAATGCGCTCGCCGCCGCGTCGCTGGCGCTGGCCTGCGACGTATCGCTGCGGATGATTGCCGAAGGCCTGGCCGCGGCGCAGCCGGTGGCCGGCCGCCAGATCGCACGCACGCTGGGTAACGGCGCGGTGTTGATCGACGACAGCTACAACGCCAATCCCGGATCGCTGGCTGCGGCCATTGACACCCTGGCTGCCGGCGACGGTGAAGCCTGGCTGGTGCTGGGCGACATGCGCGAACTCGGTCCGGAAGCGATCAGCCTGCACGCCGATGCCGGTCGCCGCGCATTGGCCGCTGGCATCAAGCGCCTCTACACACTGGGACCGCTCAGCCAGGCCGCCAGCACGGCGTTCGGCGAAGGCGCCCGCCACTTTGAAACCCACAAGATCCTGGCCGATGCATTGCGCGCCGATCTCCACGCCGGTGTGCGCTGCCTGGTGAAAGGCTCGCGCGGCAGCGCGATGGACAAGATCGTCACCGCCCTGCTGTCCGAAGGGGAGGGCAAATCGCATGTTGCTTGAACTCGCGCGCTGGCTGCAGAGCCTGGAGAACTTCTTCAATCTGTTCGGCTACCTGACCTTCCGCGGCATCCTGGCGGCGCTGACCTCGCTGTTCCTGTCGCTGTGGTGGGGCCCGGCGGTGATTCGTCGGCTGGCCCAGTTCAAGGGCGGCCAGCCGATCCGTCAGGACGGCCCGCAGACGCATTTCTCCAAGGCCGGCACGCCGACCATGGGTGGCAGCCTGATCCTGATGACCGTTCTGGCGGCGGTGCTGCTGTGGGGTGATCTGCGCAACAAGTATGTGTGGGTGGTGCTGCTGGTGATGCTGGCCTTTGGCGCCATCGGCTGGTACGACGACTGGATCAAGATCGTCAAGCGCGATCCCAACGGCCTGAAGTCGCGTTGGAAGTATCTGGCGCAGTCGGTGTTCGGCCTGATTGCCGGCCTGTACCTGTATCTGTACGCCGACGTGCCGGCGGCCACCACCTTCTACGTGCCGTTCTTCAAGTCGATTGCGCTGCCGTTGGCCGGCATCAGCTTTGTCGCCATCGCTTACTTCTGGATTGTCGGCTTCTCCAACGCGGTCAACCTGACCGACGGCCTGGACGGGCTGGCGATCATGCCCACCGTGCTGGTGGCCTGCGCGCTGGGCATCTTTGCCTACGCCTCGGGCAATGCGGTGTTCTCCAACTACCTGCAGATTCCGCAGGTGCCGGGTGCGGGCGAGCTGGTGATCATCTGCGCGGCGATCGCCGGCGCGGGTTTGGGATTCCTCTGGTTCAACACCTATCCGGCCATGGTGTTCATGGGCGACATCGGCGCGCTGGCGCTGGGTGCGGTGCTGGGCACCATCGCGGTGATCGTGCGCCAGGAACTGGTGCTGGTGATCATGGGCGGCATCTTCGTGATTGAAACGCTGTCGGTGATGATCCAGGTGGCCTCGTTCAAGCTCACCGGCAAGCGTGTGTTCCGGATGGCGCCGATCCACCACCACTTTGAACTGAAGGGCTGGCCGGAGCCGCGGGTGATCGTGCGCTTCTGGATCATCTCGGTGGTGTTGGTGCTGGTCGGCCTGGCCACGTTGAAGGTGCGCTGATGAACGAACGCGCCCGCCAAGCGACGCGACTGGAGGCCATCGGAGGTCGCTACGACCCGTGGCTGCTCGGCGCCATGCTGGCGCTGGCGTCGTTGGGCGTGGTGATGGTGGCGTCGAGCTCGATCTCGCAGACCGCCAGCCCGTTTTATTACCTGATTCGCCACGTGCTGTTCCTGGGCGTAGGCATCGGCCTGGCCGTGTGGGCCATGCGCACCGAGCTCAAGACCATCGAGCACTACAACCAGCTGCTGCTGCTGGGCTGCGTGGGCTTGTTGCTGCTGGTGTTCGTGCCGGGCCTGGGCCAGAGCGTCAAAGGCGCGCACCGTTGGATCAATCTGGGCGTGTCCAACTTCCAGGTGGTGGAAGCGGTCAAGGTGTTCTTCATCGTCTGGTTGGCCAGCTATCTGGTGCGCTTCCGTGACGAGGTCAACGCTACCTGGACCGCGATGCTCAAGCCGCTGGGCGTGGTGGTGGTGCTGGTCGGCCTGCTGCTGATGCAGCCGGACTTTGGTTCGTCCTCGCTGCTGTTGTCGATCACCGCCGGCATGCTGGTGCTGGGCGGGGTGAACATGCCGCGCATGTTCGGCCCGGTGCTGGTCGGCCTGCCGGTACTGGCGGTCATCGCCATCGCCGAGCCGTACCGCATGCGCCGGCTGACCTCGTTCGCCGATCCCTGGGCCGATCCGTTTGGCAGCGGCTACCAGCTGACCAATGCGCTGATGGCCATTGGCCGCGGTGAGTGGACCGGCATCGGCCTCGGCGGTTCGGTGCTCAAGCTCAACTACCTGCCGGAAGTCCACACGGATTTCATTTTTTCGGTGATTGGCGAAGAACTCGGCTTTGCCGGCATTTGCCTGGTCATCGCGCTGTACGCCTTGCTGGTCGGGCGCGCGTTCTGGATTGGCCTGCGCTGCGTGGAAATGGGCCGGCACTTTGCCGGCTACTGCGCGTTTGGCATTGCGTTGTGGATCGGCCTGCAGAGCTTTGTCTCGATGGGCGTCAACCTGGGCCTGCTGCCGACCAAGGGCCTGACCCTGCCGTTGATTTCCTCCGGCGGCTCCAGCGTGCTGATGACCTGCGTGGCCATGGGTCTGTTGCTGCGGGTCTCGTACGAACTGGACCGCGCCGCACGCCAGGTGGCGCTGCGTGGCGAGGTCATCGCTGAGGTGACTGCGCCGGCTGATGGCGCTACTGCCCCTGCCTACGAAGGCGTGCCGGCCAGCGCCACTGCCGCCGCCGCCGCCGCGCAGGTGAGCGCGCCCGCGGCACGCGGCACCAGCCGCCTGCGCCAGCGCATCGAACCGATCTTCGAGAGGATGGCATGAGCAGCGCCGCGCCGACGCTGGCTTCCTCCGCTCCGGTGATGGTGCTCGCCGGCGGCACCGGTGGGCATATCTTCCCCGCGTTGGCCGTGGCCAAGGTGCTGCGTGCGCGCGGCGTGCCGGTGACCTGGCTGGGCGCAGATGGCGCGATGGAAACCCGTTTGGTGCCGCCGCACGGCATTCCGCTGGACACGTTGGCGATCGCCGGCCTGCGCGGCAAGGGCAAGTTGACCTTGTTGGGCGCGCCGCTGCGGGTGGCGCGTGCAGTGTTGTCGGCCGTCGGTGTGCTGCGCTCACGCAAGCCGCGTGCGGTGATCAGCTTTGGCGGATTCGCCGCCGGTCCTGGCGGCATGGCTGCGCGCCTGCTCGGCAAGCCGCTGCTGGTGCACGAACAGAATCGCGCACCGGGCTTCACCAACCGCGTGCTGGTGCGTTTCGCACGGCGCGTGCTGACCGGTTTCCCGGGCAGCTTTGCGCAGCGCGAAGAATATGTGGGCAATCCGGTGCGCGAAGAAATCGCCGCCGTGTTGCCGCCGGCGCAACGCATGGCCGGCCGCGAAGGTCCGCTGCGTTTGCTGGTGCTGGGTGGCAGCCAGGGTGCGCGCGCATTGAACCAGGCCGTGCCCAAAGCCTTGGCGATGTTGGGTGCGGAGTTTCGCGTCGACGTGCGCCACCAGTGCGGCGAGAAGATGCGCGAAGAAGCCGCGCAGTGCTACGCGCAGGCTGGCGTGCAGGCCAGTGTGGAAGCCTTCATCACCGATATGGCTGGCGCGTATGCGTGGGCGGATCTGGTGGTGTGCCGCGCCGGTGCCTCGACCTTGGCCGAGCTGTGTGCCGCAGGCGTGGGCAGCATCCTGGTGCCGTTCCCGCAGGCCGTGGACGACCACCAGACCCGCAATGCCGAATTTCTGGTCGAGCGGCGCGCCGCGATCCTGTTCAAGCAGGACGACTACCTGGCCGAGCGCCTGCATGGCGCGCTCAGCGATCTGGCCAGCCACGCCGACAAGCGTCTGGCGATGGCCGAGTTCGCCCGCGCGCTGGCCAAGACCGATGCAGCCGAACGCATCGCCGACATCATTCTGGAAGAGAGCAAATGAGCACCATGCAGTACCGCAGTAAAGGAGCACGCCGATGATGGCCGCCGCACGCGAACGCCGCCTGCAACACACGGGCAATCTGGCGCGCGAGTTTCGTCGCGTCCATTTCGTCGGCATCGGTGGCTCGGGCATGAGCGGCATTGCCGAGGTGCTGTGCACGCTGGGCTATGAGGTCTCCGGTTCCGACAATGCCGACAACGCCGCCACCCGTCGCCTGGCCTCGCTCGGCGCGCGGGTGATGCGCGGTCACAACGCCTCCAACGTGTTGGGCACCGACTGCGTGGTGGTGTCCAGTGCGATCAAGAACGACAACCCGGAATTGATGGAAGCGCGCTCGCAGCGCATTCCGATCGTGCCGCGCGCGGCGATGCTGGCCGAGCTGATGCGCTTCCGTCGCGGCATCGCCGTGGCCGGCACGCATGGCAAAACCACCACCACCAGTCTGGCCGCGGCGATCCTCAGCGAAGGCGGGCTGGACCCGACCTTCGTGATCGGAGGCCAACTGCTGGCCGCGGGCGCCAACGCCAAGCTCGGCGATGGCCAGTGGCTGGTGGCCGAAGCCGATGAAAGCGACGGCAGCTTCCTGCGCCTGAATCCGTTGATCGCCATCGTCACCAACATCGATGCCGATCACCTGGAGAACTACGGCAACGATTTTGAGCGGGTGAAGGAAGCCTTTGCAGAGTTCCTGCAGCGCCTGCCGTTCTATGGTCTGGCGGTGTTGTGCATCGATGACCCGGAAGTGGCCGCGCTGGCCGCCGACACCCCGCGCCACGTGATGACCTACGGCTTTGCCGAGAACGCCGACGTGCGCGCGGAGAACGTGACGCAGGAAGCAGGGCGCATGCGCTTCAGCCTGCGCCTGCCGGAAGACGTGAGCATCGATGTGACCCTGGCGCTGCCGGGTCGGCACAACGTGCAGAACGCGCTGGCCGCCGCCGCAGTGGCGTGGCAGCTGGGCGTGTCGCCGCAGAACATCGGTGCGGCGTTGGAGAAATTCGCCGGTATCGGTCGCCGCTTCAATGACCTGGGCACGCTCACCACCGCCAACGGTGCGCGCGTGCAACTGGTCGATGACTACGGCCACCACCCCAAGGAATTGGCAGCGGTGTTCGCCGCTGCACGTGGCGGCTGGCCGGACAAGCGCTTGGTGGTGGCCTTCCAGCCGCATCGCTACAGCCGCACGCGCGATCAGTTCGACGCCTTTGCCGCGGTGTTGTCAGAAGCCGATGCGCTGGTGTTGAGCGAGGTGTATCCGGCCGGTGAAGCACCGATTGCCGGCGCCGATGCCAAGTCGCTGGCGCGCGCAATCCGCGCGCGTGGCCGTAACGAACCGGTGGTGGTCAGCCAGGTTGGCGATCTGGTCGAGGTGCTGCCCGATGTCCTGCGTGATGGCGACCTGCTGTTGCTGATGGGCGCCGGCGATATCGGCCATGTTTCGCAGCAGCTGGCGGCGCATGGCTTTGTCAAACCGAATGATGCAAAGGCCTGAGAGATGAGCAGTTTTGTGTTCCCATCGCCCCGCGTGACCGACCCGGCCCAGTTCGGCCGCGTCGCCGTGCTGCTGGGTGGCACCTCCAGCGAAGCCGAAGTCTCGCGCGACTCCGGCCGCAACGTGCTGGAAGCGCTGCGCGCGCGCGGTGTCGATGCGGTGGCGGTGGATGGCATTCCGGCACTGGCCGAGGCGCTGGTGCAGCGCCGCTTTGATCGCGTCTTCAACATCCTGCACGGCCACAAGGGCGGTGGCGAAGACGGCGTGGTGCAGGGCCTGATGGAAGCCTTCGGCATGCCCTACACCGGCTCCAATGTGCTGGGTTCGGCGCTGAGCATGGACAAGGTGCGGACCAAGCAGGTGTGGCTGTCGCTGGGCCTGCCGACGCCGCGCTATGTGCGTCTGCTCAAGGGCGACGACGTGCACGCGGCCGCGCGTTCGCTGGGCTTGCCGGTCATCGTCAAGCCGGCCAACGAAGGTTCCAGCGTGGGCGTGACGCGGGTGTTCGCCGATGCGGATCTGGATTCGGCAGTGGAACTGGCGACTCGCTATGACGGTGAGCTGTTGATGGAGCAGCTGATCGAAGGCGATGAACTGACCGTGGCGATCCTGGGCGATGTGGCGCTGCCCTCAATCCGGATCGTGCCCAAGGGTCAGTGGTACGACTACCACGCCAAGTACGTGGCCGAAGACACCCAATACCTGTGTCCGGGCCTGGAAGGCGCGGCTGAGGAAGAAATCCGCGACATCGCGCTGGCTGCCTTCCGCGCCGCCGGTTGTCGTGGCTGGGGTCGGGTGGACGTGATGCGTGATCGCAGCAGCGGCCGCTTCTACCTGTTGGAAGTCAACACCGCTCCGGGCATGACCAGCCATTCCTTGGTGCCCAAGTCGGCCGGCAAGGCGGGCCTGGGATTTGAAGAACTGTGCTGGCGGATCCTGGAGCAGACCTTGCCGGAGGAAACCTTGGCGTGAGCGCCCTGTTGCGCATCTTGGCGTGGGTCTTGGCGGTGGCGCTGGTGGCGCTGCCGGTCGTGGCCGTGGTCAACGGCTGGATCGGCGCCGAGCGCTGGCCGCTGAGCAAGCTGCGCGTGCACGGCGAGTTCAAGCGTGTGGACGCGGGCCAGTTGCGCGGCGCCTTGCTGCCGTATGCCAAGCGCGGCTTCTTTGCCGTTGATCTGCAGCAGGCGCAGGACGCAATTGAAAAACTGCCGTGGGTGGAGCGCGCCGAAGTGCGCAAGCGCTGGCCGGATGTGCTGGAAGTGAGCATCGTCGAGCACCGTCCGTTTGCGCGTTGGGGCGAGCACAAGCTGCTGTCCGAACAAGGCCATCTGTTCCCCACGCCGAAGGCGCTGGAAGGCCTGAAGCTGCCGCAGTTGGGCGGTCCGGATTCGCAGGTGATGGAAGTGGTGGCGCTGTACAACGAATCGCGTCAGTTGTTCGCCCCGCTGGGCCTGCAGGTGGAAAGCCTGGTGATGGACCGCCGCGGCAGCTGGACGCTGATGCTGGGCAATGGCACCGAGGTGGTGATTGGCCGCGCCGATGCGCGTCCGCGCCTGAGCCGTTTCGTGCGCGTGCTGCCGCAGATCCTGGGTCGCTCCGGCGAACCGCTGCAGCGCGCCGACCTGCGTTACACCAATGGTTTTGCCTTGACCTGGAAGAGCGGCCGCAGCGAAGGCGCCGCCAGTACAACACCCACCGACGTTTCGCCTTCTGCTGCACCCACGCCAGTGGCGACGCTGATGCGCGCGATGCGCGCACGCTCGAACCCACACGGCACTCCTCTTTTCCACCCCATTTCTGGTTTCGCAACATGAATCGCAAGGGCGACAAATCGCTGATCGTCGGACTCGACATCGGCACCTCCAAGGTCACGGCGCTGGTCGGCGAATACGCGCCGGGCAATCCCATCGAAGTGATCGGCATCGGCTCGCACGAATCGCGCGGACTCAAGCGCGGCGTGGTGGTGGATATCGAATCCACCGTGCAGTCGATCCAGCGTGCGGTGGAGGAGGCCGAGTTGATGGCCGGCTGCGAAATCCGTTCGGTCTATGCCTCGATCTCCGGCAACCACGTGCAGTGCCGCAACTCGCCGGGCATCGTGCCGATTCGCGATGGCGAAGTGACCTGGGGCGACCTGGACCGCGTGCTGGAAGCAGCCAAGGCGGTGGCGATCCCGGCCGACCAGAAAATCCTCCATGCGATCCCGCGCGAGTACAAGCTGGACAACTCGCAGGAAGGCATCCGCAATCCGGTCGGCATGACCGGCGTGCGCCTGGAAGTGGACGCGCACCTGGTGTTCTGTGCGCAGTCGGCGGCGGCCAACATCAGCAAGTGCGTGCAGCGCTGCGGTCTGCAGATTGATGATCTGATCTTCTCCTCGCTGGCCTCCAGCGTGGCGGTGCTGACCAGCGATGAGCGCGAGCTGGGCGTGGTGCTGGTCGACGTGGGCGCAGGCACCACCGATCTGGCAGTGTTTGTGCAGGGCGCGATCTGCCATACGGCCTCGCTGCCGATTGCCGGCGATCAGGTCACCAACGACATCGCGCACATGCTGCGTACGCCCACGCCGGAAGCCGAGCAGATCAAGGTGCGCTACGCCTGCGCGTTGGCGCAGCTGGCCACCGCCGAAGAAAGCATCCAGGTGCCGAGCGTCGGCGATCGTCCGCCGCGCCGCTTGCCGCGCCACTCCTTGGCGCAGGCGGTGCAGCAGCGCTACGAGGAAATCTTCGAGATGGTGCAGGCCGAACTGCGCCGCTCCGGTTTCGAAGAGCGCGTGCGCGCCGGCATGGTCTTGACCGGCGGCGCTTCGAAGATGGAAGGCGTGGTCGAACTGGCTGAGGAAATGCTGCAGATGCCGGTGCGTGTGGGCATTCCGCAGCACGTCACCGGTCTGGGCGAAGTGGTCGGAAATCCGGTCCACGCCACCGGCGTGGGTCTGCTGCTGATGGGCAGCCAGATTGAGCATCCGCGGCGTCCGTCCTTGCCCACCGGCAAGGCCGGCAGTTGGTTCAAGAAGATCCAGAACTGGTATCGCGGTGAGTTCTGAAAGAGCGGGTAGTGCGGCAGGGCGGTACAGGGAAGAGCAGGCAAGTTGTGGTTCCGATTGAAGTGGTCAGCAAGCAACACATAACTAAATAAATGAGGACAACGGACATGGCACATTTCGAACTGGTTGAAAAGATGGCACCGAATGCGGTGATCAAGGTCGTTGGCGTGGGCGGCGGCGGCGGCAACGCCGTGGCGCACATGGTCAACAGCAGCGTGGACGGCGTTGAGTTCATCACTGCCAACACCGACTCGCAGGCCATCAAGAATTGCGGCGCCAAGCTGCAACTGCAGTTGGGTGGCAACGTCACCAAGGGTCTGGGCGCAGGCGCCAACCCGGAAGTGGGTCGCCAGGCCGCGCTGGAAGATCGCGAGCGCATCATCGAAGCGCTGGACGGCGCCGACATGGTGTTCATCACCGCCGGCATGGGCGGCGGCACCGGTACCGGCGCAGCGCCGGTGGTGGCGCAGCTGGCCAAGGAAATGGGCATCCTGACCGTGGCCGTGGTCACCAAGCCGTTCCCGTTCGAAGGCCG
>Ga0160448_100534_pt1 | contig 12958 bp, 8 predicted proteins | sample HID1973M_E1MG_FD_108269 | JGI IMG/M metagenome (GOLD analysis project Ga0160448, IMG submission 108269) | Enriched mosquito-associated microbial communities from UW Madison campus, WI, USA - HID1973M_E1 MG | ecosystem: Host-associated > Arthropoda: Insects > Digestive system > Unclassified ...
CGTCATCTAATTTGTTCCCCGTGCGCGCGGTGCTTCATTAGACTTACCGGCACCGCTGCGATGGGCTCTTTATTCCAGTACGGACGCGGACTGTCAAGGGAGGCACATTTGAGCGGCCTTGCTGAACACGCTCGTGCGACGCGCGTCGCACTCCTGACTGCCTCAAATCGTGTGAAGGCCGGTGCTTCGCTCCTTTGAGTACGCATGCCCTGCTCCTTCCCCGCTTGCGGGGGGAAGGCTGGGATGGGGGCGGAACGACGAGGCGATCTTCGGGGAGCTCTTCGGCCGCCCCTGCCCCCACCCCACCCTCCCCCGCAAGAGCGGGGGAGGGAGTTCAAGTACCTACTCCCCCGCTTGCGGGGGAGGGAGTTCAAGCACCTTCTCCCCCGCTTGCGGGGCAGGGAGCAACACCTGCGCCCCTGCTACCATCCTCTTCCCTGCTTAGCGCGTCGTTTTCCAGGCCCCCATGCCGCTTGATGTCATCGTCGTCATGGACCCGATCGGGTCCATCAAGATTGCCAAAGACACCACCTTCGCCATGCTGCTGGAAGCCCAGCGGCGCGGCCACCGCCTGCATTACGTGCTGCCCGGCGGGCTGTCGCTGCGGGCCGGGGTGGCGATGGCGCGCACCGCGCCGCTGACCGTGCAGGACGACAAAGCCGGCTGGTTCCAACTGGGCGAACCCACCGACCAGGCCTTTGGCCCAGGCCAGGTGGTGCTGATGCGCAAGGACCCGCCGGTCGACTCCGAGTATCTCTACGACACCCACATCCTGTCGGTGGCGCAGGCGGCCGGGGCCTTTATCGTCAACGACCCGCAGGGCCTGCGCGACTTCAACGAGAAGCTGGCCGCGCTGCTGTTCCCGCAATGCTGCCCGCCGACCCTGGTCAGCCGCAGCGCCGCCGAGCTCAAGGCATTCGTGCAGGAGCATGGCGAGGCCGTGCTCAAGCCGCTGGATGGCATGGGCGGGCGTTCTATCTTCCGGGTCAAGGCCGGCGACCCCAACACCAACGTGATCCTGGAAACCCTGATTGCCGAGGGCCGGCTGACCCTGGCGCAGCGCTTCATCCCCGGCATCAAGGACGGCGACAAGCGCGTGCTGCTGGTCGATGGCGTGCCGGTGGACTACGCGCTGGCGCGCATTCCGCAGGGCGATGAGTTCCGCGGCAACCTGGCCGCCGGCGGCCGCGGCGAAGGCCGTCCGCTGAGCGAGCGGGATCGCTGGATTGCCAGCCAGGTCGGCCCGGAGATGCAGCGCCGCGGGATGATCTTCGTCGGCCTGGACGTGATTGGCGACTACCTGACCGAGGTCAACGTCACCAGCCCCACCTGTGTGCGCGAGCTGGACGCACAGTTCGGCCTGAACATCGCCGCGCTGTTGTTTGACGCGATCGAACGCAAGCTCGCCGCCGCGCAATGAACGCGGTTGCGGTCCCGCCGCCTCGCGTCAGCGAGAACGAACGGCTGGGCGCCACCCTGGCCTTGTCGCTGATCCTGCACGGCATGCTGGTGCTGGGCGTGGGCTTCACCCTGGAGCGCAGCGCGCCGGTGGTGCCCACGCTGGACGTGATCCTGAGCCAGACCCAGACCCCACTGACGCCGAAGGAAGCCGACTTCCTGGCGGCCGCCAACCAGCAAGGCGGCGGCGACCGCGACAAATCCCAGCGCCCGCGCGACAGCCAGGCCGGCTGGGTGCCGCAGGCGCAGACCGGCCTGGCACCGCAGCCACTGCGCGCGCAATCGCCCACCACCGCGCCGCCGCCGCAAGAACGCGTGATTGCCGCGCGCAACAGCCCGCAGCAGGCACCGCAGGCGCAGACCCGCCCGGTGCCGGATCGTCCGGAACTGCCAGCCGGCGACAAGAAGATTGAGCACGATGCGGAGATGGCGCGGCTGGCGGCCGAGATCCATCTGCGTTCGGAGTTGTACGCCAAGCGCCCCAAGCGCAAGTTTGTTTCTGCCAGCACGCGCGAGTACGTGTACGCCAACTACCTGCGCGCGTGGGTGGATCGCGCTGAGCAAGTGGGCAACTTGAACTATCCCGACGAGGCGCGGCGCAAGCGCTTGAGCGGGACGTTGGTGATCAGTGTGGCGGTGCGGCGTGATGGCTCGGTTGAGCAGACGCGGATCATTCAGTCATCCGGGGTGCCGTTGTTGGATTCCACTGCACTGCGGATAGTGCAGTTGTCGACGCCGTTTCCGCCGTTGCCGGAGACCAGTGAGCAGGTGGATATCCTGCATGTCACGCGGACTTGGAAGTTTTTGCCGGGGGGCGAAGTGCGGGATGAGTGAGGGGAGCTCAGCTCTTTGGCTTAGCTCTTTGGCTTAGCTCTTTGGCTTAGATCTTTGGCTTAGATCTTTGGCTTAGATCTTTGGCTTAGATCTTTGGCTTAGCTCTTTGGCTTAGGCCCTTGGCTTTGGCCGTTGGCTTTGGCCCTTGGCTTTGGCTTTGGCTAGGCGCGAGCGCGGGGGATTGTTTATAGCTTGATTTTTACGCGCTCCCCGCGGGGGGTAACTTTCTTTTGCTTGTGCAAAGAAAGTCACCAAAGAAAACACACCCCGGGCGTCGCGCCCTCCGCGCATAGCGCGGAGGGTCCGTGGCGTCGGAGCTGATTTTTGGACAGCACATCCTGTGCTGGCCAAAAACGTCGCGCATCCATGCGCGACGCCCTGCGGGTCTACGCTCCGCCACCACCGCTCCTAACGGGGCCCGAAAAGCTGAAAAGATTTGAGCCGAAGGCAAAGCTGCACTTCGGCTTTTGCGCTTTGCGCTTTGCGCTTTTGCGCTTGTCGGCCTTTCGGGCCCCATGAGGCACGGCGAGTGGTTCGGGTAAAACCCGAAGGGCGACGCGCATGGATGCGCGGCGTTCTTCGTCAGCACAGGATGTGCTGTCGAAGAATTCCCGAACCGGGAGCGGACCCGGAGCGCGTAGCGCGCAGGGCGTGCCGCCTGGGGTGTGCTTTCTTTGGTTACTTTCTTTGCACAAGCAAAGAAAGTGACCCCCCGCGGGGAGCGCGTAAAAACCAAACCAAACAAAAGCCCCCGCGCCAGCGCCAGACCAATGCCAGCGCCAAAGCCAACGCCAACGCCAACGCCCCCCCTACTTCGAAGCGCGCAGCGCTTCCTGCTCCACCAACGTCAACGCCACGTTATCCCGCAAATAAGCCGGCTCCACCAACTCCGGCGCCACCACTTCGCCGCGCGCAAACGCCAACGAAGCCAACTGCGCCAAGTCGGAGGCATGCGGCAACACACTCGCATCCACGCTCGCCAACTGCGGTTGCAAGCGCGTCAGCAAGGCGCCATCCAGCGCCGCAAAGCCGGTACCCGCCCCATGCCAACGCCCGTCATCGGGCAGCACCACCGCATCCGGCGCGGAGACGATTTCATCAGACAGCGCCACCAGATCCGCGCCATCGCGCTCGAATGCACCGGCGTAGACCTCGCCCATCCGCGCATCAATCGCCGCGAAGATCCGTTGCTTGCTACCCGCCGGCTCGGTGCCATACGGCAACAGCAACGACGCCGCCACCACCTTCAAGGTGGAGATCGGCACCAGCGGTCGATCAATGGCCAGGGCGATGCCCTGCCCCAGCGCGATGCCCAAACGCACGCCGGTAAACGCACCCGGCCCGCGACTGATCGCAATCGCGTCCAGCTCGCTGCGTGCAACGCCCGCCTCGGCCAGCAATTCTTCGGCCCAGGGCAATGCCAGCTCTGCATGCCGACGCGGTGCAATCTCAAAGCGCTCGCGCACCTGTCCATCGACAAACAAAGCGACAGAGCAACCCTCGGTGGCCAGTTCAAACGCCAGTAGTTTCATGATTGCGCCGCATCCTCAGCCGGTGGTTCCCACAACTCCACCAAGCCGCCTTCCGGATCCATCACGTAGCCAAACTTGCCCTGCTCGCCGTCTTCGCGTCGCTCCAGCACCTGGCAGCCTTCGGCGCGCAAGGCGTCCAGGGTGCCTTCCAGATCATCCACGCGGAAATTGAGCATGTAGCTTTTTTCGCTGGGCTGGAAGTAAGTGGTGTCCGCCTTGAACGGCGACCAGATGGTCAGCGCATCGGCGCCGGTGTCGGCGCGCTTCCACGGCAGCATGGCGCCGCCCCATTGCGAGACGTCCAGGCCCAGATGGCGGCCGTACCAGTCCGACAGCGCCTGGGGATCCTCGGCCTTGAAGAACACACCGCCCAAGCCATGCACGCGAGGTTTGTCAGTCACGGTCCTGCTCCTGATTCAGAGGCAACGATTCTGGTGCAAAAAAGCCCTGCACATCTTCCAGCTGTCGGGTGCGGGCGAACGGCGGCAGCGAATCCAGGAACAGCTTGCCATAGCTCTTGCCCAGCAGGCGCGGGTCGCACAGCACCAGCACCCCGCGATCGCGCTCGGTGCGGATCAGCCGGCCGACGCCCTGCTTCAAGGCGATCACCGCCTGCGGCAGCTGCTCGTCGCGGAAGGGATTGCCACCTTGCCGGCGGATGGCATCCAGGCGCGCTTCGAACACCGGATCATCCGGCGCGGCGAACGGTAGCTTGTCCACCACCACCACCGACAAGGCATCGCCGGCCACGTCCACGCCTTCGCGGAAACTGGCCGCGCCCAGCAGCACGCCATTGCCGGATTCGCGGAAGCGTTGCAGCAAGGTGGCGCGCGGCATCTCGCCCTGCACGAACAAGGGCCAGGGGCCGCCACGCAGGGCGTCGGCGGCTTCGCGCAATGCGCGGTGCGAAGCGAACAGCAGGAAGGCGCGGCCCTGCGAGGCCTGCAGCACCGGACGAATGGCGGCAATCATCGCGCTGCCATAGTCGCGCGAGGCCGGATCCGGCAGCAGCGGAGGCAGGTAGCACAGCGCCTGGTGCGGCCAGTCGAAGGGACTGGCCTGCAACAAAGTGTGCGGATCATCCAGGCCCAGGCGCTCGGCGTAATGATCAAAGCTGCCGGCCACCGCCAACGTGGCGGAGGTGAACACCCACGCCGCGCGCGATTGCTCGCGATGCATGCGCAACGGCGTGGACACATCCAGCGGCGTGCGCTGGCAGCGGAAGCCACGCGGAGTCAGTTCGTACCAGAACACGTCGCCGGCATCGGCGGCCGCTGGTTCTTCATCAAATCCGGGAATCGGTTCGTCTTCGCCCAACCAGCGCGCAAGCCGCGCGGACAGTTCCTGCGCGCGTGCGGCGCAGGCATCCATGCCCAGCGATGACTCGGCCATATCAACCACGCCAATCGACAGCTCACTCAGCACGTTGAGTACCGTGGCAAAACCGTCGGCCACTTCGCGCTTGCCCAGCGCGCGCTCGCGCGTGCCGCGGTTGGGCAGGCCTTCCATCGCCAGGCGTAGTTCGCGCAGCGCCTGCTCCAGTCGCAACACAGGATCCTGCAAGGTCGCCAGGGCACCTGCCACGTCCTTGCACTCGGCCAGACAGTCGCGCGCCAGTTCCTGCAGCGGCCGCATGCCGAAACTCTCGCCGAAGAAGTTGGCCGCCAATTCCGGTAACTGATGCGCCTCGTCAATCACGAAGGCTTGCGCGCCCGGCAGGATTTCGCCAAAGCCCTCTTGCTTGAGCGCTAGATCGGCCAGCAGCAGGTGATGGTTGACCACCACCACATCGGCGGCCTGCGCGCGCTGGCGCGCCTGCACCACAAAGCACTCTTCCCAGAACGGACATTCGGTGCCCAGGCAGTTGTCGGTGGTGGAGGTGACCAGCGGCAGCAGCGGCGAATCATCGGGCAGCGCGGCCAACTCGGCCATGTCGCCAAACTGGGTGCGGCCACTCCAGGCGACGATGCGTTGGAACTGATCCACTTGATCGCGCGTGGTGAACGAGCCGATCAGGCGCGGCTCGCCCTTGGCCTGTTCCAGCCGGTAGCGGCACAGATAATTGGCGCGGCCCTTGAGCAACGCCGACTTCAGGCCCACGCCCAAGGCTTCGCGCACGCGCGGCAGGTCGCGGTGGTAGAGCTGATCCTGCAGCGCGCGGGTGCCGGTGGAGATGATGGTCTTCAAGCCCGACAGCAGGGCCGGCACCAAATAGGCGAAGGTCTTGCCAGTGCCGGTGCCGGCTTCGGCAATCAGCGACTCACGGCTTTCAAAGGCCTCGGCGATCGCGCTGGTCAGGCGCTGCTGCGCCTCACGCGGAACAAAGGCTTCGAGCCGGCTGGCGAGCGCGCCGCCTTCGCTGAGCGCTTCTCGGCTGGCGTGGGCAAGTCGCGACACGGTTACATTCGGTTGATGCCGGGCACCGTGCAGGCGGCCAGCTTGGTCTTGGCTTCACCGATGCCGCGATCCAGTTCCGCCAGCTGGCGCGCTTGCTCGGCCAGCTTTTCCTCGTTCGCTCGCTTGATGGGGGCAGCCGCCACTTCGCGACGATGCTCGCGCACCTGGTGCACGGTTTCCCAATGGCGCCGGCACCAGGGGCCGACCTCCGAACCCAGCGCGATGGCACCCAACGCGTCGGTCTCGGCGCGATCAAATTCGGATTGCAGCAGCGCGGCTTCGGCGCGTTCCTGCAGCACGGCCGGATCTTTCGGAACGATGGTCAAAGCCTTGTCCAGCGCAGCGGCAGCCGCGGCACCATCACCGCGGCGAGCGGCGGCGGCGGCGGTTTCGCGCAGGTCTTCCACTTCGTTGTCGCGCAGCGGCTGCACGTCCAGCTCGCGTTCGTCCTGTCCCTGGCCGGCTTGTTGCACCGCCGCCAACATCTGCGCCGGTGTGCGCACGGCCACGGCGGGAGCTTCGGGCGGCGTCTCGGTGGCGCAGGCACCCAACAACACGGCCAACGACAGCACGGCCGCAATCCGCAACGAGCTGCGCAGGCGCAACGTGCGCGAAAGGTTCGGGTGCGAGTGGAACTTCAAGCTGTTCATGACAAAGGACTTCAATTGCTTGGCGGGGGCGGCGGCGCGTCGGACGCCGGCGGCGCCTCTTCGGGTTTCTTGTCCAGGCCGAACCAGCTACGCCAGCCGCCGCTTTCTTCTTCGGGCGGCGCCGGTGCTTCCATCACGCAAGCGCTGTAGGGCGGCGCAAAGCCGGCCACAAACGGCAGCGTGCGCGCTCCCGGGCAGCCTGGATCGGTGCTGTTGTTGCCGGCCACCCACTGCCAGTCCAGGCCCTTGCCGGAGACTTTCAGCGGCGTGCTCGGCAGACGCGCGAACAGGTTGGACCATACACGCATGCCGCCGGTGGCGCCGTAAAGGCCGGTCTGCTCGTTCTTGTCGTTGCCCATCCACACCACCGCCAGATGATCGCCGGTGTAGCCGGCGTACCAGCTGTCACGGCCATCGTTGCTGGTGCCGGTCTTGCCGGCCGATTGCAGATGGCCGCGGCCATCGCCCAGCAACTGCCGCGCGGTGCCGTTGCTGACCACCTGCTGCAAGGCCACGCTGATCAGGTTGGCGGCAATCGAATCGCCTTCCTGCGCCGGTGCCGGCGTCTTGTCGTAACGCTTGAGCAGCTTGCCGTTGGGATCCATCACGCCGCGCACCGCGTGCAAGGGCTGGATTTCACCGCCGGAAGCGAGGAACTGGTACAGCTGCGCCATCGCATACGGGCTTTGATCGGTGGAGCCGAGGATCAGCGAAGGATTCTTGTCGGCCTGCATGCCGGCCAGTACGCGCAGCAGTTCGGCCAAGCGTTCCGGATCCACCTTCATGCCCACGCGCACGGTGGCCTGGTTGTAGGAATTGGCCAGCGCATCGACCAGACGCACCGTGCCGTGGCTGCGGTTGTCGGAATTGCCCGGCGTCCACTTCTTGTTGCGGCCCAGTTGCACGGAGACCGGCGAGTCATCCACCCACGTAGCCAGCGAGTACTGATCCGGTTGCGCCAACGCCAGCAGATAGACGAAGGGCTTGAGCAGCGAGCCGACCGGCCGCTGCGCTTCCACCGCGCGATTGAAGCCGGGGTTGGCGACGTCGCGCCCACCCACCACCGCCAGCACATCGCCGTTGTGCACATCGGTCACCACCATGCCGGCCTGCAACGGCGGGCGGCGCTTGTTTTCCAGCGCCTTGATGGTGCGAGTGACCGCGCCTTCGGAGTAGGCCTGCGCCGACGGCGACATGCCGGTCAGCACGCTCAGGCCGGCGCCTTGCAGCACGTTTTCCGGGTAATCGCGGGCCAGCTGCCGGCGCACCAGATCCACATAGGCGGGGAAGCGGTTGGCGGCCACCATGCCCGGGGTCTGGGTGACGCCCAAGGGTGCGGCCAGCGCGCGTTTGTATTCCTTGTCGTCAATCAGCTTGGACTCGAGCAATTTGCCCAGCACCAGGTCGCGACGGTCCTTGGCCCGCTCCGGATTGCGGCGCGGGTCGTAGTACGACGGTCCCTTGACCATGCCGATCAGCAGCGCAATCTGCTCGGTGGTCAGCGCGTTGAGGTCGCGGCCGAACCAGAATTCCGAACCGGCGGCCACGCCGTGGATGGCCTGGCTGCCGCGCTGGCCCAGATAGACCTGATTGAAATAGGCCTCCAGGATCGTGCTCTTGTCGTAGCGCGCTTCCAGGATCAGGGCGAACAGGATTTCGTTGAACTTGCGGCTGGCGGTGACTTCCTTGCCGATGCCGAGCAAGCCGCTGCGCGCCAGCTGCTGGGTCAGCGTGCTGGCGCCCTGGCGGGTCTCGCCGCCGGAGCGCAGGGTCACCCACACCGCGCGGGCGATGCCACTCAGGTCGATGCCGTGGTGATCCTTGAAGTCGCGGTCTTCCACCGCCTGCAGGCCGGTGACCAGCAGGATCGGTACTTCCTTCAAGCGCACCAGCCGGCGCTCTTCCTGCTTCTGCCCGTACAGGGTGGCGATGCGCGCCGGGTCCAGGCGCGCGGCCTTGAGGTTCTGCCTGCGCGCCAGATCGCGCACGCCGACCACGCGACCGCTGGACAGGGTGACCTGCAACCGCCGCGGCGCGACGATGCCATCGACATCGGTATAGCCGCGATTGGCGATGGTGTAGCGACCGCCGTCGCGCGAATAGGTGCCAGGCAGCTCGCCCTTGCCGTCGTCGCGGTAGGACGCCGCATCCAGTTCGGTCTTCAGCGTCTGCGCATCCATCGCCACGCCCGGCGCCACCGTCAGCGGACGGGCATACACGCGCGTGGGCACCTGCCAACGCAATTCGCCAAAGCGCTGCGTCACCTGGTGATTGAGGTAGAGCGTATACGGAATCAGGAAGCCCAGGCCCAGGGCCACGGCCGCCAGGCCCCAGGTCAGCAGCCGCTGCCGCCACACGGGCGTGTCGCTGCTGTCGTCGTCGTATGCGTCGTCGTCTTCGTCTTCGTAGTCGGTCTGGGCCACGGGGATGCGACAATGGAAGGTGCCGGCAGTCTAACGCAGGCCCCGCTCGGACGGGCCGTCGGCGTACCCTGTCCGGGCCCCTGAATGCTGGAGTTGCAACGGAATGTCGATGCCCTTGTCCCATGTGCGCTTCCTGTTCGCGCGCCTGGGCGGCCTGTTCCGGCGGGGAATGAACAGCTTGCGAACGCGCGGCTGGCAGGCCACCTGGTCGCGCCTGCGCCGGCACTGGTCGCCGGCCCTGCCCCTGCCCGCCGCTGAGTTGTACGCGCCGGCGGCTGCGCCATTTGCCCCCTTCGCCCTGCCCGCCAGCGCGTCACCGCGCGCGAGCGTCGTGATCCCGGTCTACAACCACGCCGCCGATACGCTGGATTGCCTGCGTGCGCTGGCGGCACATCCACCGCAGGCGAGCATGGAAGTGATCGTGGTGGACGATGGTTCCAGCGATGAGACCGAGCAATGGATGCGCGCCATCGACGGCTTGCGCTACCACCGCCGCGCCGCCAATGGCGGCTTCATCGCCGCCTGCAACGATGGCGCGGCGCTCGCCCAGGGCGAGTACCTGGTGTTGTTGAACAACGACACCGTGCCGCAACCCGGCTGGCTGGATGCCTTGCTGGCGACGTTTGATGCGCACCCGCGCGCGGGCCTGATGGGCGCGCAGCTGATCTATCCCGATGGCCGCTTGCAGGAAGCCGGCGGCGTGGTGCTGGCCGATGGTGCTGCCTGGAACTACGGGCGCTTTGATTCACCGGACGACCCGCGCTATGCCAGCTTGCGTGCAGCCGACTATTGCTCGGGCGCGGCGGTTGCCATCCCCACCGCGTTGTTCCGCGAGCTGGGCGGCTTCGACACGCGCTATGCGCCGGCCTACTACGAAGACACCGACCTGGCCTTTGCCGTGCGCGCTGCTGGCCACGAGGTGCTGTACCAGCCGCGATCGCGGGTGGTGCATCGCGAAGGCGTCACCGCCGGCACCGACCCCAGCAGCGGGGTGAAGGCCTACCAAGTGCGCAACCAGGGCATCTTTGCGGCCAAGTGGGCCGACGTGCTGCAACGGCAGTTGCCGGCGCGCTCGCTACCCTCGCCTGCGCTGCTCGCACGTGATCGTCCGCAGGTCCTGATCATCGATGGCAGCACGCCGCGTGCCAATCGCGATTCCGGATCGCTGCGGCTGTTCAATCTGATGCGCCTGTTGATTGAGGAAGGCGCGCACGTGGTGTTCCTGCCGGCGGATCTGGCCTATGCCGGCGCCGACACCCAGGCCTTGCAGGATCTGGGCGTGGAATGCTGGCATGCGCCCTTCGCCACCAGCGCGCCGGGCTGGTTGCGCGAACACGGCGCGCGCTTTGCCACGGTGATGGTCTCGCGCCACCACGTGGCCAACGAGTTCCTGCCTCTGCTGCGCAAGGCCACGCGTGCGCGAATCCTGTTCGACACCGTGGACCTGCACTATCTGCGCGAACGACGCGCCGCCGAGACGGCCGGCGATGCCGCGCTGCGCCGCGCCGCCGAACGTACCCGTGCCGATGAGTTGCGGCTGATGCGGGCCAGCGATGTCACCGTGGTGGTCAGCGCTGCCGAACGCGACATGCTGGCCATCGATGCGCCCGGCGTGCAGGTGGCGCTGCTGAGCAACCTGCACCGCGCTGTGCCCGCTGGCGGCGAATTCGCTGTGCGCCGAGATCTGGTCTTCGTCGGCGGCTTCCAGCACCTGCCCAACGTCGATGCGGTGCGCTGGTACTTGCAGGCCGTGCACCCGCAGGTGCGCGCTGAATTGCCGGACATAGTCTTCCACTGCATCGGTGATCAGCCGCCGGCCGATATCCGCGCCTTCGATGGCCAGCACGGCGTGCGCGTGCATGGTCACGTGCCGCATCTGGATCCGTATATGGATCAAGTGCGCATTGCGCTGGCGCCACTACGCTTTGGTGCGGGCGTCAAAGGCAAGATCAACCTGAGCATGGCCCACGGCCAGCCGGTCGTCGCCACCTCCTGCGCGGTGGAAGGCATGCACCTGCAGGACGGCCATGACGTATTGGTCGCCGATGACGCCGCCGGCTTCGCCGAAGCAGTAGTCAGGCTGTATCGCGATGAAGCCCTGTGGATGCAACTCTCACAGGCCGGCCGCGAAAACGTCGCCCAGCACTTCTCCCTCGACGCCGCCCGCGAGACCGTCCGCACGCTTTTCTCACTACACCAGAATGCAAAGCCAGCCCCCTGAGTCAGGGGGCGATTCGCGGCGCAGCCGCGAATGGGGGTGTGGAAGCACGAAGCGGGGCCCAAAGTTTGCTGCGCAAACTTTGGGGCGCAGCCCGGTTAGGGCAAGCGCGCCATTCGGACGCGCTCAGCGAATTCTTCCAGTCCCGGCGCACGCGGCGCCAGCGCGCGCGCTTCATTCAAGGCTTGCGTGGCGAAGGCGATATCGCCGGCGCCCAGGCGTTCACCACCCACCGCGATCCACTTCTGCGCCATCTGCCGACGCGCCTCGCCCAGGCTGGGATCGGCCGGCTTGATGGTTTCCCACGCCGACAGGCAGGACTGCGCGCGGCGCAGTCGATTGCCGCGCAGCTCGTCGTTGAAGCAGCGCGTGACCGCCGGCAGCAGGCGCGCGGCGGCGCGATTGACGCGCGGATCCTCCGGCGCCAGCGCCTGCGCGGCGCGCAACTGGTCGTACACGCTTTCGCCGGGCGGGGTGATCCAATCGTTGCGTGCCTCGGCCTGTTCCATGCCGGTGAGCAGGTTGTCCAGGCGCTGGCGACGCTGGCTGGGCGACATCTGCCCGCCCAGGCTGGCCTTGCTGGCGCGCGCGCGCACCAATGCCTGCTCGGCATCGCGAATGGCGGCCGCTTGCGGCGAGACTTCACGTGCCTGCGCCAAGGCCGCTTCGGCCGCTTCGAATTCGAAGTCCGAGGCCTTGCGCTTGGCTTGCTCGGCGTAAGCGCCGGCGACACGGTCCAGCCCCTGGCGTGCACGCGCATCTTCCGGCGCGGTCGCCAGTACATCGTCATAGCCTTTGCGCGCCGCTTCCAGGCGACGTGCACGCAGATCCTGATCCGCACGATCCAGTCCGTTGTCACCCGCACGCGCCAATGCTGCCTGCGCGGCCGGCAGATCCACATGGCCAGGGTCGTAGCCGCGCACGCGCGCAATGGTGGCGCCGGCTTGCGCCACATCACCCTTGGCCAGTTGCGCGTTGGCTTCCTGCAGCAGATCAGTGAGTGCGTCTTCGCGGCCTTCCAGCGCTTCGATGCGACCAGGCTGCAAGGTCAGCACGCGCTGGAACAGCGGCAGTGCGGCGTCGGGCGCGCCATCCAGGCGACCGGCCTTCTGCGCGGCCAGCGCTTGCTGCAGCAGGGGTTCGACGGGCGAGCCGCCGGCCTGGTTCTGGCGCAGCTTGTCGGCCACCGCGACGGCATCGGCGCGCGGCACCTGCAACTCATTGGCCAGGTCCAGCGCTTCCTGCGCACGTGCGAACTGCTTGCGCTCGGTGAACTCGCGCGCCTGCACCAACGCGGCTTCCGCCACGCGCGCCAAGCCGGCACGGGCTTCGCTGCGATCACTGTCCAGCGCCAGTGCGGCTTCGTAGTACTGGCGTGCTCCGCGTCCGCCGCTGGCACTCAACTGGCCGATGCGCAGTGCCGCATCGCCCTGGTCCAGCAATTGC
>Ga0160448_100536_pt1 | contig 12931 bp, 13 predicted proteins | sample HID1973M_E1MG_FD_108269 | JGI IMG/M metagenome (GOLD analysis project Ga0160448, IMG submission 108269) | Enriched mosquito-associated microbial communities from UW Madison campus, WI, USA - HID1973M_E1 MG | ecosystem: Host-associated > Arthropoda: Insects > Digestive system > Unclassified ...
GCTCCTTGAAGGCTCTCTTGAGCGCGACATAGGCATGCTCGGTCTTGGCCACCACCATGAGGCCGCTCGTGCCGACGTCGAGTCGGTGCACGGCGCCCTGACGCTCGGCCGCGCCCGTCGTGGCGATGCGATAGCCGCCGGCGGCGAGGGCGCCCAGGACGGTCGGCCCCTCCCATCCGAGCGAAGGGTGCGCTGCCACCCCCGAGGGCTTGTCGACCACCACGATGTCGTCGTCGTCGTACACGATGCCGAGGTCGGGCACCTCGACCGGAACGACCTTCGGCTCCTCCTTCGGCGCCCACGACACGTCCAGCCAGGCGCCACCGCGCAGCTTGTCGGACTTCGCCAGCGTGCGGCCGTCCATCGTCACGCCGCCGGCCTCGGCGACCTCCGCGGCGAACGTCCGGGAGAACCCGAGCATCTTCGCGAGGGCCGCGTCGACGCGCGTGCCGTCGAGACCGTCGGGAACGGGAAGGCTGCGGGAGTCCACGTCAGAGCTGGGCGCCCGACCCGGGGCGCTCGGTGTCGTGCCCGGCGTCGCGCTCGGCCTCGTACTCCTCGGCCTCCCGTTCGGCCTCTTCCGCGACCTCGTTCTGCTCGGCCTCGCTGAGAGGCGGCAGTCCGCGCTCGGCGGCCGGGATGCCGGCATCCGGGTCCGCCACAGGGAACTCGTCGCCGAATCCGGCCACGGTCCCGCCCGAGGCGAACTGGTCGCCCTCGGCGCCCAGAAGCGTCTCGTCGCCGGCTTCGTCGTTCTCGTCCTTGCGGCCGTGGTCGCGCGTGCCATCCATGTGAACCCCCACGAGTACCAAGAGTGCGATCGCGATCATGTCGCACACGATGAAGATGTCGGCGACGTTGTAGATCGCCGGGGACATGCCGGGGAAGAACCACATCCACGGCGTGTTGATGAAGTCGACCACGTGTCCCACGCCGAAGCCGGGGTCGCGGAACAGCCTGTCGGTGAGGTTGCCCAGGACGCCGCCGAGGAGGAGTCCGAGGGCGACCGCCCACAGCCGCGACCGCACCCGCGTCGCGGCGAGCCAGCCGATGACGACGGCGACGGCCGCCAGCGCGATCGTGAAGATCCAGGTGACCTCCTCGCCGAGCGAGAAGGCCGCGCCGGGGTTGCGCGTCAGGTAGAAGCTCAGGAAGTCGCCGAGGACCCTCACGGGTTCCTGGTACGGCAGGTTCTCGAGTGCCAGGTACTTCGCCAACTGGTCGGCGGCCAGCACCAGCACCGCGAGAACCGCGATGATGGTGCCGGCCGCCGCCTGACGAAGGGGTGCTCGGCGCGACAAGGCCTAGAGGCCCAGCGCGGAGACCGGCTGTGCGCCGGACGCCGTCGCCGTGGTCTCGAGGTCCCGCAGCTTGCCCTCGATGTAGCTGCGCAGCTGCGCGCGATAGTCGCGCTCGAAGTTGCGGAGCTCGGTGATCTTGCTCTCGAGGCCGGCGCGCTCGCGGTCGAGCTTCGCGAGCTCTTCGCGACCCCGCGTCTCGGCTTCGGAGACGATCGACGCAGCCTGCGACTTGGCGTCGGAGATGAGCTGATCGCGCTGCGCGATGCCCTCGGCGACGTGCTCGTCGTGCAGACGCTGGGCCAGCTCGATGATTCCGGCGCTCGCGGCGGGGGCGGCACCGGCGACGGGGGCGGCGGGAGCGGCCTCGGCGACGGGCGCCGGGGCGGCAGCCGGAGCAGGCGCGGCAGCACCCGACTCGTACGCCGCCAGCTTGGCCTTCAGCTCCTCGTTCTCGGCGAGAGCCTTGCGCCACTCCACGACGATCTCGTAGAGGAAGTCGTCCACCTCATCCGGGTCGAAGCCCTCCTTGAAGCGGACGTGCTGGAACTGCTTGGTGACGACGTCATCGGGGGACAATGCCATGGTGATTCCTCTTTCGAGCGTCTGGTCGCTGGCCGATGTCGGGGCGGCCGCCGGCTGGCGGCCGTTCGTATCAGCAAATCATAGTCATCGGTTCTGAGAGTGTCGAAGGCGACGACCGGTCGGGTGGAGTCGGGTCAGCCCGCGAGGGTGCGGGTGATGCTGAGCAGGATGAAGCACAGCAGCATCGTCAGCGCGAACCCGAAGTCGATCGCGATGGCCCCCACGCGCAGCGGCGGGATGAAGCGGCGGAAGAGCCGGATCGGCGGGTCGGTGACGGTGTAGATGATCTCCGCGGCGACGAGGCCGGCACCGCGCGGCCGCCACTCGCGGTTGAAGAACGGGATCCAGTCCAGGACCAGCCGCGAGAGCAACACGAAGACATAGAGCAGCAGCGCGAGGTTGAGGATCGCTGCGATGAGTTGGACGACTGCCACGTAGCCAGATTACGGCTGCGCGAACGGAACCGACTCCGGATCCGCCTGTGCGACCGCTCCGTCACCCGACACGGCGACGTTCTCGGGCGAGAGCAGGAACACCTTGCTGGTGACCCGCTCGATGCGTCCGTAGAGGCCCAGCGACAGGCCGCTCGCGAAGTCGATCAGGCGCCGCGCGTCGGCGTCGCTCATCTGCGAGAGGTTGATGATGACGGGGATGCCGTCACGGAAGTTCTCGGCGATGACCTGCGCATCGCGGTACTGCTTGGGATGCACCGTGAGGATCTCGTTGATCGCCGCGGGTGCGGGCTGACGCACGACCGCGGGACGGTGGATGGGCGTCACCGGGGCCGCCGGCTTCTCGATGGTCTGCTCCGACTTGCGAGCACGCGGCTGAGGCGCCGGCTCTTCGTAGACCTCTTCCTCGTCCGCGAGTCCGAGGTACACCATGGTCTTCTTGAGCGGGTTCGACATCTGATCCTCCGTAGTGCTCATCTGTTCCGAGGCTAACCGCGTTCTGGCCTGGGTCCGGTGATTGCCGAACCGATGCGTAGGTGTGTCGCGCCGGCGGCGATCGCCTCGGCGAAGTCCGCGGTCATGCCCGCAGAGATCCAATCCGCGTCGGGGACGACGGATCGGATGACGCCCGCGAGGTGCCGGAGTCGCTCGAAGGCGGACGCGGGCGGCTCGTCCAGCGGTGCGACGGCCATCACTCCTCGCACGCGCAGCGAGCCGAGTGCGGCAGCGTGCGCCGCGAGTGCCTCGAGGGCATCGGGCGCGACCCCGCCGCGCGCCGGGTCGTCGGTCAGGTTCACCTGCAGGAGCACGTCGAGCTCCGGCTCACCCGGCTCGGCGGCCGCGTCGAGGGCATCGGCGAGGCGGACGCGGTCGAGCGAATGGACCGCGGATGCCGCGGCCCGGATCGCGCGCGCCTTGTTCGTCTGCGCCTGCCCGATGAAGTGCCAGCGCAGGTCCTCGAGATCGCGGACCTCGGCGGCTTTGCGGCTGAACTCCTGCTGCCGGTTCTCTCCCACGTCGCGCACGCCGAGGCCGTACAGCTCCTCGACGAGGGACGCGGGGTGGAACTTCGTCACGACGATGCGGGTGAGCTCCGCGGGATCGCGGCCGGCCGCACGCGCGGCCGCCGCGATCTGCTCATCGATCGCCGCGAGGCGGTCGGCGAGACCCACTTACTTGAGGAAGTCGGGGATGTCGAGGTCGTCGTCGCCGAAGGCCGTGTCGTACGACGACTCGGTGACGGCTCCGACCGCGACCGGGACGGCCGGGGTCTCGACGACATCGCGGTCCTTCGCGGCCTCGTCCGCCGACGTGGCCGGCAGGGCGGGGGTCGAGACGATGCGGGCGGCCGTGATCGGCTCGATGCGCGCCTGCGGCTCGCCGCCGTCGAAGCCCGCCGCGATGACCGTGACGCGCACCTCGTCGCCGAGGGTGTCGTCGATGACCGTGCCGAAGATGATGTTCGCCTCGGGGTGGGCGGCCTCCTTGACGAGCTGCGCCGCGTCGTTGATCTCGAAGATGCCGAGGTTGGATCCACCCTGGATCGACAGCAGCACGCCGTGCGCACCCTCGATCGAGGCCTCGAGCAGCGGCGATTCGACGGCGAGCTCAGCGGCCTTGATGGCGCGGTCGGCCCCCCGGGCCGAGCCGATGCCCATGAGGGCCGACCCCGCTCCCTGCATGACCGACTTGACGTCGGCGAAGTCGAGGTTGATGAGACCCGGCGTCGTGATGAGGTCGGTGATGCCCTGCACACCGGCCAGGAGCACCTGGTCGGCCGTGGCGAAGGCCTCGATCATCGAGATGCCGCGGTCGCTGATCTCCAGCAGCCGGTCGTTCGGCACGACGATGAGCGTGTCGACCTCTTCCTTGAGGCGTGCGACGCCGGATTCGGCCTGCTGCTGGCGGCGACGCCCCTCGAAGGAGAAGGGCTTCGTCACCACACCGATCGTGAGTGCTCCTATCGACTTCGCGATCTTCGCGACGACCGGGGCACCGCCGGTGCCCGTTCCACCGCCTTCGCCGGCGGTCACGAAGACCATGTCGGCGCCGCGCAGCGCCTCCTCGATCTCCTCCGCGTGGTCTTCGGCGGCACGGCGACCCACTTCGGGGTCGGCACCGGCGCCGAGCCCGCGGGTGAGCTCGCGGCCTACGTCGAGCTTGACGTCGGCGTCGCTCATGAGCAGCGCCTGGGCGTCGGTGTTGATGGCGATGAACTCGACGCCCCGCAGGCCGAGCTCGATCATGCGGTTGACCGCGTTCACTCCGCCGCCGCCGACGCCGACCACCTTGATGACGGCGAGGTAGTTCTGGTTCTGGCTCATGCCGGCCTCCGTAGCCCTGGACCTGTCTAAACCTTCAACCTCTAGTAGAGGTATAAAGAATTGCCCGGTATGCAATTCCACTGTCACGAAAGTAAGCGGATGCCGCGCGCGCGCTCGGACCGAGTCGGCGTGTCGCCGCATCCGGTGCGGAACTCGCGCCGAAAGGCCCCGAACGGTCAGCGGACGACGACGGCGTCCGGAGAGGACACGTCGTAAGAGAGCACGTCGGCAGGTGGGCGGGCGGCCATGGTCGCCTGCAGCACCGCCGCCTTCTTCGCGGATCGCTCGGCGCTCCCCCACACGATCTGCGTGTTGGTGCCCCCGAGGTCGAGCGTGACGTCGTCGGGGGTGGAAGCGGTGACCCCGGTCACCTGCACGCGGATCGCATCGGGCAGCGACCGCATGACCTGCCCCGCCGCGGCGAACGCGTCGGAGTGCACACCGCCGGTGATCGAGAGCACGGGGGTTCCGGGGCTGGGCGTCGCGGTCGTGGAGAGTGCGACGCCGGCCGCGTCGACGAGCGTATACCCGGCGCGGGTCTCGATGAGCCCGATGGGGGTGCGCTCGACGATGCGCACCACGAGCTCGTGCGGCGGACGCGCCTCGAGCGCATAGGTCTCGATGAGCGGGAAGGCGACGAGCTCCGCTTTGACCGCGCTCTCGTCGACGAGCGGGAGGGGCTTGCCCAGCTGACCCGCCAGCGCGGCGGCGATGTCTGCCTCTGCCAGCTGCTGCGCGCCGACGACCGTGATCTTCTCGACACCGAAGAGCGGGCTGTATGCGGCACCGAGGGTGCCGAGCGCGAGGATCAGGACGGATGCCGCAGCCCCGAACCACACCGCACGCCGACGTCGCTGGCGCACGGTGAAGCGGCGGATCTCGGCACGCAGCGCCTTGCGCCGTGCCCGGGCGGCCTTGAAGACATCGCGGAAGCCCACCTGCGCGGCATCCACGTCCTTGCTCGCCGCCTCCGGAGTCGGCGCCCCGGGCAGCGGAGCCGGCGAAGCCAGCGGGATGACCGGCGCCGTGGGGTGCTCGCCGAGGACGGGCTCGACGGACGTGGGCGCAGAGACCTCCGCCGGGGTGTCCTCGACCGGGCGCGACCGGCGCGCCGGCGCGGCCTTGTCCGCCGTGCCGCGCGAAGCGACGGGCGGCTGCGGCAACGGCGACGGACGGCGCATGCGGCCCTACTCCCCCGGGTTCTCGCGGCCGAGCGCCTCGAGCACCTGCGGGATGATGAGGTAGACGTTGCCGCACCCGAGGGTGATGACGTAGTCGCCGTCGCGCGCGACCGAGGCGGTGTAGTCGGCGGCCTGCTGCCAGTCCGGCACGTAGTGCACGTGGGAGGGGTCGGCGAAGGCGGCGCTGACGAGCTCGCCGGTCACGCCCGGCACCGGATCCTCCCGAGCGCCGTACACGTCGAGCATGACGGTGTGGTCGGCGTATCGCTCGAGAACCTCGGCGAACTCGCGGTACATCTCCTGCGTACGCGAGTACGTGTGGGGCTGCTGGATCGCGATGAGGCGACCGTCTCCGACGACCGACCGCGCCGCGGCGAGGGCAGCGGCGACCTCGGTGGGGTGGTGGGCGTAATCGTCGAAGACGCTCACCCCGCGCTCCACGCCGTGCAGCTCGAAGCGCCGGACGGTCCCCGCGAAGCCCTCTACGGCGCGGACGGCGGCCTCCAGGCCGTGGCCGAGCGTGAGGAGCACTGCGACCGCACCCGCCGCGTTGATCGCATTGTGCGCTCCGGGTACGGGCAGCTGCGCCTCGACGGTGACGCCGTCGTGCGTGATGCGGAATGCGACCGGCCCGTCGGTGACGATGTCGCTCACGCGCACGGTGGCGTCGGCCGCTTCGCCGAAGGTGACGACATGCGGGTGGGTCAGCCGGGCCGCGACCAGCTGCGCCCCCTCGTCGTCGGAAGAGATGACGACCGCCTCGCGCGCCTCGTCGGCGAACCGGGCGAACGCCGCGTAGAAGGCGTCCCGCGTGCCCCAGTGGTCGAGGTGGTCGGGGTCGACGTTGGTGATGAGCGCGATCGACGTGTCGTAGAGGAGGAAGGTGCCGTCCGACTCGTCGGCCTCGATGACGAGCAGATCGTCCCGGCCGCTTCCGCTCGAGACGCCGAGCTGGGCGATGACCCCGCCGTTGACGAAGGTGGGCTGGACGCCCAGGTCGCGCAGTGCCGTGACGATCATGCCGGTCGACGTGGTCTTGCCGTGCGCGCCGGCGACCGACACGAGCCGGCGTCCGCCGATGAGCCAGTACAGCGCCTGCGAGCGGTGGATGACGTGGAGCCCTCGCTCCTTGGCACGCAGGAACTCGGGGTTCTCGGGCCAGATGGCACCGGTATGCACGACGGTGTCGACGTCGTCGGCGAGGTTCGAGGCGTCGTGTCCGACATACACGGTCGCGCCGAGCTCGGCGAGTTCGCGCAGCGCCTTGCTGTCCGCACGGTCGGAGCCCGAGACACGGATGCCGCGCTCCAGGTACATGCGGGCGAGCCCCGACATGCCGGAGCCGCCGATGCCGATGAAGTGCGCGGCGGTGATGTCGTCGGGGATGGGAAGACTGAGATCGGGTCTGATCATGACCCGTCAATCCTAAGTTGGGTCACGGATGCCGCGGACCCGGCGCGCTGACCGGCTCCGCCTCCCACCGAACGTTTGTGTTGACACATTGATACAGAAGGCGACACAATCGAGACCATGCCAGGAGAGTTCGAGATGTCGTTCGAGGCGTTCAACGCCGTCCTGCTCTGCGTGTTCGTCGCGGTTCCCGTCGTCATGCTTCTCGTGCTTCGGCGCGATTCGTGGGGCACGACCGCCGTCTACCGGATGTCGGTGCGGGCGAAGCTCCCGATCGAGTCGTGGGACATGTGGCGCAGCATCCGCGATCGGTCCCGCACCCTCATCCGCGCGAACATGTGGGGTCTGCTGTTCAGCGTCGTGCTCATGGCGGCGCTGCTGGTCTGGACGCCGATCGGATCGTCGCCGTTCGCGATGTGGATTCTCACGCTCACGCTCGTCATCGGCGTCCTCAGCATCGCGTCGGCGATCGTCGGCGTCCGTGAACGTCTCTTCTCCCCCGCCCCGCGCGCTGTGCGCATCGCGCGTCCGGCCGCGCTGCGCGTGCGAGACTACCTCCCGCTGTGGGCCGCGCAGCTGCCCCTGTGGCTGCTCGTCGCCGCCGCTCTCGCCTGCACGGCCCTCGGCGCTGTCACGCTCGCGGGCGCGATTGCACCGGGCACCGCGATCACGGCCGCCACAGCCTTCGTCTTCGCGCTGCTCGTCGCGGTCGTCTGCCGTGCGGCGGAACGCCGCGTGCTCGCGCAGCCTCAGCCGGCGACGAACACGCTCGAGCTCGCGTGGGACGACCTGTTCCGCTCCGACGCGCTCGGCGCCCTGCGCATGAGCGCAGCGATGGCCGCGTGGCTCCCGGTGGGCCTCGCGGCGTCCTCCCTTCTGCTCGCCGCCGTCGGCTACGCCGCGCCCGATCTGTCGCGGCTGCTCACGACATTCCCGTGGTTCGGCATCCCGTTCATCCAGGTCGGCTACACGCTCGCAGCCGGGCGCCTGCCCGCGGCGCTGTATCCGGGGTATCTTCGGCCTGCACCCGAAGCCGCGGCGACTTCGCCGGGAGGAGCACGCGCATGATCGTCATCGACCCCTCCTCGCCCGTTCCACCGTTCGAGCAGCTGCGCACGGGACTCGTCGACGCCGTCGCGACCGGCGAACTCGCCGCCGGCGGACGGCTGCCGACTGTGCGCCGGCTCGCCGAGGATCTCGGCATCGCACCCGGCACGGTCGCACGCGCGTACCGCGAGCTCGAGGCATCCGGGATCATCGAGACCCGCGGCCGCAACGGCACGTTCGTCGCGTTCGACGCCGACCCCGCTCGTCAGCAGCTTCAGCGCGCGGCCGCCGCCTTCGCCGCCCAGGTGCGCGATCTGCATCTCGATGCCGACGAGGCGCTCGCCGTCGTCACCGCTGCTTTGCGCGCTCCCGGCCCCGCGACGGCGTGACTCGGATCACAGCCTGGTGTTCGTGCACTCGCCCAGCTGGGTCATCGACAGTGCGTCCGGGCACTCGTCGAGCCACCAGCCTCCGCCGTATGCGTCCTCGGTCATGTCGGTGTAGATCTCCCACCCGCCGCCGGGGAGGACACGGTAGTAAGCGGTCACCGGGTCGCCCTCGGTCGTGGGACGCGTCACCGCCAGCTCCGCTCCGGCACTCGTCGCCTCCTCGAGGCACGCGATGTCCCCCGTCGGGACCTCCTCGCCCTGACCGAGCACGACGGCACCGCATGAAGGCAGCGTCGCGCGGTCGAGGAAGGCCCCCGGCGTGGGGCCTCCCTCCGGCGCGCCCGGCCCGACGACGCAGCCGCTCAACGCGAACACGCACGCTGCGGTGAGCGCGAGGGCCGCGGCCCGCATCGTCATGGCCACCACCGGCCTCCGATCCTTCCTCATGCCGCCCTCACTGCTCGGGTGTCGCTGCGGCCGAGATCGTCTCAGCTCCTCAGCGCGTCGTCGATCATCGCCACGACGTTCTCGGCTCCGGTGCGGGTTCCCACGGATGCCGCAGCCGCCGCCATCGCCGCGCGCCGCCCGTTATCGGTCAGGAGCGGCACAACCTCCGAACGCACGCGATCGCCGGTGAAATCGGCATCGGGGATGAGGACCGCCGCCCCCGCACGAACCGCCGACGCCGCGTTCAGCGCCTGCTCGCCGTTGCCCACCGCGTACGGCACATAGGCGGTCGGGATGCCCAGGGCGCTGATCTCGCTGACGGTCGCGGCGCCCGAACGCGACACGATGAAGTCCGCCAGCGCGAACGCGAGGTCCATGCGGTCGACGTAGCGGCGCACCGCGTAGCCGTCGACGCCTGGATCGCCGAGCTCCGACCGTTCGCCGGTGACGTGCAGCAGCTGCCATCCGGCGCCCAGCACATCCCGCCACCCGGCGCCGTGGCCCTCGCCGAAAGCGGCGTTCAGGCGCTGGGCGCCGAGCGATCCGCCGAAGACCAGGAGCACCGGCCTGGCGGGGTCGAGCCCGAAGTGCGCCGCCGCCTCCTCCCTGAGCGCCTGACGGTCGAGCGCGACGATCTCACGGCGCAGGGGCATCCCGACGACCTTCGAGCGCTTGAGGGGCGTCCCCTCGAACGCGACCCCGACCCCGGCCGCGCGGCGGGCGCCCAGCACGTTCGCGAGCCCCGGGCGCGCGTTCGCCTCGTGCACGACGAACGGCACGTTCTCCCGCCGCGCCGCGACGTAGGCCGGCGCCGAGGCGTAGCCGCCGAAGCCGACGACCACGTCTACTCCGCGCTGCGAGATGTGGGCGCGCACCTGGGAGATCGCTCGGGGGAATCGCGCGGGGAAGGCGGCGGCCGCCCTGTTCGGGCGGCGCGGGAAAGGCACCTTGTCGACGAACAGCAGCTCGTAGCCGCGCTCGGGAACCAGGCGCGCCTCGAGCCCCTCGCGGGTGCCGAGCACGAGCACCACGGCCTCGGGGTCGCGGGAACGCAGCGCATCGGCCACGGCCAGCAACGGGTTGACGTGTCCGGCTGTGCCTCCGCCGGCGAGAAGGTACGTCGTCACTCCCCGAGACTACCGGGCCGGCTCGGTGCGGATCCGGTGCACGCCCGGAGGTCAGCGGACGGCGTGCAGCTTCGCGCGCTCCCGGGCGGCACGCGCCGAGGCGATCGCGGCCTCGCGGCGGGCGACGGACGCCGGCAGCGAACGCGCGAACGCCAGCAGCACGCCGCACGCCAGCAGCACCGACAGCAGCGAGGTGCCCCCCTGCGACATGAACGGAAGCGGGACGCCGAGCACGGGGAACACCCGCAGAACGACGCCGATGTTGATGAGCGCCTGACCGACGATCCACACGGTGATGCCGCCGGCGGCGATCCGCACGAAGGGATCGTCGGTCTTGCGGATGACGTGGAAGGCGCCGACCGCGAACAGGGCGAACAGCGCCAGCACGACAGCGCAGCCGATGAGGCCGAGCTCCTCGCCGACGATCGCGAAGATGTAGTCGTTGGCCGCGGCGGGGAGCCAGTCGTACTTCTCGCGCGAGTTTCCCAGTCCCAGCCCGAAGATCCCGCCGCTGGCGAGACCCCAGATGCCGTGCAACGGCTGATAGCAGTCGTTGAAGTAGTCGGCGAGGCAGTTCGGGTTCAGGAAGCTCATGAACCGGCGCATGCGGTCGGGACTCGTCACAGCCAGGAACGCCACCGCACCCGCAGCGGCGATCGCGGGAAGGACGAAGATGCGCAGCTTCACGCCCGAGAAGAAGAGGGCTCCCAGCACGATGAGGACGAGGATCATCGCGGTGCCCAGATCGTCGCCGGCGAGCACCGTCGCGATCGCCAGGCCCGCCACGGGGACCAGCGGGATGAACACGTGCTGCCACTTCGTCAGCAGCGTGCGCTTGCGGAACAGCACGAAGGCGACCCACAGCGCGAGTCCGAGCTTCAGGAACTCGGAGGGCTGCGCCTGGAGACCGCCGATGGTGATCCAGTTGCGATTGCCGTCGGCACCGTGACCGAGCGGCGTGAACACGAGCAGCTGGAAGGCGACCCCGAAGATCAGCGCCGGCCACGCGACCTTCTTCCAGAACGACACCGGCAGCCGGCTCGCGATGAACATCAGCGGGATGCCGATGACGGCGAACAGGACCTGCTTGAGGACCATCTCCCACGGCGCCTCGCCGGCGGCGGTCGCCGTCGCCGACGTCGCCGACAGCACCATGACCAGCCCGAAGACCGTCAGCAGCAGCGTCGTGGACGCGATCAGGAGGAACTCGCTGGGCACCGGGGCGAACACGCGGCCGAGCGACACGCGGGCCGCCAGCCCGCGTCGAGCCTGCTTGTCAGCGCCTGTCGTCGGACTCGGCGTCGTCGGGTCGGGGCGCGTCGTCCGGGTCCGCGGCGGCTGCGTCGTGGTCACCCGGGGCCTCCGTTCCGATCCGTTCCCTCACCGCCGCAGCGAATCTGCGACCGCGGTCGGCATATGAGGCGAACTGGTCGAAGGATGCCGCAGCGGGAGCGAGCAGAACCACGTCCCCGTCACGCGCCACCCCTGCCGCCAGTTCGACGACCTGCGCCATGACCTCTTCAGTCTCGACGGCGTCGACCTCGAACAGGGGCACCTGTGGGGCGTGTCGCTCGAACGCGGCGACGACGGATGCACGGTCGACGCCGATCACGATCGCGGCCTTCGCCCCGGTTCCTCGGCCCGCGACGAGGTCGGAGATGTCGACGCCCTTGAGCAGGCCCCCGACGACCCAGACGGCGCCGGGGTAGGCGGCCAGCGACGAGGCCGCGGCATGGGGGTTGGTGGCCTTGGAATCGTCCACCCACGTGACGCCTTCGTGGCGTGCGACGACCTCGATGCGATGCGGATCGAGGCGGAAGCCGCGCAGCGCGTCGCGGACCGCGGCGGGCGAGACCTCCATGGATCGCGCGAGAGCGGCTGCGGCCAGGATGTTGGCGACGATGTGCGGCGCTGCCAGCCCCAGGGAGGCGAGTTCCTCGACCGTGGTCAGTTCCAGGGCGCTCTTGTGCCGATCTTCGAGGAAGGCGCGGTCGACGACGATGCCCTCGACCACGCCGAGGTCGCTCGGCCCCGGCACGCCGAGGTCGAAGCCGATGGCACGCGCGCCCTCGACGACCTCGGCGTCTTCGACCATCGCCTGCGTGGCGGCATCCGCCTTGTTGTACACGCATGCCACGCGGGTGTTGTCGTAGACGTGGGCCTTGGCGGCGCGATAGTCCTCGAACGAGCCGTGCCACTCGAGGTGGTCGTCGGCGAGGTTGAGGCAGACGGCCGCGTGCGGCGATACGGGGTCGGGCGAGTCCTGCAGTCCGAGGTACCAGAGCTGGTGGCTGGACAGCTCGACCACCAGCGCGTCGAAACCGGAGGGGTCGCGCACCGCGTCCAGGACGGGGGTGCCGATGTTGCCGACGGGCGCGGCGCGCAGGCCGCCCGCGACGAGCATGGTCGCCGCGAGACGCGTCGTGGTGGTCTTGCCGTTGGTGCCGGTGATGAGGATCCAGTCCGCCGGCGTGCCGTCGGCCCGCACCACCTTGTCGCGCACACGCCACGCGAGCTCGATGTCGCCCCACAGCGCGATGCCGTTCTCGCGGGCCCAGACGACGACCGGATGCCGCGGCGCGAAGCCGGGCGACGCCACGACGACCTCGGGCCCGAACTCGGCGAGCTCGGACGGCACCGAGGTCAGCGCACCGGTCCACAGCCGCGCGCC
>Ga0160448_100538_pt1 | contig 12901 bp, 13 predicted proteins | sample HID1973M_E1MG_FD_108269 | JGI IMG/M metagenome (GOLD analysis project Ga0160448, IMG submission 108269) | Enriched mosquito-associated microbial communities from UW Madison campus, WI, USA - HID1973M_E1 MG | ecosystem: Host-associated > Arthropoda: Insects > Digestive system > Unclassified ...
CGCCGACAGCGACGAGATCATGAAAGCGCGGGTCGTGACCCACCAGTCGCGGGCACCCGAGTAGCGCGTCGCCCGGGCGTTGTCGCCGATGGCGATGAGGAGCTTGCCGAGCGGGCGCTTCGTGATCCAGATGCCCAGCGCGAGCCACACCGCGAGGATGAGCACCGACCAGGGCAGGAAGTCGATCACCGGAAGATCGCGGATGCCGCCGCGGCCGATCTGGCGGAAGCTGTCGGTGGGGTTGCCGGTCGCCGCGCCCCCCGTCCACCACAGCACGAGCCCGAGCAGGGCGAGCATCATGCCGAGCGTCACGATGAACGACGGCACCTTCAGCAGCGTCGTCAGCAGGCCGTTGACCAGCCCGACGAACAGTCCGAGCACGATCATGAGCGCGAGCACCGGCACCGTGCGGGAGTCGTCCTGGCCGACGAGGTTGCCGGCGACGATCACCTGCGCGGTGATGAGGGAGCCCTGCGACAGGTCGAACTCGCCGGCGATGATCACGAAGTACTGGCCGATCGCGACGATCGCCACGGGCGCCACCCGCTGGATGTAGCGCATGATCTGACCGGGCTCGGCGAAGTTGGGGTTGAGCACCATCACGGCGACGAGCAGGATCACCAGCAGCAGGAACACTGCTCCGCGCGGGCTCACCAGCGCCTTCAGGAACCTCATCGCGCACCTCCCTGCGTCGCCGCGTCGCCCTCGACCCGGTCGGCCTCCGCCTCGAGGGCATGGGATGCCGCGACCATCGCCGGCGCAGCCGCCTCCGCCTCGGCATCCCCTCCCGTTCTGGTGCCGCCCGGCCCGAAACGGGTGCGGCGGCGCACGATCGCGCGACGGCTGTACACGGCGACGGCGGCGACGATGACGACGCCGCGCACGACGTCCTTGAGGAAGGGGTTCACCTGCATGACGCTCATGACGTTGTCGACGACCGCGAAGATCGCGACACCGCCGATGGTCCCCCAGACCGAGCCCCGGCCGCCGAGCAGCAGGGTGCCGCCCAGCACCACCGCCGCGATCGACAGGAGCGCGTAGCCGCCCTGCTGACCCACCGTGGGGCTGCCGACGCCGAGGCGGCTGGCCAGGAGGAGCCCCGCGAGCCCCGCGAAGATCGAGCACAGGACGTGCGCCGCGATGAGCGGAGGACGCGTCCGCACCCCCGAGAGGCGCGCCACCTCCGGGTCGCCGCCGACGGCGAACAGGTGCGCGCCGGTGCGGGTGCGGTCCAGCAGGAACCAGACGACCGCGGCGAGCGCGATCATGATGATCGTCGACACCGGCACGGGTCCCAGTCCGGTCGCCCCGATGAGCTGGAACGCCCACGGCACCGATCCGGCGCTCCCCTGGAAGTTCGTGTTCAGCACGCCCTGCAGGATGAGGCCGACGCCGAGCGTGGCGATGAAGCCGTTGACCTTCAGAACCGTCACGATCAGGCCGTTCACCAGGCCGATGAGGGCGCATACCAGCAGCGTGAGCGTCACCGCCCAGGGGATGTTCGCGGCGTTGCCGTTCATCGTGGTGGCGGCGATGAGGCTCGCCAGGCTGATGACGTAGGTGACCGAGAGGTCGAGCGATGCGCCCAGGATCACGAGCGTCTGCCCGATCGCCACGAGGCCGAGCACGCTCATCCCGGTGAGGATGTCGCGGATGTTGCCGGGGCTGAAGAAGCTGCGCCCTACCGTCGCCACGAGGATCGCCCCGATCGCGATGACCAGGAGCAGGATGCCCAGGACGATGACGGTCGAGTCGACGCGCAGGCGCTTCACGGGCGACCCCCCTCGTCGTCGGCTCGCGGATCCGCCGCGCCCTCGTCCGGAGCCTCGCCGGATCCCGTCGCGGCCGCGAGCACCTCGTGCTCGGCCGAGCCCGCGGGCAGCTCCGCGGCGAGCTCGCCGTCGCGCATGACGAGGATGCGATCGCTCATGCCGATGACCTCGGGCAGCTCGCTCGACACCATCAGCACGGCTTTCCCCTCCGCGGCGAGCTGACGCATCAGCTGGTAGACCGCCACCTTCGCGCCGACATCGATCCCGCGCGTCGGCTCGTCGAACAGCACGACCTGCGGATCGGTGACCAGCCACTTCGCCAGCACGACCTTCTGCTGGTTGCCGCCGGAGAGGAACCGCGCCTCCTGATCCATGCCGCGCGAGGACACCTCGAGCGAGCTCAGGATGCCGGGCACACGCTTGCGCGCGGCGCCGGTGCGACCGGCGAAGACGCTCCGCACGACGAGCAGGGAGTTGTCGAGCACCGATTGCCCGAGTGCCAGTCCCTGCGCCTTCCGGTCCTCGGTCACCAGCGCGAGTCCGGCCCGGACCGCGCTGCGCGGGCTGGTGAAGCGCACCGCGCGTCCGTCGAGCGTCATGGACCCGCGGGTGAAGCCGTGCACGCCGAAGACGCCCTCGACGAGCTCGGTGCGTCCCGACCCCTGCAGGCCCGCCAGTCCCACGATCTCACCGGCCCGCAGCGTGAGCGAGACGCCGTCCACGAACTCGTTGCCGCAGCGCTCCAGCTCCAGCCGCGGGTCGCCCAGGGCGGTGCCGTCCACCGGACCCGGGAAGTACGACTGCAGCGGGCGGCCCACCATGCGGCGCACGAGCTCCGCGTCGGTGAGGTCGGCCGTGGCATCCGTCGACACCAGCGCACCGTCCTTGAGGATCGTGATGCGATCGCACAGGTCGAAGATCTCCTTCAGCCGGTGCGAGACGTAGATGACGGCGACGCCTCGCGCGGTGAGCCGGCGGATGATGGCGTAGAGGAGCTCGACCTCGTGGTCGCTGAGCGCGGCGGTCGGCTCGTCCATCGAGATGACGCGTGCGTCGAAGGAGAGCGCTTTGACGATCTCGACGATCTGCTGCTCGGCGACCGTCAGCGACGAGATGCGGGCGCCGGGGTCGATGAAGGTGACGCCGAGTCCGTCGAGCAGATCGCGCGTGCGGCGCTGCATCCCCTTCTTGTCGATGAAACCGCCGCGTCGCGGCTCGCGGCCGAGGAACACGTTCTGCGCGACGGTGCGCTCGGGCAGCAGGGTGAACTCCTGGAAGACCGTCACCAGGCCCGCGTCCATCGCCTGGCGCGGGTGGCTCCACGCGACCGGCTGTCCCTCGAACTCGACCGAGCCCCCGTCGGCCGGGTGGACGCCGGCAAGGATCTTCATGAGGGTGGACTTGCCCGCGCCGTTCTCCCCGACCAGTCCGTGCACCTCGCCCCGGCGCACGTCCAGATCGACGTCCGACAGCACGCGCACCCCGAAGAACGACTTCGAGATGCCGCGGGCCCGCAGCACCACGTCGGAGCCTCCGGAGGGAAGCGGCGTGTCGGCGAGCATCGTGTCGGTCATGCCGGCACCTCGATCCAGGTTCGGGTCTGTGCGGATTCGAGCACCGCTGCGGTCAGGACGGCCGCCCGCAGACCGTCCTCGAACGTGGGCAGCCCGTCCGGCCGAGCGCCCCCGATGGCGGCGTAGACGTCGGCCACGAAGCCGTCGAACGCGTCCTGGTAGCCCATGGGATGCCCCGCAGGCACCGTCTGCAGCCGCGCGGAGTCGGGATGGTCGGTCGCCGGATCCCGCAGCGCCAGTCGGGAGCCCTTCCGAGCGCCGATCCACAGCTCTTCCGGGCGCTCCTGATCGAAGCGCAGGCTGCGACGCGTGCCGTGCAGTTCGAGGACGAGCGCGTTCTTGCGGCCGGGGGCCATCTGCGACACGAGCAGCGTCCCCAGCGCCCCCGACTCGGTCTCGATCACCAGAGCCGCGACATCCTCGTTGGTCACCGACCGGCCGGCGCGCTCGTCGAACACCCGGCGGGTGCGGGCGACCAGGCGCGCGATGCGCTCCCCGGCGACGAACTCGACGAGGTCGCACAGGTGCGATCCGATGTCGGCGAAGGCGCGCGACGGGCCGCCGGTCGCGGCATCCGCTCGCCAGTCGTCGTCGTCACGCCGCAGCATCCAGTCCTGCAGGTACGAGCCCTCGAGCGTGAGCAGCGCGCCGATCCGGCCCGACGCGACCCGCGCCCGGGCCTCGCGGACCATCGGGTGGTAGCGGTAGACGAAGGGGACGGCGGCGACCACGCCCGTGTGGGCGGCCTGACGGGCCAGCGCCCGCGCATCCGAGACGGAGGTCGCCAGCGGCTTCTCGCACACGACATGCTTGCCGGCGGCCAGTGCCGCCTCCGCGAGCGGGGCATGGGTGGCGTTGGGGGTGCAGATGTGGACCACGTCGACATCGGATGCCGCGATCACGCCGGCTGCGTCGTCCTCGACACGCGCGACGCCGAGTTCCCGGGCCACCGACTCCGCACGGTCGCGGCTCGCGGATGCCACAGCCGCCAGCCGGGCGCCCGCCCTGCGGGCAGCGGCAGCGTGGACGCGCCCCATGAACCCGCCGCCGACCAGCCCGGTGCGGACCGTTCCGACGACGATGTCGATGACTTCCGTAGTCATGCCGCGATTGTGACATGCGGCATCCGACTTTTGCTAGAGCGATGTCAAAAGTGATCAGGTCGTGATCTCAAGTCGGACTGACTTCGGTCAGAAGCGCTGTGCTTTACTGTCGCCATGGTCGATGCAGTGCGCGGCAGCGGAGCCGGCGGAGGCAACGGCGCGGGCGAGGTCTTCCAGATCCTCCGCGACGGCCATGCGCGCACCAAGGCCGAGCTCGCGGCGCTCACGGGCCTCGCCCGCTCGACGGTGTCGGGCCGTGTCGACGCACTGCTGGCGGCGGGGCTGCTGCGGCCCGCGGGAGAGGCGGCCTCCACCGGCGGGCGCCCGCCGGCTCGCGTGGCCTTCAACCCGCTGGCGGGTGTGGTGATCGCCGTGGACCTCGGCGCCACGCATGCCACGGTCGCCGTCGCGGACCTCGCCGCGACCATCCTCACCTCCAAGACGCACCCGCTCGACATCGCCGCCGGGCCCGAGGCGGTGCTCGACGTGGTGATCGCCGAAGGCACGGGCCTGCTGGATACGCAGGGCATCGTGCCGGCGCAGGTCGTCGGCGTGGGCATCGGCGTGCCCGGGCCCGTCGAGCATTCCACCGGTCGCCCGACGAATCCGCCCATCATGCCCGGGTGGGACCGGTTCGACGTGCCCCACTACGTGCAGCGCACCTTCGACGTGCCGGTCCTCGTCGACAACGACGTGAACATCCTCGCACTGGGCGAACAGGCCCTCAGCTGGCCCGGCGTGGCCGACCTCATCTTCGTCAAGGTGTCCACCGGCATCGGCGCCGGCATCATCTCGGGCGGCGCCCTGCAGCGCGGCGCCCAGGGTTCCGCCGGCGACATGGGCCACGTGCAGGTGCCCTACAGCCACGATTCGCCGCGTCCGCCCGGCGACCAGCGCGATCTCGAGGCGATCGCCAGCGGCACCGCCATCGCCGCCGATCTGCGCGCACAGGGCATAGACGCCGCCGGGAGCGCGGACGTCGTGGCCCTCGTGCGCGCGGGGCACCAGGCGGCGATCACCGCGACGCGGCAGGCCGGCCGCGAGGTCGGCGAGGTGCTCGCCACCGTCGTCAACATGCTCAACCCGTCGGTCATCGTCATCGGCGGCAGTGTCGCCCGCGCCGGCGAGCACCTGCTCGCCGGGGTGCGCGAGGTCGTCTATCGCCGCTCGATCCCGCTCGCCACGCAGCACCTGGGCATCGTGCAATCGCAGGCCGACGAGACGGCCGGCGTGCTCGGCGCGGCGATCATGGTCACCCAGCAGGTGCTGTCTCCGGTGGCCGTCGAACTGCGCACCGCGCGAGCATGACGAGCCAGCGCCTCCGGGACGTGGCGTGAAGACGGTTTGCGACACCGGTAGCACTGGCGTAACACGCACGAGACGAAGGCAGGGTTGACTGTACGCACGGGAGTTCAGTTCGATGCCGAAGGCGGCACCCCCGCGGAAGGAGCGCACGATGAGGATCCGACCGCTGAGATCGGCCACCGAGACCCCGCTCCTGCCCGTGGAGGCGCCGCCCGCCGAGATGCGGGCCGTCGTCGCGGACGCCCCCGGCGACGCGGACTCCCTGCGCGAGGCATCCGTTCCCGTCCCCTCCCCCGTCCTGAGCGAGGTCCTGGTGCGGGTCGTGGCCGCGGGAGTGAACCCGATCGACGCCAAGACGCGCGGCGGCGCGGGCGTGTCGGGCGCGATCGCGTCGTACCCGGCGACGCTGGGCTACGACTTCAGCGGCATCGTCGTGAAGAGCCCGTACGAGGCGCACCCCCTTCCGCCCGGCACCGAGGTGTTCGGCATGGCATCGTTCCCGCGCACGGGCGGCTCCTACGCGGAGTATGTCGTCGCGCCGTCGCTGTCGGTCGCCCGCAAGCCCGCATCGCTGTCGCACGTCGAGGCGGCGGGGGTGCCACTGGCCGCCCTCACCGCGTGGGGGCTCGTCGTCGAGACCGCCCATGCGCACGAGGGCCAGCGCGTGCTGATCCACGCGGGGAGCGGCGGGGTCGGCCACTTCGCGGTGCAGTTCGCGGCGTACTTCGGCGCTCACGTCACGGTGACGGCCTCGGGTCGCAACGCGGCGTGGCTGCGCGAACTGGGCGCGGCGGTCGTGATCGACTACTCCACCACCCGGTTCGAGGAGGTCGCCGGCGAGGTGGATGTCGTGATCGACCTCGTCGGAAACGTCCACGACGGCACGGGCACGCGCTCGCTCGAGGTCCTGCGTCCCGGCGGGCTCTACGTGCTCGTCCCCACGGGATCGTGGCCCGGCTACGCGGAGGCCGCCGCCGAGGCGGGTGTGCGGACCACCTCGTACAAGGTGATCCCCGACGGCGGAGCGCTCGCGACGATCGGCCGCCTGCTGGACTCGGGCTCGGTGCAGGTCTACATCGAGCAGGTCTTCGATCTCGCGGAGGCCCCCGCGGCCCACCGTGCCATCGAGGCGGGCCACACCCGCGGCAAGGTCGTCCTCCGCGTCAGCGACGGCTGAACACCCGGGTCAGGCGGGCGCGAGCACGCGGCGCCCCTCGGCCACGATCGCGTCGGCGATCGCGTCCAGCAGCGGCGAGCGCAGGTTCCATTGCTGCCAGTGCAGCCCGACGTCCACGGCGGGACCGCCCAGGAGCACCAGCTCGCCCCGCTCGAGGGCGTCGTTGGACTGGAACCTCGGCAGCATCGCCCAGCCGAGGCCGAGCCGCACCGCGGAGGCGAAGTCGCTCGACGCCGGCACGTAGTGGCGCGGCGGCCGTGCGGGATCGACGCCCTGCTGCGCGAGCCACTCGTTCTGCAGGTCGTCGCGGCGGTCGAAGTCCACGAGCGGGGCGTCCGCGAGCGCTTCGCTCCGCGCGCCGTCGAGCCACCGTGCGACGTAGGCGGGCGTCGCGACCGCCTCGTAGCGCATCGCGCCGAGCGCCGAGGAGCGGCATCCCGCCACCGGCGCCGCGCGCGAGGTCACCGCTCCCATCACGGTCCCCGACTCCAGCAGGGCCGCCGTGAAGTCCTGGTCGTCCCGGTGCAGGTCGAACACGACCGGATGCCGCTGCGCAAGGCGCGCCAGCGGCGGGAGGAACCACGTGGCCAGCGAGTCGGCGTTCACCGCGAGGGGCACCACGGCCAGCGCCGTCTCGTCCTCTGCCGCGCCGAGCTCCGCGAGGGCGTCGTGCTCGAGGAGCGCCGTCTGCCGCGCCAGCCGGATCACCGACATGCCGGCCTCGGTGGGTCGCACGGGTTTGGAGCGCACCAGGACCAGTCGCCCCAGCTGCTCCTCGAGGGCCTTGATGCGCTGGCTCACGGCCGACGGCGTGACGTGCAGTCGGCGCGCAGCCGCGTCCAGCGTGCCCTCGTCGACGACGACGGCGAGTGTCTCTGCCAGCTCGAACGGGATCCGCATCTTCAGTACAGCTAATGGTACTGAAGATCCATGAGCTGGACTACCGAAGCGAGCGCTCGTAGCGTCGAGTCGTGCTCTCCCCCGTTCTCGCCGGCCTCGGCCTCGGCTTCTCGCTCATCATCGCCATCGGCGCGCAGAACCTGTTCGTGCTGCGCCAGGGGCTGCGCCGCGAGCACGTCCTCGCGGTGACGACGATCTGCGCGATCTCGGACGCCGTGCTCATCGCGCTCGGCGTGTCCGGCGTCGGCTTCGTGCTGCAGGCGGTGCCGTGGCTCGTCGACGTGGTGCGGTGGGCCGGCGCGCTCTTCCTCGTCGTCTACGGCGTGCTGGCCGCACGGCGGGTGTGGCGGCCGTCGGGCGAGACCCTCGGCGCCGTCGGTACGGACGACACCGCACCCACGGCCCGCGCATCTCACGGCGACCTCTCCGCGACCGGGGTCGCGGAGCCGGCCCCCACCCGCACCGGCGAGGCCCTCGGGCCGGAGACGTCGGCGTCCGCCGTTCGCAGCGACCCGCGGTCCTCTCCTGCCTCCGGCACGCGCGCCCGCCTGCTCCCCGTGCTCCTGACGTGCCTGGCGCTGACGTGGCTCAACCCGCACGTCTACCTCGACACCGTGTTCCTCCTCGGCACCGTCGCGAACACACACGGGGAACAGCGCTGGCTGTTCGCGACCGGCGCCATGGCCGCGAGCGTCATCTGGTTCTTCGGCCTCGCCTTCGGCGCACGGCTCCTCGGCCGCTGGCTGTCGACACCCCGCGCCTGGCGCATCCTGGACGCGGTGATCGCGGTCGTCATGATCGCCCTCGGCGTCTCCCTCGTGCTCCCCCATTGACGCCCGGCGGCTGACGGACCCGGGCGCACAGCCGAGGCGGTGCGCCCGGGCGCGGTGTCTCAGGAGACGGATGCCGCCTGAGCGATCTCCTGGAGGACGCTCGTGTGCACCGGGGTCCAGCCCAGGGAGCGCGCGCGCTCTCCACCGGCGCGCTGGTCCAGAAGCAGAGCGTCGGCGAACGCCGCGCCCAGGCGCTCGCGCGAGGCGCCGGCGCCCTCCGCCGCCACGCCGGCGTCGCCGGCGGCGCGCTCGGCGATCTCGCGCACGCGGGCGGGCGCTCCGTCCGACGCGATCAGCCGCCCGCTCGCCGCAGGGTGGGTGAGCGCGAGCTCGTAGAGCCCGGCGAGGTCGTCGACGTGCACCCAGCTCCAATGCTGCTCGCCGTCGCCGATCAGCAGCAGCGCGCCCTCCGGCGTGCGGGGGCCGTCTGCGATCAGGCCCAGCAGCCCGGTGCCGCGCCCGTAGACGACCGCCGGCGCGAGCACCGTCGCATCGACGTCGGAGGCCAGCAGGCGATCCTCGACCGGCACGCGCCAGGCGACGAGCTCCGGTGCGCGCGGCGGCGTCTCTTCGGTGATGTCCGAGGCCGATCCCCACAGCCAGATGCCGCTGGTCAGCACGAACCTCCTGCCCGTGCCCGCGTAGGCGTCGATGGCGGCGTCGACCACCGCCTCGTTGAGCGCGGCCGCCCCCTCGGCGGGAGCGGCCAGGTGCGCGGCGGCATCGGCATCTGCCAGGAGTCCGGCGAACCACGCGGTGTCCGCGAGGTCTCCCTCGGCTGCGCGCGCGCCGGCGGCGACGACCCTCCCCGCCGCCTCGGGCGTGCGGACGACCGCGGTGACCTCGTGGCCCGACGCGACGAGACGCTCGAGCAGGACGGAGCCGATGTAGCCGGTGGAACCGGTCAGTAGAATCCTCATGCCGCAACAGTATGGATTCGAAACCGGTTACTTCAACGGAACTTCCTTTGACGTAACCGAGCCGGGAACGCGCACAGGAGGAAGCGATGAGCGACGGCTCGACGCCCAGCGAGGCTCGCCCGATGGACGTGCTGGATCCCGACTGCCCCAGCCGCGTCGTCTTCAGCAGGATCGGCGAACGCTGGACGATGTTCGTGATCCTTGCTCTCTCCGACGGGCGGCCGATGCGCTTCACCGACCTCAAGGCGCGCGTCGGCGTGGTCACCGCGAAGGTGCTCACCGAGACGCTGCGCGCGCTCGAGGCCGACGGCCTCCTCTCGCGCCGGGCGTTCCGTGAGTCGCCGCCTCGTGTCGAGTACGCCCTCACGGATCTCGGCCGGTCCCTGCTGGAGCCGATCCAGGGGATGCGCGACTGGGCCGAGCAGCATGTGCCCGACCTGCTCGCGTCCCGCGAGCGGGCGGCTCTGGCCGAGGGCGGTTGAGGCCCCCGGGTCAGCCCTTGCGCAGAGCGGGGTCCTCGATCTCCGCCACCCGCGCTGCGACGATCGCGCGTATCGTGTCGTCCGGCAGCGGGTGGTCGGGCTGGAACCGGATCGTGCCCTTGTCGTAGGCGAGCGCCTCGCGCTCGGCGGCAGGCAGCCCCTCTGCGACCACTTCGGGCACGCGGCCGCTGAACGGGTACACGCCGATGTGCTTCCTGGTGCGCATCACCGCGATGAGGGCTTTGTCGCGGTACTTCAGCGCCGGCATCCCGTAGCTCATGCCCTGCTCCACATCGGGCACCGCCTCGCGCACGACGTCGAAGACGTGGGACACCACGGCGCGGTCGTGCGGATCCAGGCTCTCGAGATAGTCGTCGACGGTTCCCATGGCGGCATCCTGGCCCACTCCCGCGCGTCACGGCAAGATGGGCCGCATGAGACGCGTGCACGTGACGGTCCGCGGCGACGTGCAGGGCGTCGGCTACCGCTACACCATGCTCATGGTCGCACGCGAGGCGGGCGCCGCCGGGTGGGTGCGCAACCGGCGTGACGGCTCCGTGGAGGCGGAGGTCGAAGGCACGCCCGGTCAGGTCGACGAGGTGCTGGCGTGGATGGCCTCGGGGCCGCCCGGCGCTCTCGTCGACGAGGCGACGGTGACCGATGCCGAACCGACCGGCGAACGCAGCTTCGACGTGCGCCCGACCGCCTGAAGCAGCACCTTCCTCGCCTTCTTGCTGGACCGTCGCAGCCCGTCGCGGGCGGACCGTCCGAGCGGCGGATCGCGACGGGCGAGACCGGGCTCGTCAGTCGGGCACGCCCGCCGCGAGCTCGGCGAACACCTCGGCGGCGTCGTCGCTGGGTGCCAGTCCCGCGGCCTGCCCCGCCCACAGCGACACGAGGTCGCCGTCCCCACGGCGCCCCGCCTCGGCCCGGAACTGCCCGGTGAGCCAGTTCTGCGCGGGGAACGGCGCGATGACGCCCGTCGTCTCGATCTCGCGCATGGCGCGATTCGGGATGCCACGCGCCAGGCGCCCGCTCATGGCCCGCGTCAGCACGGTCGCGGTGTCGGAGGCGCCCGCGAGCGCCGCGCGGTGCGCGTCGGTCGCGGCCGACTGACTCGTGCGCAGGAACGCCGAGCCGACCTGCACGCCCGATGCGCCGAGCGCGAACGCGGCGGCGACCCCTCGCCGGTCCGCGATGCCGCCCGCCGCGATCACGGGCACGCGGACGGCGTCGACGACCTGCGGAACGAGCGCGAAGGTGCCCACAAGAGACTGCTCCGCGGGGCGGATGAACGACACGCGGTGACCGCCCGCCTCGGCGCCCGTGGCGACGATGGCGTCCACTCCCGCCGCGTCGAGCGCGACCGCCTCCTCGACGGTGGTCGCAGTGCCGATGACCCGGATGCCGCGGCTGCGCGCCGCGGCGATCAGCCGCTCCGAGGGCACGCCGAACACGACGCTGAGCGCGGCGGGCGCGGCATCCAGCACGGCTGTCAGCTGGGAGTCGAGATCGGGGAGGAACTCGATCGGCGGGGTGGGTCGGACCAGTCCCAGCTCGTCGTACAGCGGGGCGACCGCCTCGATCGCAGGGCCCAGGTCGACCTCTCCCGGTGTGACCTCGTCGCCCGTGGGAAGCCACAGGTTGACCGCGAACGGACGCCGGGTGGCCGAGTGCAGAGCGGCGATCGTGTCGCTGATGCGGTCGGCGGAGTACCCGTAGAGGCCGTACGAGCCGAGCCCGCCGAGCTCGCTCACCGCCGCCGTGAGCTCGATCGACGACAGCCCGCCGAACGGGCCGAGCACGATCGGCGCGTCGATTCCGAACAGGTCCTGGAGGGAGTCCGACATGCCTCCGACGCTACTCCCGCCACCGCCACGGCGGCTCGGATGTGACGCCGGCAACGACGAAGGGGCTCCACCCGAAGGTGGAGCCCCTGCGTGCGACCTGCCGGTCGCTGAGCTTGTCGAAGCGTCAGACGAGGGTGTTGACGTCCAGCGGGATGCCGGGGCCGAACGTGGTCGACACGGCGCCCTTCTGGATGTAACGGCCCTTCGAGCTGGACGGCTTGAGGCGGACGATCTCCTCGAGCGCGGCCTTCAGGTTCTCGTCGAGCTGCTCGGCCGAGAACGACGCCTTGCCGACGACGAAGTGCACGTTGGCGTGCTTGTCGACGCGGAACTCGATCTTGCCGCCCTTGATCTCCTCGACGGCCTTGGCCGGGTTGGGGGTCACGGTGCCGGTCTTGGGGTTGGGCATGAGGCCGCGGGGGCCGAGCACCTTACCCAGACGACCGACCTGGCCCATGAGCTCGGGCGTCGAGACGGCTGCGTCGAACGCGGTCCAGCCGCCGGCGACCTTCTCGATGAGCTCGGCGCCGCCGACCTCGTCGGCACCCGCGGCGATCGCGGCCTCAGCGGCCGGACCCGTCGCGAACACGATGACGCGGGCGGTCTTGCCGGTGCCGTGCGGGAGGATGACGGTGCCGCGCACCATCTGGTCCGCCTTGCGCGGGTCGACCGAGAGCTTGAGCGCGACCTCGACGGTCGAGTCGAACTTCGCCGAACCGGTCTCCTTCGCGAGGGCGACAGCCTCGGTCGGGGTGTAGAACTTGTCCGCCTCGATCTTGGCGGCAGCAGCCTGGAAGGCCTTGGACTTGGTAGCCATAGTCGTTATTCCCCTCAGTCCTCGACCGTGATGCCCATGGAACGGGCGGTGCCGGCGATGATCAGCGAGGCGGCCTCGATGTCGTTCGCGTTCAGGTCGGGCTGCTTCGTCTCGGCGATCTGGCGCACCTGCTCCTTGGTGAGCTTGGCGACCTTGACCGTGTGAGGC
>Ga0160448_100539_pt1 | contig 12890 bp, 11 predicted proteins | sample HID1973M_E1MG_FD_108269 | JGI IMG/M metagenome (GOLD analysis project Ga0160448, IMG submission 108269) | Enriched mosquito-associated microbial communities from UW Madison campus, WI, USA - HID1973M_E1 MG | ecosystem: Host-associated > Arthropoda: Insects > Digestive system > Unclassified ...
CCCGGCGATCCTCGACCCGGGCCTGAAGTACGGCGTGTCGGACGTCTCGAAGATCGACTTCCTGTCGCTCGGTCTCGCCCTGGTGCTCGGCACCGCGGCGCTGCCGCATGTGCTCATGCGGTTCTACACGGTGCCGACCGCCAAGGAAGCCCGCAAGTCGGTGGTGTGGGCCATCTGGCTCATCGGCATCTTCTACGTGTTCACCCTCGTTCTCGGCTACGGCGCGGCGGCGCTCGTCGGCCCGGCGGTCATCGCCGCGGCGCCGGGTGGACCGAACTCGGCGGCGCCGCTGCTCGCCTTCTCGCTCGGCGGTCCGCTGCTGCTCGGCCTCATCTCGGCGATCGCCTTCGCGACGATCCTCGCCGTGGTCGCGGGCCTCACGATCACCGCCGCGGCCTCCTTCGCGCACGACATCTACGCGTCGGTCGTGAAGAAGGGCAAGCCCGAGCCGGGGGCGGAGGTCAAGGTCGCTCGTCGCACGGTGGTCATCATCGGCATCGTCGCGATCATCGGCGGCATCGGCGCGAACGGCCAGAACGTCGCGTTCCTCGTGGCCCTCGCGTTCGCCGTCGCCGCCTCCGCGAACCTGCCGACCATCGTGTACTCGCTGTTCTGGAAGCGCTTCACGACCAAGGGCGCGCTGTGGAGCATGTACGGCGGCCTCGCCTCGGCGATCCTGCTCATCGTCTTCTCGCCGGTGGTCTCGGGCTCCGAGACGTCGATGCTGAAGACCGAGGCGATCGACTTCGCCTGGTTCCCGCTGTCGAACCCGGGCATCGTCTCGATCCCGCTCGCCTTCTTCCTGGGCTGGATCGTGAGCGTGCTGGACAAGACCCCCGAGGACCCCAAGAAGCAGTCCGAGATGGAGGTGCGCTCGCTCACCGGCATCGGCGCCGAGAAGGCCGTCAGCCACTAGCGATCAGGACACAGAGTAAGGGCCGGTCGGAGAGGCTACCGACCGGCCCTTGTCCCTTGCACCAAGAGTGTCCTGCAATCACATGCACGGTAGCTGCCACAGCAAAACAACTACCGTGCAAGCACTCTATAACGACCAGATAACGCTGGCAAGGGTTCGTCGTGATCTTTCCGTGATCTTTTCGGAAGGATCTTTATCCCTGGTCGGGCGGGCAAAGTGAAGGGCCGGTCGGAGAGGCTCCCGACCGGCCCTTGTCCCTTGCACCAAGAGTGTCCTGCAATCACATGCCGGTAGCTGCCACAGCAAAACAACTACCGTGCCAGCACTCTATAACGGCGAGATAACGAAGGGAAGGGCTCGTCGTTATGTTTTCGTGATCGATTTGCTGAGAGTTCTCCGGGGGTCCGATCCGGCGCCTGCGGCAGCGCGCGATCCGCGTCCGAAGTGCTGCAGTCGCCGAACCGGCTCGTGCCGGGCGGGCGGGCGACCCCTTGACCGCGGCATCCTGATGTGTACAGTGTGAACATACGCACTCGCAGACTCGGAGGTTCCGATGCAGAGCTCGACCCAGAACGCCCTTCCGCCCGTCGTCGACGCCGAGGCGTGGCGCCGTGAGCTCGAGGAGCTCCGCGTGCGCGAGAAGGCGGCGACGCGCGAGCTCGACGCCATCGCCGCGCAGCGGCGCCGGCTGCCGATGGTCCAGCTGCCCGACTACACCCTCATGGGGGAGGACGGGCCGATCCGGCTCGTCGACGTCTTCCAGGGCAAGTCGCAGCTGATCGTCTACAACCACATGTGGTTCGAGGGGAAGGAATGGCACTGCCCCGGCTGCACCGGCTACACGTCGCAGTTCACGCGCCTGGACTTCCTCGATGCCTACGACGCGCGGTTCGTGATCGTGACGCAGGGGCCGATCGACGAAGCGCTCGACTACAAGGAGCGCACCGGCAACCGCATGGACTGGTACTCGACCGCGGGCAGTCCGTTCGGCGCCGACGTCGACGCGCCGGCAGGTGGCGGCTTCGCCGTGAACGTCTTCCTCCGCGACGGCGACACGGTGTACCGCACGTGGCACACGAACGGCCGCGGCACCGAGCAGCTCAGCCACACGTTCCCGCTCATCGACGTGCTCCCGTACGGCCGCCAGGAGGACTGGCAGGACTCGCCCGAGGGCTGGCCGAAGACCGACGCCTACGACGGGTGGTTCACCTCGCAGAAGGTCGCCGAGCTGTACGGACCGGGCGCCCACGACCACGCCTAGAACGCGGATGCCGCACCCCGCGACTGCGGCCGGGGTGCGGCATCCTGTTGACGATCCGGCGGATCAATACCAGTCGGTGGCCTGCGAGTGGCCCCACGCGGCGCACGGCGAGCCGTACGAGCCGGCGATGTAGCCCAGGCCCCACGCGATCTGCGTCGTCGCGTTGGTCTGCCAATCGGCGCCGGCGCTGGCCATCTTGTTGCCCGGGAGCGACTGGGGGATGCCCGTCGCGCCGCTGCCGGCGTTGTAGGCCTGGTAGTTCCAGCTCGACTCCTTGTTCCACAGCGACTCGAGGCACGAGAACTGGCCGTCGCCCCAGCCGTACTGCGAAGCGGCCATCTGGCGGGCGGTCGCCTTGGCGCCCTCGGGGGTGTTGGCCGCGGCAAGCGCTGCGGCGGCGGCCTCGGCCTGGCGCTGGGCCTCGGCGGCGGCAGCGGCGGCGGCCTCCTCCGCGGCCTTCTGGGCCTTGGCGGCGTCGAGGTGCTCGCGCAGCTCGGCCACGCGGGCCTTCACCTTCGCGGTGACGCCGGAGGCGTCAGCGGTGAGGCCGGGGACCAGGAGGATCGGCACGACGTCCAGCTTCGAGAGGCGCTCGGTCGCCTGCTCGAGCCCGGTGGTGTCGATCGACGTGTCGACGACGCCGATGTCCAGGCCCGACGTCGCGATGTCGGTGGTGACCGTCTCGGCCTCGGTGAGGGTGACGCGGGCTGAGAGCAGGCCGCCCTGCGCGTCGACGCGGATGTCGCGGAACGAGTCGGCGGTGGTCTCGGGTGCGGCGGCGGAGGCGATGGCGGACGCTGCCAGCGGGGCGGCGGCGGCGAGCGTGGGGGACGCGAGCGTGAGGCCTGTCGTCAGGAGGACGCCGAGGGCGGCGCCGGCGGCGACGGCGGGGATGAAGAAGCGGCGGCGGGCGCGGCGGGTACGGCGGGCAGGAGTGAATGACGGGGCTGAATGCATGACGAACGTACGATCCTTCGGGTTTCGCGCCGCGGGTACCGGCGCCGTGCGCCTTCGGGTCGGACGCACAAGTCCCCGAGTCTGCCTCATCGCGTCTGGACGGTTCCCGGTGGTTTCCTGGGCGGAACGTGAGAACGCTTTTCGGGGAAAGGCCTGATCGGAGGATGAGAAATCTCTCACGCGCTCAGCGTGGGAGGCAGACAGACCCCTTCGATGTCCCCTCGGTCGGGTGCGGGCGTGGGGATGGCCCGCGCCGCCGGGCGCCCGCTAGCGTTGCGCTCGACGGGGCACGGCGGTCGGGTGCGTCGTCCATGCGAGCACGACACCTCGAAGGAGAGATCCATGGTCAACTCGTCCGCAGCAGACATCGTCAAGGCCGTCGGCGGGGCCGGCAATATCGAGAGTCTCACCCACTGCGCCACCCGGCTCAGATTCCAGCTCCGCGACGCCTCAGGCGTCGATACGAAGACCGTGGAGGCGATCCCCGGGGTCATGGGCGCCGTGCCGCAGGCCGGCGACCGGTTTCAGGTGGTCATCGGCGGCGGCGTGCAGAACGTCTACAACGACATCATGGCGCTGCCCGAGATGAAGGACGGCGGCGGGGCCGCGGCATCCGATCCCGACGACATCGACGCGATCAAGGCGCGCGAGAGGGCGAAGGGCGTGCGGGGCAAGGTCGCGTGGATCGACTCCTTCTTCGAGTTCCTGTCGGACTCGTTCCGGCCGCTCCTGGGCGCCCTGCTGGGCGCGTCGTTCTTCATCACGTTCATGGCGCTGCTGGCCACGGTGGGCGCCATCCCGGACTGGAATGCGCCGGGCGTGACGCTCGAGCCGTCCTGGGCCTTCGTCAACCTGATGTGGCAGTGCATCTTCGTGTTCCTGCCGCTCATGGTCGCCTACAACGCGACGAAGAAGGTCGGCGCCGACCCGTGGGTGGGCTTCGGCATCATGGCGGTGCTGATGCTGCCCGGGTTCCTCGCGCTCGGAGAGGGCGTCGAGCCGACACAGGTCTTCGGGGTGGATGTCACGATCGTGCCGATCTTCGGCTTCCCGCTGACGATCTTCGACTACAGCTCGCAGGTGTTCCCGCCGCTGCTGATGGCGGGCGTGCTCGGGCCGCTCTACAAGCTGCTGCGCAAGCTCATCCCGGCCAATGTGCAGCTCATCTTCGTGCCGTTCTTCGCGATGCTCGTCATGATCCCGCTGACGGCCTTCATCATCGGCCCGATCGGCGTGTACGCGGGCGCTGCGCTGGCGCAGGCTCTCGCGGCGATCAACAACTTCTCGCCCTTCATCTTCGCGATCGTGATCCCGCTCGCGTACCCCTTCATGGTGCCGCTGGGGCTGCACTGGCCGATCAACGCGGTGATGCTCCTGAACATCCAGACCCTCGGATACGACTTCATCCAGGGTCCGATGGGCGCATGGAACTTCGCGTGCTTCGGCGCGACCGCCGGCGTGCTCGTGCTGTCGCTGCGTCACCGCGACACGCAGATGCGACAGACCGCGACCGGTGCGCTCGCGGCCGGCCTGCTGGGCGGCATCTCGGAGCCGTCGCTGTACGGCATCCATCTGCGGTTCAAGCGGATCTACCCGCGCATGCTCGTCGGCTGCTTCGTGGGCGGTCTGACGATCGGCATCGGCAGCCTCATCATGGGGCTGCCCGACGGCGTCACCACCCAGGCGTTCGTGTTCACGTCGCTGCTGACGATCCCGGCGTTCAACCCGATCGGGCTCTACGCCATCGCGATCGGCCTGGCGTTCTTCACCTCGATGTTCCTCGTGATCTGGTCGAACTTCCGCACCCCCGAGCAGCAGGCCGAGTTCGAGGAGGCGCGCGACGCCGCCGAGGCCGCCGCGGCCGCAGAGCACGTCGCACCCGCTGTCGTCGAGGCGAGCGAGTCGCGCGCGATCGACGCCTCCGAGGCGGCTCCCGCCGCGGTGGCGAACCCGGTCGCGACCACCGTGCTCGAGAAGGCAGCGATCGAGGTGCTCTCACCGCTCGCGGGCAAGGTCGTGCCTCTCTCGGAGGTGCCCGACCCGGTGTTCGCCGGCGGGGTCATGGGACCGGGTGCCGCCATCGAGCCTGTCGGCGACACGGTGTTCTCGCCGGGCGCGGGCGTGATCGCGGCCGCGCAGCCCACCGGCCACGCCTTCGGGATCGTGCTCGACGGAGGAGTGGAGCTGCTGATCCACGTCGGCATCGACACGGTCAACCTCAAGGGCGAGGGGTTCGACGTCAAGGTCAAGAACGGCGACCGCGTGGAGCTCGGCACCCCGCTGGTCACATTCGACCGTGCGGTCATCGAAAAGGCCGGCTACCCGCTCATCACGCCCGTCATCGTGCTGAACGCCGACGACTTCGGCGAGGTGTCGCCCGTCCTCGAGGGCGAGATCGCGGTGGGCGGCTCGCTCATCACGGTCGACCAGAAGCCCGCCGCCGGCTGACAGAGAGGAGGGGTGGATGCCGGGGGCTCCGGCATCCACCCCTCCCGCTGTGAGCGGGCTACGCCTTGCGGTGCGCGGCGTAGTAGGCGAGCAGGGCCCGGGTCGAGGCATCCTGTGCGGCGATCGCCGCCTCGTCGCCCTCGATGGCCGGCGCGATCTGCAGGGCCAGCTGCTTGCCCAGCTCGACGCCCCACTGGTCGAACGAGTTGACGCCCCAGATCACGCCCTGCGTGAAGGTGATGTGCTCGTACAGCGCGACGAGCTGGCCGAGCACGGCCGGCGTGAGCGCCGGAGCGAAGATCGACGTCGTCGGCTTGTTGCCGGCGAACGTGCGCGCGGCCACCAGGGCGCCGGTCGTGCCCTCGGCCTCGACCTCCTCGGCCGTCTTGCCGAAGGCGAGCGCCTTCGTCTGCGCGAGGAAGTTCGACAGGAACAGGCCGTGCACGTCGCGCCCGCCGTCCTCGAGCGCATACGCGGGGTTGGCGAACGCGATGAAGTCGGCGGGGATCAGACGCGTGCCCTGGTGGATGAGCTGGTAGAACGCGTGCTGGCCGTTGGTGCCGGGCTCGCCCCAGAACACCTCGCCGGTGTCGGTGGTGACGGGGGAGCCGTCCCAGCGGACCGACTTGCCGTTGGACTCCATCGTCAGCTGCTGCAGGTAGGCCGCGAAGCGGCTCAGCTGCTGCGCGTACGGCAGCACCGCGTGCGACTGCGCGCCGAGGAAGTTGGAGTACCAGACGTTGAGGAGGCCCATCAGCACCGGCACGTTGCGCTCGAGCGGCGTCGTGCGCACGTGCTCGTCGACGGCGTGGAACCCGGCGAGGAGCTCGCGGAACACGTCGGGGCCGAGTTCGATCACGAGCGACAGGCCGATGGCCGAGTCGACCGAGTAGCGACCGCCCACCCAGTCCCAGAAGCCGAACGCGTTGTCGGTGTCGATGCCGAACGCGGCGACCTTGTCGAGGGCGGTCGAGACGGCGACGAAGTGGTGGGCGACGGCATCCGTCTTCTGCTGGTCGCTGCCGTCGATGGCACCCGACGCCTCGAGGCCGGCCCAGAGCCAGTCGCGGGCGAGGCGCGCGTTGGTGAGGGTCTCGAGGGTCGTGAACGTCTTGGACGCGACGATGAACAGCGTCGTCTCGGGATCGAGGTCCTTGGTCTTGTTCGCGATGTCGAACGGGTCGATGTTCGACACGAAGCGCGCCTGGATGCCGGCGGTCGCGTAGGGCTCGAGCGCGGCGGAGATCATGACCGGGCCGAGGTCGGAGCCGCCGATGCCGATGTTGACGATGTGCGTCACCTTCTTGCCGGTCACGCCCTGCCACTCGCCCGAGCGGACGCGGTCGGCGAAGGCCGTCATCGCGGTGAGCACCGACTGCACGTCGGCGTCGACATCCTGGCCGTCCACGACGAGCGGCGGCTGCGCGCCCGCGGGGCGGCGCAGCGCGGTGTGGAGCACCGCCCGGTCTTCGGTGGTGTTGATGTGCTCGCCCGCGAGCATCGCGGCGTAGCGCTCGGCGACGCCGGTCTGTTCGGCGAGGCGCACGAGGGCGGCGAGGATCTCGTCGGTCACGAGGTTCTTCGACAGGTCGACGTGCAGGTCGGCGAGCTCGAAGCTGAGGCGCTCGGCTCGACGCGGATCGATCGCGAACCAATCGCGCAGATCGGGGGCGAAGGAGCCGCGGATCGAGCTGAGCTCGGCCCAGGCGGAGGTGGCGGTGGCATCGACGGGAGCGGTCACGCACCCTAAGGTACTCGGGCGGGTGCCCGCGTTGGTTACGCGTTACTCACCGCCGGGCGTCCTGCGTTGTGAACAGCCCGGTCGCGTCGCCGACGAACGTAGGGTGGAGGTGCCATGCCTTTCCCCTCGCCCGACCTCCGCCTGATCGCCGTCGACATGGACGGCACGCTGCTCGACGGCGACGGCCGCATCCCGGAGGCCCTGTGGCCGCTGCTGGAGCGCCTGCACGCGGCCGGCATCCGGTTCGCCCCGGCGAGCGGGCGACAGCTCGCGACGCTCCAGCGGGCGTTCGCCGAGCATCTGGACCACATGGTGTTCATCGCCGAGAACGGCGCCTACGTCGTGGAGGGCGACACCGAGATCAGCTCCGACGCGATGGACCCCGCGTTCACGGCATCCCTCGTCGCGCGCCTGCGCGCGCTCGCCGCCGAGGGGCGCGATCTCGGGGTCGTGGTGTGCGGCAAGCGGTCCGCCTACATCGAGCGGACGGATGCCGAGTTCCTCGCCGAGGCCGAGAAGTACTACGCCCGGCTCGAGGCCGTGCCCGATCTGCTCGCGGTCGACGATCAGATCCTGAAGGTCGCGGTCTTCGACTTCGAGGATGCCGCCGCCACCGCCCCTGCCCTCGAAGACCTTCGGGCGACGCACCAGGTGGTGGTGTCGGGCGAGCACTGGATCGACGTCATGAACCAGGGCGTCGACAAGGGTGCGGCGCTGCGCCGCCTGCAGGCCGCGACCGGCATCACCCCCGCGCAGACGGCGGTCTTCGGCGACTACCTCAACGACCTCGAGATGATGGATGCCGCGTCCCTGTCGTTCGCGATGGCGAACGCGCACCCCGAGGTGGCGGCGAGAGCGCGCTTCCGCGCCCCCTCGAACCTCGACCACGGCGTGATCACGACGATCGAGAAGCTGCTCGACGGCGTCCCCGACCCCGGCGACTGAGGCGCGTCCGTCGGCGGGCGCGTCGGGTTCGTGTGCTCTCGCCGAGATGACACGAACCTTGCGCCGACAACGTGTGCTCTCGGCGAGAGCACACGATGTCGTCGCACGCGCCGCGGCCGCGGCATCCGTCTTGCGCGCGCGACGCGGCCGCGTCGCCCCGGTACTGGCGGCGGCGGTCGGTAGCGTGTCGGCATGGCGGTGAGTCAGACCAGGCGAGCGCGCGCGGCGCGGCGCCGTGCGCGGCGGGTGGCCGCCGCCGACAACGACCTCACGCTCGAGGAGTGGGCCGCCCTCGTCGAGGCGTGGGGCGCGTGCGCCTACTGCGGCATGACGGCGGGCCCGTTCCAGAAGGACTGCGTGCTGCCGATCTCGCGCGGCGGCCGCTACACGTTCGAGAACGTCGTGCCGGCGTGCCGCTCGTGCAACGCGAGCAAGAGCAACGACGAGGTCACCGGATGGCTCCGGCGCAAGCGTCTCGACGAGCGGGCGTTCCTGCTGCGACACGTCGAGGTGCTCGCCGCGTGGCGCGCCCGCGCGGTCGTACCGCCCGCGGCGCCCTGAACCCGGGCATCCATCCGTTCGCCTGGCGTGTTCGGTCGCGGTGCGCGCGCTGTGCGGCAGGATGCGACAGGTGAGTCCGCCGGGGCCGGCCGCTGTAGACGCGAAGCGGCCCGCGCGCTTCGGGTGCTCGCGGGCCGCAGGTGCGGGGGGACGGATGCTACTGCGCGGCGTATCCGCCGTCGACGAGGTGGTAGCTGCCGCTGACGAAGGTGGCGGCATCCGAGGCGAGGAAGGCCACGAGGTTCGCGACCTCCTGCGGGTCGCCGAGGCGGCCGAGCGCGTGCTTGCCGGCGAGCGCGGTCTGCGCGTCGGCGTCGAGGTTCGCGTCGACGAGCGGCGTGTGGATGAAGCCCGGGCCGACCGCGTTCACGCGGACGCCCTGCGTGCCGTACTCGAGCGCCGCGTTCTTGGTGAGGCCGACGACGCCGTGCTTGGCCGCGACGTATGCCGACGACATCGGGATGCCGACCGAGCCCAGCACCGACGAGATGTTGACGATCGACCCGCCGCCGTTCTTGGCGATCGCGGGGGCCTGCGCGCGCGTGCCGTAGAACACCGCGTTCAGGTTGATCTCGATGACCTTCTGCCACGAGTCGATCGGGTACTCGCCGACAAGTGCGGCCGCTCCGCCGATGCCGGCGTTGTTGACCGCGATCCGCAGGGGAGCGAGAGCCTCCGCGGCGTCGACCGCAGCCTGTCCGACCGCCGGGTCGGACACATCGCCGACGAACGCGGCGGCCCTGCCGCCCGCGCCCGTGATCTCGGCGACGACCGCGTCCGCGGCATCCTGTCGCACGTCCGCCACGAGCACTGCCGCGCCGTTCGCGGCGAGGGTGAGGGCGACCGCCCGGCCGATGCCGGATCCGGCGCCTGTGACGATGGCGGAACGCTCCGCGACATCGTACGTAGCCATGATTACCTCCGTTGGTGGCGTCATCGCGTGGCGCCGATCACTTCTCCGACATTTGTCGGTTATACCTGAGTTAACCTACACCTGTCGAAAAGATTCCCGGAGGCGGAATGGACCCCCGCAAGCAGCGCAGTCGCGATCGCCTGTACGCCGCTGCGCTCGCCCTCGCGGCGGATCAGCCGATCTCACGCCTCACCGTCACGCAGATCGCCGACGCGGCGGGCGTGCACCGTTCGACGTTCTACGAGCACGCCGACTCGCCCGAAGGCCTCGTCGAAGCCGCCCTCACCGCAGAGCTCGACGCGCTGCGCGACGCCCTGATGAAAGACCGGTCGGATGCCGCGACCGCCGTCGCGACCGTCACCGAGGGGGTGCTGGACCACATCCTGCGGCACGTCGACATCTACCGCCGGGAACTCGCCGACGGCGGGGGAGCGCTCCACGCGATGCTGAGCCGGCACTTCCGCGGCACCACCAGGACGCTGCTGGAGCGTGGCCGTGTCGAGATTCCCGTCTCGGTCGAGGGGGCATCCGCTGCGAGCGTGTCCGATGCCGCCGCGCGCTTCCTCGCGGACGGCACCGTGGGGATCATCGACGGGTGGCTGCGGCATCCGTCCCCGCGCGTCGAGGACTTCCTGCGCGTCTACCTGGCACTGCTGCCGGACTGGTGGCCCCACCGCCCCGCTCTCTGACGGCGGCTACTCCTCTTCGGGCGCCCGCCCGGTGAGCACCGCGATGCCGTCGAGCACGGCGCGCTCGGTCGAACCCGCGCCGAGCACCCGGAAGTGACCGGATGTCGGCACCGCGATGTTCGTCGCGCCGTCCAGGGCGCTCCCCTCGGGGATGTGGGGGTCCCACGGCCCGAACACCGACACGATGCGACCGTTGACGGAGGTCTCGCGACCGAGGGTGAGGATGGTCTCGTCCTTGGGGCGGAACGCGCGGATGCTCGGCACGACGAACAGGCGCGCGAGCCGTGAGCCGCCGAACGGCGTCGCGACGGCGACGAGCCCGAGAAGCCCCAGCGGGCGCCCGTCGTCGGTCGCGGCCGCAGCCGCTGCGGCCGGGTCCCCGCCCATTGCCGCCTCCACCGCGGCCCGCGCGGCGGCGCCCGACGACACGAGCAGGTGCTTGCCGATGAGCCCGCCCTTGCTGTGGGCGACCAGCACGCGCCCGGCGTCCGGCGCGGGGGTGCGCGCGAGCACTTCGGCGAGGCGCTCCGACGTCGAGGCCACGGTGCGCCGGTTCACGCCCAGACCGTGCACCACGCGCACTCGATGGCCCGCCGACGCGAGCGCGTCGCCGAGAGGTCGCAGGAACGTCCAGTGCTCGTAGACGCCGGGGATGAGATACAACTCCGGCAGGGCGGGGTCGCCCTGCCGCCAGGAGCGGGGGACGGGCCGGGGCCGCCCGACCGCCCAGGGCAGCGACAGCACCGCGAGCTGCCGCCGCGCTGCATAGGCGTAGTCGGCGACCCACGACAGCCCGCGCCCCGCCACCGACGGGCGTGCGACGGGGGGCGGCTGCGGCGTGGGCTGCATGGGCGAAAGTCTAGGAGTCCCGCGCCCGGCGTCGCGGCGCGTATCGGGTCGGGTCACACGGCGCGGATGCTGTTGTTGCGCTTGTCGTGCGTGAGCTCGGCGAGGCCGAGCTCCTCGAGCAGCGGCGGCAGGTACATGCCGAAGCGCCCGCGGTATCCCTTGCGCAGTCCGTACCAGCCGCCGACGGGGTTGTCCTCGTCGCGTCCCCACGCCTCGACGGTGCCGTCCGCCGCGGGCTTCTGCTCGTCGGCGGCGCCGAGCGGCACCCAGTCGCCCTGCTCGCGCAGCCAGGCGGCGAGGTCGTCGATCGCGCTCAGGTGGTACTTCAACGCGGTCGATCCCACCTGGCAGACGAGCGCCGGCGGGTCGGCCGTCTCGTCGCGGTACATCGTGTACTCGCTGGTCCCCGGCGCCGTGCTCAGCCGCCACGGGTCCTCAGCGGTTCCCGAACCTGTCATCCGCGTCCCCCTCCGTCGCTGCGAGTCTGGCCGCATCGCCGGGGGACGGCAAGAGTCACCGGTCGGGAGCGGCGGGGATGGATGCCGGGGCGGCGGGCGTGCCGCGGACCCCGGTGATCGCGGCCTCCACCACGGACGCCGCGAGGGCGTCGATGACGGATGCCGGCTGCCACCGCACCGGGCCGTGCACGGCGATGTCGGCGAAGCCGTGGACCGAGGACCAGCACGCCCATTCGGCGTACGGGCGTCGTTCGGGCGAGAGCGCGCCGGCCAGCACCATCGCGTCGAGAGTGTCCATCAGGAGCCGGAAGGGGGCGACGATCTCGTCGTCGAGCGTGACGATGCCGTCGTTGGCCTGGGTGTCCTGCGTGAAGAAGGCGGTCTCGAACCAGCCTCGCTCGGCGCGCGCGAAGTCGATGTAGGCGAGGCCGACGCGCCGCAGCCGCTCGATGGCGGCCTCCGCGGGCGGGAGGTCGTCGGGGGTCGCCGCCACGCGCGCGGCGATCGCGGCGGCCAGCGCGAGCTGAGCCTCGCGGGCGACGGCCCGCACCAGGGTGTCGCGATCGGCGAAGTGCCGGTAGGCGGCATTGGGGGAGACCCCCGCAGCGCGCGTCGCCTCGCGCAGCGTGACCGCGGCCGGGCCGCCGGTGCGTGCGAGCTGCAGCCCTTCGGCGATGAGCGCGTGTCGGAGGTGGCCGTGATGATAGGCACGCATCGGTGAACTCATTGCGTCCTCCCGGCCGGGTGTGTACGGTGTGAACACCGAATGTGAACACTGTCCACATTCAGCTTAGGCCCTCGCCCTTCTCCGCTCGACCGCGAACACGCCGAAGGAATCGCCATGAGCCAGCCGAGCCCCGCCGGGCCCGCATCATCCGAAGACGTCCTCCAGCACAGGCCCGACGCGCGCACGCTCCGCGCCTTCTACCAGGTGCTCGTCAACACGGCGCTGGCCAACGTGACCTCGAGCTACCTGTGGTTCGCGCTGACGTTCTGGGTGTACCTCGAGACGAAGTCGGTGCTCGCGACCGCGATCATCGGCGGGTCGTACATGCTGCTGGTCGCGGTGTTCGGCGTGGTGTTCGGCGTGATCGTCGACCACATGAAGAAGAAGTCGGTCATGCTGCTGTCGAGCATCGTGACAGCGTCCGC
>Ga0160448_100542_pt1 | contig 12812 bp, 11 predicted proteins | sample HID1973M_E1MG_FD_108269 | JGI IMG/M metagenome (GOLD analysis project Ga0160448, IMG submission 108269) | Enriched mosquito-associated microbial communities from UW Madison campus, WI, USA - HID1973M_E1 MG | ecosystem: Host-associated > Arthropoda: Insects > Digestive system > Unclassified ...
CCGGGTCAGCTCATCCACGTCAAGGCCAAGAGCGAGGGCATCGAGCCCTTCCAGGTCGCAGCTCTCGGCGGTCACGCCGAGGTCCTGCCGCCCGTTCCGGGCTACCTCGAGGTCGAGCTCGACAAGCTCCAGGCCCGTCTCGTGCGTCGCCCCAAGCGCGCCGAGGTTCCCGTGGTCTGCGACGTCCAGCTCGTCGTCGAGTACTACGCCGCTCGCTGATACCCAGCTGAGCATGAAGGGCGCCGGGTCATCCCGGCGCCCTTCGTGGTTTCCGCATACGATGGATGGATGCCGCGCCCGGCGGCCCGCGAGGAAGTGGTGACATGAAGAACCTCTTGTGGTTCCTGTTCGGCATCGCCGGCGGATTCGTGCTGGCGCACCTGGTCAACAAGGACCCGCGCGGCCACGAGATCCTCGCGGACGTCGACGCCCGCATCACGGAGTTCACGGATCGCATGGGCGACGCGTACCGCGAACAGGAAGCCCGCTTCTCGGGCCTCGTCGACGACGCCCGCGACGCAGTCGCCGATGCCGCGAGCAACGCCCGGGCCGCGGCATCCGATGCGGTCGAGAACGTCGCCGACGCTGTCGGCGACGTCGCAGGCAAGATCGCAGACTGAGCCGCGACTCCTCGCCGGAGAACTGCCGGCGGACGACGGCTCCACTCGACCGACACCCCGAACACGCACGCATTCGCACGCACACGCAAGGACCCGCATGAAGACCGCCGAGATCGCACAGCGCTTCCTCGATTACTTCGAGAAGAACGGCCACACCATCGTCCCCTCGGCATCGCTGGTGACCGATGACCCCGCCCTGCTGTTCACCGTGGCCGGCATGGTGCCGTTCATCCCTTATCTGTCCGGCGACGTGCCGGCGCCGTATCCGCGCGCGGCCGACAACCAGAAGTGCATCCGCACCAACGACATCGAAGAGGTCGGCAAGACGCCGCGCCACGGCACGTTCTTCCAGATGCTCGGCAACTGGTCGTTCGGCGACTACTTCAAAGAGGGCGCGATCCGCTACGCGTGGGACCTGCTGACCGGCCCCGAGTCCGAAGGCGGCCTCGGCTTCGATCAGAAGGACCTGTGGGTCACCGTCTACGAAGAGGACGACGAGGCGCACGACCTCTGGCTGAAGCTCACCGATCTGCCCGAGGAGCGCATCCAGCGCCTCGGCAAGGACACGGACTACTGGAGCACCGGTCTTCCCGGTCCCGCCGGCCCCTGCTCGGAGATCTTCTTCGACCGCGGGCCCGAGTACGGCATCGACGGCGGTCCCGCGACCGACGACGACCGCTACGTCGAGATCTGGAACCTCGTGTTCATGCAGTACGAGATCACCAACGTGCGCTCGAAGTACGACTTCGACATCGTCGGCGAGCTCCCGAACAAGAACATCGACACCGGCATGGGCTTGGAGCGCATCGCGTTCATCAAGCAGGGCGTCGACAACATGTACGAGACCGATCAGGTGCGTCCGGTCCTCGACAAGGCGGTCGAGCTGTCAGGCCGCACCTACGGTGCGAACCACGACGACGACGTGCGCTTCCGGGTCGTCGCCGACCACGTGCGGTCATCGCTGATGCTCATGTCGGACGGGGTCACCCCGTCCAACGACGGCCGCGGCTACATCCTCCGGCGCCTGATGCGTCGCGTGATCCGGTCGATGCGGCTCCTCGGCGTCGACGGCCCGACCTTCAGCGTCCTGTTCGAGGCCTCCCGCGATGCCATGAAGGCCGCATACCCCGTCGTCGAGGCGGACTGGGCACGCATCTCCCAGTACGCCCTCGCCGAAGAGGCCACCTTCCTGCGCACCCTCGCGGCCGGCGAGTCGATCCTCGACGAGTCGCTCGCCGAGACGAAGGCATCCGGCGGGTCGACGCTCACCGGTTCGGAGGCGTTCCTGCTGCACGACACCTACGGCTTCCCGATCGACCTGACGCTCGAGATCGCAGAGGAGGCGGGACTCACCGTCGACCGCGCGGCCTTCGACGGCCTGATGCAGGAGCAGCGCGCACGCGCGAAGGCGGATGCGCGGGCACGCAAGCGCCAGCTCGCCGACACCAGCGTGTACCGCGACCTGCGGGCGCAGGGCGAGACGGTGTTCACGGGCTACACCGACCTCGAAGCGGAATCGCAGGTGCTCGGCATCCTCGTGGACGGCGTCTCGGTCGACCGCGCGAGCGTCGGCCAGATCGCCGAGGTGATCCTCGCCGAGACCGCGCTGTACGCCGAGTCCGGAGGCCAGGTCGCCGACAAGGGCGTCATCGTCGGCCCCGGCTACGAGCTCGAGGTGCTCGACGTGCAGAAGCCGGTGCCGGGGCTGATCAGTCACACCGTCGAGGTCTCGACCGGCGAGGTCGGCGTGGGCCAGCCCGCGACGACGGTGGTGGATGCCGCGAACCGTCGCTCCGCGCGCCAGGCGCACTCCGCGACGCACCTCGTCCACGCGGCGCTGCGAGACACGCTCGGCAAGACGGCGACCCAGGCGGGCTCCCTCAACCGCGCGGGCTACATGCGGTTCGACTTCTCGTGGGGTCAGGCGCTCTCAGACGACACGAAGTCCGAGATCGAGGAGATCGCCAACAATGCGGTGCGCGACAACCTCGAGGTGACCACGCGCGTGCTCCCGCTCGACGAGGCCAAGTCGCTCGGCGCGATGGCCCTGTTCGGCGAGAAGTACGGCGACACCGTGCGCATGGTGGACATCGGCGGCCCGTGGTCGCGCGAGCTGTGCGCGGGAACGCACGTGTCCACGAGCGCCGAGGTCGGGCTCATCAGCCTCGTCGGCGAGTCGTCCGTCGGCGCGTCCAACCGACGCGTCGAAGCGCTCGTCGGGCTCGACGCCTTCCGCTCGCTCGCCGCCGAGCGCGCGCTCGTGTCTCAGCTGACGACCTCGCTCAAGGCACCCCGGGAGCAGCTGCCCGCACGCATCGCCGAGCTGCAGGCGAGCCTGAAGGCCGCCGAGAAGAAGATCGCCGCCTTCGAGGCCAAGGCTCTCGGTGACCGGCTCCCGGCCCTCGCTGCGTCGGCGACCCGCGTCGGCGACACCGTCGTCGTCGCCGAATCGCTCGGCAGCGCGGCATCCGCCGACGACGTCCGCTCGCTCGCGCTGCAGGTGCGCGAGCGTCTGGGCTCGGACGCCGCGGTCGTCGCACTCGGCGCCGTCGTGAACGAGCGACCTGTGGTGATCGTCGCGACCAACGACGCCGCCCGCGCCGCGGGCGCGAAAGCGGGCGCGCTGGCCAAGGGCGCCGCCGGCGTGCTCGGAGGCGGTGGCGGCGGTCGTGACGACGTCGCCCAGGGCGGCGGAACGGATGCCGCAGCCCTGCCGGCTGCGCTGGGTTCGGTCAAGGACGCACTCGGCGCGTGAGCGGCTTCAGGCGCGGCACCCGGCTCGGCATCGATGTGGGCAAGGCCCGCGTCGGGGTCGCCAGATGCGACCCCGACGGCCTGCTGGCCACCCCGGTCGAGACGGTGCTGCGCGACGACGCCTCGGTGGCACGCATCGTGGCGCTCGCGGATGAGTACTCGGCCGTCGAGCTCTACGTCGGCCTGCCGCTCAACATGCGCGGCGAAGACACCGCGTCGACGCAGGACGCACGTGAGTTCGCGGCAGCGCTGGGCTCGGCATCCGGGCTCCCTGTGCGCCTGGTCGATGAGCGCCTTTCGACCGTCTCCGCACACGCGGCACTGCGCAGTTCGGGCAGAACCCAGCGTTCGTCGCGTAACATCGTGGACCAGGTCGCCGCGGTCGTCCTGCTCCAGCAAGCGCTCGACGTCGAGAAGAGCACCGGACGACCCCCCGGAACCCCCGTCCCCCAGGAGCCCGCCTGATGCCCGACTCATCGCCCGACGGCGAAGCAGTTCCCCAGTCACGCCGCGCTGCGCGAGAAGCAGCCGCCCAGCGAACGGCGACAGGGGAGACGCCGGCCTCGCCGTCGGCTGCGGACGCCACGCCCTCGGGGCCTGCGACGGCTCCCGGCGTCGAGGCCACCTCCTGGGAATCGCTCATCACAGGATCCACGCCTGTCGTTGGGAGCGGTCCCGGCACCGCTGCTGCAGCCACGCCGTCCGCCGCGACCGAACCCGCCTCCGCCGGCAGCGGGTTCCAGCCGGTGCCGCTGCGCACTCCGCGCCCGACCACCCAGCCGGTCGACGTCGAGCCCTCGTCCGACGATGACTCGTGGATCTTCGCCCCGGCCGGCGCCGGCCCCGCCATGCCCTACAGCCGCGGAGCGGCCGGGTCTGCGACCGCGGTGGCCGCTCCGTCAGCGGCCCGAGCCACGGCGTCCGCCCAGGACGAGAACGCCGGACGGGCGAGCGACGCACCTTCCGGGTCGCTCGAGGACCTCTTCAGCGGTTCGGCCTCGACCAACGACATCGGTCACGCACCTGCGCCCCCGCGCAAGAAGCGGCGGCGCATCGGTGGATGGATCGCGCTCGGCGTCGTCCTGCTCATCCTCGGAGGCACCGCGGGCGGGCTGTACTACGTGTGGACGACCTACGAGGACAAGATCCGCGAGGTCATGGGCTGGGAAGAGGCCAAGGACTACGAAGCGGGCCTGGCCAACGGCGAGGCATTCGTCACCATCGCCCAGGGCGACACGGGTTCGCCCATCTCGCAGTCGCTGTACGACGCCAAGGTGACCAAGACGCCGGACGCCTTCTACGACTACCTCATCAAGAGCGGCCAGAACCCGAACTTCCAGCCCGGCGTGTACAGGCTGCAGAAGAAGATGACGAGCGAGGCGGCGCTGGCCGCGCTGCTCGATCCCGCGAACAAGCAGGAGTTCACCGCCCAGATCCCCGAGGGCTTCACCGTGGACGGGACGCTCCAGCGGCTCTCCGAAGGCACCGGCATCCCGCTCGACCAGCTGACCGCCGCCGCGGCCGACCCGTCGGTGTACGGCGTCCCGATCGATCCGGAGGTCGCCGCGGCCGGTGGGCAGCCGCTCGAAGGCTGGCTGTTCCCGGCGACCTACACCTTCGACCCGAGCGTGACCGCACAGTCGGCGATCCAGACGCTGGTGGACCGCACGAAGCAGTCCCTCGACGCGGCTGGCGTGCCCGAGGACAAGCGGCAGGAGATCCTCACGATCGCGTCGATCATCCAGCGCGAGGCCCGCTACGAGGTCGACATGCAGAAGGTCTCGCGCGTCATCCAGAACCGTCTGGATCCGAGCAACCAGGAGACCTTCGGCAAGCTGCAGATGGACTCGACCGCACAGTACGGCTACGGCGAGATGCACGACGGGACGGTGAGCTCGTCCGAGGAGGCGCTCAACGACCCCAACCCGTGGAACACGTACGTCAACGCCGGGCTCCCCATCGGGCCGATCTCCAATCCCGGCGACGTCGCGATCGACGCAGCGATGCACCCGGCGGACGGCCCCTGGCTCTACTTCGTGACGGTTGACCTCGCGACCGGCGAGACGATCTTCAGCTCGACCTACAGCGAGCACCTGAAGTACGTCGACCAGTGGCAGCAGTGGTGTCGTGACAACCCGGACTCGGGGTGCTGAGCCCGCACGCGTCGCGTCTGGAGGTCTGGGGCGACCCCATCGCGCACAGCCGCTCCCCGCAGCTGCATGCTGCGGCCTACGGCGTCCTGGGGCTCGATTGGGCGTACGGGCGCCGTCGCGTGGACGAGTCGTCGTTCACGGATGAGCTCGCCGGCCTCGACGACGCCTGGCGCGGCCTTTCGCTCACGATGCCGCTCAAGGGCGTCGCATTCGCGGCGGCTGCCACGCTCGATCGCCGGGCTGAGCTGACCGGTGCCGTCAACACCCTGCTGCTGGATCCCGCCGGGCCGAGGGGTTTCAACACCGACGTGGGCGGCATCGTGCGCACCCTCGCCGACGACGGCATCACGTCTGTCGAGCGCGCCCGCATCGTCGGCGCCGGTGCCACCGCGACCTCTGCGCTGGTCGCCCTCGCCGAACTCGGCGCGCAGGCGGTCGACGTGGTCGCCCGGCGTCCGCAGGCCGTCGAGCCGCTCGCCGAGCTCGGCGGGCGCCTGGGCATCGACGTCACGACCGTCCCGTTCTCGACCCCCGTGCACTCCGAGGCGCCCCTCACGATCGCGACGCTCCCGGGTGACGCGCCGGTCCCGGATGCCGCAGCCGACGCACTGGCCCGATCCGGCGGCCTTCTGCTGGACGTCGTCTACGGCCACTGGCCGACCGTGCTGTCGGCCGCGTGGGAACGCGCAGGCGCAACGGCACGGTCGGGGCTGGGGATGCTCCTGCACCAGGCGCTCCTGCAGATCCGGATTTTCCGGCATGCAGACCCCGACGCCCCCCTCGACCACGAGGCGGAGGCGCTCCAGGCGATGCGTCACGCCCTCGGGGAGCCCGTGACGGCGTAACGGCCCTCCCGGGCGTGGGAGACTGGACCAATGCTCCGCGTGCTCACGGCCGGCGAATCGCACGGTCCCGAACTCGTCGCCGTCATGGAGGGACTGCCTGCGGGCGTCCCGATCTCCCGCGCCGCGATCCAGGAGGATCTCGCGCGCCGCAAGCTCGGCTACGGCCGCGGCTCGCGCATGAAGTTCGAGGAGGACGAGCTCACCATCTCCACCGGCGTCGTGCACGGCACGACCCTGGGCAGCCCGATCGCGCTGCGCATCGGCAACACCGAGTGGCCCAAGTGGGTGGAGGTGATGAGCGCTGAGCCCGTCGAGCTCACCGAGAAGTCCCGCGGACGCGGCGCGGCGCTCACGCGCCCCCGGCCGGGGCACGCCGACCTCGTCGGCATGCAGAAGTACGGCTTCGACGAGGCCCGTCCGATCCTCGAGCGCGCGAGCGCCCGTGAGACGGCGGCCCGGGTCGCGCTGGGTGCACTCGCACGCGCGTTCCTGGCGGAGCTCGGCATCCGCCTCGTCAGCCATACCCTGTCCATCGGCCCCGTGCAGGTGCCCGAGAACGCTGCGCTGCCGACACCGGACGACGTCGACACGCTCGACGCCGACCCGCTGCGCTGCTTCGACCCCACCACGAGCGCGGCGATGGTGGCCGAGGTCGACGACGCCCGCAAGGACGGCGACACGCTCGGCGGCATCGTCGAGGTCCTGGCCTACGGGCTGCCCCCTGGGCTCGGGTCGCACGTGCACTGGGACCGCCGCCTGGATGCGAAGCTCGCACAGGCGCTCATGAGCATCCAGGCGATCAAGGGCGTCGAGGTCGGGGACGGCTTCGAGACCACGCGCCGTCGCGGCTCCGCCGCGCACGACGAGCTGTTCGTCGCCGGCGAGGGCATCACCCGCTCCAGCGACAAGGCCGGCGGCACCGAGGGCGGCATGTCGACCGGAACCGTGCTGCGCGTGCGCGCGGGCATGAAGCCGATCGCGACGGTGCCCCGTGCTCTGCGCACGGTCGATGTCGCGACCGGCGATGCCGCATCGGCCCATCACCAGCGCTCCGACGTGTGCGCGGTCCCCGCAGCGGGCGTCGTCGCGGAGGCCATGGTCGCTGTCGTGCTCGCCGACGTCGTGCTCGAGAAGTTCGGCGGCGACAGCGTCGCCGAGACCCGTCGCAACCTCGAGGGCTACCTCGCGGCCATCCCCGACGCGCTGCGCAGCGCGACGGAGAGCGATGCCGGCCTCGCCGACCATGACCTCGCCCTCTGAGACCGTCGTGCTCATCGGCCCCATGGGGGCCGGCAAGACGAGCATCGGCAAGAAGGTGGCGCGCGCACTGCACCTCCCGTTCTTCGACACGGACGCTGCAGTGGTACGCGACCACGGCCCGATCGAGCAGCTGTTCGTCGAGCGCGGCGAGGCGCACTTCCGCGCCGTCGAGCGCGCGGCCGTGATCGAGGGTCTGTCCAGAGGCGGCGTCGTCTCGCTGGGCGGCGGATCCGTGCTGAACCCCGAGACCCGTGCCGATCTGGCCGGGCATCGCGTCGTGCTGCTGACCGTGTCACCGCGGGTCGTGGCGGGCCGGGTCCGCGACTCGAACCGGCCCCTGCTGCAGGGCGGAGAGGACGCGATCGAGCGCTGGGCGGCGATCTTCGAGGAGCGTCGACCCGTCTACGAGGAGCTCGCCGACATCACGTTCGACACGTCGACCGGGCCGATCCAGGAGGTGGTCGACGCCCTGGTCGCATGGGTGCGCGGCGGCACCGTCGAGTCGTCCGCCACCACCGGCCAAGAGCACAAGGAGCAGACCGCATGACGGATGCCACGACGATCACCGTGAACGGGGACGCGAGCTACGACATCACCGTCGGGCACGGCATCCTCTCCTCGCTCGGCGAGGCGCTCCCGCCCGCGGCCCGCAAGGTGCTCGTGATCCACCCGCCCACCCTCGCCGAGCAGGCGGAGCGCCTCCGCGCGCAGCTGGTGGGGGAGCGCGAGGTCCTGCTCGCCGAGATCCCCGACGCCGAGGCCGGCAAGCGCATCGAGGTCGCGGCGTTCTGCTGGCAGGTGATGGGCAAGGCGGACTTCACCCGCACCGATGCCGTCGTCGGCTTCGGCGGGGGAGCGGTGACCGATCTTGCCGGTTTCGTCGCAGCGACGTGGCTGCGCGGCGTGGAGGTCGTGCAGGTCCCGACCACGGTGCTGGGCATGGTCGACGCCGCCGTGGGCGGAAAGACCGGGGTCAACACCGCGGAGGGCAAGAATCTCGTCGGCGCCTTCTGGGCGCCGCGCGCCGTGATCTGCGACCTCGACCTGCTCGGCACGCTGTCGCGCAACGAGCGCGTCGCCGGCTACGCCGAGGTGGTCAAGGCGGGGTTCATCTGGGCGCCCGAGATCCTCGACCTCGTCGAGGCGGACCCCGAGAACGCCGTGAATCCGCAGAGCGCCGCGTTCCGCCGCACGATCGAGCTCGCCATCGAGATGAAGGCGCGCGTCGTGGGGGAGGACCTCCGCGAGGCGGGCCTGCGCGAGATCCTGAACTACGGTCATACCCTCGGTCACGCGATCGAGCACGCCGAGCGCTACCGCTGGCGGCACGGCGCGGCGATCTCGGTGGGCATGGTCTTCGCCGCAGAGCTCTCCCGACTCGCCGGCCGGCTTCCGGATGCCTCCGCTCAGCGCCACCGCGACATCCTCGAGTCCCTCGGGCTGCCGACGAGCTATCGTCCGGGCGCCTGGCCCCAGCTGCTGTCGACGATGCAGCGCGACAAGAAGAGCCGCGGCGGCATGCTCCGCTTCATCGTGCTCGACGACATCGCCAAGCCCACCGTGCTGCAGGCACCGGACGAGTCGCTGCTGTTCGCCGCATACCAGGAGGTCGCGGGCTGAGCACGACCCGCCCGCGCTAGAGTGCACGGATGACGGCATCGCCCGACCCCCGACTCGAAGTGCGCCGCATCCGCTCCGATGAATGGGGCGCCGTGCGTGCGCTGCGCCTCGAGTCGACGAGCGATCCCGACGCGGGGATCGCGTTCCTCGAGACCCCGGCTCAGGTCGCAGCGCGGCCGGATCAGTTCTGGCGCGATCGCGCCGAGCTCGCGGCGCACAGCGAGACGGCCGCCCAGTTCGTCGCCGTGGTCGGTGACAGCTGGGTCGGGAGCCTCTCGGTGCTGATCCGGGCGACCGGGCAGACCGACCATCTGGGCCGATTCGTCGACGACCGCCGGGCGGACGTCGTCGGCGTCTATGTCAGTCCAGCCCATCGCGGCTCGGGCGCGGTCGATCTCCTTCTCGCCGCGGCGGGGGAGTGGGCGGCCGGCCTCGGCCTCACCCGCCTCAGCCTCGACGTGCATCGAGACAATCCGCGCGCTCAGGCCGCATATCGCCGCGCGGGGTTCGCCCCGACCGGGGAGACGTTCACGAGCGCGATCGGTCCCGAGCTCGTCATGAGCCGACCCCTGTGACCGCTGCGCCGTGTCCCCGGAAACGTGGGGTACGACAGCACGCCGCGCTGCTGCGGACGCACGAGGTCCCGTCCCGCGCAGCGGGACGGGACCTCTGAACAGCCGGGACCTCAGACCGCCGGCACGAGCGCCTCGCGGTTCTCGGAGCTCAGACCGAGCTCGGCCGTCGGGGTGCTCTTCGTCTCGCGAGCGGTGAGGGCGCTGACGGTGGCGATGAGCGAGATGATCGCGGTGAAGACGCTGATCACCACCCAGCCGCCTTCCTGTACGCCGCCGAGAGCCGTGACGATCGAGGGCGCGAACCCCGCCATCAGGAACCCGAGCTGCGTGCCGATGGCCATGCCCGAGAAACGGACGCGGGTGCTGAACATCTCGCCGTAGAACGACGGCCACACGGCGTTGGCCGCGGCGTAGCCGAAGGAGAACGTCAGCACCGCCAGCAGGAAGGTGACCAACTCGTTCCCCGCGCCCATCGACAGCATGTAGAACGGCATGAACACCGCCGACGAGAGCGCGCCGTAGATGAACACGGGCTTGCGGCCGATGCGGTCGGCCAGCGCTCCGAACAGCGGCTGCGTCCCGATCGCGACGAGGTTCGCCACGACGACGAGCCACAGCGTGATCGCAGCGTTGAGCCCGACCTCCACGCCGTACGCGATCGCGAGGTTGCCGAACACCGTGGAGACAGCGGCGATGAAGGCGCAGCAGATGACGCGCAGCACGTCGCGCCAGTGGTCGCGCAGGAGCGGGATGAGCGGCATGCGCGCGATGCGCCCCTCCGCCTTCGCCTGCTCGAACTCGGGCGTCTCGTGCAGCGTCCGCCGGATGAAGAAGGCGACGAGCACTACGACCGCGCTCAGCCAGAAGGGCACGCGCCAGCCCCACGTGTACTTGATCTCGTCGGGGAGGGCGACGACCGGGATGAAGATCAGCGCGGCGAGGATCTGGCCGCCCTGTGTGCCCGTGAGCGTCCACGAGGTGAAGAACGACCGGCGGTCGTCCGGAGCATGCTCGAGCGTGAGGGACGAGGCGCCGGCCTGCTCGCCAGCGGCCGACAGGCCCTGCATGAGACGGCAGAGCACCAGCAGCGCCGGAGCCGCCCAGCCGATCTGCTCATAGCCCGGGAGGCAGCCGATCGTGAAGGTCGAGATGCCCATGAGCAGCAGGGTGAACATCAGGACCTTCTGGCGCCCGATCCTGTCGCCGAAGTGGCCCAGGATCACGGCGCCGACCGGCCGTGCGATGTAGGCGAAGCCGAACGTCGCGAACGACATGACGAGGGCGGCCTCGTTGTCGGAGGGGAAGAAGACGGTGGGGAAGATGAGCGCGGCGGCGGAGCCGAACAGGAAGAAGTCGTAGTACTCGACGGCGCTGCCCATGAAGCTGGCGACAGCGGCCTTCACGGGGGTCTTCCGCGTCGTTGCGGTGGTTGTCATCGGTCGTCTTTCTGTGGTCAGTGTCACGCCGGCACGGGGTGCGGCGCAACGAGGTCGTGGAAATGGCGGATCATGCGGTCGGGGTCGGGCTGCCTGCCCGTGATGAGGCGGAAGGCGTCGACGGCCTGGTGGACCGCCATCCTCCCGCCGTCGAGAGTCGCGCAGCCCGCCTCGCGCGCGGCGCGCAGGAGCGCCGTGTCGAGGGGCCGGTAGACGATGTCGGCGACCCACAGCTCGGGCCGCAGCAGGTCGGCGGGGAAGGGCATGCCCGGGTGCTCCTTCATGCCGGTCGGCGTGCAGTGGACGAGCCCCGTCGCCGACGCGAGGAGGCGCGGGAGCGCGTCCGGAGTCGCGTGGGCCACGTCTGCGGCGTGACGACGAGCCAGGTCGGCCGCCAGCTCACCCGCGCGCTCGAGGTCGATGTCCACGACGGTGAGGCGGCGGGTCCCGACGCGCAGCAGCGCGTCGGCGACGGCGGATCCGGCACCGCCCGCGCCCAGCAGCGTCACGTCGTCGATCGACACGCTCGGCAGCCCGGTGCGGAAGGCCGTCTCGAAGCCGGTCGTGTCGGTGTTGTGGCCGACGAGCCCGTCGTCGGTGAAGAGCACGGTGTTGACCGAGCCCAGTGCATCGGCCAGCGGATCGATGCGGTCCAGGTACCCGACGACGAGTCGCTTGCAGGGATGGGTGATGTTGAGGGCGTCGAAGCCGAACCTGCGCGCCCACGCGAGGATGTCGGGCAGCTGGTCGGGAGCCAGGCCCAGGGCGGTGAGGTCGACCGGGCGATAGAGGTAGTCGATGCCGAGCGCTCGGGCCTCCGCCATGTGCATCGCGGGCGTGAGGGAAGGGGTCACGCCCGTTCCGACGAGCCCCACGAGATAGGGCGGTGTCTGGGTCATGGCACTCCTTCGTCCGACCGGTCCAGCAATGTACTAACTGGTACGTTCAGAGAAAACCATGCGAGCGCGCGCGTGTCAAGAGGTCTTCGGACAATGGCCTGCCCTCGACGCGCCGGACGGCGCGCAGACGCGCCCGCGGCAGCGGCAGGCGCGTCGGCGTCAGCGTCGGCTGGTCAGCCAGCCGACGACGACGTCGCCGATGAGGGAGCGCAGGTGGCGGCGGCGTTCGGGGTCCGTGAAGGACGTGTCGAAGAGGTAGCCGAACGTGTACTGGTTGGCGACCTGGAAGACGCAATAGGCGCTGATGACCAGATGGACGTCGATCGCGTCGACGTCCGGGCGGAAGACCCCCTCGGCGCGCCCGCGCTCGAGGATCTCGTCGAGGAGGGTCTTCGCCGGCTGCGCGAGCGTGCGGAGCGAGTCGATCCGCCGGATGAATTCGCCACGATGGATGTTCTCGATGGCGACCAGGCGGATGAAGGCGTCGTGGGTCACGTGGTGATCGAAGGTGAGCTCGGCGAGCTGACGGATCGCGGCCACAGGATCCGTATGGTCGACGTCGATCGCCCGCTCCGCCTCGCGGATGCCCAGGTAGGCGTTCTCGAGGCCCGCGAGATAGAGCTGCTCCTTGCCGCCGAAGTAGTAGTAGA
>Ga0160448_100545_pt1 | contig 12743 bp, 10 predicted proteins | sample HID1973M_E1MG_FD_108269 | JGI IMG/M metagenome (GOLD analysis project Ga0160448, IMG submission 108269) | Enriched mosquito-associated microbial communities from UW Madison campus, WI, USA - HID1973M_E1 MG | ecosystem: Host-associated > Arthropoda: Insects > Digestive system > Unclassified ...
CCGCGGATCGGGCGGGGTTCGATCCCGACACCGTGCTGGACTCCACCGACGCCCACTCCCCGCGCACGGGACCGACGAAGGTCGAGTTCCTCGCCGACAGGATGCCGACCGTCCCCGAGCCGTTCACCGCAGAAGGGAACCCCGACGTGAAGGCATTGGCCTCGGGTGGCACGGGGAACCGCTGCAGCATGCGGTCGCCGCCCACGACCATCGAATGGTCGAACAGCACGCCGGAGGCGAGCGAGGAGGGGATGAAGCCCGCGTTCGTAGAGGCGAAGATCACCGTGTCTGTGAGCGTGATCCCGGTCTGGGGCTTGTCGCCCGAGAGCTGCAGGCTGTCGCAGTGGGCGGATGAACCCGCCGGCTTGTACGACGGGGCGACGTAGCAGCCCACGACGGCGATGCCCTCGAGCGGGCTTCCTGCGGTGCGGAAGGCCCAGGCGTCGCTCTCGGTGATCTTGAGGTCCGGCGTGACGCATTCGACGAGCTCGATCTGCCGGGCGGGCCCGCCCTTGCCCGCGGTGACGTTGAAGGCCTGGCCCTTGGACCACGCCCAGGCGACATCCTCCACCGAGGTGAGCACGAGGCTGTTGGGGAAAGGCCAGAAGCCGACGAACGAGACGCCCTTGACGCGGTCGATGCGCAGCGAGCCCGTGTGGGTCACCGAGCCGATGCCGTCGCGCGGCGCGACGAGCACCCGATACGGGCGACCGGCCTGGCCGACCAGCTGCAGCACCGGCGTGCTGGAGGAGCCGGCGCCGTTGCCCGGCAGCGTGCCGGGCTTGACGAGGACCGCGCCCTTCCCCTGGGCGGTGCGCTCGGTGACGTAGGCGATGGCCTTGCCGATGGCCGCCCAGTTGCACTCGGCCTCGACGACGAGATCGAACCGATCGGACGTCTTCGGGGTACGGGTCGGCCAGTGCGAGCCGTTCGGCCCGAAGCCGGCGCCGGCGAGCGGGCCGTGCGGGAGGCTCGCGGCCTCGCCGATCGAGGCTGCAGCGCCGGTCGGCGTGGGGGCGGCAGGGCGGGTGGAGGCGTTCGCTCCCGGCGCGGGCACCGTGCACCCGAGCAGCGCGGCGGCCGGAGCGGCCAGAAGCAGTGAGATCACCGCTCGACGGGAGGGTTGTGCCATGCCGCTACTCGTCCAATCCTCGTCACAAGGTGATGGACGCCGTCGGCCGGCGGCGAAAGCCGACTCCGTTCGCCGGCTCAGCGCCTTCCGTTCAACGTACTTCTGCCGTGAGTCGCACAGGTTACGAGGAGGAGAAGATCAGCGGGCCGGCCGAAGGTTCGATCGCGCGCGACGAAGCCGCGGTACCCGTCCGTAGGAGCGGGGCACCGCGGCTTCGACCGCGTGAAGCGATCGGTCCGCCGATCAGATCGGGCGGATGTTCTCGGCCTGGAGGCCCTTGGGTCCCTGCGCGATCTCGAATTCGACGCGCTGGTTCTCCTCGAGAGAGCGGTAGCCACCCGACTGGATCGCGCTGTAGTGCGCGAAGACGTCTGCGCCGCCTTCATCGGGGGCGATGAAGCCGAATCCCTTCTCCGAGTTGAACCACTTGACGGTGCCCTGCGTGCTCATTACTTGCCGTTCTTCGTTGATCTCGTCGCAATTGCGCCGATTGACTCCAACGTAGTGAAGTCGCGCGCCCGCGGCGAGACCCTTTTCGGAAGGTGACGAAAATGTTGCACAGCGACCGGCGGGAGCCTGCGGGCCATCGTCCGCCCGGGCTGAGCAATGCTCGAAGCCCGGGCGTCGACGGATCCCCCCGGATAGGCCACGTCGTAACGTGGACAGGCAACATCGTACCGATATATCACCGCAAGAGCGAGGGGCGGGATCCTCAGTCTTTCCGCATTTTCCCGCGGTTCTCGCGGGGTCTATGCACATGAATCCTCCGGCGTACACTGGTGCCACTCATGACTGCCCCCTTCGTTCCGCTCGAGCCGAGCCGAGCCGTCCTCGGAGACGAGGTCTACGCGCGCCTGGGCGAGGCGATCCTCGACGGCCGGCTGGCTCCGGGCGAGCGCCTGCGCGACCAGGAGCTCGCCGAATGGCTGGGCGTCTCGCGCACCCCGGTGCGCGAAGCGCTGCAGCGCCTCGAGCGCGCGGGACTGGTCGAGGTGTCGCCGCACCGCTATACGCGGGTGTCGCACCCCAATCAGCAGAACGACACGGTCGAGCTCGTCGCCTACAACATGGGTCTCGCGGTGCGCATGGCCTCCGCACGCGCCGACGAGGACGCGCTCGGACTCGCGATGGACCGGCTCGACGACGTCATCGCGGCATCGCGCGCGAACGACCCGACGGCCCTCGCGCAGGCCAGTCACGCGTTCTTCGCCGTGGTGACGCGTGCCAGTGGCAACCTCGCCCTGCGGCAGTTCATCCGCGAATACGAGTTCGCGATCCGGCGCGACATGGTGGGGTGGCGTCCGTTCATCGAGTGCCCGCTCGGCCGCACCGCCGCCTACGAGCAGTTCCGCGACGCCTTCTCGGCCCGCGACGGCCACCGCGCCGAGGTCCTGCTGCGCGACATCCACGGCCTGAACTGACCTCCGCCCTTCTCAGTGACGGATGCCGTGGCTAGCGTGAAACGCGTGAACCACATCGAGCTGCGGCCTCTGGACGACGACGACCTCGACGCCGTGTTCGAGATGATGCGCGACCGCGAGGCGATCGCGATGGCCGCGTTCACCGCCGAGGACCCCGACGACCGCGCCGCGTTCGATGAGTGGATCGCGCGCCAGCGCGCAGCGGCCGACGTGCTGTCGTTCGTGGTGACCGAGAACAGCGGCTTCGCCGGCACCGCGGCATCCTTCACGATCGACGGCGACCGCGAGGTCACCTACTGGATCGCCCGCCATGCGTGGGGGCGCGGCGTCGCCACGCAGGCGCTGCGACTGCTGATCTCGCGCGAGCCCATCCGCCCGCTGTTCGCACGGGCGGCGGCGCACAACGCCGCCTCGATCGCCGTGCTCACCAAGGCCGGCTTCACCGAGGTGTCGCGCAACATCGACTTCGCCCCAGGTCTGGGCCGTGAGATCGAGGAGATCGTCTTCACCCTCCCGCCCGCCCTCGACGGAGCCTGAGACGGCCCCACCCGAGGTCCGGCCGTCAGGAGGACAGGCGCCGCTGCACGTTCGTGTCCGCGAGGTCGAGGAGTTCGTCGCCACGGCCGGAGAACGCCGTCCTGAGCGCGTAGCGGGCGAAGCCCTTCGCCTGCGCTGCGGTTGGACGGCGGGATGCTCAGCTCCTGACGCGCGACGACCACGTCGATGAGCGCAGGCCCCGCTTCGGGGATGTCACATCATCCAGGCCGTCGAGCAGCTCGGCCGGCGGCACGAAGAACGTGGTCCCCGTCACAGGGGTGGAGAAGTCGAGGAGCCGATCATGCAGACCGGGAGGGTCGCCGATGAACATCCGCTCGAGCATCTTCTCGATGACCGACAGCCGGCGCGAGTAGCCAATGAAGTAGGTGCCCATCTCGGTCGCCGGGCTCCCGAACGGCATGTTGTCGCGGAGGATGTCGTGCTCGACACCGGCGTCATCGACGATGGTCGCCAGGGTCTTGTGCGCCTTCTGACCCGACTCGACGTCGTCGAGCTCCGCGCCGTCGAACTTGCGCCGCCCGATGATCGCCTCCTGCTGCTCGGTGGGCAGCGCGTTCCACTGGTCCAACGAGTGGATGTACTTCTGAACGACCACGTAGCTGCCGCCGGCGCCCGCGGGGTCCTCGTCTGCCACGAGCGTGGAGTCGGAGAGATCGGGGCCGACCGGGTTCGCGGTGCCGTCGACGAAGCCGAGCAGGTCCCGGACGTCGAAGTAGCGAAACCCCTCTGTCTCGTCCTCGACACTGACGGCCGAACCGAGAGCGTCGAGCAGAAGGCGCTCGAACTCGAAGCAGAGGTCACGGCGGTTCGAGCGGATATGGAAGAGCAGATCGCCCGGGGTCGAGGGTGCCACGTGCACCGCGCCACGGACGGGGACGAACGGATGCAGTTCCCTCGGCGAGGGGCGGCCGGTGAGCTGCGACCACACCCTGGCACCGATGCCGACGGTGCACGCGAGGGCCGCGTCGAGGTCGCGGAACCCGACGGTCTTCACCAGCCCGGCGAGATCGGACAGCGCCCGACGAACCATGGCGATCGCATCGTCACCCTCGTCGAGAGTGACGACGAGGAAGACGGCAGACCCCGTCAATGGCGCGTCAACACTCTGAGGTGCGATGGGAACACGTCTGGTCTCGCTCATGCCGTCTCCACCTGCCGAGTGTACGAACGCCGGGGTCTCTCGATCGATCATGGCGCACGCGCGGCGTCCGCGGTCTGCAGACCAGCGTCGGCCATGACATGGATCACTATGCAAGCGACGCGAATGCGAGGGCTACCCGCACGGCATGCTCACCGTTCACGCGGACGTCATCAACCCCGACATCCTGGCGTTCATCCAGAAATAGCCGACCGCGGACGGGATGCCGAGCCTCGCACAGCACGGGAAACGACGAAACCGGTGGGAGATCTGATCTCCCACCGGTTTCTTCTGCGCTGTGCGCGAGGGGGGAGTTGAACCCCCACGCCCTTTCGGGCACTGGCACCTGAAGCCAGCGCGTCTGCCTATTCCGCCACTCGCGCGAGTCACGGGATCCGGAGATCCCGCGAAACTCAACTTGCCGAGGATATCATGCGTCGCGGCCCATTCTGAACTCGCCCGTCCCGGGCCGCGGTCCACGACGGGTACAGCCTGTGCAATTAGCATGTAGCAACCGGCACCCCCCTCAAGAGGAGCTCCGTGGGACTACTTGACAGCTTCGAGAAAGGTCTGGAGCGCGCAGTCAACAGCGCGTTCGCCAAGACCTTCCGCAGCGGCATCCAGCCTGTCGAGATCGCATCGGCCCTGCGCAGCGAACTCGACAAGAAGGCGGCCGTCGTCAGCCGCGACCGCATCCTGGCGCCCAACACGTTCACGGTGCGCCTGTCGCCCGCCGATGACGACCGCATCTCAGCGCTCGGCGATGCGCTCATCCACGAGCTCGACACGCTCGTCCACGCCCACGCCAAGGCTCAGGGGTACTCGTTCGCCGGCCCCGTGACGATCGCGCTGCGCCGCGACGACGAGCTCTCGACCGGCACCCTCCGTGTGGAGTCGTCGACGGCGCAGGGCGGCCGGGTCTCCTGGCGCGGCGTCGTGGACGTCGAAGGCCGCCGCATTCCGCTGACGAAGTCGCGCACGGTCATCGGCCGCGGAAGCGACGCCGACATCACGGTCGCCGATTCGGGCACCAGTCGCAAGCACGTCGAGATCCTCTGGGACGGCGAGCGGGCGATGGTGCGCGACCTGAACTCGACGAACGGCACCATGCTCGACGGCCGCAAGGTGACCGAGGCCGCACTGCCGCCGGACTCCACCGTCCGGATCGGCCGCACCGACATCGTGTTCCGGGTGGTCGCGCAGGCCACGACGCAGCGCCCCCCGACACCCGTCGACGACGCCACCCGCGCGTTCGACTCTCAGGAGAGGGGACCGCTGGCATGAGCGAGCTCACTCTGCTGCTGCTGCGCATCGGGTTCCTCGTGCTGCTGTGGGCGTTCGTCTTCGCGGTCGTGTACTCGCTGCGCGCCGACCTCTTCGGCGTGAAGGTGCGCCGGATGCCGGATGCCGCGGCCGCCGCGGCGGCACCCGCCGCCGCTTCCCCCGGTGCGATGACCGCGCCCGTCGCGCCGGTGTCCCCCGCACCCGCGGCCAAGCCCGGCGGACCGGCCACGACCGCCACGGCGTCCCGCATCGTCATCACGAGCGGACCCAAGACGGGGCTCGAGCTCCCGCTCGGGAACGAGCCGCTCACGATCGGCCGATCGAGCGAGTCGGGGCTCGTCATCCGCGACGACTACACCTCCAGCCACCACGCACGGCTCGTGCTGTGGGGCGATCAGTGGATGATCCAGGACCTCGATTCCACGAACGGCACATGGCACGACGGCGCTCGCGTGGCCGCCCCCGTCCCGGTGAACCTCGGCGCTCCGATCAAGGTCGGCGCGACGACGTTCGAGCTGCGGAAGTAGCGGGCGGACCCTCCTCGCATGGTCTTCCAGGGCTCGAGCGCCGCGATCTCGCACACCGGCAAGGTGCGCTCCAACAACCAGGACTCCGGCTACGCCGGCTCGAACCTGTTCGTCGTCGCCGACGGCATGGGCGGACACGCCGGCGGCGACGTCGCATCGAGCCTCGCGATCTCGCGTCTGGAAGGCCTCGATCGCCCGTACGAATCCACGGCCGAGGCGGAGCGAGCACTGCGGGACTCGATCTCGGATGCCGCGGTCGACCTCATCGACACGGTCGGTGCGCGGCCGGAACTGGCCGGCATGGGCACGACGGTCAGCGCGCTGATCATGGTGGACGACTACGCCGTCATCGCTCACATCGGCGACTCTCGCATCTACCTGTACCGCGACGGCGCCCTGACGCAGATCACGACCGACCACACCTTCGTGCAGCGGCTGGTCGACTCCGGCCGCATCACCCCCGAAGAGGCGCGCTACCACCCCCGGCGCTCCGTGCTCATGCGCGTGCTCGGCGACATGGACACCGACCCCGAGCTCGACACGTTCATCATGCCCACGCAGCCCGGCGACCGCTGGCTGCTGTGCTCGGACGGCCTGTCGGGCGTGGTCGACGACCCCCACACCGCCAAGGCGCTAGGTCAGGGGCTCGCCCCCGGCCGCACCGCCGACAACCTGCTCAAGCAGGCGCTGGACGGCGGCGCCCCCGACAACGTCACGATCGTCATCGTCGACGTCGGCGGCCAGCACCCGCTCTTCTCAGGGACCCCGACCATCGTCGGCTCCGCGTCGAACCCGGTCGGCGTCGAAGTGCCCGCAGCGGCGCCCCGACGATCGAGCTGGCTGCACCCGAATCGCCAGGCGGCGAACGAGCCGACGCACTTCGAGCCGGCGCCGGAGTTCCTCGAGGAGCTGATCGAGGAGGACCGCCGCCGCGCACGACGCCGCCGCATCGGGTGGATCGCGGGCGTCGTCCTCGTGCTCGCGATCATCGCCGGCGCCGCCTGGATCGGCTACCAGTGGACCCAGACGCGCTTCTACGTCGGCGCCGACGAGGACACGGTCGTCATCTACCAGGGCGTGCAGCAGAACATCGGTCCCATCTCGCTGTCGACCCCGTACGAGGACACCGGGATCCCCCTCGATTCGCTCTCGGAGTTCGCCCGTGCGACGGTGGAGCAGACGATCTCGGCGAACTCGCTCTCGCACGCGCGCCAGATCGTCTCCGGGATCAGCGACCTGGCGGGAGGCGGCGGATGAACGCATCCACGAGCATCCCTGCCGACGCGGTCTCCACCGACACCGCCGTGGTGCGCGCGCTGCGACGCATCCGCGTCCCGCAGACGCAGCGCAACCGCGAGCTGGCCCTGCTGATCTTCGCCTTCGCGATCAACGGGTCGGCGATCGCCCTCGTGCAGCTCGGCGCCCAGGGTGCCATCGACTGGACGTTCCTGGTGTACTGCGGTGGCCTCACCGCGCTGGTCATCGCCCTCCACATCCTGCTGCGGCTGCGGGCACGCGCCGCCGACCCCTTCGTCGTGCCGATCGCCACGCTCCTGACCGGGCTCGGCCTCGCGATGATCTACCGGCTCGACCTGTACTGGGAGCGGCACGGGTGGGACGCGTTCTCGACGCGGCAGCTCGCCTGGGCCGCGATCGCCCTGGTCGCCGGGATCCTCGTGGTGATGTTCCTCAAGAACTACCGCGTGCTGTTCCGCTACACGTACATCTTCGGCTTCGTCGGCATCGTGCTGCTGGTCCTCCCGGTGATCCCGGGGCTGAGCGGGGGCGGCAACGCCGACGTGTGGGTCGACCTCGGCATCTTCACGTTCCAGCCCGGCGAGCTGGCGAAGATCGCGCTGGGCATCTTCTTCGCCGGATATCTCGTCCGCACGCGCGAGAGCCTGACCTCGACCGGGACGCGCTTCCTCGGCATGACCTGGCCGCGCGCACGGGAGCTCGGCCCCCTGCTGGTGATCTGGCTCGTCTCCCTCGGCATCATCGTGCTGCAGCGCGACCTCGGCACGGGCGTGCTCATCTTCGGCATGTTCGTCGCGATGCTCTACGTCGCCACCGGCAAGACCAGCTGGGTGCTGATCGGCGTCGTGCTCGCCGTGTCGGGCGCGTTCCTCGCCTCCCGCATCCTGCCGTACGTGGGCGCCCGCTTCACGAACTGGCTCGACGCCTTCAACCCCGAGCTCATGGACAACTCCAGCTATCAGCTCGTCAACGGCATCTTCGGGATGGCCAACGGCGGTCTGCTGGGCACCGGACTCGGACAGGGCCGCCCCTACCTCACGCCGGTGGCCGAGAGCGACTACATCCTCCCGGCCCTGGGCGAGGAGCTCGGCCTCATCGGAGTCTTCGCGATCCTCTGCCTGTACATGGTGTTCACCAGCCGCGGCATCCGCATCGGCCTGGCCGGCCAGGACGACTTCGGCAAGCTCCTCGCGACCGGCCTGTCGTTCACGATCGCGCTGCAGGTGTTCATCATGGTCGGCGGCGTCACGCGCCTGATCCCCCTCACCGGCCTGACCACGCCGTTCCTCGCGGCGGGCGGCTCGTCGCTGGTGGCGAACTGGATCATCGTGGCGCTGCTGCTGCGCATCTCCGACGCCGTCCGCAGCCGGCCCCGGGTGGTGATCGGCTGACATGACCAAAGAACTCCGGCGCCTCAGCATCCTGATGCTGATCATGTTCCTCGCGCTGTTCGGCTCGACGAGCTGGATCCAGGTGATCCAGTCCGACGAGCTGGCCGCGAACCCCGCGAACCGTCGCGCGCTGTACGACTCGTACGAGGTGCAGCGCGGCTCGATCATCGCCAGCGGATCGGCCATCGCCTCGTCCGTCCCCTCGGGCGACCTCTACAGCTGGCAGCGTGTGTACACGGATGCCGCGATGTGGGCGCCCGTCACCGGCTACATCAATCCCGCACTGAACTCGGCGACCTGGATCGAGCAGGCGATGAACCAGGAGCTCAGCGGCACGGCCGGCTCGCAGTTCCTGTCGCGCGTCGAGCGCATCTTCACCGGTCAGCCCCCGCGCGGATCGAACGTCGTGCTGTCCCTGGACGCCGACGTCCAGAGGGCGGCGTACGAGGCCCTCGGCGACCTGCAGGGCGGCGTCATCGCCATCGAGCCGTCCACGGGACGCATCCTGGCGATGGTGACCAGTCCCAGCTACGACACGAACGTGCTGGCCTCGCACGCCACCGACGAGGTGAACGCGGCGTACGACGCGCTCGTCGCCGACCCCGGCAAGCCGCTGTCGAACCGGGCCATCGCCGGCGACCTCAACCCGCCGGGGTCCACCTTCAAGCTCGTCGTGGCCTCGGCGGCCCTGGCATCGGGCGACTACACGCCCGAGTCGACGCTCCCGAACCCGGCGACTTATCAGCTGCCGCAGTCGAACAGCGTCGTGCACAACGCCAGCGGCGGAACGTGCGGCGGTGGAGATACCGTCACCCTCGCCGATGCGCTGCGACTGAGCTGCAACATCCCGTTCGCCGAGCTGGCGGTGGAGCTCGGCGACACCGCCATCCGCGAGGAGGCCGAGAAGTACGGCTTCAACCAGTCCTTCGAACTCCCGGTCGTCTCCACGCCGTCCGGCTACCCCCGCACGATCCAGGACGACGCGCAGACCGCGCTCAGCGGATTCGGTCAGGGACAGGTGACGGCGACACCGCTGCAGATGGCGATGGTGTCCGCCGGTATCGCGAACGGCGGGATGGTGATGAACCCACGCATGGTGGATCGTGTGATCGGCCCGGATCTGTCCGTTCAGAAGACCTTCGACGACAGTGAGTTCGGGCGTGCACTCGATGCGGACCTGGCTGACGAGCTGGTGCGGATGATGGTCGCCAATGTCAGTGACGGTGCTGCGTCGGGTGCAAGAATAGACGGGGTCGACGTGGCCGGAAAGACGGGAACCGCGGAGAACACGGGCGACGAGCCGTACACGCTCTGGTTCACCGGGTTCGCACCCGCCGACAACCCCGAGGTCGCCGTCGCCGTGGTCGTCGAGGACGGCGGCAGGCAAGGACAATCGGGCAGCGGCAACACCATCGCCGCTCCTATCGCGAAGAAGGTCATGGAGGCGGTGCTGGGACGATGAGACCGACGCAGGGCGTGACCTTCGGCGGCCGATACGAACTCGATTCGCGCATAGCGATCGGCGGCATGGGCGAGGTCTGGGAGGCGACAGACCACGTCATCGGACGTACCGTCGCCATCAAGATCCTCAAAGACGAGTACATGGGCGACCCGGGCTTCCTGGAGCGCTTCCGAGCCGAGGCCCGCCACGCGGCGCTCGTGAACCACGAGGGCATCGCGAGCGTGTTCGACTACGGCGAGGAGAACGGCAGCGCCTTCCTCGTGATGGAGCTCGTCCCCGGCGAGGCGCTGTCGACGATCCTCGAGCGCGACGGCTCCCTGTCGACCGACAAGACGCTCGACATCGTGGCCCAGACGTCGGCGGCGCTGCAGGCCGCACACGCGGCCGGACTCGTCCACCGCGACATCAAGCCGGGAAACCTCCTAATCACGCCCGACGGGCGCGTGAAGATCACGGACTTCGGCATCGCGCGGATCGCCGACCAGGTGCCCCTGACGGCGACCGGCCAGGTGATGGGCACCGTGCAGTACCTGTCGCCCGAGCAGGCGTCGGGGCACCCGGCATCCCCGGCCACCGACATCTACTCGCTCGGCATCGTCGCGTACGAGTGCCTGGCGGGCAAGCGTCCGTTCACGGGCGAGTCGCAGGTCGCGATCGCGATGGCGCAGATCAACGAGCAGCCGCCGCCGCTGCCGGCGACCGTCGCGACCCCGGTGCAGAACCTCGTGATGGCGATGATCGCGAAGAAGCCCGAGGAGCGCCCCGCGTCGGCCGCCGCCGTCGCGCGCGCGGCCACGGCGCTGCGCCGCGGCGACCTCGCCGCCGCCGCGGCGGCCGTCCCCGCGATCGCCGGCGCTGCTGCGGCGGGCGACGCGGCCACTCAGTTGCTCGGCTCGGGCTCCGACACGTCGGCCGCCACGCGCCTCATGCCGGCACCCGGCGAAGAGGGCGCCGAGGAGACGCCCGAGAAGAAGAAGCGCAGCCCGTGGACGTGGCCGCTCATCGCGCTCATCGCGCTGCTCCTGCTGGTGCTGATCGGCACGATCTGGGCCGTCGTCGCGAACTCCGGAAACGAGCCGGATCCCGGACCCACCGAGACCACGTCTTCGCCGTCGGCGACCCCGACGGACACGCCGACGCCCACCCCCACCACGGCGAACGTCGTGGCGGACGACTACATCGGGCAGGACTGCGCCACGGCCTCGGCCGCACTCGACACGCTCGGCCTCGGCGCGAGCTGCGTGGAGGGCAACGCCGCTCCCGACGAGGGCAGCGTCGGCAAGATCTACGACGTGAGCCCGACCGGCAACGTCCAGAAGGGCACGGTCGTCGAGCTGACGGCGTACGCCGGTCAGACCCCCATGCCGACGCCGGCGAACCCGACGTTCCAGGGCTCGCCGCAGACCGTCGAGCCCGGTGAGAACCTGACGGTCATGTGGGACGGCTACACCTGCCCCGCCGGCGCCGGATCGGTCAGCGCCTACACGTTCACCGTTCAGAACGGCACCATCGCGAACGGTCCGAGCTTCCCGCAGAACGCCCGCAACGCCACCGTCACGGCCGGCGAAACGGCCGGTCAGACCATCATCGTGACCTACAACGTGACCTGCAGCGGCGGCACCGCCGGCAACCGCACGTCCGGTGAGTCGGGCGAGGCCACCGTCCTCATCCAGGACGCAGAGCCTCAGCCGACTCCGACTCCGACTCCGTGAGCTGAGCTTGGCTGAGTGAGTCCTCCGAGCGGGTCGTACGGGACGTGCGACCCGCTCGGCCTCGGCTAGTCTGACTGAAGTTCCAGGCAGGGAGTGACCGTGACAGCTGAGCCGCGTGTGCTTTCGGGGCGCTATCGCATCGATGAGCCGATCGGCCGAGGCGGCATGGCGAGCGTCTACCGCGGGTACGACCTGACACTCGGCCGCGAGGTCGCGATCAAGATCCTCGATCGGGAGCTCGCCGACGACAACGCGTTCCGCACGCGCTTCCGGCTCGAGGCGCAGGCCGCGTCCCGTATGGCCCACCCGACGATCGTGCGCGTCTACGACGCCGGCGAGGACTCGCTCACGGCGCCGGACGGCACGGTGCGCCCCGTGCCGTACATCGTCATGGAGCTCGTCAAGGGGCGGCTCCTCAAGGAGATCATCTCGGCGGGCCCGGTTCCCGTCACCGACGCCGTCCGCTATGTCGACGGCATCCTCGAGGCTCTCGAGTACTCGCACCGGGCGGGTGTCGTGCACCGCGACATCAAGCCGGGCAATGTCATGGTCACCGACGCCGGCCAGGTGAAGGTGATGGACTTCGGCATCGCGCGGGCGGTGTCGGACTCGTCCTCCACCGTCGCCGAGACGACGCAGATCCTCGGCACCGCCGCGTACTTCTCGCCCGAGCAGGCCAAGGGCGAGCCGGTGGACGCCCGAGCCGATGTGTACTCGACCGGCGTGGTTCTGTACGAGCTCCTCACCGGCCGGCAGCCGTTCCGCGGCGAATCACCCGTCGCCGTGGCGTACCAGCACGTCAGCGAGGCGCCGGTCCCGCCCTCCGAGGTTAATGAGACGGTTCCTCGCGCGCGCGACACC
>Ga0160448_100547_pt1 | contig 12730 bp, 6 predicted proteins | sample HID1973M_E1MG_FD_108269 | JGI IMG/M metagenome (GOLD analysis project Ga0160448, IMG submission 108269) | Enriched mosquito-associated microbial communities from UW Madison campus, WI, USA - HID1973M_E1 MG | ecosystem: Host-associated > Arthropoda: Insects > Digestive system > Unclassified ...
GATCGTGACCGAGCGCGTCCCGCTGAGCAGCCGCGCGGTCGGCACCGCCTGCACCGCGACGACGGTGACCAGTGCGCCCAGCCACAGCGCGATCATCGTGAACAGCGGAACTGATTGGATGCCGGTGGCCGGCGTCGTCTGATCCACGACGACGGGCTCGGCCACCACCGCCGACAGCGTCTGGATGTCGTCGTCGGAGTATGTCGGCAGCTGGCCGGACGCAGCTTCCAGCCCCGAGAAGAGCTCCGCGGCGCCCGAGTCGACCTGCGCGGTGCCGGTGGCGAGCTGGGCGGACCCGGCGGCCAGGTCCCCGCCTCCCGCCGTCGATGCCGCCGCTCCCGCCGACACCTCCTGCGCTCCCGTCGCCGCGTCGTCGATGCCGCCGACGACCCGAGGCAGCGCGGCGGCGAGGGCGTCGTTGCCGACGGCGACACGTCGCGCGCCCGTCACGAGGTCGCGCAGGCGCGCATCCGCCGCCTCGAGCTGGCGCAGCGCCTGCGTGGCACGCTCGCACAGCGCGCCCGGCCCCGGCAGCGCGCACAGCTCGGCGACGACCCCCGAGAAGGCGAGCGTGGCGGCCTCCGCCTGTCGCAGCGCCTCGTCCAGGGCGCTGGCGACCCGGTTCGCGCCGCCGGCGATGTCCGCCGCCGCACCGGGCAGCGGCTGCGCGACGGCATCGAGCTGCGCCAGCCCGGACGACAGTCCGGCGGCACCGGCGCTCAGCGACGCGAGCCCCGACGCCAGCGCGCCGGCACCGTCGGCGAGCTCCGCCGCTCCTGCGGCGGCCGAGGCCGCACCTGCGGCGACCTGGTCGGCACCGTCTGCCGCCTGGCCGATCTGCTGGGCGATCGTGTTGAACCCGGAGTACACCTGCTGCAGGTACCGGCCGGTGAGCTCGCGACCGAGGGCTGCGGTCGCGGCCTCGGTGACAGCGCCGGTCAGCGCCGGGTCGAGCCACGCGGACGCGGGCGTCGTGCGAACCTCGACGACCGCCTGCCGCGCCTGTGCACCCGGCCCGGAGATCGAGGTGGCATCGGCGGAGAAGCTCCGGGGGATGTGCACGACCGCCGCGTACCGGCCCGAGGCAAGACCCTCGGCCGCGTCGCGATCGTTCGTGAGCACCCAGTCCAGGCTCTGCGGCGGCGCAGCGTCGGGGTCCGCGCCGGGCTGCACGGGCTCCTGCGCGGCCATGAGCCTGGCGGTGAACTGCCGGCCGAGCGGCACCGACTGTCCGTCGACGGTGACGGGCTGGTCGTCGTTGACGATCGCGGCGGTGAGCCGCTCGGGGTGGGCCGTGGGCGCGGCGAGCGCCCACGCGAGGATCCCGCCGATCAGCAGCGGCACGACGATGAGTCCGATGACGGCGAGCCTGCCCAGTCGCGGCGTTCCCGACGTCGCACCGAACGCGGCCATCAGTCGGCCTCCGCCGTCGGCCGGGACGCCGCCGCGACCAGGACGGGTTCCCGGTCCGCGTCGCCGGCGAGCCGGGCCACGGCGGGCGCGACGTCGGCGGGCAGCGCCTCCTGGACATCGGCCGCGTCGCGTGCTGCCACGACCAGGGCGAGACGGCGATCGGCCTCGAGGGCGGCCGTGAGCTCCTCCCGCACACGCCGGAGCGCCACGGGCGAGCCGACGTCGTCCAGCCCGTCCACGAACAGGAGCGCCGGCCGGGACTCCAGCGCCGCGTCGAGGCCGCCGCCGTCCGGCGCCACCCGCCAGTACGACGTCTGCGCGCGCACGGAGCCGGCGCGGGCGGGCATCACCAGCCCCGCGACCTTCACCCGTCCCTCGGTCAGCTCGGCGCGGCCGCCCAGCGCGGCGAGCATCGCACGGCGCTCCGCCGCGTCCTCCCCCTCGAGCAGGAGGGTCCCACCCGGTGCGAGCTCGGCGTCGAGGGTGGACCGATGCCCGTGCACCCTCGCGCCCTCTGCCGCCAGCGCGAGGTCGCGGCCGGGCCAGTCCGCGAGCGCCAGCTCCTCCGCGAGCCCCTCCCCCTCGACGTCGAACGCGGGGAGCAGGCGGTCCAGCCACGCCGGCATCCACCAGGCGCGATGGCCGAACAGCACCAGCACCGCAGGGATGAGCGTCATGCGCACCAGGAACGCGTCGATCACCACGCCGACGGCGAGCCCGAACGCGATCGGCTGGATGTTGGCGTCGCCCTCGGGCACGAACGCCACGAACACCGCGAACATGATCGAGGCGGCTGCGGTGACGACGCGGGCGGATGCCGCGAAACCATCGTGCACGGCACGCACCGGTTCGCCGTGGTGCACGTAGTCCTCGCGCATGCGGCTGACCAGGAACACCTCGTAGTCCATCGCGAGCCCGAACAGGACGCCCATCAGGATGATCGGCATGAAGCTGATGACCGTGCCGACGGATGCCACGTTCAGGGCGTCGGCGAACACGCCGTCCACGAACACGAGCGTCGTGAGCCCGAACGCCGCCCCGATCGACAGCACGTACCCGAGCGCCGCGGTGATCGGCACGACGAGCGAGCGGAAGACCATCGCGAGGAGCACCAGCGAGAGCCCCACGACGAGGATGCCGAACGGCAGCAGGGCGCCCGCCAGCCGCTCCGAGATGTCGATGCCGGCCGCGGTGTAGCCGGTCACCGAGAGATCCACGCCGTACTCGCTCTCGAAGTGGTCGTGCATGCCGCGCAGCGTGGCGACGAGATCCGCGGTGGCGACGGAGTCCGGTCCGCCCTCGGGGATCACCTGCACGATCCCGGTGTCGCCGGTCTCGTTCGGCGTGCTGAGCGGCACCGACGCGACGCCGCCGACGGTGGCGATCTCGGCGGCGAGGTCGTCCATCAGCCCGACGGGGTCCGTGCTCTCGATCACCGACCCCGTCACGAGCAACGGCCCGTTGTACCCGGGCCCGAAGTGCTCGGCGATGAGGTCGTAGGTGACGCGGCCCGGCTCGCCCTCCTCCATCGAGCCGGCGTCCGGGAGCGCAAGGCGCAGGTGCGCCGCGGGGAGGGTCGCACAGGCGAGCAGCCCGACCACGAGCACCACCGTCGCCAGCGGCCACCTCGTGACGGCGTGGACCCACCCGCGGAAGAACCCGCCGGGCGCACGAGGGGTCCCGGCCGGCGTCGCGCCCGACGCGGCGGAGCCCGGTTCACCGCCCGAGTCGGCGGCATCCGTCTCCTCTTCCTCGTCGGCGGCCTCCTCGGCCGGGTCGATGAGCTCCACCTCGGCGTCGTCGAGCGACGGTCGCTCCCCGTGGTCGTCGACGGCGTCGGCCGGCGCCGCCGGGTCCTCGGGCTCGGCGGCGCCGATGTCGCCGCGGCGCGCCGAGCGGTACCGCCGGGGCACCACGCGCCACTTCGCGAAGCCCAGCAGCGCGGGAGTCAGGGTGAGCGAGACGAGCACCGCGAGCGCCACCGCGACGGCCGCGGCGACGCCCATGGTGGTGAGGAACGGGATCCCGGCGACCACGAGGCCCAGCAGCGCGATGATGACGGTGAGGGCGGCGAACACGACCGCGGATCCCGAGGTGGCGATGGCGCGCGCCGCGGCCTCTTCGGGCTCGACGCCCTCCTTCAGCTGGTCCTGATGTCGCGCGAGCACGAACAGCGCGTAGTCGATGCCGACCGCCAGGCCCAGCATGAGCGCGAGCAGCGGCGTGGTCGAGGTGATGGTCGTGAACCGCGTGGCGATCAGCACGAGCGACAGCGATGCCCCGACGCCGACGATCGCGGTGACCAGCGGCAGCCCTGCCGCCACCAGCGACGCGAAGGTGAACAGCAGCACCACGAAGGCGACGCCGATGCCGATGAGCTCCGTGATGCTGATGCCGGTCGAGCTCTGCGAGAACAGCTGGCCGCCGACCGACACCTCCGAGCCGCTGGGGAGGGCGTCCTGCAGCGCCGCACCCGCGTCCTGCAGCGCCTGGGCGGTCGAGGCGTGCACTGCGGTGCCGCTCACGGTCAGCTGGATCGGGACCAGCACCGCATCGCCGTCGGAGCTGATGTTCGACGACGACGCACCGTAGGGCGAGGTCGCCGAGGACACCTGCGAGATCTGGGAGATCGATTGCACGGATGCCTCGACCGCCGCTTCGAAGGCCGGATCGGTCGCCGATCCGCCCGGCGGTGCGACGGCGATCAGCTGCGCCGAGCCTCCGCTGACCTGCGGGAACGTGCGGCCGAGGGCGTCGAGCGCCTCCTGCGACTGCGTGCCGGGGATCGTGTATGTGTTGTCGGTGCCGGTGCCCAGCAGTGCCGCGCCTGCGAACAGCGCCATGAGCACGGCGATCCACACGCCCAGCACCAGACCGCGGGCGCGGAAGGCCCAGCGCCCGAGCGTGTAGAGCGCAGACGACATCGTCCCCCCTTGGACGGGCCGCCCCTCCCCAGCGGCGGTGGCGCCCCCCAGGGTAGAGCGGTGCGACCGCGCCCGGCAACAGCCCTGGAGACGACGAAGGGGCGGAAGCCGCAGCTGGGCCCCCGCCCCGAGGCTCCGCGCAGCGCGAAGCGATGCGTGGAGAGGACGGGGGCCCGCCCCTTCGTGAGCCGTCCGTCAGAGCGCGTCGATGACCGCGTTGAAGGTCTGCGACGGGCGCATGACGGCCGTGACCAGCTCGGCGTCGGGACGGTAGTAGCCGCCGATCTCGACCGCCGAGCCCTGCACCGCGAGGAGCTCGTCGACGATCTTCTGCTCGTTCGCCGCCAGCGCCTCGGCCACGGGAGCGAACGCCGCCGCCAGCTCGGGGTCCGCCTGCTGCTTCGCGAGCTCCTGCGTCCAGTACAGGGCGAGGTAGAAGTGGCTGCCGCGGTTGTCGATCGTGCCGAGCGCACGGCCGGGCGACTTGTCGTTCTCGAGGAACGTGCCGGTCGCGGCATCCAGCGTGTCGGCGAGCACCTGCGCCTTGGCGTTGCCGGTGAAGTCGGCCAGGTGCTCCAGCGACGCGGCGAGTGCGAAGAACTCGCCGAGCGAGTCCCAGCGCAGGTAGTCCTCGGCGAGGAGCTGCTGCACGTGCTTGGGGGCCGAGCCGCCCGCGCCGGTCTCGAACAGTCCGCCGCCCGCCAGGAGCGGGACGATCGAGAGCATCTTCGCCGACGTGCCGACCTCGAGGATCGGGAACAGGTCGGTGAGGTAGTCGCGCAGCACGTTGCCCGTGACCGAGATCGTGTCCTCGCCCTTGCGGAGGCGGTCCAGCGAGTACTGGGTCGCGGCGGCCGGCGCGAGGATCTCGATCGTGAGGCCCTCGGTGTCGTGGTCGGCGAGGTACGTCTTGACCTTGGCGATGAGCGCCACATCGTGCGAGCGGTTCTCGTCGAGCCAGAAGACGGCGGGGGCACCCGTGGCGCGAGCGCGCGTGACGGCGAGCTTCACCCAGTCGCGGATGGCGACGTCCTTCGTCTGGGTGGCGCGCCAGATGTCGCCGGGCTGCACGGCGTGCTCGAGGAGCACGTCGCCCGCCTGGTTCACCAGCTGCACGGTGCCCGCCGCGGCCAGCTCGAAGGTCTTGTCGTGGCTGCCGTACTCCTCGGCCGCCTGCGCCATGAGGCCGACGTTCGGCACGGTGCCGATCGCGGCGGGGTCCAGCGGACCGTGGGCGATGACGTCGTCGATCACCGTCTGGTAGACCCCGGCGTACGACGAGTCGGGGATGACCGCGAGAGTGTCCGCCTCGCCGCCGTCGGCGCCCCAGAGCTTGCCTCCGTTGCGGACCAGAGCGGGCATCGACGCATCGACGATGACGTCGGAGGGCACGTGGAGGTTCGTGATGCCCTTGTCGGAGTTGACATACGACAGGCGCGGGCTGTCGGTGGCGGCCGCGAAGGCTGCGGCGATCTCGTCGCCGCCCTCGACGTTCGCCAGGCCCGCGAGGATCGCGCCGAGCCCGTCGTTGGGGGTGAGACCGGCCGCGGCGATCTTGTCGCCGTACTTGTCGAACACGTCCGCGTAGTACGCCTTCACGACATGGCCGAAGATGATCGGGTCGCTGACCTTCATCATCGTCGCCTTGAGGTGCACCGAGTACAGCACGTCTTCGGCCTTGGCCGTCTCGAGGGTCTCGGCGAGGAAGGCGTCCAGCGCGGACGCCGACAGGAACGTCCCGTCCACGATCTCACCCGGGAGCACCTTGATGCCGGTCTTCAGCTCGGTCGTCGTCCCGTCTGCGGCGACGAAGCGGATCGCGAGCACGTCGTCGGAGGGGATGACCGTGGTCTTCTCGTTCGACTTGAAGTCGTCGTGGCCGAGCGTCGCGACACGGGTCTGCGACCCCTCGGCGAAGGCCTTGTTGCGGTGCGGGTGCTTGCGCGCGTAGTTCTTCACCGACAGCGGTGCTCGGCGATCGCTGTTGCCCTCGCGCAGGACCGGGTTCACCGCTGAGCCCTTGATGCGGTCGTAGCGGGCGCGTACGTTCTTGTCTGCGAGGGACTGCGCCTCGTCGGGGTAGTCGGGCACATCGTAGCCCTGCGACTGCAGCTCGGCGATCGCGGCCTTGAGCTGCGGGATCGAGGCCGAGATGTTCGGCAGCTTGATGATGTTCGCCTCGGGAAGCGTGGCGAGACCGCCGAGCTCAGCGAGCGCGTCGCCCACCTGCTGCTCGGGCGTCAGGTTCTGCGGGAATGCCGCCAGGATGCGGCCGGCGAGCGAGATGTCGCGCGTATCGACATCCACCCCCGCCTGGCGGGTGACGGCCTGCACGATCGGCAGGAACGATGCGGTCGCGAGGGCCGGTGCCTCGTCGGTGTAGGTGTAGATGATGGTCGAGTCGGTCACCAGTCACGTCCTTCTTGCGGGTCGGCCCTCAGCCTATCGCAAGCACCCGAGATATCTCGACGTCAAGATAATTCGGTGTATGAACACCGTGTAAATCCGAGACTCGGGCGATGCCGGATGCCGCCATGGGGGCTAGCCTGTGGTCCATGGGTGATCTGCGACTCGTCGAACTGTCCGCCGCGACCATCGTGGCGGTCAACAATATGTCGCTCAAGCCCGGCCAGGAGGAGTTCCTGTCGCCGGTGAGCTACGGCATCGCGGCCACGGTCGTGAACCCGCAGACGACCTGGCAGCGCGTCGTGGTCGACGGTGACGAGGTGGTCGCCTTCGTCAGCGGCAACTTCGACCTCGAGGACCCGCAGGAGCACTTCCGCTCCGTGCTGTGGCGCATCAACGTCGATGCCGACGACCAAGGCCGCGGCGTGGGACGATTCGCCGTCGACGGACTGCTCGAAGAGGCCCGCAACCGCGGAATGGACCACGTGAACGTCATCTACGAAGCCGGCGAAGGCGGTCCGCAGGCATTCTTCGAGCGCGTGGGCTTCACACCGGTCGGCGAGACCGAGTACGGTGAAGTGATCGCAGAGATCCGTCTCTGACGACAACCCGCGAGAACGCCTCGAAGACTTCCCCACACAGCGCCGATCCGGCGCCCAGAGACCGGCGGCGGGGCCTCGAATACCCCTCCCCCATCGAGACCCCGTCGCCTTCTCGGTCCACGCATCGAAACGCTTCCGTGCGGCGCGCTAGTGTAAGCGCGTGCCCAGATTCGATCTGCCCCCCGCCGAGCTGGAGACATACCTCCCCGACGTTCGCGAACCCGCCGATTTCGACGCCTTCTGGGCGGACACGCTCGCGCAGTCGCGGAAGGCGGATGCCGCACCCGACGTCGTGCGCCTCGAGACGCCGTACACGCTGGTCGACATCTTCGACGTGACCTTCCCGGGCTTCGGCGGCGATCCGGTGAAGGCGTGGCTGACGCTCCCGGCCGGTGTCGAGGGGCCGCTGCCGGCGGTCGTCGAGTACCAGGGCTACGGCGGCGGCCGCGGGCTCGCCGGCGAGCGCTTGGGATGGGCGGCGGCCGGGTACGCCCACCTCTTCATGGACACGCGCGGCCAGGGCTCGATGTGGGGCTCGGGCGGCGACACGCTGGACCCGCACGGCACCGGTCCGTCGTCGTCGGGCTTCATGACCCGTGGCATCGAGGACCCGGCGACGTACTACTACCGCCGTGTCTTCACGGACGCCGTCCGCGCCGTCGACGCCGTGCGCACGCTGCCCCAGGTCGACCCCGACCGCGTCGCGGTGTGCGGGGCGAGCCAGGGCGGCGGCATCGCGATCGCGGCCGCGGGACTGTCGGACGGGATCGTCGCCGTGATGCCCGACGTGCCGTTCCTGTGCCACTTCGAGCGCGCCGTCGGCCTCACCGGCGACGACCCGTACCAGGAGGTCGTGCGCTACCTCGCCGTTCACCGTGGCCGCGACGAGCGCGTGCTCGAGACCCTGTCGTACTTCGACGGCGTGAACATGGCGAAGCGTGCCGATGCCGCCGCCCTGTACTCCGTGGCCCTGATGGACACCATCTGCCCGCCGTCGACCGTGTACGCCGCGTTCAACCGTCACCGCAGCGCGATCAAGCAGATCGAGGTCTACACCCACAACGGCCACGAGGGGGGTCAGGCCTTCCAGTTCCCGAAGCAGGCCCGCTTCCTCGCCGACCTGGTCTGAGCGCCCCGGCACCGATTCCCGCCACCGGCGCCCCGGCACCCCTCGGGTGCCGAGGTCGGGGGGATCGTCGCCCCGGTTCCGTGTGTCGTGGCACCCGAGTTCGGCGCACTGCGCTCAGACGGCCTCGAGGTGCAGCACGAACGCCTGCAGCGGCCACAGCGTCGGCAGCTGCAGGCCGACCTCGCCCAGCAGCGACCCGGGCAGCTCGATCTCGCCCGCGGTGAACCACTCCGGGGCGATCCACCCGTATTCCGCCGCGCCGATCTCCCCGCGCACACGCACGCGGTAACGGCGGTCGCGGTCCAGCCCCGGCACCAGAAGGCGCTCGGCGCGCGCGTCCTCGAGGCTCGCCACCGTCGCCACGATCACGACCGCCGCATCGCCCGTGACGTACGCCGTCGCCCGCCAGGCGGGGTCCCGCAGCTCCGGGTGCAGGACCCGGCCGGTGTGCACGATCGGGCGCAGCTGCTTGTACAGGGCGGCGAACCGCGTGATCGCCGCCGTCTCGTCGTGGTCGCACGACAGGATGTCCCACTCGAAGCCGGCGGAGCCCATGAGGCTCGTCGCCATCCGGTACGACAGCGCCGTCGTGCGGCCCGACGAATGAGAGGTCGTGGGGCCGACGTGCGCCCCGACGAGCTCGGGCGGCAGCAGCAGGCCGGTCCAGCGCTGGATGTCCTGCCGCTCCACGGGGTCGTTGGAATCGCTCGCCCACACCCGGTCGGTGACCTCCAGGATGCCGAGGTCCGTCCGCGCGCCGCCGCTGGAGCAGGACTCGATCTCGAGTGACGGATGCCTCGCCTTGAGCTCCGCGATGAGCTCGTAGACCGCCGTCATCTGCGCGTGGCCGCCCGGGCGCCCATCGTGCCGGCTCTCGACCAGGTCCCGGTTGTGGTCCCACTTGATGAAGTCGATGCCGAGCTCGTCCACGAGAGCGTCGATCTGGCCCAGGACGTGGGCGTAGGCATCCGGGTTCGCCAGATCCATCACGTACTGACCGCGCCAGGAGAGTCCCGGCTCGTGATCGAGGTGCGCGGGCTCGTGCAGCAGCCACTCGGGATGCGCCCGCGCCGCGTCGGAATCGAGGCTGATCATCTCGGGTTCGAACCACAGCCCGAACTGCATGCCGTGCGCGTGCACGCGTGCGGCGAGGGGCTCCAGTCCCTCGGGCCACACCGATCGGTCGACCACCCAGTCGCCGAGGCTCGTCGAGTCGTCGCGGCGTCCCTGGAACCAGCCGTCGTCGAGCACGAACCTCTCGATGCCGACCTCGGCCGCGCGGTCGGCGAGCGCGGCCAGCCGATCGGGGTCGTGGTCGAAGTAGACGGCCTCCCACGTGTTGAGGACGAGCGGGCGCGAGGACGACGGATGCTGGGGGCGCGACCGCAGCCACGAGTGCACCCTGTGCGCGAACCCGTCGAGCCCCTCGGCGGTGTGCACGAACGCGGCGCGCGGGGTGCGGTACTCGTCGCCCGGCGCGAGGCGGATCTCGCCGGGCCGGAGCAGTTCGCCCGCCCCGATCAGCGTCACCGCATCCGTCACTCGGTCCACGCGCGTGGTGAGGTCGCTCGACCATGCCAGGTGCACGCCCCACAGGGCGCCGTCCCGCCAGCGTGGCGCACCGGTCGCCGCGATCGCGGCGACCGGGTTGTCGTGCCCGGGGCGCCCGCGCCGGGTCTGGCGCACGGTGGCGCCGGCGGGCACGGGCGTGACGACTGGTCGCTTCTCGCGGGTCCAGCGGCCGTCGAAGGTCAACAGCGAGTCGGTGGTCGACGGCACGGGCAGCGTCGCCTCGAGCCAGTCGACATCGACCGGAGCGGCCGCCGGGTCGTCGCCCTCGTGCGCGAGGGCGTGCTGCACCCACACGACGCCTCCGGTCTCGATGCCGATCGTGATCGACAGCCGAAGAGCGGATGCCGCATCCCGTGCTCGCACCGAGAGCGCGGTGCCGTCGGAGTCGAGGCCGCTCACCTCCCATCGAGGGTGATGCACCACGCCGTCGCGTCGCAGCTGCATGCCCGGACGCCCGGTCCACCCGTCGGCCTCCTGAGGCGACAGCGACACGTGCCACGCGGCATCCAGCGTCCCCGGCGGCGTCTGGCGGCTCAGCGCCCGCGCGAGGGCGTCGGCGTCGGCATCCGTCATCCGGCCGATCGCCGCACCCCAGTGCAGCACCCGGGGAAGGCCGGAGCCACGGGCATCGACGAGCACACCGACGCCGTCGCTTTCGAGATGGATGAAGCCGCGGGTCATAGCGAAGTCCTCTCCGAGGGGGTGCGCTCGCCGGTCCCGCGCTCGACGATCCACGTGGGCATCTCGAGCTGACGCGTGAAGCCGGCGGGGTCCTGCATCCGCTCGATCGCGAGCGTGGCGGCGGCCTTGCCGAGCGCGAGCGGGTCGTAGCTGATGACGGTCACGCCGAGCACGTCGGCGGTGTCGAAGTCGTCGAAGCCGACGAGCGCGGTGCGGCCGTCGTCGCGCAGGTCGCGGAGCACGCGCAGCGCGTCGATCGTCACCCGGTTGTTGCCGGTGATGATGGCGGTCGGCGCGTCGTCGCGGTCGAGGAGGTCCGCGATGAGGCCGTCGGCTGGCCGGGAGAGGTCGTCCTCCAGCCGCTCCCACGCCGACGACTCGTCGATGCCGTAGGCGGCGAGGGCGTCACGATAGCCGCGCAGGCGCTCGGACTGCGTGTAGACCGACGCCGGGTTGCAGATGTAGCCGATGCGGCGGTGGCCGCGCTCGAGCAGGCGCGTGGTGGCCTCGAACACCCCGCGGTGGTTCTCGAGCACGATCGAGTCGGCGACGAGATTGCGAGCGGGCCGGTCGATCGCGATGATCGGGGTGCCGAGGTGGCGTTCGCCCTCCAGGTACGACTGGTCGTCCGCGACGGGGATGAGCAGCAGGGCGCCCAGGCGCTGGCCGAGCAGGGCGTCGGCGACACGCTCCTCGCCCTCTGCGGTGTCGTCGGTGGTCGCCACGACGAGGGAGAAGCCGTGGCTGGACAGCTCGCGCTCGATGCCGGCGGCGAGCTTGTAGTAGAACGGGTTGTTCAGCTCGCCCATGATGAACCCGATCGTGTTCGTCGGCCCGCCGCGGCGCAGGTTCCGCGCCAGCGGGTTCGGCCGGAAGCGCAGCCGCTTCGCGGCGCCGAGCACACGCTCCACCGTCTCGGGCGCGACGAGGTCGCGATGCGTGAACACCCGCGAGACCGTCTTCGAACTCACCCCCGCGAGCCGGGCGACGTCTTCGAGGGTCGCTCTCTGCTGAACGGTCATCGGGGCCTCCTTGCCGGGCGGGCTTCACGCTAGCACTTCTGCCGGTCCGATGTCCACGTAGGACATTGCGGCGACATTGCGGCTGACGCATCGAGCTGTTCTACAAAATAACCCCAGTTCAGAGCGACTGTTTTTCAGAACTCGGTCGATAGGACAGGCTGAGACAGCGCTGACATCTTGCGCTTGCGGAACCGCTTCGAATCGCTCTACTCTGACGGCGCGACGAACCACGCAACGGTGCGACGACGCGCACCGGCAGTTCAAGGGCGAACCTGACAAGGAGACATCACATGGCGAAGAAGGCATTCGCGGGCATCGCGTTGCTGGCGACCGCCGCGGTCGCGATCAGCGGCTGCGCGGGCGGTGGCGGCGGAAGCGACGCCGACAACACCATCGACGGCGAGATCAAGGGCGACATCAAGGTCGTCACATGGCGCACCGACCTCGTGGAGGACGGCACGTTCCAGAAGTACGCGGACGAGTTCAACAAGAAGTACCCCGACGTGAACGTCACGTTCGAGGGCATCACCGACTACGCGGGCGAGATGCTCACGCGCATGAGCACCACCAACTACGGCGACGTGATCGGCATCCCCGCGATCAAGCCGGAGCAGTACGAGCAGTTCCTCGAGCCGCTCGGCAAGACCGCCGACTTCGAGGACACGTACCGGTTCCTCCCCGCGGCGAGCTACGACGGCACGCAGTACGGCATCGCCTGGGGCGGCAACGCCAACGGCGTCGTCTACAACAAGAAGGTCTTCGAAGAGGCCGGGGTCGCAGTTCTCCCCACGAACGAGGACGAGTGGCTCGAGGCGCTGCAGAAGGTGAAGGACAACACCGACGCGATCCCGATGTACACCAACTACAAGGACGGCTGGCCGCTCACGCAGGCCTTCGGGAACCTCGGCTCGATCACGCACGACCCCGACGCCCCCATCACGATGGCGGAGAACCCCGCGCCGTGGACCGAGGGCACCGACA
>Ga0160448_100549_pt1 | contig 12724 bp, 7 predicted proteins | sample HID1973M_E1MG_FD_108269 | JGI IMG/M metagenome (GOLD analysis project Ga0160448, IMG submission 108269) | Enriched mosquito-associated microbial communities from UW Madison campus, WI, USA - HID1973M_E1 MG | ecosystem: Host-associated > Arthropoda: Insects > Digestive system > Unclassified ...
GCGAGAAGGGGTGGTTTGGACGCCAGTGAGGGGTCGGATGCCGGGGGCCGCGGCATCCGGAATCAGATCCGTCTCACCGTCGATCTGCAGCCGAACTTCGCGCTCAACCAGCCGCTCTCGCCGTTCGCGCTCGCCGCGATCGAGCTGCTCGACCCGGAGGACACGCGCGCTCGCGACGCTAACTCCTTCGAAACGGCTGCCTCGGGCCGAGAATCCGGCGGAACGACCGGGGAAGCCGCAGATCGGAGGAGTTATGACGGCGCCCGCATCGGCACCGGCCACTATGCGCTCGACGTCGTGAGCGTCATCGAGGCGACGCTCGACGATCCGCGGCCGATCCTGTCGCAGCAGGAGTTCAAGGCACGCGGCGAGGCGGTCGCGGCGATGAAGGCCGACGGCATCGAGTACGACGAGCGGATGGCCCTGCTGGAGCAGGTGACGTACCCCAAGCCGCTCGAGGAGCTGCTCAGCCAGGCGTACGAGGTGTTCGCGTCGAGCCAGCCATGGATCCGCGACTTCGAGCTGTCGCCCAAGTCCGTCGTGCGCGACATGTTCGAGCGGGCGCTGTCGTTCTCCGAGCTCATCTCTCTGTACCAGCTCGCCCGCAGCGAGGGCCTGGTGCTGCGCTACCTCTCGGACGCGTACCGCGCAGTACGCCAGACCGTTCCCGCCGAGGCTCAGACCGACGAGCTGCACGACCTGGTCGCCTGGCTCGGCGAGGTCGTGAGGCAGGTCGACTCCAGCCTCGTCGACGAGTGGGAGGCGCTGATCAATCCGGTCGACGACCCGTCGGCGCCCGTCGTTCCGCCTGCCCCGCCGTCGGTGCTGACGAACCGCCGCGCGTTCGGGGTGCTGGTGCGCAACGAGCTGTTCCGGCGGGTGCGGCTGGCGGCGCTGCAGCGTGACGAGGAGCTCGTCGAGCTCGATCCCGACGTCGACTGGCCCGCCGCCCTCGACGCCTACTTCGACGACCACGACGAGATCCTGACAGGCGGCGCGGCCCGGTCGCCGCGACTGGTGACGGTCGATGAGACGGATGCCCCGGCATCCGGCATGTGGCGGGTGGAGCAGACGATCGACGACCCGGCGGGCGACCACGACTGGCGGATCCGCGGCGTCGTCGACCTCGCGGCATCGGAGGAGTCGGGCACCGCCGTGGTGCGGATCACCGAGGTCGTGCGACTGTAGCCGGGGCCGACGCCGCGGTCGCGCGACCCCAGCTGCCGCGGGCCTGACCGTTCCGGGCCGTGACGCGCGGGATCGCTGCGCCGACGCCGCGTGTCGCGTCACCTGAACCGGACGGCGCGCCGGTGGCGGGCTCAGCCGAGCCCGAGGCCGCCGTCGGTCGACAGCACCTGACCCACGACCCACGCGCCCTCGGGCGTCGCGAGCCACCCGATCAGGCGCGCCGGATCGGCCGGCTCGCCGTAGCGGCCGAACGGCGTCGCCCGCATCCACGCCTCGATCTCCTCGAGCGGCCGATCGGTCGTCTCGGGGTCGAGGTAGCCGGTGTTGACGGGTCCCGGATCGATCGTGTTGAGGATGATGCCGAGGTCGAGCAGCTCCGCCGCCACCGTCTTGGTGACGCCCGCGAGCGCCGCCTTGCTCGCCGCGTAGGCGACTTCGCCGCGCATCGCGCCGTGGATCTGCCCCGAGGTCATCCAGAACACGCGCCCGGTCGGCTCGGCGAAGGGAGCCCGCCGCTCGATCCGCTCGCCGGGTCGGGCGCCTGGCGTGTCTGCCACCCGCAGGCTCGCGAACTCCCGGGTGAGCAGAAGCGTCGACCGGGTGTTGGTCTGCCAGAACGCGTCCAGGCGTTCGGCGTCCATATCGAGGATCGACCCGTCGTCGCCGGACTGCGCGTGGTTGCACACCAGGATGTCGAGGCGACCGGTCAGCGCCCGTGCGGACTCGATGACGAGGGGGACGGATGCCGCGTCCCGCAGGTCCGCGCCGACGTCGCCGAGCTGCGCGCCCGGCGCGAGCTCGGCCCGAACGCCGTCGCGCACGGCGTCGAGGTCGTCGCCGCCCCACGGCAGGCGCGTGTCGTGGGGGCGGTAGTGGTGGAGGAAGACGTCGGCGCCGAGGCGGGCGAACTGCGTGGCGACGGCGAAGCCGATGCCCCGCCGGCGTGAGACGCCGGTGACGAGGGCGGTCTTCCCGGCGAGCGGCAGGGAGGAAGGGGACGCGAACATGCGATGCCTTTCGAGGACGCCGGGTCGCGGCATCCGTGTGTCGTGCGCCCGCGCGGAGCGCGACGGACGAGGTGGTGACGGAGACGAGGTCACAGGCATTGCATGACGACGAGGTTAGCGCCTCGGCCGCGCTGCCGCTCTGCGCGGCTCGCCCGTTCGCAGCTGCTGCACTTTTCCTGCGACTGCTGCGTCGCGCGACGCAGCAGTCGCAGGAGGCTGCAGCGCTCGCGCGACCGCGGTCAGCAGGCGGGCGGATCGGGGCTTCTCAGGGAGGATGTCGGTATGCCGACGTACGTGGCGTTCCTGCGGGCGATCAACCTCGGGGCCAACCGCAAGTTCCCGAAGGACGACATCCGCCGCGTCGTCGAGGCGGTCGGGTTCACCGACGTCGAGACGCACATCAACACCGGCAATGTGCGCTTCACCACGCCGCTGCGCTCGCGGGCGAAGATCGAGAGCGCACTCGAGGACGCGTTCGCCGCGGACCGCGGGTTCGACGTGCCCGCGATCGTGTTCACGACGGCCGAGCTGAAGCGGATCGCGAGCGAGGCGGCCGCCCTGAGCCAGGAGCACCCGCAGCTCGAGCGCCACTACGTCTACCTGCTCAAGGATGAGCCGACGAAGGCGGATTCGGCGCGCATCCGGGACCTGGCGACGGTCGCGGGGGAGATGGTGGTGAGCGGACGCGCGGCGCATGCCCTGCTCGGGCCGGGGTACCAGGCGGGGAACGTCGACCCGCTCGGCGCGGCGAAGCTGCTCGGCGTCGCGACGAGTCGGAACGTCAGCGTGATCGTGACGCTCGCCCAGAAGTGGTGCTGACGATGGTGGCGCCCCGCCCGACGATGCGGCGCGGCTCCTCCCCAGGCGGGCCGGTCCGACGTCCGAGGCGGGTTGTGCGCCTCGTCGCGCCCGCGGGGGCGCACGTCGTACGCCGCAACTACCCTGGTACGGGTGACCATCCCCCAGGGCGACCCGTACGCCGACCTCGCGTGGGAGGCCGAGTTCGCTCCGCCGCCCGATGACTCGTGGGCGCCGCCGGAGGACGGGTGGATGCCGCCTCCCGACTTCGCCGCAGGCGGTTCGACGTCGATCGACCCGTTCGCCGGAGCCGGCCCCCGCCGCGATTTCACGGGCGCCGATGCGCGCACCGTGCTGCGCGAGGTGTACGGATACGACGCGTTCCGCGGCGAGCAGGGCGCGATCGTCGACCACGTCATCACGGGCGGCGACGCCGTCGTGCTGATGCCCACCGGCGGCGGCAAGAGCGTCTGCTACCAGGTGCCGGCGCTCGTGCGTCCGGGCACGGGGCTGGTCGTGAGCCCGCTCATCGCGCTCATGCACGACCAGGTCGACGCCCTCGTCGCCAACGGCGTGCGCGCCGCGTATCTCAATTCCACACAGGCGCCGCCCGAGCGCGCGGCCGTCGAGCGCGCGTACCTCGCCGGCGAGCTCGACCTGCTCTACGTCGCCCCCGAGCGCCTCAACACCGAGACGACGCTCCGCTTCCTCGCGCGTGGAAAGCTCAGCGTCATCGCGATCGACGAGGCCCACTGCGTGTCGCAGTGGGGCCACGACTTCCGCCCCGACTACCTCGCGCTGGGCGCCCTCGCCGAGCGGTTCCCGGGTGTTCCGCGCCTGGCTCTCACCGCGACGGCCACGCCCGCGACGCACCGCGAGATGACCGAGCGGCTGCAGCTGCCGCAGGCGCGGCACTTCGTGTCGAGCTTCGATCGGCCCAACATCCAGTACCGCATCGAGGCCAAGTCCGACCCGCGGCGCCAACTGGTCGCCTTCATCCGATCGCAGGGCTCGGGCGCGGCGGGCATCGTCTACGCGCTGAGCCGCAAGTCCGTGGAGCAGACGGCGGAGTTCCTGTCGGCCCAGGGCGTGGACGCCCTGCCGTACCACGCCGGCCTCCCCGCCGAGACGCGCGCCGCCAACCAGTCCCGGTTCCTCCGCGAAGACGGGGTCGTCATGGTCGCGACGATCGCGTTCGGCATGGGCATCGACAAGCCCGACGTGCGCTTCGTCGCCCACATCGACCTGCCCAAGTCGGTCGAGGGCTACTACCAGGAGACCGGGCGCGCGGGCCGCGACGGCGAGGCATCCGTCGCGTGGATGGCCTACGGCCTCGGCGATGTCGTGCAGCAGCGCCGCATGATCGACCAGTCGCCCGGCGACCGCGCCTTTAAGACGCGACTCGGCCAGCACCTCGACGCCATGCTGGGCCTGTGCGAGACGGTCGGATGCCGCCGCCAGAACCTGCTCGCATACTTCGGCGAGCCTTCGCAGCCGTGCGGCAACTGCGACACCTGCCTCGAGGCGCCGGAGACCTGGGACGGCCTGATCCCGGCGCAGAAGCTGCTGTCGACCATCGTGCGCCTGCAGCGCGAGCGCGGTCAGGCATTCGGCGCGGGGCATCTGATCGACATCCTCCGCGGCTCCTCGACCGATCGCATCCGCCAGCAGGGCCACGACAAGCTGTCGACGTACGGCCTGGGTGCCGACCTCAGCGAGCAGGACTGGCGCAGCGTCGTCCGTCAGCTGCTGGCTCGCGGCATCCTGGTCGCGCGCGGCGAGTACGGCACGCTCGCGCTCGGCGATTCCGCCGCGGGCGTGCTCCGCGGCGAGGAGCCCGTGCCGCTGCGTCGCGATGTGATGGGCCGCTCGGGAGGTGTCGCCCGCGTGCGCAAGAGCACCGCACCCGAGACCCTCGACCCGGCGAACGCCGGCGTGTTCGAGGCGCTGCGCGCCTGGCGCGCCGGGGTCGCGAAGGAGCTCGGCGTGCCCGCCTACATCGTGTTCGGCGACGCCACGCTGCGCGCGCTCGCCGAGCGCCGGCCCGAGAGTCTCGCCGACCTCGACGGCGTCTCGGGCATCGGCGCCAAGAAGCGCGAGGCCTACGGCGAAGCCGTGCTCGCGGTGGTGGCCGCGGCCTGAGCGCGACGACGTGCATTCCCGGCGGGGCATGCATCTGTTCTCGACCCGTTATCTCCTCGTGCGGTGAGGCGATGACGCGTCGCATAGCGTGGCGTCATGTCACCTCGCCCGCTCCTGGTCGCCGTGATCGGCGCCGCCCTGCTGGTCACCGGGTGCTCCGCTGAAGCGGCGCCGACTCCTACGCCGAAGACGTCCGACGCGGCGCCCTCGGCGACGCCGACTCCGGCTCCGGCTCCGCCGGCGAAGGTGCCTTTCGACGGCGACTGCACCGGCGTGCTGTCGGCCGGCTTCCTCGCCGAGGTCTTCGACGGCGCGACGACCACGGCCGGAGGGGACGACTCGATCGTCGGCGTCATGCCCGACATGCCCGCCTCGCTCGCGCGGCTGGGCGGGCTGACCTGCGTGTGGTCCGGTGAGGGGGCGGAGTTCCCGACACTCGTCATGACCCTGATCCCCGAAACGCACGTGCCGGCCGACGTGTCTGCGGCTCACGCGGAGTTCGGATGCTACGGCTGGAGCATCTGCGGTGGAGCTCGTGCGCAGTCGGGGATGTGGGTGCTCGCCGAGGCGTATCTGCCGCAGGAGGCGTACGAGGAGCCCGCGGCCGAAGAGCTGGAGGCGATCTCCGCCCGGCTCGACGCGGCGATCGATACCGTGTTCGCGCAGCCCGCGGCCGAGTATTCGGGCGTCGGCGCCGAGTCCGCGACAGGTTCGTGGGCGCTGCCGCCGTGCGAGCGGCTCGCTCAGGCCGTGACCACGGCGGCGGGGATGACCGGCCCGGAGGTGGGATTCCCGGGCGACAACATCCCGGACGGTGCCGGCTGGCGCACGCTCGAGAGCTCAGATGTGGCCAGATGGTGCTCGTGGTTCCAGAGCCTCGGCTCCGACGCCCTCATCGCCGAGATCCACCTGCAGTCGGGAATCGGCGTCCCTACCGCGGAGCAGCTCGCCGCCGCGCAGGCGGAGGCCTTCCCCCTCGCGGGTGCGGACGCGGCGTATCGGGTGGCGCAGGACGGCGGCGGCGGTGCGCGCAGCACGAAGACGCTGGTGGTCGTCGGGCCGAACCGACTGCTCGTCAGCGGCGACCAGCAGGATGCGGTGGCCGCGGCCGTGGTCGCCACGCTGGCGGGGTGAAGGCGGCGCGGCGTCGGCGCCGCGTGTCGCGGTGCGTCCGGATCGTGTCCTCTCGCCGAGGGCACATGACATCTACGCGAACAACGTGTCGTCTCGGCGACAGCACGTGATCTCGACGACCTCGTACGAGTCGGCCACGCCGACCGTTGAAAACCTAGCGATGCTCGGTTTATGCTTGCGGGCATGACCGATGATGTTCTGACCACCACTCGTCCCTGGCTCGACGCGAGCCTGCCCGTCGACGAGCGGGTCGAGCTGCTCCTCGCGGAGATGACGGTGGACGAGAAGGCCGGCCTCTTCTTCCAGACGATGATCGTCATGGGCGAGGGCGGCGAGCTCTCCGAGGGCGATTCGGCCTTCGGCATCCCGTCCAACCGCGAGTACGTGGCCGAACGCCACATGAACCACTTCAACCTGCTCGGGGTCGCTCCCAAGGCCAGCGACATCGCGGCCTGGCACAACAAGCTGCAGGAGCTCGCGGCATCCACCCGCCTCGGCATCCCGGTGTCGATCTCGACCGATCCGCGCCACTCGTTCAGCGACAACCCGGGCGCGGCGATGTTCGCCGGCCCGTTCTCGCAGTGGCCCGAGCCGCTCGGGCTCGCCGCGACGCGCGATGCCGAGCTCGTCGAGCGCTTCGCCGACATCGCGCGCCAGGAGTACACCGCCGTCGGCATCCGCGTCGCCCTGCACCCGCAGGTCGACCTCGCCACCGAGTCTCGCTGGGCGCGTCAGCTGCAGACGTTCGGCGAGGACGCCGACCTCGCCGGGGAGCTGGGCGCGGCGTACGTGCGCGGCTTCCAGGGGTCCTCGTTCGGGCCCGGGTCGGTCTCGACGATGACCAAGCACTTCCCCGGCGGCGGTCCGCAGAAGGACGGCGAGGACCCGCACTTCGACTACGGGCGGGAGCAGGTCTACCCGGGTGGGCGGTTCGAGCTCCACCTGAAGCCCTTCGAGGCGATCTTCGCCGCCGGCGGCCGCCAGATCATGCCGTACTACGGCATGCCGATCGGCACCGAGTACGAGGAGGTCGGGTTCGGCTTCAACAAGGGCGTGCTCACGGGGCTGCTGCGCGAGCGCTTCGGCTTCGACGGCATCGTCTGCACCGACTGGGGCCTGGTCACCGACCAGCCGATCATGGGCACGAACTTCGCCGCGCGCGCCTGGGGCGTCGAGCACCTGACCCCCGCCGAGCGCATGGTGAAGATCCTCGACGCGGGCGCCGACCAGTTCGGCGGCGAGCACGACCCCTCGCTGCTGATCGGACTCGTGCACGACGGCACCGTCACCGAAGAGCGCCTCGACGTCTCGGCCCGCCGCCTCCTGCGCGAGAAGTTCGAGCTCGGCCTCTTCGAGGACCCCTACGTCGATGTCGACGCCGCTGACGCGATCGTCGGGTCGGCGCCGTTCCGCGCCGCCGGCGAAGCCGCCCAGCGCGCGTCGATCGCCGTGCTGTCCAACGACGGCGCACTGCCGCTGCGCCGCGGCGTCAAGCTCTACGTCGAGGGCATCGCGCCCGAGGCCGCCGCCCGCTTCGGCGAGGTCGTCGCGACGCCGGAAGAAGCGGATGCCGCGATCCTGCGCCTGCAGGCGCCGTACGAGCAGCGGGCGTCGATGTTCGAGAACTTCTTCCACGCCGGGTCGCTCGAGTTCCCCGAGGACGTCATCGCCCGCGTGCGGGAGGTCGCCGCGGTCGTGCCGACCGTCGTGGACGTCTTCCTCGACCGTCCGGCGATCCTCGGCCCCGTGGTCGAGGCCGCGAACGCCGTCACGGCGAACTGGGGAGCCAACGCCGATGCGCTGCTGGACGTGCTGACCGGCGCTGCACCCGCCACGGGCCGGTTGCCCTTCGACGTTCCGAGCTCGATGGCGGCGGTCGAGGCATCCCGTCCCGACGTGCCGTTCGACACTGCCGACCCGCTGTTCCGGTTCGGGCACGGGCTCACGCTGGAGGCGTAGCGCGGCGCGGTTCTCAGGAGCGTCGCGACCCGCGGGGTGTCCCCGCGGGTCGCGCCGATCCTGAGAACGGGCGAGAGGAGAGGCGCTGGGCGGGCCGCTACGACGCGACGCCCGGGACGACCACGACCGGCACCGGCGCGTTGCGCAGGATCTTCGACGCGCTGGAGCCCAGGAACACCTGCGCCAGGCGATGCGTGGACGAGGAGCCCACGACCAGGACGTCGCCCTCCGTCCACCCGACCGACGACACCGCCGTGCCCCAGTCGCCGGCGGCTGCGATGCGGTGCTCGAGCTCGTCGTCGGAGAACCCCAGTGCCTTCAGGTGCGCCATGGCCTCCTGCTGCGCGGCGGCGGCCTGCACGGCCCACAGCTCGATGACCTGCGTCTGCGCGTGGCTGATGTCGGTGGTGACCGGTCGTCGCGACGGATTCACGAGGAAGGTGATCAGGCGCATGCGCGCCGAGGCGATGCGGCTGAACTCCGCGACGCGGTTCAGCAGCGACCAGCTGGCGTCGTCGTCGCGGAAGCCGACCGTCACCCGCGTGACCCGGCTGGTGGTGCGGTAGCTGCGCGGAGCGATGGCCACCGGCAGCGGCGAGGAGTGCACGAGGCGATCCGTCTTCGAGGTGAGCCGGACACGCCCCGGCTCGGCCTCTTCGGCCGATCCCACCACGATCATCCGGGCGTCCCGGGCCACGGCCTGCTCGATGAGCGTCGCGGGCGCGGATCTGCCCGCGACCCAGACCGCCTCGGCGTCGATGCCGGGATCGTGTGCGAAGTCGGCCATGGCCAGCTCGGCGCTCAGCCGCCCCTCGCCCGCAGCCCACTCCTCGTACTCGCGGTCGACGCCGCCGGCCAGCGGGGTTCCCCATCCCTGCGGCACGACCGACACCGCCACGACGGGCTCGGGATGCGACCGGGCGAACTGGAATGCGAGCTCGATCGCACTGCGGTCGTCGTTGCGCGGCCCGTAGCCGACGAGGTACGTCACGACTCCTCCTCGGGGTGGATCGGCTCCGCGATCTGCTCGGGCGAGGTGTAGTCGTTGAGGACGGCCTGCCGGCGTCCGTAGAACCAGTAGTAGAGCAGCACGATCGCGATCCAGGTGCCGAAGATCGCCCAGGTGATGGCCGCGAGCCCGGACAGGATGTAGATGCAGGCCGCGATGGTGAGGATGGGCACCACCGGGTACAGCGGGACCCGGAACGGGCGCTCGAGGTCGGGCTTCGTGCGCCGCAGCACGATGACGGCGAGCGCGACCACGATGAACGCCATGAGCGTGCCGATCGACACGGTGTCCCACAGGTAGTCGGACGGCACGAAGCCGGCGATGATCGCCACGATCACCGAGACGACGATCGTGTTGTAGATCGGCGTCATCGTCTTGGCGTTGACGTGGACGAACCGCCGCGGCACGAGGCCGTCGCGCGAGATCGAGAACAGGATGCGGGTCTGGCCGTACAGCGTCACCAGCGTCACGGAGAAGATCGAGATGACCGCGCCGGCGGCGAGGATCGTGCCCCAGACCGGCGTTCCGGTGATGTTCTCCAGGATCTGCGCGAGCCCGGCCTCGCCCGCCTCCTCCGTGGAGAAGAACTCGACCGGCTCGGCGGCGAGGCCGGCGATGGCGACGAGGATGTACACGGTCGAGACGATGATGAGGGCGCCGATGATCGCGCGGGGGAGCGCCCGCTGCGGGTTGCGCACCTCCTCGCCGGCGGTGGCGACGGCGTCGAGGCCGATGAAGGAGAAGAAGATCGTGCCGGCCGCCGCGCTGATGCCGGCCGCGCCGAAGGCGAAGAAGTTCTCGAAGTGGTCGGCGTTGAACGCGGTGAAGCCCAGGACGATGAACAGCACCAGCACGCCGAGCTTGATCAGCACCATGATCGTGTTGACCGTCGCCGACTCGGCGACTCCGCGGATGAGGAGCAGGCAGCACAGGCCGACGAGGACGACGGCGGGAAGGTTGACGATCCCGCCGGTGGCGGCGCCGTCCGATCCGGGGATGAACGACACCGAGAGGGCATCCGGCAGCCGGAAACCGAGGGTGTTCTCGAGCAGCTCGTTGAAGTAGCCGCTCCAGCCGACGGCGACCGCTGAGACGGCCACGCCGTACTCCAGCAGCACGCATCCCGCGATGATCACCGCCCAGATCTCGCCCAGCGCGTGGTACGTGTACGAGTAGGTCGAACCGCTCACCGGGATCGCGGCGGCGAGCTCGGCGTAGCACAGCGCCGAGAGGCCGGCGCAGATCGCCGCGACGATGAACGAGACGATCACCGCAGGCCCGGCCTTCGGGATCGACTCGCTCAGGACGAAGAAGATGCCGGTGCCGACGGTGGCGCCGACGCCGAACATCGTGAGCTGGAAGGTCCCGATGTTGCGGGCGAGCTCCTCGCCCTGGTGGTGCTTGTGCTGGACGACGATGGGCTTGCGGCGGAACAGCTGATCACGAAGTGCGGCCATGTCGGACTCCCACGGGGTGGCCCGGGCACCGGCGCCCGGGGTGCCACCCAGTCTCGTGGGAGCGCCGCGTGCGGTACAGACCCGTCCCCCTCGCGATGTCTGAGATCACAGACGGACGGGAGCGAACGGATGCCTCGACCCGGCGTCGCGGCATCCTGTTCCCGTTCTTCCGCGCCCGTGCGCCGTTCATGTGCTCTCGCCGAGAGCGCATGCTGCGTGCGCACACGACGTGTCATCTCGGCGAGAGCGCATGATGTCGACGGCGAAGCGCGCCCGATCACCGAGTTCGAGAAGCTCGAGGGCTGCGTCACCTGCCTCTCGGTGCGCGTCCGCGACGAGTAGGGACCTGCGCGCATAGGCTGACCCCAGCGGGCGACGAGGCCCGCTGACGGGGAGCTACGCGTGGCCACGAGCAACATCGAGATCGCACAGCAGGCCGACCTCCGGCCGATCACCCGGATCGCCGAGGGACTCGGCATCCCCGAGGAGGAGCTCGAGCCGTACGGCCGATTCAAGGCGAAGGTGTCGCTGCGGTACCTGCGGACGCTGCGGGAGAAGCCGCGCGGGCGCCTCGTGCTCATGACCGCCGTGTCTCCGACCCCCGCCGGGGAGGGCAAGACGACGACCACGGTCGGTCTCGGCGATGCGCTGACCCGCATCGGCGAGCGCGCCATGATCTGCCTGCGCGAGCCCGCACTCGGGCCGGTGTTCGGCATGAAGGGCGGCGCGGCCGGCGGCGGGTACGCGCAGGTCGTGCCGATGGAGGACATCAACCTGCACTTCACCGGCGACTTCTCGGCGATCGCGATCGCCACCAACCTGCTCGCTGCGCTCATCGACAACCACGTGCACCACGGCAACGCGCTCGGCATCGACGTGAGACGGGTGACCTGGCGGCGGGTACTGGACGTCAACGATCGCGCGCTGCGCGACGCCGTGGTCGGTCTCGGCGGTCCGTCCAACGGCTATCCCCGCGAGGACGGTTTCGACATCGTCGTCGCCAGCGAGGTGATGGCGATCTTCTGCCTGGCCACCGATCTCGCCGACCTCAAGGAGCGTCTCGGCGAGATCGTCGTCGCCTACACGCGGGACCGCACGCCGATCCGCGCCCGCGACCTGCAGGCGCACGGCGCGATGGCCGCGATCCTGCGCGACGCGCTGGCTCCCAACCTGGTGCAGACCCTGGAGCACACGCCGGCGTTCGTGCATGGCGGCCCGTTCGCCAACATCGCCCACGGGTGCAACTCGTACCTGGCGACCGACTCCGCCCTGCGGATGGCCGACTACGTCGTGACCGAGGCGGGCTTCGGCGCCGACCTCGGCGCCGAGAAGTTCGTCGACATCCTGTGCCGCACCACAGGCCTCCGGCCCGACGTCGCAGTGGTCGTCGCGACGGTGCGCGCCATGAAGTACCACGGCGGCGTCGAGGTCGCCGAGCTCGCGCATGAGAACGTCGCAGCCCTCGAGCACGGCACCGCCAACCTCGTGCGCCACCTCACGACGCTCCGCGAGACCTGGGGCATCCCCACGGTGGTGGCCATCAACCACCGCGCGGAGGACACGGATGCCGAGACCGCGGCGCTCGTCGCCGCGGCGGAGGCGGTCGGGGTCACGGCCGTGGTCGCGAAGCACTTCGCCGAGGGCGGAGCAGGTGCCGAGGAGCTGGCGCGCGAGGTCGTGCGGCTCTGCGCCCTTCGACACGCTCAAGAGCCGGGGACGGGGTCGGTTGCTGAGCCTGTCGAAGCACTCCGCTTCACCTACCCGGACGATGCGACGCTGTGGCACAAGATGAGCGCCATCGCCACGCGCATCTACGGGGCGTCGGAGATCACCGCGTCCACCGCGGTGCGCGCTCAGATCAGACGACTCCAGGACGAGGGCTACGGCGGCTACCCGGTGTGCGTCGCGAAGACCCAGTACTCGTTCTCGACCGACCCGAAGCTGCGCGGCGCGCCGTCGGGACACGTCGTCGACATCCGCGAGGTGCGTCTGGCGGCCGGCGCGCGGTTCGTCGTGATGATCTGCGGCGA
>Ga0160448_100553_pt1 | contig 12701 bp, 12 predicted proteins | sample HID1973M_E1MG_FD_108269 | JGI IMG/M metagenome (GOLD analysis project Ga0160448, IMG submission 108269) | Enriched mosquito-associated microbial communities from UW Madison campus, WI, USA - HID1973M_E1 MG | ecosystem: Host-associated > Arthropoda: Insects > Digestive system > Unclassified ...
GCAAAGGACCGTTGGGAATGGATGCCGCGCCGCACCCTTCGTCAGACTCGGGGTTGGTGGCGCTCTAGGCACGCGGAGTCACCCCGACATGCGGAGTGCGCATCCAGTGTACCAGGAGGCGGCCTGTCGGCCCTCCTCCCCCGACCGCCGCTCGAGGCGCTCATCCACCGATGCGTTCCCACGGGGCGCGCCGTCGTTCCCAAGGCGTCAAAGTCGTCTCATGTCCAGATCCCTCCTCCGCCCGCATCTCGGATCCTTCCGCGCCCGGCATCGCAGATCGTTCCGCCGAGTGGCGCTCATCGTCACCGTGGCAGCCGTAGCCGCATTGCTGCCGGCGACGTTGTCGGAGGCCATCGCAGCCGACGATCCGTCGCCGTCTTCCTCAGACGGCGCGGTGGACTCTCCTGCCGGTGGGTGGCGGTGGCCGGTGCGCCCGTTCAGGCTGGCTCGATCATTCGTCGCGCCGGCGCACGAGTACGGCCCGGGACACAGAGGGATCGACCTTCTCCCCACCGGCGAGCCCGTGGTGCGCGCCCCCGCGCCCGGCGTGGTCGCGTTCTCCGGTCAGGTCGCGGACCGCGGCGTGGTGACCGTGGACCACGGTGACGGCTTGGTCTCGACGCTGGAGCCGGTCGATCCGGGAGTGGAGGCCGGAACCGCGGTCACCGCATCCAGTCCCCTCGGCATCGTGTCGAGCGGTGGTCATGCCGAACCCGGCGCCGTGCATTTCGGTGTGCGGTTGGACGGCGAGTACATCAATCCCCTCGTGCTGCTGGGCGACGTGCCGCGCGCCGTGCTGCTCCCCTGCTGCTGAGGCCGCTCAGGCGCGCGGATGCGCGAGCCGGTACGACGCTGCCAACCGCTCGCTGGAGACGTGGGTGTAGATCTGCGTCGTCCCGAGGCTCGCGTGTCCGAGGATCTCCTGGACCGCCCGGAGGTCCGCGCCACCGTCCAGGAGGTGCGTCGCGGCCGAATGACGCAGCGCGTGCGGCCCGACCTGGCCGCCCAGTTCGGGGCCGAGCTCGCGAGAGACGAGGTCGTACACGGCCCGCGGACCGATCCGCCCACCGCGGACGCCGAGGAACAGAGCCGGAAACGGCGTGGTGTCCGACCGCCGGGCGACGAGGACCGGTCGACCACGTACGACGTAGGCATCGAGCGCCCGCAGGGCGGGCAGCCCGAAAGGCACGACCCGCTCCTTCGAGCCCTTGCCGAGCACCCGTGCGGTGCGGCGATCGGAGTCGACGTCGTCGATGTCCAGTCCGCACAGCTCCGAGACCCGCACGGCCGCGCCGTAGAGCAGCTCGAGCATCGCGTGATCACGCAGCGCGACCGGATCACCCTCAGCGGCGATCGAGGCCATGCGCTCCAGTACATGGCCCAGCGCATCCGCAGTGGCGACTTTGGGCAGCGTCCTGCCGCGCTTGGGCGTGACCAGCCGGAGGCTGGGATCGGCTGCGACGGCACCGGTCTCTGTCGCCCAGGCGAAGAAGCCCCGCACCGCGGCCGTGCGCCGTGCGATCGTCGCACGGCTGTCACCGCGCTGCACGGCCTTCCACAGCCAGTCGCGGAGGTACTCGAGGTCCACGTCCGCGAGTTCCGCGTCACCGCACGAGGCAGCCAGCCCCTCGAGATCCGAGTGGTACGCCCGCACAGTGGCCGGCGACAGGCGGCGCACCTCCGCGAGGTGGCGCAGATACGCCGCGGAGCCCTCGTGGATGTCCATGGGTCCAGCTTGGGCCAGGCGAGCCGCTGCAGGGCGGTGCGACGCGCTTCACCCCCTGCTCGCCCGACGCGACCTCGTCCACGCGCTCGCGCGCGCCGCGACGGCGTGCGCAGGATTCTCCCGCGCGCCGTCGCCTGCTCCTCACGCTCCGATCCCCCGCAGACGCCATCCCGCAGGTCCTGATTCGACACGGCCGTCGAGCAAGCCGAGGCCGAGGATCACCTCGACCGCATCCGCCGCCATCCCCGCCCGGCGCGCGATGTCGCCGGCGTCCCGCCAGACGCGGGGGCTCATCGCATCCCGTACCCGGGTCTCTTCGCCCGTGTACGAACCGGGGGCGATCGGTGCAGTCCCCCGCCGCGTCGCCAGCCCCAGCATCTCCCGCACGTCGTCAGCGCCGGTGATGCACTGGGCGCCGTATTCGCGGATCAGCCGGTGCGTCCCTGCGGAGGTCGCCGATGAGATCGGCCCGGGGACGGCGCCCAGCGGGCGGGACAGCGTGGCCGCGTGGCCCGCGGTGTTCAGCGAGCCGCTACGCCAGCCCGCCTCGACGACCACCGTGGCGCCCGAGAGCGCCGCAATCAGCCGGTTGCGCTGGAGGAACCGCCACTTGGTAGGGGCCGAGCCGCACGCAACCTCGCTCACGACCAGACCGCGTTGGGCGATGTCGTCGATCAGCTGTGTGTGACCGGCGGGGTAGGCGCGGTCGGCACCGCCCGCGAGGAGCGCGGTGGTGAGACCGCCCGCGTGGAGCGCCGCCCGATGAGCGGCACCGTCGATGCCGTAGGCGCCGCCCGAGATCACCGGAGTGCCGGTGCCGCTCAGATCGGCGGCGAGCTCAGTCGCGACCTGTTCGCCGTACCGCGACGAGGCCCTCGCGCCGACGATGGCAGCGGATCCGCGCAGCTTGAGGAGCGTCGACGGATCACCCCGCACCCACAGGCACAGCGGCGCATGGGCGTCGAGGTCGTCCAGCTGCTCCGGCCACACGGGGTCCGCGCGCGTCACCAGCGTCACGCCACGTGTTCGCGCGGTGGCGAGCGAGTCGGCGATCGCGTCCTCCGACAGTCGAGGCAGCCAGCGTTTGCGCGCTTCGGCAAGCTCGCGCGGTGCCAACTCCGGCAGGTCGCTGCCGCTCAGCACCGCTTCCAGGCTCCCCACCGGACCGCGGGAGCGGATGATCCTCCCCGCGACCGAGTCGCCGGGCTCGATGAGCCGGCACCAGACAACCGTCGCGTACCGCTCACGAGCGGCGTCCGGCTCATCCCCGATGCCTGCTGTCGCCAGAGCCCGCCGCGCCGCATCGGCACCCAGCTCGAACGCGATCACAGCGCTATCCCCTTCTTCAGGTAGAGCGCGCGGCCGACGTGATCCGCGCCGAGCTGGGTGCGCCCCTCGATGTCGGCCAGGGACCATGCGACGCGCAGCACCCGGTCGTACCCGCGCAGCGTCAGGGCGCCGCGGTGGAGGGCGGCGTCGAGCGGGCGCCGCACGATCGGAGCAGGGGCGACCGGCCCTTCGCGCAACCATGTGCCCGGCACCTCGGCGTTCACCTTCCACGGCGTGCCGGCGAGGCGGTGACGTGCGCGCGAGCGCGCGTCGGCGACGCGCGCTCGCGCGGTGGCCGTGGAGATCGCCGGCATGCTCCCCCGCTGCGCCACCGCCACACGGGTGAGGGTCAGCTCGATGTCCATGCGATCCAGCAGCGGCCCGGACAGCCGCCCGAGATAGCGGCGGATCGCCGCGGGCGGGCACGTGCACGTGCCACCCCGTATGCCGTAGTCACCGCACGGGCACGGGTTCGTGGCGAGCACGAGCTGGAATCGCGCCGGATAGCTGGCGTGGGTGCCTGAGCGGTCGATCGTGATGCAGCCGGACTCCAGCGGCTGCCGCAGTGCGTCGAGGGCACTCGCGGCGAACTCGCCCGCCTCATCGAGGAACAGCACGCCCTCGCTCGCGCGGGCGATCGCTCCGGGGCGCACGACCCGTGTTCCCCCGCCCACCAGGGCGGCCACGCTGGCGCTGTGATGCGGAGCCACGAACGGCGGAGTCCGCGAGAGCTCGAGCACTCGGGCTCCCGCGAGGCTGCGGATCGAGGCGCTCGCGAGCGCCGCGCGATCGTCCAGCTCGGGGAGGATCCCCGGCAGCCGCCGCGCGAGCATCGTCTTGCCCGCGCCGGGCGGTCCGCACATCAGGAGGTGATGGCCGCCGGCGGCCGCGACCACCAGCGCCTCGACGGCGTCCGGCTGACCGATCACCTCGGCGAGGTCGAGCGGTGGTTCCGGCGGATCCGCTTCGTCGGACAGCGCCACAGGGTCGTGCTCTCCGACCTCGACATCGCCGCCGTGCCAGGCCACCACCTCTCCGAGATTGATCGCGGCGAGCACCTCGATCCCGTCGACGAGAGACGCCTCGGGCCCGTTCGCGTGCGGCACGACCACCCGCCGATGACCCGCGCGGCGCGCGGCGACCACTGCCGGAAGCACGCCGGGCACAGGCCGGAGGCGTCCGTCGAGTCCGAGCTCGCCGATGTGCACCGTCGAGGCGACCGAGGCCGGGTCCATTCCCGCCTCGGTCGCGAGAGATGCCACGGCGATCGCGACGTCGAATCCGGATCCCTGCTTCGGCAGACTCGCCGGCGAGAGGTTCACGGTGAGGCGTCGCCTCGGGAGCGGGGTGCCGCTGTTTGCACAGGCGTTGTGGACGCGCTGCACCGCCTCGCCGAGCGCCTTGTCGGGCAGACCGATGATGCGGAACTCCGGCGTCTGCTGAGACAGATCCGCCTCCACCTCGACGCACTCGCCTTCGGCGCCGACGAGCGCGACCGACCACGTCCGCGCGACGCTCATGGCACCTCCACGTCGACGAGGTGCTCCAGCCGCGCCGTGGCCGCGACGGCCCCGGTCAGGCCGATCGCATCGATGCGGAGGCGGCGGCCGCGCAGCAGGTCCCGGTGTGCGCTCGCCCATGCGACGGCCACGCGCCAGAGACGCGCCCTCTTGCGGGCGTCGATCGCCTCGAACGGATGCCCGAACTCCTCGCCGCGCCGGGTCTTGACCTCGACCACGACGACAACCGAGCTGTCGGCCACGACGAGGTCGATCTCGCCGTCCCGGCAGCGCCAGTTGCGGGCGAGCACGGTGAATCCCCTGGACTCGAGGTACCGGGCCGCGCGGTGCTCGCCCGCGCGCCCGAAGTCGTCCTTGTCTGCCATCCCAGCATCGTCGCTCGCGAGCCGCTAGGCGCGGACGACCGGTCGCGGCATCCGTTCAGAACTCGCGAGGAGCTGCGGGATCGCCGTGCTGTGGAGGAGCCGCGTCGCTCAGGTATCGAGCGAGAGCTCTTCGGGGAGGTGGAAGTCGCGGCGCGAGAGCTCCTCGACGTTCACGTCTTTGAACGTCAGCACCCGCACCGCCTTCACGAAACGGTCGGCGCGATAGATGTCCCAGACCCAGACATCGGACATCGAGATCTCGAAGTAGAAATCGTGCTCGGTGTCGCGGCGCACGACGTTGACCTCGTTGGCGAGATAGAAGCGCCGCTCCGTCTCGATCACGTACTGGAACTGCGAGACGACATCGCGGTACTCGCGGTACAGGGCGAGTTCGAGCTCGCGATCGTAGTCTTCGAAGACCTCGTCATCCATGGTGATCCCATCCTACGGGCGCGAGCGCATGCGCCAGCGCCGATCCGCGTGTGGCGAACGCTCAGAACAGGGTCGGCGCCTCGGCGATCGACCACGACGCGCGGTGGTGCCGGCTGATGCCGTGCGTGCGGATCGCCTCTCGATGGTCGGGACTCGCGTAGCCCTTGTTGCGCGCCCAGTCGTACGCGGGAAGCTCCTCATGCAGCTCGGTCATGAGGCGGTCGCGTGCGACCTTGGCGATGACGGATGCCGCGGCCGCCGACGCGCAGTCGCGATCGGCCTTGATGACGGGCCGCACCGTGAGGTCCCACGCACCAGCGGGACGGATGTAGTCGTAGTTCCCGTCGAGGATGACGATCGCATCCTCCGGAACCACGCCGTGCGCGCGCAGATCCGCGATCGCGCGGATCGAGGCCAGCCCGAGTGCACGCATGATGCCGATCTCGTCGATCTCCTCCGAGCTCGCCCAGCCGACCGCGCTGGCCGCAACCCAAGAGGCCGCACGCGCCGCGACATCGGCTCGCCTCATCTCGGGGACGAGCTTCGAATCGCGCAGACCCTGCGGGACCCGCTTGCGCGACCGGGGGGCGTCCACGACCGCTGCACCCACTGCCACCGGCCCGGCCAGGGCACCGCGCCCCACCTCGTCGCACGCGATGACGAGCGCGTGCTCGCGCAGGAGGCGACGCTCGAGCGTGAGACGGGGCTCGACCACGGTCACCGCGCGCGGCCCTCGGGATCCGCGTCGGGGACGCCCGCGAAGACGTCGTGGTGGAAGTCCAGGAGGCCGAATCGATCGATGGGCCACGTCACCAGGAACGCACGTCCGACGAGGTTGTCGATCGGGACGAAGCCCTTGCCTGGCTGGTCGGTGTTGTACCTGGAGTCCTTGGAGCGATAGCGGTTGTCGCCGAGCACCCAGAGGCTGCCTGCCGGAACGGTGACATCGAACGGGTCACCCGAAGCCGCTGTCTCGCCCCCTGGCAGCTTGAGATAGGCGCTCTCGTCGATCGGCACGTCGTTGACGGTGATCTGCCCGATCGCGTTGCAGCACACGACGTGGTCGCCCGGGAGTCCGACGATGCGCTTGACGAGGTGGTCGTCGCTGTCGGGCGCGGCCAGGCCCACGAGCGACAGCACCCATTCGACGCCCTCGACGACCGGCGGGCGCGGGGGTTCCGTGCTGGGAGGCAGCCATCCCCCCGGATCCTGGAAGACCACGATGTCGCCGCGCTCGTACCCGCCGAACCGTGGGGTGATCTCGTCGACGAGGATGCGGTCCTTCACGTGGAGCGTGTCCTCCATGGATCCCGACGGGATGTAGAAGGACCGCACGAGAAAGGTCTTGACCACGAGGGAGACGAGCACGGCGATCAGGATGATCACGAGCACATCGCGCAGGAACACCAGCCAGCCGCGACGACGCGGCTGAATGGTCGCGGCGGGTTCCGGGCCGGGCGCCGCCTCGGCCGGAGCCGACTTCTCGGTCGTCATGGAGTTCCTTCACAGGTGCCGACGGTCGTCGCCGCCCGTCTTCAAGGGTCGCACACTCCGGCCCTTCCGGAGTACGCGGGAAGCCCCGGACCTGGTCGGTCCGGGGCTTCCTGCGAACGCTGCGTAAAGAGCGTCAGTGGCTCTCGCGCTTCTCCTTGATCTTGGCCTTCTTGCCACGGAGGTTGCGCAGGTAGTAGAGCTTCGCGCGGCGCACGTCACCACGGGTCACGACCTCGATGTGGTCGATGACCGGGGAGTGCACCGGGAAGGTGCGCTCGACGCCGACCTGGAAGCTGATCTTGCGGACCGTGAAGGTCTCGCGCACGCCATCGCCCGAGCGGCCGATGACGACACCCTGGAAGACCTGGATGCGCGAGCGGTTGCCCTCGGTGATGTTGACGTGCACCTTGACGGTGTCGCCGGCGTTGAAGGCGGGGATGTCGGAGCGGAGCGAAGCCGCGTCGACGGCGTCGAGGATCTGCATGATCGTCTCTCTCTGCGGCCGCCACAGGTCGACCGCGGGAAGGATAGTAAAAGGACTGAGTGTGCCGCAGGCCTCCGGCATGATGCCGTGCAGCTGGTTCCCCTGAGGCAGAACCGGTCAGGGCACAAAGAACCATTCTGCCATGGATGCCGCACCCGGCCAAACCACGTCAACTCGCGGGCGGCGCCTGCTTCTCCGCGATGACGATGACCTCACGCGGCGCGGCCTGCGGCTCATGGGCGTCAGCCGGGATGTAGGCGACGCCCTCCGAGGTGTGCAGGACGAATCGCGAGGGCCGCGCTTCGCTCCACAGCTGCCACAGCTCGAGCCAGAACAGCCCTACGCCGGCGAGGATCGCGACGACCATCACGGGTGCCCACCACGCCTCGGCGAAGAAGCCGAGCGAGATGACGAGTCCGTGCCAGATCGTGAACCCGAGGACGTCCCACCAGGAGACGGCGCGGTGAGCCCGCACCGTGCCCCGCGCCCGCACCAGGAGCGTGAGCAGGAGCTGCCACAGGAACACTCCCGGGATGGCCAGGAAGAGCACCCACAGGAACGCCCAGCCGCCCGCGTTGAACACGGCCCATCCGACGAGGAGCCACAACGGCAGCAGGAAGGCCGCCGGGATCAGCCAGCCGAAGAATGCACGACGCAGCCACATGCCACCGATGCTACGCCCGCGCGCGTGCGCCGTGGTCCGCTTCTGCGCGCCACGGAGCATCCTCCCAGCCCGGCGTTGGCGGGTCAGACAGAATGGAGGGGAACGAGAGGATCCACACATGATCGAGTTGCGCACGCCCGCCGAGATCGAGGCGATGAAGCCCGCAGGGCGATTCGTCGCCGAGACCCTCGCGACGCTGCGCGACGAGACCAGAGTCGGGACGAATCTCCTGGCGATCGATCGACGCGCGCATGACCTCATCCGCCGCGCAGGGGCCGAGTCCTGTTACATCGACTACCACCCCTCGTTCGGCGCCCGGCCGTTCGGAAAGGTCATCTGCACCTCGGTGAACGACGCGGTCCTGCACGGACTGCCCTTCGATTACGCGCTGCGAGACGGCGACCTCGTCTCCCTCGACTTCGCCGTGTCGGTGGACGGCTGGGTCGCCGATTCCGCCGTCTCCTTCGTCGTGGGCACGCCGCGCGACGAGGATCTCGCGCTCATCGACACGACAGAGCGCGCGCTTGCCGCCGCGATCGGCGCAGCGTCGGTGGGCAACCGCATCGGCGACATCTCGGCGTCGATCGCCGCAGTCGCGCACGCCGACGGCTATTCGATCAACACCGACTTCGGCGGACACGGCGTCGGCAGGATCATGCACGGCGACCCGCACGTCCCCAACGACGGCAAGGCCGGCCGAGGCTACCCGCTCCGCGCGGGGCTGGTCGTCGCGCTCGAGCCCTGGTTCCTGCAGACCACGGACGAGCTGGTCACCGACCCCGACGGGTGGACGCTCCGATCGGTCGACGGCTCACGCGGAGCTCACGCCGAGCACACCGTCGCGATCACCGAAGACGGACCGATCGTCCTCACGGACCGCTCCTGGCTCGGCGTCTCCTGACCCCGCCTGCGAGCGGCTCGCTCATCTCCTGAGCGCGGCGTCGCCGACTTCGACGACGCCGGCCCGCTCAGGTCCTGAACTCGGCGCTCGGCGCGTGCGCCGGGGTCGCGGCGGACGCGAGAGCCGCGAGCGATGCCGCGACGGAGTGATCCGCGGCGGCTTCGGCGCGGGGATGCTCGCACAGCACGATGAGCGACTTCTCGGCGAGGCGCAGCACGTCTCCCGGTTCCACGATCGCGGAGTCGGCCCGCTCCCCCGCTGTGTCGACGAACACCTCCCAGTCCGGGCTGTTCTCCACGACCGGGATGTGAAAGTCGATGATGTCGTCGCCGGCATTGAACAGCACGATGAAATGGCGATCCCGGATCTCATCGCCTCGGCGATCACGCTCGCGGATGCCTGCACCGTTCAGGAAGACGCCGATCGCGCGTCCGAAGCCGGAGTCCCAGTCCTCCGGCTGCATGAGCGTGCCGTCCGGTCGCAGCCACGCGATGTCGGCCAGAGCCCGCCCCGCTTCGCGGCGCACCGGTCGTCCCTCGAAGAACCGGCGCCGGCGGAAGGTCGGGTGGTCTCGTCGGAGCCGGGCGAGGGCCGCAGTGAACTCCAGCAGCGGACGGTCGGCGGCATCCCAATCCATCCACGTGGTGTCGTTGTCCTGCGCATAGCCGTTGTTGTTGCCTCGCTGGGTACGGCCGATCTCATCGCCGTGGAGCAGCATCGGCACGCCCTGGCTGAGCATGAGCGTCGCGATGAAGTTGCGCTGCTGCCGGGCGCGCAGCGTCAGCACAGCCGGATCATCGGTCGGTCCCTCGACACCGAAGTTGAACGAGCGGTTGTCGTCGGCGCCGTCGCGACCTCCCTCGCCGTTGGCCTCGTTGTGCTTGTCGTTGTAGGAGACCAGATCGCGCAGCGTGAAGCCGTCGTGCGCGGTCACGAAGTTCACGGATGCCACGGGCCGGCGCCCCGAGTGCTCGTACAGGTCCGCCGACCCGGTGAGCCTCGACGCGAACTCCCCGAGGGCCTGCGGCTCACCGCGCCAGAAGTCGCGGACGGTGTCGCGGTACTTGCCGTTCCACTCCGTCCACTGCGGCGGGAAGTTGCCCACTTGATAGCCTCCGGGACCGACGTCCCAGGGTTCGGCGATGAGCTTCGCCTGCGACACCACAGGGTCCTGCTGCACGAGCTCGAAGAACGCCGACAGGCGGTCGACGTCGTAGAACTCGCGGGCCAGCGCCGAGGCCAGGTCGAAGCGGAACCCGTCGACGTGCATGTCGAGCACCCAGTACCGCAGCGAATCCATGATGAGCTGCAGCGAGTGCGGGTTGCGCACGTTGAGGCTGTTTCCGGTGCCGGTGTAGTCCGTGTAGTACCGCTTGTCGTCGTCCTCGAGCTTGTAGTAGGCCGCATTGTCGATCCCGCGCATCGACAGGGTGGGACCCAGATGATTCCCCTCCGCCGTGTGGTTGTACACCACGTCGAGGATCACCTCGATTCCGGCGGCGTGCAGAGCCCGCACCATCGCCTTGAACTCCTGCACCTGCTGGCCGCGGTGGCCGGTGGCCGAGTACGCGTTGTGCGGCGCGAAGTAGGAGATCGTGTTGTAGCCCCAGTAGTTCGACAGACCCTTGTCGTGCAGCATTGCGTCGTCGACGAACTGGTGCACGGGCATCAGCTCGATCGCGGTGACTCCGACCTTGAGCAGGTGCTCGATGATCGCCGGGTGCGCGATCGCACTGTACGAGCCGCGCATCTCATCGGGGATCGCGGGATGCCGTTCGGTGAGACCGCGTACGTGCGCCTCATAGATGAACGTCTCCGAGTAGGGCGTCCCGGGCCTGCGGTCACCAGCCCAGTCGAAGAAGGGGTTGACGACAACGCCCTTCATCATGTCGGTCGCCGAATCGTCGTCGCTGCGCGAGTCCGGATCGCCGAACGTGTAGCCGTAGACCGACTGCCCCCAGCGGATATCCCCTTCGACGGCCTTCGCGTACGGATCCAGCAGGAGTTTGGCGGGGTTGAACCGCAGCCCGTTCGCGGGATCGTACGGGCCGTGCACACGGTACCCGTAGCGTTGACCGGGCTGGATGTTCGGCACATACGCGTGCCAGACGAACGCGTCGATCTCGACGAGATCCACCCGCGTCTCAGCTCCGCGTTCGCCGAACAGGCACAGCTCGACGCGCTCCGCACCCTCGCTGAACAGCGCGAAGTTCGTTCCGCTCCCGTCGAACGTCGCACCCAGCGGATAAGCCGATCCCGGCCATGTGTGCACGGATGTCCTCCTCGCCGTGAGTCGCTACACCTTACCGGAGCAGGGTCGCCGGGCCGTGGACGTCAGACCCGCCCGACGACATCCTCCGCGGTGAGCGGGACGCGTCCCGCAACCGGCGCGGCACGGAATCGCTCGGGGTGCGCAACGGCATGTCGAACGCCCTCGATGACGCGGTCGACGTCGTCGGGAGTGTTGTAGAGCGTGAAGCTCACCCGGCAGCTCGCCGCCGGGTCGATGCCGAGATCATGGTGCGCGAGCGTCGCGCAGTGGCAGCCCGCGCGCGACTCGACACCCTGCGTGTTGAGGGCGCGTGCGATGTCGAAGGGCGAATGACCCTCGACGTTGAACGCGGCGAGCGGGGTGCGCTCGCTCCCCTTCGGCACACCGTAGATCCGCAGGCCGTCGATCGCGAGGAGTCCCTCCATGGCGCGCTGGGTGAGGGATGCCGCGTGATCGGCGACGATCCCCATCGCGGCGTCGACCGCGTTGGCGCTGAGCGGGTCGTCCGAGCGGAACCAGGCGCGTTCGGGGTCGGCTCCGACCATGTCGACAATGAGTCGGAGGGTCTGGGCTGACGCGATGACCCCGAGGATGTTGGGCGTGCCCGCCGAGAACTTCCAGGGCAGTTCGTTGTATTCGACGTGGTCTGGGAAGACCTGCCCATCGGCGATCATGTCGCCGCCGTAAAGAAACGGCGGAAGCGACTCGCGCAGCGTCTCCCTCGCGTAGAGGACGCCGACTCCGAACGGAGCGAGCAGTTTGTGGAACGAGAACGCCACGAAATCGGCGTCCATCGCCCGAACATCGATCCGGGAGCTTGCGAACCGCTGCGCCGCGTCCACGAGGAGCAGCGCGCCCCGGCGCCCGTCGGGCTGGGCGTACCCGCCGCCCGCGGCGATCGCGCGCACTCTGTCGAGCGGCGGTTTCGTGCCGAGGAAGTTCGACCCGCCTGTGCAGCAGACGAGCTTCGTCCGCGAATCGACCAGCGACGCCAGATGGGTGAGATCGAGTTCGCCGGTCTCGTGGTCGAATCGAGCCAGACGGCACTGCACGCGGCGACCGAACCGCGGCAGGATCTCCCGGCACAGCGCGTGCCACGGCACGTAGTTCGAGTTGTGCTCCATGAGGGTCGTGACGACGTTGTCGCCGTCGCGGAATTCACCCATCAGCGAGTACATGACCGCGTTGATCGCCTCGGTCGTGCTGCGGTGCATGGACAGCCCGCGTCGGGACGGTGCGTTGATCCATGCGGCGACGGTGTCGAAGGATGCCTCGAACATCCCGGTGGTGCGGATCGAGGCGTCGGACTGCCCGCGGTGGACGTTCTCGTAGGTCTCCGACAGGTCGCGCAGCAGCTCGAGCACCGCAAGCGGCGGCTGCGTGCTGGCCGCGTTGTTCGCCACGATGCGGTCGCGCAGCGGGAATGCGAACTGGGAGCGGATCAGCTCGAGCTCGGGCGAGGCGAGTGTCCCCATGCACCAGAGATTGCTCCGGTTCTCCCGCCGCATCAAGGC
>Ga0160448_100554_pt1 | contig 12679 bp, 9 predicted proteins | sample HID1973M_E1MG_FD_108269 | JGI IMG/M metagenome (GOLD analysis project Ga0160448, IMG submission 108269) | Enriched mosquito-associated microbial communities from UW Madison campus, WI, USA - HID1973M_E1 MG | ecosystem: Host-associated > Arthropoda: Insects > Digestive system > Unclassified ...
CGGTCCCGCTGCGGCGGCCGCGCTCCTGTCCTCCACCGTGCATCAGGGGCTCGAGCGGGATCCTGCCGCGGACGCCGAGCACGCCCGTGCCCTTCGGCGCGCCGAGTTTGTGCCCGGCGAGCGAGATCGCGTCGTACCCGAGCTCGTCCGCCGACAGCGTGAGCCACCCGGCCGCCTGCACCCCGTCCAGGTGGAACGGCACCCGGCGCTCGTGCACGACGGCGGCCAGGGCGGCGGCATCCTGCACCGTCCCGACCTCGTTGTTCGCGTAGCCGAGGCTCACCAGCACCGTGTCGTCGCGAAGGCTCCCGGCCACGGCATCCGTCGTCACCCGCGCGTCCCCGTCCACGGGCACGCGCGTCGCATCGAATCCGTGCACGCGCTCGAGGTAGCCGACCGACTCCAGCACCGATTCGTGCTCGATCGGCGTGGTCACCACGTGACCCCGGCGGTCGTCGCGGCGCTGCGCGGCGGCGATGGCGATCCCCTTGATGGCGAGGTTGTTGGCCTCGGTTCCGCCGGAGGTGAAGACGACGTCGCCGGCGCGCAGCGCCAGTACGCGCGCGACGCGCGCCCGGGCGTCGGCCAGGGCGTCGGCAGCCGCCTCGCCCACGGTGTGGTGGCTCGACGCGTTGCCGTACCACCGTGTGAGGTAGGGCATCATCGCCTCGAGCACCTCGGGCCGCACCGGCGTCGTCGCGGCGTTGTCGAGGTAGAGCATGCTCATCGGGTGCTCCCGGGGGATCAGGCGGCGTCGATCCGCACGTCGAGCCCGAGATCCAGGGCCCGGGCCGAATGCGTCAGCGCACCGACCGAGATCACGTCGACCCCGGTCTCGGCGATCGCGCGGACGGTTTCGAGGGAGACGCCGCCGGACGCCTCGACGGTCGCGCGCCCGGCGACCTGGGCGACACCGGCCCGAAGGTCCTCGAGGGTGAAGTTGTCGAGCATGATCGTGCCGATGCCGGCGGCGAGCACGGGCTCGATCTGCTCCAGCCGATCGACCTCGACCTCGATGTGCGTCGTGTGGGGGAGGAGGTCCTTCGCGGCCAGGAGCGCTGCCGTCGGCGAGACGCCATTCTGCGCCAGCACCGCGAGGTGGTTGTCCTTGGCCATGACCGCGTCCGACAGCGAGTGGCGGTGGTTGCGGCCACCGCCGTCGCGCACCGCCTTGCGCTCGAAGGCGCGAAGGCCGGGGGTCGTCTTGCGGGTGTCGACGATGCGGGCTCCGGTGTGTGCGACCTCGGCGACGTAGGTGCCGGTCAGCGTCGCGATCCCCGACATCCGCTGCACGAAGTTGAGCCCGATGCGCTCGGCGGTCAGCACCCCGCGCGCGGACCCGGTCACGACGGCCAGCACGGCGCCGGGCTCGAACCACTCGCCGTCCTGGACGACCAGCTCGACGTCGATGGCGGGGTCGGTGAGCCGGAACGCGGCCGCGAACACCTCGCCGCCCGAGAACACGCCGCGTTCGCGTGCGACGAGATCTGCGCGCGCGACGGCGTTCTCGGGGATCAGCGCTTCGCTGGTGAGATCGCCCCACGGGGCATCCTCATCGAGGGCAGCGGCGACGGCGCGGTCGATCACGGCGCGGGTCAGCATGCGACGGGCTCCTTCGAAGCGGCGGACGCCGGGACGTTCGAGGTGACCGATGCCGCGCTGCGCGTCGCGGCGAGGGGCACGGGTGCCTCCGCGGGCGTCCCGTCCGATCGGAAATGCGCGCCGACGGACTCCCGGCGGGCGAGTGCGGCCGCGACGAGGCGGTCGGCGACGAGCAGCAGGTTCTCGTCCTCGAAGTCGTGCTCGGTCACGGGGGTGCGGTGCTGCGCCTGCCACGTCGCGATGACGGATGCCGCGTGCCCGAGGCCCGTCTCGTCGCGCACGAGCCCGGCGTCGTCCCACAGCAGCTCCTGCAGCGCCGGCCTCGAGAACGCCGGGGCGTCGACGGACGCGGCGCGGATCCGGCCAGCGTCGCGAGCGGGAGCCGGGAAGAGCGGCCACCTGCCGGATGCCGCGTCCTCGGCGAGGACGTCGCCTGCACGTGCTCCGAACACGGCGCCCTCCAGGAGGGAGTTGGAGGCGAGGCGGTTCGCGCCGTGCACGCCGGTGCGGGCGGCCTCGCCCACGGCGTAGAGACCGGGAAGGGTGGTACGGCCGAGGAGATCGGTGCGGACGCCTCCCATCAGGTAGTGCGCGGCCGGCGTCACGGGGATCGGCTCGCGCGCCCAGTCCAGGCCGCGCTCGCGCACCGCGCGATCGATGGTGGGGAAGCGGCTGGCGAGGAAGTCCGCGCGCTCCTGCGGGTCCTCGGAGTGGATGTGGGTGGCGTCCAGGAGCACCGGACGGCCCTGCTGCGCCTCCATCTGCCTTGCGATCGCGCGGGCGACCACATCGCGGGGAGCGAGCTCGCCGTCGGGGTGCGCATCGAAGGCGAACCGGCGTCCGTGCTCGTCGACGAGGGTCGCGCCCTCGCCCCGCACCGCCTCCGACACGAGGAACGAGTCACCCACCGCCAGCACCGTCGGATGGAACTGGAAGAACTCCAGGTCGGCGACGGCGGCGCCCGCCCGTATCGCCGCCGCGATGCCGTCGCCGGTGGCCACCTCCGGGTTGGTGGAATGGGCATAGAGCTCGCCGGCACCGCCGGTGGCGAGCACGACCGCGTCAGCCCTGACGATCTCGCGGCGCCCGGGTGCGGCCGGTGACTCTCCGATGAGCAGGTCGACGCCGATCGCCCGTCCGCCCGCACGCGATCCGTAACCAACCGAGGGATTCGCGTCGAAACCGAGGACATCGCCCTCTGTCTCGGCGGGAATCCCACGGCTCGGCGCGTCGCCAGACGCCTCCGTCACCAGATCCACCAGGAACGCGTGCTCGATCACTGTGACGTCGCTGGCGCGCAGCCGCGCGACGAGCGCCTTCTCGATCGCGGTGCCGGTGGCGTCGCCCCCGGCGTGGAGGATGCGAGGGTACGAGTGCGCGGCCTCGAGACCTCTGACGAAGCCGCCCTGCTCGTCGCGGTCGAACGCGACGCCGAGCGCGATGAGCTCGCGGATCCTCTCGGGCCCCTCCTCGACGAGCACGCGCACCGCGGCCGGGTCGCTCAGTCCCGCACCGGCGACGAGCGTGTCGCGCACGTGGTCGTCGGCGCGGTCGTCGTCGAACATCACGCCGGCGATGCCGCCCTGGGCGAATCGGGTGTTGGCGTGCTCCAGCACATCTTTCGTCACGAGGGTGACGCGGGAGCCGTGCTCGACGGCGTGCAGGGCCGTGAGCAGCCCCGCGATCCCCGAGCCGACGACCACCGCATGGGGCCCGCCATCGGCTCCGTGCACCGTCATGACGCGTTCTCCCATGCGGCGGCCGGGGCTGCCGGCGGCTTCGCCGCCAGCATCCGCTCCAGCGCGAGGCGCGCGGGGTCGGCGACGTCGTGCGGAACGGTGATCCGGTTGCGCACGTCGCCGGCGACCAGCCCTTCGAGCACCCAGGCGAGATAGCCGGGGTGGATGCGGTACATCGTCGAGCATGGGCACACCACCGGGTCGAGGCAGAAGATCGTGTGCTGCGGGTGGTCCGCCGCCAAGCGCTGGACGAGGTTGACCTCGGTGCCGATCGCGAAGGTGGTCGGCTCGGATGCGGCTTCGATCGCCTTGCGGATGTAGTCCGTCGATCCTGCCTCGTCGGCCGCGTCGACGACCTCCATCGGGCACTCGGGGTGCACGATCACGCGCACGCCGGGGTGCTCGGCACGAGCGGTCGCGATCTGGTCGACCGAGAAGCGACGGTGCACCGAGCAGAAACCGTGCCACAGGATCACGCGAGCATCGGCGAGCTGGTCGGCCGATGCCCCGCCCAGCGGCTTACGCGGATTCCACATCGGCATCTGCTCGAGTGGGACGCCCATCGCCTTCGCCGTGTTGCGGCCCAGATGCTGGTCGGGGAAGAAGAGCACGCGGCGACCGCGCTGGAACGCCCACTCGAGCACGGTCCGCGCGTTGGACGACGTGCACACGATCCCGCCGTGGCGTCCGACGAAGCCCTTGATGGCCGCCGAGGAGTTCATGTACGTCACCGGGACCACGGGCACGAGCCCATCGGCATCCACCTCGTCCATGTCGCCGTAGACCTCGGCGAGCTGCTCCCAGCACTCCTCCACCTGGTCGATGTCGGCCATGTCGGCCATGGAGCAGCCGGCCGCGAGGTTGGGGAGGATCACGGCCTGCTCGGGACGCGACAGCAGATCGGCGGTCTCGGCCATGAAGTGGACCCCGCAGAAGACGATGGCTTCGGCGCCGGGGTGCTCGAGCGCGGCGTTGGCGAGCTGGAAAGAGTCGCCCACGTAGTCGGCGTGGACGACGACCTCTTCGCGCTGGTAGAAGTGCCCGAGCACGACGACGCGGTCGCCGAGGGTCGCCTTGGCGGCGCGGATGCGCGCGTCGAGCTCGGCCTCGGACGCCTCGCGGTACTCGCGCGGAAGCTCGCCCTGCCGGGGCGATCCCGTGGGGATCACGTCGCCCATCGACGAGCCGGGACCGTAACCGGGGCGCACATCGAAGTCCCACGGACCGGCGGCGAGGTCCGTGTTGCAGGTCTCGCCGACCGCGGCGCCCGCGACGATCGCCTGGATGGCGTGGTCGACCGATGCGTCGAGCTCGGGTCGAGGCTGGAGGGTGATGTTGACGGCAGGCATGTCGGGCGCTCCGTTCGGGTGATTCAGTGGCGAGCGACGAGCGGGCCGCGGTCGGCGAGCTCGACGTCCTGGTTGTAGCGGTACAGCCGCGCGGGCCGATGGCTCCCGGTGCGGAACCGGTCGGTGGGGATGAGCGTGCCGGAGTTCTCGACCTGGCGACGGAAGTTGGCGGGGTCGAGCCGCCTGGCCAGGATCGCCTCGTAGACCTCGCGCAGGTCGGCGAGGGTGAACTCGTCGGCGAGGAGCCCGTGCGCGATGCGGCTGTAGCCGACCTTGTTGCGCAGGCGCCACAGGGCGTAGTCGACGATCTCGTTGTGGTCGAAGGCCAGACGGGGGAGAGCTGTCGCGTCGAACCACTGCACGTTCTCGATCTCGTGATCGTGCTCGGCGCCGTCGGCGGTGATCTCCTCGGCGCGCAGGAGCGCCCAGTACACGATCGAGACGACGCGCGTCGGCGAGCGGTCGACGGCGCCGAACGCGTACAGCTGCTCCAGATAGCTCGGTGCCAGGCCGGTCGTCTCGGCGAGTGTGCGGGATGCCGCGGCATCCAGCCCTTCGGTCACGTCCAGCCATCCTCCGGGGAGCGCCCACTGACCCTCGTGCGGATCGCGCGTGCGTCGCACGAGCGGCAGCACGATCTGGAGGGCGTCGCTCCCGGGAAGGCGGCGCAGCGTGAAGATGACGGTCGACACCGCCACGCGCGTGGATTCGGCCTCGGTCGCGGCGCCGGGGGAGTGGGCTGGGGATGCTGTTCTGGTCATGGTGACTCTAACTCTGGGCATCGATCATAGTGTCACTCTGACCAGAAGCCAAACCTCGTGTGTAACACCCGACCCCGAGAACCGGGGGATGCTGTGCGACGAAGTGCGCCGCGAGCTCGCCGCCCCGCAGCCCTGACCTCACTCGAAGACCGGCGCCGACCCGCGGAGCGCCCGGGCGCGTCCGACACGCCCGGGCGCTGCGTCGAGGTCGTCTCACAGGCTCGATGCGTAGCCTGGCCGGACGGGTGCCGACGGGCGGAGAGGGGTGGGGATGATCGTCGTCGACGTGATCGTCGTCCTCCTCCTCATCGCCGCGTGCGTCGCCGGCGTGCAGCGCGGGTTCTTCGCCAGCATCGGCACGCTCGCGGGCCTCGCGGCCGGCGCCTTCGCGGCTTTCTGGCTCACGCCTCTGGTGAGCGTATGGGTGCCCTCGCCCGTCTGGCGTGGCCCGGCGGTGCTCCTCACAGCGCTGGGACTGGTCTTCGGCGGCGCCGCGATCGGCTCCGCGATCGGATCCGCGCTGCGCACCGGCGCCGATCGGCTGAAGCTGCGCGGCATCGAGCGGTTCCTCGGTGGCATCGCCTCGGTGGTCGCGGCGATCCTGGCGCTGGCCCTGGTCGCCCCGGCGATCGCCGTCGCCGGCATCCCTGTGGTCTCGTCCGCCGTGGCTTCCTCGGCCATCCTGCGCGGCATCGAGGCCGCCGCCCCCGATCCCGTCGCGGCCGCGCTCGCCCAGCTGCGCGGAGCGGTCCTGGACGACGGCCTGCCGGGTCTCGGACTGCTGCTCGGCCCGGGGACGGCGGAGCCCGCGCCCCCGATCGCCCTCGACGATCCGGAGCTGCAGCGGGCCGCGGCATCCGTCGCCCGTGTCTCCGGCAACGCGTACGCCTGCGGGCGCGGATCCTCCGGCACCGGCTTCGTCGTCGCCGAGGACCGGGTCGTGACCAACGCCCACGTCGTGGCCGGCGTGGACACGCCCATCGTGGAGCTCCCCGGTGTGGCGGCCCGGGAGGGCCGCATCGTCTACTTCGACCCGATCGACGACCTCGCCGTGATCGCGGTCGACGATCTGGGGGCTGCCGCGCTGCCGTTCTCGCCGACGCTCGCGCCCGGCGCGGCGGCCGTCGTGCAGGGCTACCCCTACGGCGGGCCGTTCACGATGGTGCCGGCGAGCGTGCAGTCGGTCGGCACGGCGAACGTGCCCGATGTCTACGACGGCTCGTGGAACCCGCGTGAGATCTACTCGCTTCAGGCCGTCGTGCGGCCCGGCAACTCCGGAGGTCCGCTGCTGACCGGCGAGGGCGAGGTCGCAGGCGTCGTGTTCGCACGGGCGGAGAACGACGAGAATGTCGGCTACGCGATGACGATGGCCGAACTCACGCCCGTCGCCGATCGGGCCCCGTCGCTCAGCGACATGGTGTCGACGGGCTCTTGCGTCGGCTGAGCGCGCCGACCGGTATGCTTGCTGCGCAAGTCAATAACGGCCCATGACCCGGGCGGGAGAGCCTCGGCAGCGCGATCGCCGAGCACCGAAGGAGCAAGCCTCCCCGCCAATCTCTCAGGTACGCGTACCGTTCGGGCAGGCCGACTCTGGAAAGCGATTCGAGCGAAGCGAGAATCCGCCGACGGTGAAAGCAGGATGCCTCGCATCCGGCGAAGCTCTCAGGCCCATGACAGAGGGGGAGTTCACAGGCGCCTTCCGGCGTCTGCCCGTCCGCGACCGGGAGAACTCGATGACAGAACCCCGCACGACTGCCCTGCATGACCGCCACGAGGCGCTCGGCGCCTCCTTCACAGACTTCGGCGGCTGGCTCATGCCGGTGCGCTACACCTCCGACCTCGCCGAGCATCACGCGGTGCGCGGGGGTGCGGGCCTCTTCGACATCTCGCACATGGCCGAGTTCCTGGTCACCGGGAAGGACGCGGCGTCGTTCCTCGACTACGCCCTGGCCGGTGCCATCTCGCCGATGCGCGTCGGCAAGGCGAAGTACTCCCTCCTCCTCGCCGATTCCGGCGGCATCGTCGACGACGTCATCGTCTATCGCCTCGATGACGACCGCTTCCTCCTGATCGCGAACGCAGGGAACCGGGACGCCGTGGCCACGGCGCTGGCCGGGCGCACCGTGGCGTTCGACGCGCCGGGCTCCGCCGCGGAGGTTCCGTTGGGCGACTTCGCGTTCGTCGCAGGCAAGCCGCGGGCGACGGTCGAGGATCTCACCGACCAGCTGTCGTTGATCGCGGTGCAGGGCCCGGCCGCGCGCAGCATCGTCGAGGCGACGGCCGACGTCGCCGACGTCGAGCCGGCCCTGAGCGATCTCGGCTACTACGCCTGGTCTTCGGGGACGTTCGCCGGCGAATCCCTGTTCATCGCGCGCACCGGCTACACGGGAGAGGACGGGTTCGAGCTCCTGGTGCCCAACCGCGCCGCGCCCGCCCTCTGGGACGCCCTCCTGTCTGCGGGCGAGCCGCTGGGGCTGGTGCCCGCGGGCCTCGCCGCCCGCGACACGCTGCGCCTGGAGGCCGGCATGCCCCTCTACGGCCATGAGCTCTCGCTCGGCATCGTGCCCGCCCAAGCGGGGCTCGGCCGCGTCGTCGCGGCCGACAAGGACGACTTCGTGGGCAAGGCGGGCTTGAGCGCCGTCGTCGCCGCCGACGCCCCCGTGCTGGTCGGCCTCGCCGGCGAGGGCCGCCGCGCCGGCCGCGCGGGCTACGCCGTGTTCGACGCCGCCGACGCCGAGACACCCGTCGGCGAGATCACCAGCGGCGCGCTCAGCCCGACCCTGGGCCATCCCATCGCCATGGCGTTCGTCTCGCCCGCCGCGAGTGCGCCCGGCACCGAACTCTTCATCGACGTGCGGGGTACCCGCATCCCCGCGACCGTGACCGACCTGCCCTTCTACCGGAGGAACAAATGACCGATCTCACCGCCCTCAAGTACACCGCCGAGCACGAGTGGATCGCCCTCGACGGCGACGTCGCCACGGTCGGCATCACCTCGTACGCCGCCGACAAGCTCGGTGACGTCGTCTTCGTCGAGCTGCCGGCCGTGGGCAGCGCCGTCGCCGCAGCCACCGTGGTCGGCGAGATCGAGTCCACCAAGTCCGTCGGCGAGCTCTACGCGCCGCTCACCGGCGAGGTCGTCGAGGTCAACGACGCCGTCGTCGAGGACCCGTCGCTGGTCAACGCCGACCCCTTCGGCGCCGGCTGGCTGATCAAGATCACCGTCGACCCGGCCGCCGTCGAGGGTCTCCTGGATCGCGACGCGTACATCTCGCTCACGGGCGGCGCCGAATGACGGGGCTGTTCGCCGACCGTCACATCGGGACGGATGCCGCGGCCCAGCGCACGATGCTCGACGCCCTGGGCTACGACGACGTCGATGCGCTCGTCCAAGCGGCGGTTCCGGCATCCATCCACGCGAAGCCCCGCCCGACCAGCGACATCCCGCCGGCGGCGACCGAGGCGGAGGCGCTGGCCGAGCTTCGTGGGCTGGCATCGCAGAACCGCACCGCACGGCCGATGATCGGGCTGGGGTACTACGACACCCTCACTCCGTCGGTGATCGCCCGCAACGTGCTGGAGAACCCTTCCTGGTACACCGCGTACACGCCGTACCAGCCCGAGATCTCGCAGGGGCGCCTCGAGGCCCTGATCAACTTCCAGACGATGGTGACCGACCTCACCGACCTCGCGACCGCCAACGCGTCCATGCTGGACGAGTCGACGGCGGTCGTCGAGGGCATGCTCGTCGCCCGCCGCGGCTCGAAGGCCGCCTCGAACGTGTTCGTCGTCGACGCCGACGCCCTGCCTCAGACCAAGGCGCTGCTCGCCCACCGGGCCGCCGCGGTCGGGATCGAGGTCGTTGAACGGGACCTGGCGCGTGGCGCGACGCTGCCCGAGGAGCTGTTCGGCGTGCTGGTGCAGTACCCCGGCGCGTCGGGCCGCGTGTGGGACCCGTCCGGCGTCGTGGACGCCGCCCATGTCGCCGGAGCGCTCGTCGTCGTCGCGGCCGACCTCCTGGCTCTCACGCTGCTGCGCTCCCCGGGCTCGTTCGGGGCCGACGTCGCCGTGGGCACGACCCAGCGTTTCGGGGTGCCGCTGGGATTCGGCGGTCCGCACGCCGGGTACATGGCGGTGCGCCAGGGCCTGGAGCGGCAGCTGCCGGGACGCCTCGTCGGCGTCTCGCAGGATGCCGCCGGGCATCCCGCGTACCGGCTCGCGCTGCAGACGCGCGAGCAGCACATCCGGCGCGAGAAGGCGACCTCGAACATCTGCACCTCGCAGGTGCTGCTGGCCGTCATGGCCTCGATGTACGCGGTGTACCACGGTCCGGACGGGCTGCGCGCGATCGCGACCGACGTGGCGAAGAAGGCGGAGGCGCTCGCCGCCCGCCTGCGCGGGTACGGTCTGTCTCTGGCCGCAGACGCGTTCTTCGACACGATCCGCGTCGCGACGCCGGGGGCGTCGCGACGAGTGATCGAGCGCGCCCGCGAGCGCGGCTACCAGCTGTTCTGGGTCGACGACGCCACCGTCGGCGTCTCGGTGGACGAGACCACGACCCAGGACGACCTCGCCGCGGTGGCGTGGGCCTTCGGCCTGCCCGAGGACGAGTTCCTCGGCGCGGGGGACCAGGGCGAGCGCGTGCTCGCGTTCGCCGACGCCGAGCCCCTCGCCGGTGTGCCGGCCGGGCTCCGCCGCACCTCGGACTTCCTCACGCACCCGGTCTTCAACACGCACCGGTCCGAGACGGCGATGATGCGCTACCTCAAGCAGCTGTCGGACCGCGACTATGCGCTGGACCGCGGCATGATCCCGCTGGGCTCGTGCACGATGAAGCTCAACGCGGCGACCGAGATGGCCGCGGTGTCGTGGCCCGAGTTCTCGCGCGTTCACCCCTTCGCCCCCGAGGACGACGTGCACGGGTACCTCGCGATGATCGAGCAGCTCGAGGTGTGGCTCGCCGAGGTCACGGGATACGACGCCGTGTCGCTGCAGCCCAACGCCGGCTCGCAGGGCGAGCTGGCCGGTCTCATGGCGATCCGCGGCTACCACCGCGCGAACGGCGACCTCGGCCGCACCGTGTGCCTCATCCCGTCGTCGGCGCACGGCACCAACGCGGCCTCGGCGGTCCTGGCCGGCATGCGCGTGGTGGTGGTCGCCTGCGACGAGGCCGGAAACGTCGACCTCGACGATCTGCGTGCGAAGATCGCCGCGCACGCCGACGAGCTCGCGGCGCTGATGATCACGTACCCGTCGACCCACGGCGTCTACGAGCACGACGTGCTCGACATCACCCAGGCGGTTCACGACGCGGGCGGGCAGGTGTACGTCGACGGCGCCAACCTCAATGCGCTCCTCGGCTACGCGCGCTTCGGCGACCTGGGGGGCGACGTCTCGCACCTGAACCTGCACAAGACGTTCGCCATCCCGCACGGCGGCGGCGGCCCTGGCGTCGGCCCGGTGGCGGCCAAGGCGCACCTCGCCCCCTACCTGCCGTCGCATCCGCTCTCGCAGCGCAAGGATCACGCGGGCGGCGTCTTCGACGGCGGGCCCATCTCGGCCGCGCCGCACGGGTCGGCCGGCATCCTGCCGATCTCCTGGGCGTACGTGCGCATGATGGGCGCCGAAGGGCTGCGCAGCGCCACCGCGGCGGCGGTGCTGGCCGCGAACTACATCGCGGTGCGCCTGCGCGACCACTACCCGGTGCTCTACACCGGCGAGGACGGACTCGTCGCCCACGAGTGCATCCTCGACCTGCGTCCGCTCAAGGAGGCGACGGGCGTCTCGGTCGACGACGTCGCCAAGCGCCTCATCGACTACGGCTTCCACGCCCCGACGATGTCGTTCCCCGTCGCGGGCACGCTCATGGTCGAGCCGACGGAGTCCGAGGACCTCGGCGAGATCGAGCGCTTCATCGAGGCGATGATCGCGATCAAGGCCGAGGCCGACCGCGTCGCCGCGGGGGAGTGGCCCCAGGGCGACAACCCGCTGGCCAACGCCCCGCACACGGCCGAGTCGGTGGTGGCGGGCGAGTGGGCGCATCCGTACACGCGCGAGACGGCGGTGTACCCCGTGCACACGCTGGTCCGCACGAAGTACTGGCCTCCGGTCCGGCGCATCGATCAGGCGTACGGCGACCGCAACCTCGTGTGCGCGTGCCCGCCCATCGAGGCCTTCGCCTGACGAGCCCGCAAGCGACGGGATGCCGCACTCCCGGCATCCCGTCGCTCCGTCTCAGGCCCTCGGCGTCAGCAGGGCGCGGCGCCGGTCGCGCCGCCGCTCTGCTTCACGGGGTCGACGCCGGCGTGGGCGTCGGTGTCGGTGTCTGTGACGGGATGGGGGCGAACACGCCCGGCCACAGGGCGGCGGCGAGGGGATAACCGACGAAGGCGACGACGTCCAGCAGCGTGTGGGCGATGACGAGCGGCATGACGCGTCCCCAGCGCCGGTAGCACCAGCCGAACACGACGCCCATCACGACGTTGCCGATGATCGCGCCGATGCCCTGGTACGCGTGGTAGGCGCCCCGCAGGCCTGCCGCCGTCAGGATGATCGCCCAGTCGTTCCAGCCGAGCCGGCGCAGCCGGTCGAACAGGTAGGCGATGAAGATGACCTCCTCGGTCAGGCCCGCGCGCAGGGCGGACAGCACCAGCAGCGGCACGGTCCACCAGGCGGCATCCAACGGGGAGGCGACCACCGCCACCGTGATCCCCAGCGCACGCCCGGCCGCATAGAGTGCGAGGCCGGGCAGGCCGATGACCGCGGCGAGCAGGATGCCGCGACCGAGGTCCCCGCCGAACCTCGTGAAGTCGAGCCCGATGCGGCGCAGCGCGTTGCTGCCCGGTTCCCAGAGCAGGTAGACGACGAGCGCCACGAGCGCGAGCGCGAAGAAGACGCCGAGCACCTGGTAGACGACATCCCACACGGCCTGCGCGTCGCGCGAGGGGTTCACCTGCGTCTGCTGCTGTCCCAGGGGAACGGGCGCCAGGAGCTTGCGCACGAGCGACAGCACCGAGTACAGCGCGGACTGCCCGACGGTGATCGCCAGGACGATCCAGACCTCCCAGGTCAGGCGTCGGCGCTCGTAGAGGGCGGGCGGGGGAAGAGTAGTGGAATCCCTCCCGCTGGGACGAGGGGTTTCGGCGCTCATCTTGTCAGATTGTCACACTCCGCTTCGATTGAGTTAAGGCTCTGTAACGTTTTCTGGGATCGTTTTGACCATCTCACA
>Ga0160448_100555_pt1 | contig 12673 bp, 22 predicted proteins | sample HID1973M_E1MG_FD_108269 | JGI IMG/M metagenome (GOLD analysis project Ga0160448, IMG submission 108269) | Enriched mosquito-associated microbial communities from UW Madison campus, WI, USA - HID1973M_E1 MG | ecosystem: Host-associated > Arthropoda: Insects > Digestive system > Unclassified ...
CAGGCGGGTTTCCAGCAGCTGCAGCAGGTTCTCGCCGGTGTTGCCCTTCTTGGTCGAGGCCTTCTTGTAGTAGTTGCGGAACTGGCGCTCCAGCAGGCCGTAGATACGCTTGACCTTCTGCTTCTCGCGCAGCTGGGTGGCGTAGTCGGAGAGCTTGCCCTTGCGCGCAGCGCCGTGCTGGCCGGGCTTCTGCTCCAGCTTGCACTTGGAATCCAGCGCGCGCGCCGGGCTCTTGAGCGACAGGTCGGCGCCTTCACGGCGCGCGAGCTTGCAGGTAGGACCGATGTAACGAGCCATTTCTTATCGCCCCCTTAGACGCGACGCTTCTTCGGCGGACGGCACCCGTTGTGCGGGATTGGCGTCACGTCGATGATGTTGGTGATCTTGTAGCCCACGTTGTTGAGCGAGCGGACGGCCGATTCACGACCAGGTCCCGGGCCCTTGATGCGGACTTCAAGCGACTTCACACCGTAGTCGAGGGCGGCCTTGCCGGCCTTCTCGGCGGCCACCTGGGCGGCGAACGGGGTCGACTTGCGCGAACCGCGGAAACCCGCGCCGCCGGAAGTCGCCCACGACAGCGCATTGCCCTGGCGGTCGGTGATGGTCACGATGGTGTTGTTGAAAGAAGCGTGCACATGCGCGATGCCGTCGGTGACGACGCGCTTGATCTTCTTCTTGGTCTTGGCTGCTGCCGGCTTTGCCATGATCGGTATCCCTTACTTCCTGATCGCCTTGCGCGGACCCTTGCGGGTGCGGGCGTTGGTGCGGGTGCGCTGGCCGCGCAGGGGCAGGCCACGACGATGACGCAGGCCGCGGTAGCAGCCCAGGTCCATCAGCCGCTTGATGGCGATGCCGATTTCGCGACGCAGGTCGCCTTCGACCACGTACTTACCGATCTCGGCGCGCAGGCGCTCGACTTCCGGCTCGGACAGGTCACGGATCTTGGTCGACGACGCCACGCCAGCGGCCTCGCAAACCTTCTTCGACCGGGTGCGGCCGATGCCATAGATGCTCTGCAACCCCACCCAGACGTGCTTGTGGGTCGGCAGGTTGACGCCTGCAATACGCGCCATGACGCGATCTCCAAACTTGAGGGTCGAGCGCGCCACGGGGCCCGTTCGACAGGATGGTTCAAAAGTGAACTGCGAATTCTATCAATGTCCCGGATTACTTGGAAGCCCATGGCCCGAAGGCCCTGGACCCGGCATGGGGAGTGTGCCCATGCTCCGGCGCCGGACTCTGCTGGCGATCCCGGTTGCCCGGTTCCGCCGGCCGCGCTACTCCAGCGCGGCACCGCATCGTCTCACCCGCGCGCGAGACGTCGCACGGGCCGCCCATTTTGGTCTATCCGATCGGAATCGGATGCCGGCGGAATGGGTCCGCCGGGATTGATTCGTCAGCCGCGGGCCAGACCGCCGCCGCGGGAGCCACCCTTGAGGTTGGCCTTCTTCAGGAGGCTCTCGTACTGGTGCGACATCAGGTGGGCCTGGATCTGGGCAATGAAGTCCATCACCACGACCACCACGATCAGCAGCGAAGTGCCACCGAAGTAGAACGAGGTCTGCAGCTGGGTGCGCATCACTTCCGGCAGCAGGCACACGATCACCAGGTAGGCCGCGCCCGCGGCGGTCAGCCGGGTCAGCACGCCATCGATGTAGTCGGCGGTGGCCTTGCCCGGCCGGATGCCCGGGATCAGGGCGCCGGACTTCTTCAGGTTGTCCGCGGTCTCCTGCGAGTTGAACACCAGCGCGGTATAGAAGAACGCGAAACCGGTGATCAGCGCGGCGAACACGATCATGTGCAGCGGCTCGCCCGGGGCCAGCGCGTTGGAGAAGCGCTGCAGCCAGGTGGCCGAGGTCGCCTGCCCGGACCACATGCTCAGCGTGGCCGGGAAGGCCAGGATGCTGGAGGCGAAGATCGCGGGGATCACGCCGGACATGTTGAGCTTGAGCGGCAGGAACGAGGTCTGGTTCATGTACGCGTTGCGGCCGCCCTGGCGGCGCGCGTAGTTCACCGTGATCCGGCGCTGGCCGCGCTCGACGAACACCACGAACCAGGTGAACGCCAGCACCACCGCCACGATCAGCAGCAGCGACAGGAAGTTCAGGCTGCCGTTGCGATAGGCCTCGATGGTATGGATCACCGCGGCCGGCAGGCCGGCGACGATGCCGGCGAAGATGATCAGCGACACGCCGTTGCCGATGCCGCGTTCGGTCACCTGCTCGCCCAGCCACATCAGGAAGATGGTGCCGGCGGTCAGCGCGACCACCGCGGTCAGGACGAAGCCCATGCCCGGGCTGTAGACCACCGGCACGCCGCCGGGGGCGGTCTGGTTCTGCAGCGCCATGGCGATGCTGCCGCCCTGCACCACCGCCAGCAGCACCGCGCCGATGCGGGAGTACTGGGTCACCTTGCGGCGCCCGGACTCGCCTTCCTTCTGCATCGACTTCAGCGCCGGGAAGATGTGCACGGCCAGCTGCATCACGATCGACGCCGAGATGTACGGCATCACGTTCAGCGCGAAGATGCTGAAGCGGTGCAGGGCGCCGCCCGAGAACATGTTGAACATGTCCACGATGCCGCCGCCCTGCGCCTGCATCATCGCCAGCATGGCATCGGGGTTGACGCCCGGCACCGGCACGAAGCAGCCGACCCGGTAGACCATCAACGCGCCAAGCACGAACAGCAGGCGCTGGCGCAGTTCGGTGAACTTGCCCAGACCGCTGCCGAGATTGCCGATGCCCGCTTGCGCCATATGCCGCTTACTCCTCGATGCTGCCGCCGGCGGCTTCCACCGCGGCCTTGGCGCCGGCGGTGAGCTGCACGCCCTTGATGACCAGCTTGCGCGACAGTTCGCCCTTCTTGACGATCTTGGCGCGCTTGGCCGTGGACGGCACCAGCTTGGCCGCCTTCAGCGCAGCGAAGTCGACGGTGTCGCCTTCGACCAGCGCCAGCTTGTACAGCAGCACCTCGGCGGTGTCCTTGGCGGTCATCGAACGGAAGCCGACCTTCGGCAGGCGGCGCTGCATCGGGGTCTGGCCGCCTTCGAAGCCGGCCTTGATCTTGCCCTTGCCGGCGCGCGCAAACGAGCCCTTGTGGCCGCGGCCAGCGGTCTTGCCCAGGCCGGAACCGATGCCGCGACCGACGCGGGTACGTTCCTGACGGGCGCCCTCGGCGGGCTTGAGAGTGTTGAGACGCATGATGTTCTCCTTAGTCCTCGACCCGCACCAGATAGTGCAGCTGGTTGATCAGACCGCGGACCTGCGGGCTGTCCTTCAGCTCGCGCACGTCGTTGAGCTTGTTCAGGCCCAGGGCCTTCACCGACAGGCGGTGGCGGGACTGGGTGCCGCGCAGGCCGCGCACCAGGCGCACCTTGACGGTCTTGTTGGACTCGTTAGCCATTGAGGAGTTCCTCCGCCTTCTTGCCGCGCTTGGCCGCGATGCGGGTCGGCGACTGCATGGCCTCCAGGCCCGCCAGGGTGGCGCGGACCAGGTTGATCGGGTTGCGCGAGCCGACGGCCTTGGCCAGCACGTTCTTCACGCCGACCGCTTCCAGGACGGCGCGCATCGCGCCACCGGCGATCACGCCGGTACCCTCGGAGGCCGGCTGCATGAACACGCGCGCCGCGCCGTGGCCGGCCTTGACCGGATGCCACAGGGTGCCGTTGTTCAGGTCGACGGTGAGCATGCCCTTGCGCGCGTACTCCATCGACTTCTGGATCGCGACCGGCACTTCGCGCGCCTTGCCGTAACCGAAGCCGACCTTGCCGTCGCCGTCGCCGACCACGGTCAGCGCGGTGAAGGTGAACTGGCGGCCGCCCTTGACGGTCTTGCTGACGCGGTTGACCGCGACCAGCTTCTCGATCATGCCATCGTCGACTTTCTCTTCGCGGTTGCGGTCGCGATCGCGGCCCCGCGGCTGACGCTCTTCTGCCATTTCGTTTTCCTCGGTAGTTGGATATGTACGGCTCGGACGCCGCTTATGGTTGTGGTCTGGAGCGGTGCAGCGTCACGTCCCCACAGAAGGAGGACTGCGCCCGGCGCCACCTGCGCCGGCAGGTCGGGCCCGCCGAAGCGGACCCGCGGGAATCAGAACTGCAGGCCACCCTCGCGGGCGGCGTCGGCCAGCGCCTTGATGCGACCGTGGTAGCGGTAGCCCGAGCGGTCGAAGGCGACCTTCTCGATGCCCGCGGCCTTGGCGCGCTCGGCGATCAGCTTGCCCACCTTGGCGGCGGCGTCGGTGTTCTTGCCGTTCTTCAGGCCATCCTTGACGTCGGCCTGCAGGGTGTTGGCGGCCGCGATGACCTTGGCGCCATCGGCGGTGAACAGCTGCGCGTACAGGTGCTGGCCGGTGCGCAGCACCGACAGGCGCGGCACGCCGAGCTTGCGGATGTGTGCGCGGGTGGACTTGGCGCGGCGCAGGCGGGCGTCGTTCTTGATGCTCATGATCGGTTACCTCGTAGAAGCGGATCGGCTCAGGGTTTTCCGTTGAATCCCCGGCGGTGGAAGGCCGGGCTTTTCGCGGGGAACCGGCTTAGGCCTTCTTGGCTTCCTTGCGAATGATGACTTCGTTGGAGTACTTCACGCCCTTGCCCTTGTACGGCTCCGGCGGACGGAAGGCGCGGATCTTGGCCGCCACCTCGCCAACGCGCTGCTTGTCGGCGCCCTGCACCAGGATCTCGGTCTGGGTCGGGGTGGCCAGGGTGATGCCTTCCGGCGCCTGGAACACGACCGGGTGCGAGAAGCCGAGCGACAGGCTCAGGTCCTTGCCCTGCATCGCGGCGCGATAACCCACGCCGACCAGTTCGAGCTTGCGCTCGAAGCCTTCGGAGACGCCCTTGACCATGTTGGCCAGGATCGCGCGGACGGTGCCGGTCAGCGGCACCAGCGACGCATCGTTGGCCGACAGCACGGCGTTGCCGTCCTCGATGGCGATCTGCACGCCGACGGGCTTGGCCAGCGACAGGGTGCCCTTCGGGCCCTTCGCGCTCACGCTCTCCGGCTGGATGTTGAGTTCGACGCCCTTGGGCAGGGCGATCGGCTTCTTGGCTACGCGGGACATGTCGTCGTAACTCCTTCGCTTAGGCCACGTAGCACAGGACTTCGCCGCCCACGCCGGCGTTGCGCGCCTGCTTGTCGGTCATGATGCCCTGGGAGGTGGAGATGATGGCCACGCCGAGGCCACCGAGAACCTTCGGCAACTCGCTCTTGCCGCGGTACAGGCGCAGTCCCGAGCGCGAAGCGCGCTTGAGCTGCTCGATGACCGGACGGCCCTCGAAGTACTTCAGCACGATCTCGAGTTCGGCCTTGTTGTTCTCGGCCTGGACGACGCGCAGGTCGGCGATGTAGCCCTCGTCCTTCAGGACGTTGGCGATGGCGACCTTGATCTTGGAGGACGGCAGCTTCACCGTCGGCTTGCCCACAGCGGCCGCATTCTTGATGCGGACCAGCATGTCGGCGATGGGATCAGTCATGCTCATGAATGGTTCCTTGAGTGCACCGATATCCGCTTTCGCGAAATCTGGATTGTGTCCTGGAGAGGCCAGGGCCTGTGCCGCACCCCGGACGGGCCGAGGGAAGCGCGGAATTATAGCGGATAAAACCGGCCACGGGGCCGGTCTGGTCCGGTTGTTGCCGGGACGGGCGGCCGCGGCCGCCCTGCCCTTCAGTTACCAGCTGGCCTTGCGCAGGCCCGGCACGTCGCCGCGCATGGTGGCTTCGCGCAGCTTGTTGCGGCCCAGGCCGAACTTGCTGTACACGCCGCGCGGGCGGCCGGACAGTTCGCAGCGGTTGCGCTGGCGGCTCGGCGAGGAGTCGCGCGGCAGCTTCTGCAGCTTGGTCACCGCCTCGGCCTTCTCGTCGTACGACGCGGTCGGGTTCGAGATCACCTTCTTCAGGGCCTCGCGCTTGGCCGCGTACTTCTTGGCCAGCTTTTCCCGCTTCAGGTCGCGGTGGACCATCGAGGTCTTTGCCATGTGTCTAGCCCTTAATTCCGGAACGGGAACTTGAACGCCTCGAGCAGCGCCTTGGCTTCGGCGTCGGTCTTGGCGGTGGTGGTGATGGCGATATCCATGCCGCGGACCGCATCGACGGCGTCGAAGTCGATTTCCGGGAAGATGATCTGTTCCTTCACGCCCATGTTGAAGTTGCCGCGGCCGTCGAACGAACGGCCCGACACGCCGCGGAAGTCGCGGACGCGCGGCAGCGACACGCTGATCAGGCGGTCCAGGAACTCGAACATCTGGTTGCGGCGCAGGGTGACCTTGCAGCCGATCGGCCAGCCGTCGCGGATCTTGAACGAGGCCACAGAGACGCGGGCCTTGGTGGTCACCGGCTTCTGGCCGCTGATCTTGGCCAGGTCGGCGACCGCGTTCTCCAGCACCTTCTTGTTGGCCGCAGCCTCGCCCACGCCCATGTTCAGCGTGATCTTGACGAGCTTGGGCACCTGCATCGGATTGGTGTAGCCGAACTTCTCCATGAGAGCCGGCACAACCTGTTCCTTGTAGATCTTTTCGAGCCGCGTGGTCATTGCTTCATTCCTCAGGCGTCGAGCGCCTCACCACTGGAGCGGAACACACGCAGTTTGCGTCCATCCTCCAGGACCTTGAAACCGATGCGCTCGCCCTTGCCGGTGGCGGGGTTGAGCGGCATAACGTTGGAAATGTGGATCGAGGCTTCGCGCTCGACCACGCCGCCGGCGACGCCCGCCTGCGGGTTCGGCTTGGTGTGCCGCTTGACCAGGTTGACGTTGGACACGACCACACGGTCGCCGTCCACGCGCACCACCTCGCCCTGCTTGCCCTTGTCCTTGCCGGTCGTGACGACCACCTGGTCGCCCTTCTTGATACGGTTTGCCATGTCTGCTTCCTCCGCTCAGAGCACTTCAGGCGCGAGCGAGACGATCTTCATGAACTTCTCGGAACGCAGCTCACGGGTCACCGGTCCGAAGATACGGGTCCCGATCGGCTCCTGCTTGTTGTTCAGCAGGACCGCGGCGTTGCCATCGAAGCGGATCAGCGAACCGTCGGCACGACGGACGCCCTTGCGGGTGCGGACCACGACGGCGTCGTAGACCTCGCCCTTCTTGACCTTGCCACGCGGGATCGCGTCCTTGACGGTCACCTTGATGATGTCGCCGATGCCGGCGTAACGGCGCTTGGAGCCACCGAGCACCTTGATGCACATCAGTTCCTTGGCGCCGGAATTGTCGGCCACGTCGAGGTAGCTCTGCATCTGGATCATGATTCAGATCTCCCTTATTCGGCCGCGCGGGTGACGATTTCCGCCACGCGCCAGTTCTTGGTCTTGGACAGCGGCGCGATCTCGGTCAAGCGCACCACGTCGCCCTCGTTGCAGCTGTTGTCCGCATCGTGGGCGTGGAGCTTGGTCGAGCGCTTGATGTACTTGCCGTACAGCGCGTGCTTGACCTGGCGCTCGACAAGGACGGTCACAGTCTTGTCCATCTTGTTGCTGACGACGCGGCCTTCGACCGTGCGCAGCGTCTTTTCGTTGTTGTCGCTCATCGCTGCGATCCCTTACTGGTTGCCGCCGAGCAGGGTCTTAACGCGAGCGATCTCGCGGCGCACCTGGCGGGTTTCGTGGGTCTTCGTCTGCTGACCGGTCGCCCGCTGCATGCGCAGGGAGAACTGCTCCTTGCGCAGGTCCAGCAGGTGGGCCTTCAGTTCGCCGGCCGACTTTTCGCGGAGTTCGTTGATCGTAGCCATTAGCGCACCGTACGGGTCACGAAGGTGGTGGTGACCGAGAGCTTGGCGGCCGCCAGGCGGAACGCCTCGCGCGCCTGGTCCTCCGGCACACCCTCGATTTCATAGATCATGCGGCCGGGCTGGATCTGGGCGACCCAGTACTCGACGTTACCCTTGCCCGAGCCCATGCGGACTTCGATCGGCTTCTGGGTGATCGGCTTGTCCGGGAATACGCGGATCCACATCTTGCCGCCGCGCTTGACGTAGCGGCTGATCGTGCGGCGGGCCGCTTCGATCTGGCGCGCGGTCAGGCGGCCGTGGGCGGTGGCCTTCAGGCCGTATTCGCCGAAGGACACGGCGTTGGCGCTCCAGCTCAGTCCGTCGTTACGGCCCTTGAACTGCTTGCGGAACTTGGTTCGCTTGGGTTGCAACATCGCCGTTACCTCGCTTCACGTGCCGGACGGGAGGGACGCTCGCGGTCGCCGCGCTCGGGGCGTGGGCTGCTGGCTTCTTCCTGCTTCTCCTGTCCAACCTGGGCGAAGTCGAAGATTTCGCCCTTGTAGACCCATACCTTGATGCCGATCACGCCGTAGGTGGTGTGCGCCTCGGCGAAGCCGTAATCGATGTCCGCGCGCAGGGTGTGCAGCGGCACGCGGCCTTCGCGGTACCACTCCGAACGGGCGATCTCGGCGCCGTTCAGGCGACCGGCGACGTTGACCTTGATGCCCAGGGCACCCAGGCGCATCGCATTGCCCACGGCGCGCTTCATCGCACGGCGGAACATGATGCGCCGTTCGAGCTGCTGCGCGATCGATTCGGCGACCAGCTGCGCGTCCAGCTCAGGCTTGCGGACCTCGGTCACGTTGATGTGCGCCGGGACGCCCATCATCGCGCTGACTTCCTTGCGCAGCTTCTCGATGTCCTCGCCGCGCTTGCCGATCACCACGCCCGGACGGGCGGTATGGATCGTGACGCGCGCGGTCTTGGCCGGACGCTCGATCAGGATCTTGCTGATCCCGGCCTGCGCCAGCTTCTTGCGCAGCATCTCGCGCACCTTGAGGTCGGCCGCCAGGTACTGGGCGTACTCGCCCTTGTCGGCGTACCACTTCGAATTCCAGTCCTTGGCGATGCCAAGACGGATGCCGGTGGGGTGAACTTTGTGACCCATATTACTTGCCCTCTCCGACGACGACCGTGATGTGGCTGGTCCGCTTCAGGATGCGGGTGCCGCGACCCTTCGCACGCGCCATGAAGCGCTTCAGCGTCGGACCCTCGTCCACCATGATGGTCTTGACCTTCAGTTCGTCGACGTCGGCGCCCTGGTTGTTCTCGGCGTTGGCGATGGCCGACTCGACCACCTTCTTGATGAGCGCCGCGGCCTTCTTGTCCGAGAACTTCAGCAGGTTGACGGCGCGTTCGGCCGGCAGGCCACGCACCTGGTCGGCGACCAGGCGGGCCTTCTGCGGGGAGATGCGCGCGGTGCGCAGGATGGCTTTCGCTTCCATGGTCATCTCTCCTTACTTCGACTTCTTGTCGCCGCCGTGACCCTTGAAGGTCCGGGTGACAGCGAATTCGCCGAGCTTGTGGCCGACCATGTTCTCGTTGACGAGCACCGGAACGTGGTTCTTGCCGTTGTGCACGGCGATGGTGAAGCCCACCATCTCGGGCAGGATCATGGAACGGCGCGACCAGGTCTTGATCGGGCGCTTGCTGCCGCCCGCGGCCTCCACCTTCTTGACGAGGTGGTGATCGACGAACGGGCCTTTCTTGAGGGAACGTGGCATGGTCGATTAGCCCCTACGATCACGAACGATGAATTGCTGGGTGCGCTTGTTCTTGCGCGTCTTGTAGCCCTTGGTCGGCACGCCCCACGGGGTGACCGGGTGCGGGTTGCCTTGGCCGGCCTTGGCCTCGCCGCCGCCGTGCGGGTGGTCGACCGGGTTCATGGCCGCGCCACGGACCGTCGGGCGGACACCGCGCCAGCGCTTGGCGCCGGCCTTGCCCAGCTTCTCGAGGTTGTGCTCGTCGTTGCCGACTTCGCCGATGGTGGCGCGGCACTCGGCCGGCACCTTGCGCATCTCGCCCGAACGCAGGCGGAGCAGCGCGTATACGCCCTCGCGCGCGACCAGCTGCACCGCGGCACCGGCGGCACGCGCGATCTGCGCGCCCTTGCCCGGCTTGAGCTCGATGCAATGGACCGTCGTACCGACTGGAATGTTGCGCAGCGGCAGGGTGTTGCCGGCCTTGATCGGCGCGTCGGAACCCGCGATCACCTGGTCGCCGGCCTTCAGGCCCTTCGGCGCGATGATGTAGCGGCGCTCGCCGTCGGCGTAGCACAGCAGGGCGATGTGCGCGGTGCGGTTCGGATCGTATTCGATCCGCTCGACGCGCGCGACGATGCCTTCCTTGTTCCGCTTGAAGTCGATCAGGCGGTAGTGCTGCTTGTGGCCACCGCCGACATGGCGGACGGTGATGCGGCCGTGGTGGTTGCGGCCACCGGACTTGCTCTGCTTCTCGACCAGCGCGGCGTGCGGGGCACCCTTGTGCAGGTCGGGCGTGACCACGCGGACCGCGGAACGGCGGCCGGCAGAGGTGGGCTTGAATTTCATCAATGGCATGGGTTTACCCTCAGGCCTTCGCGGACACGTCGATGCTCTGGCCATCGGCCAGGCGCACGTACGCCTTACGCCAGTCGCCACGGCGACCGGAACGGAAGCGGAAGGACTTGCTCTTGCCCTTCACGTTGACGACGTTGACCGACTCGACCTTGACGTCGAACAGCTGCTCCACGGCGGCCTTGACCTCGGCCTTGGTGGCGTCGTTCGAAACCTCGAACACGTACTGGTTGCTGACTTCCTGCAGGCGCGCGGTCTTTTCGGACACGCGCGGCGCGAGCAGCACGCTGAAAACTTTCTCGTTGGTGCTCATGCCAGCCACTCCTCGACCTTCTTGACCGCATCGGCGGTGATCAGCACGGAATCGGCGCCGACCAGCGCGACCGGATCCAGGCCCTGCACGTCGCGGACCTGCACGTACGGCAGGTTGCGGGCCGACAGGAACAGGTTCTCCGACGCGTCCTCGGTGACGATCAGCGGTCGCTTGCCCAGCTCGAAACCCGCCAGCTTCTCGACCAGCGCACTGGTCTTGGCGGCCTCGACGTCGAACGCATCGACGATCTTCAGCCGGCCCTGGCGGTTGAGCTCGGACAGGATCGAGCTGATCGCGGCGCGGTACATCTTGCGGTTGACCTTCTGCGCGAAGCTACGCGGCTTGGCCGCGAAGGTCACGCCGCCGCCGACGAAGATCGGGGCCGTCAGTGCGCCGTGACGCGCACCGCCGCCCTTCTGCTTCTTGGACTTCTTGGTGGTGCCGTTGACCTCGGCGCGGGTCTTCTGCGCCTTGGTGCCGGCGCGACCGGCGTTGCGATAGGCGACCACGACCTGGTGGACCAGGTCCTCGCTGAATTCGCGGCCGAACACTTCGTCGGAGACCGACAGGGTGTTGGCGCTACCCGTAATGGTGAGTTCCATCGTGATTCTCCTTACGCCTTGCTCGCCGGGCGCACGACCACGTCGCCACCCGGGGCACCCGGGACGGCGCCGCGGACGGCGATCAGGCCGCGCTCGGCATCCACGCGAACCACTTCCAGGTTCTGCGCGCTCTGGACCTCGGCACCCATGTGGCCGGACATCTTCTTGCCCGGGAACACGCGGCCCGGCGTCTGGCGCTGGCCGATGGAGCCCGGCGAGCGGTGCGACAGCGAGTTGCCGTGGGTGGCGTCGCCCATGGTGAAGTTGTGGCGCTTGATCGTGCCCTGGAAGCCCTTGCCCTTGGTCACGCCCTGGACGTCGACGATCTGGCCGACTTCGAAGATGTCGGCCTTGATCTCGCCACCGATGGTGAAGTCGCCGAGCTTGTCGTCGGCGACGCGGAACTCCCACAGGCCACGACCGGCTTCGACCTTGGCCTTGGCGTAGTGGCCGGCCAGCGGCTTGTTGACGAGGGCGGCGCGGCGCGAGCCGGCGGCCACCTGGACGGCGCTGTAGCCGTCGGTCTCGACGGTCTTGATCTGGGTGATGCGGTTCGGGGTGGCCTCGATCAGGGTCACCGGGATGGAACGGCCATCCTCAGTGAACACGCGGCTCATGCCGGCCTTGCGGCCGACCAGACCCAACGAATATTTCTTCGTCATGTCGGCAGTCCTCAGGCGAGCTTGATCTGGACGTCGACGCCAGCCGCGAGCTCGAGCTTCATCAGCGCGTCCACGGTCTTGTCGTTGGGGTCGACGATGTCGAGCACGCGCTTGTGCGTGCGGGTCTCGTACTGGTCGCGCGCATCCTTGTCGGCATGCGGGGAGACGAGAATGGTGTAGCGCTCGATCTTGGTCGGCAGCGGGATCGGGCCACGCACCTGCGCGCCGGTCCTCTTGGCCGTCTCGACGATCTCGCTGGCCGAACGGTCGATCAAACGGTGATCGAACGCCTTGAGCCGAATCCGGATCTTTTGGTCCGCCATGACGGAGTTCCTTCGTTAAAAGAGCGACGGGCGCGGCCTCTGGGATGCCTGCCCCGGAAAATTGTTCTGCTTGTTCCTGGTTCGGCCGGCCACCGCGGGCGGTCCCGGCCGGGGTCTTGGCGACCCCAAAAGCGCGGGCAGACCAGCAAGCCGGTCTGCCCAGACGGAAAAGTATAGAACGCGTAAAGATGCGCGTCAACAGCCTTTCGGCTGCTACGCGCGTCACGTCACGCGACCCTTCCCTGTCCGGCGAACACGAGGCACGTCCTGTGCCTCTTTTCGCGGTAAGGCCACTACCCAACCCAGGGGCAGCGGCCGTAAATTACTGAATTACTTGATGATCTTGGCCACGACGCCGGCGCCGACGGTACGGCCGCCCTCGCGGATCGCGAAGCGCAGGCCCTCGTCCATCGCCACCGGGTTGATCAGCGTCACCGCCATCTTCACGTTGTCGC
>Ga0160448_100556_pt1 | contig 12672 bp, 9 predicted proteins | sample HID1973M_E1MG_FD_108269 | JGI IMG/M metagenome (GOLD analysis project Ga0160448, IMG submission 108269) | Enriched mosquito-associated microbial communities from UW Madison campus, WI, USA - HID1973M_E1 MG | ecosystem: Host-associated > Arthropoda: Insects > Digestive system > Unclassified ...
GGGTGGTCGCTGACGAAGACGGCCTTGTCGATGCGCGTGAGGTCGGCCTCGTCGACGCTCGGGAAGGTGCGCTCGGCCAGACCCACCAGCGAATCCTCGGGGCGCACCTGGAGTCCCGCGCGGGCGCGCGCGTTGAGCGCCGCCGCGTACTCGCGCATCAGCTCCGCCATGCCGTCCGATGCGTAGACCGCGTCGCGGGTCTGCAGGAAGTAGCGGATGCCGCGGCTGTGCAGCGCCGTCAGCATGCGCTCGGTCGCGGCCGGTGACAGCGGGCGGTCGACGACCACCTCGCCGCCCGACACGACGAGTGCGCCGGAGTTGGTCACCGCGCCGTCGAAGCCGATCCCGGCGACGTCCGGATGGATGTCGGAGGCCGATCTGCCGGTGCTCAGGTACACGAGGTGCCCGGCGGCACGCACGGCGCGGATCGCGGGACCGGTGGACGGGGACACGTGCGAGCCGTGCTCGAGGATCGTGCCGTCGACGTCGAGGAAGATGATGCGCCGGCGGTCCTGCCGAGGCGTGGTCCCGGCATCCGACCCGGTCCCTGAGCCTGTGCCGCCGGTCCCTGAGCCTGTGCCGCCGGTCCCTGAGCCTGTCGAAGTGGCCATCAGTGCTTGTTCCCCGTGAACAGGAGGATGCCGCCCAGGCCGATCATGAGGCCGCCGCCGGTCGCCGACAGCGTGGAGATGCGCTTCGGCGAGCGCCCGAACCACTCGCGCGCGCCCGCCGCGATGAGCGCCCAGATCCCGTCGGAGATGAGTGCGATGACGAAGAACACCAGGCCCAGCTCGATCATCTGCAGCGGCACCATGCCGGCGCCGAGGTCGACGAACTGGGGAAGCACGGCCACGAAGAAGGCGATCGTCTTGGGGTTGGTGATGCCGACGACGAAGCCCTCGCCGAGCTGGCGCCACGCCGAGCGCGGGAGCGCTCCGCCGTTCGCCTCCGCGGCCGCTCGATGGCGGTGGCGGATCGCCTGCACGCCGAGGTACATCAGGTACAGCGCGCCGGCGACCTTGACGATGGTGAACAGCACGATCGACTGCGCGACGATGCCGCCGACGCCGAGTGCCACGAGGCCGATGATCGGCAGCAGGCCGAGGGCGTTGCCCAGCACGCTGAGGAGCCCGCCGATGCGGCCCAGGGCCAGTGCGCGGCCGATCGTGAACAGCACGCTCGGGCCCGGGATCACGATCAGGACGAGCGCGGCGAGCGTGAAGGCGAGGAGGTTCGGGGCGGGCACCACAAGCCGAGCCTACCCGGGACCCTCGCGCGAACGCGGGGGTCGGCATCCGTCCAGCCGCCTGCGCGTACCCTGGGACGCATGACCGAATCCCCTGTGCGCACGACGAAACCGAGGCAGGTGCGTCCGGCGACCGAGGGATGGACGCAGAAGAAGGATGCCGAGGGCCGGCCGCTCCTCCAGTTCGCGAGTCCGAAGCGCGGCAAGCCGCCGGTGCACCTGGCCGACTTCACCCCCGAGCAGCGCGTCGAGAAGGTCAAGGAGCTCGGTCTCCCGGGCTTCCGCGCGAAGCAGCTCGAGAAGCACTACTTCCAGCACTGGACCCACGACCCCGCCGACATGACCGATCTCCCCGCCGAGGGGCGTGAGGAGTTCGTGCACGGCATGCTGCCGGCGCTCCTCACCGAGGTGCGCCGCCTCGAGACCGACCGCGGCGACACGATCAAGTTCCTGTGGAAGCTTCACGACGGTGCCCTCGTCGAGTCGGTGCTCATGCGCTACCCCGGCCGCATCACACTGTGCGTGTCGTCGCAGGCCGGGTGCGGCATGAACTGCCCGTTCTGCGCGACCGGGCAGGCGGGCCTCACCCGCAACATGTCGGCCGCCGAGATCGTCGAGCAGGTCGTGCGCGCCAACCGCCTGATCGCAGACGGGGGCCTGGGCGGCAAGAAGAAGGACGACCACTCCGCCGAGCGCGTCTCGAACATCGTGTTCATGGGGATGGGCGAGCCGCTGGCCAACTACGCGCGCGTCATGCAGGCGGTGCGCGTCATGACCGACAAGCAGCACGGCCTCGGCATGAGCGCCCGCGGCGTGACGGTCTCGACCGTCGGTCTCGTCCCGGCGATCACCAAGCTCGCCGCCGAGGACATCCCGGTCACGTTCGCCCTGTCGCTGCACGCGCCCGACGACAAGCTGCGCGACGAGCTCATCCCGGTCAACTCGCGCTGGAAGGTCGACGAGGCGCTCGACGCCGCCCGCGCCTACTTCGACAAGACCGGGCGCCGCGTCTCGATCGAGTACGCGCTCATCAAGGACATGAACGACCACGGCTGGCGCGCCGACCTCCTCGCCGAGAAGCTCAATGCGCGCGGGCGCGGGTGGGTGCACGTCAACCCCATCCCGCTGAACCCGACCCCCGGCTCGATCTGGACGGCCTCCGAGGTCCCGGTGCAGAACGAGTTCGTGCGCCGTCTCAACGACGCGGGCATCCCGACGACCCTCCGCGACACCCGCGGCAAGGAGATCGACGGCGCCTGCGGCCAGCTCGTCGCGACCGAAGAGGACGAGGCCGTCGCGGCCGTCACCCCGCTCGAGGACTGAGACGGCGGCCCTCCCGGTTCGGCGGTCCTCCCGGGTCGGGAGTCCGCCCGGGTCGGCGGTCCGCGCCGGGTGGACGGATGCTGCGGGGCTGCGGTGCCCGCTTCTCACACGCCTCTAATACATGTGCCGCACAGGTTGACCCCTCTAGGGTTTGCGGATGTCTTCTTTCTCCGCGCACCGGCCGGGCCGGTTCGGCTCCGACGGGCGGATCGAGTTCGAGACGGACGGCGATCGGACCGAGGATCTGTACCTCGAGGACGTGCGCGCTCAGCAGGCGGCCGGCGAGCCGGTGGCCGAGCGTGCCGACGCCGACGGTCCCGAGGATCCCTTCCCCGAGACCCGGGACCTCCTCGAGGACGCGCTGGCGATGAACCCGACGCAGCCGGTGACGGTGGCCGAGCCCCTCGTGGCGGAGGAGCCGGCGACGATCGGCGAGTGGGGCGCCGTCGACGAGCCGCGCGAGGACGGGTCCGGCGTCGACGCGCCCGTGGCCGACGAGGAGCCCGCGGCGGAGGCATCCGCTGCTCCGGTCAGAGCACGGCGCGCGAAGCGTCGCCGCGAGCGCGGCTCCGGCTGGCGCAGGCTCGCGATCCTCGGCGGGGCGGACGGGTCGGTCCTCGACGAGGTGCCGACCGAGACGCCGCGCTTCGTGCAGATGTTCTTCGTGATCGCCGGCACCGCGCTGATCTCGGCGATCTCGATGTACTTCGCGCTGACCACCGGTGTGCGCATCGTCGCCTGGGGCGCGCTGCCGCTCGCCGTCGTGTGGGCGCTCATCATCTTCAACCTCGACCGCTTCCTCACCTCGACGATGCGCTCGACGCACAGCGTCGGGCGGCTCATCGGGCTCGCCATCCCGCGAGTCATCATGGCGGCGGTCATCGGCATCGTCGTGGCCGAGCCGCTTGTGCTGCAGATCTTCCACAACGACATCGCCCGCGAGGTCAACGCGACCAACATCACGCAGGCACAGTCGGACCAGGACGCCGTCACCGCCGGACCCGAGAAGCAGGCGCTGGATGCCGCGAGCGAACGGGTCGCGGCGCTGGAGAGCCAGGCGGCCAGCGGCGTGGTGGCGGGAGCCGACACGACCTCGGCGTCGACGGCCTCGGCGCAGCAGACCGTCGACGACCTCACCACGAAGCTCGCCGCGCAGCAGCAGGTCATCGACCAGGCGCGCGCGATCTACCAGTGCGAGCTGACCGGGCAGGGCGCGGGCGAGGTCCCCGGCTGCAGTGGTGTCGCGGGCGAGGGGGCGAGCTCGGACGCCGCAGAGGCGCAGCTGGCCGCCGCGCAGTCCGCGTACGACGACCTGGCCTCCCAGCTGACGGCCGCCCAGTCGGATCTGGCCGCCGCCCAGGCCGCGGGCACCGCCGACGCCGGAGCGTCGGAGGCGACGAACAAGCAGCAGGCCAAGGAAGAGCTGCCCGCGGCGCGCGATCAGTACCAGGCGGCGCTCGCCGCCTACGACGCCCGGGCTGCCGAGATCGCCGGAGGCAACTCGGGCGCCGTCGGGCTGCTGAGCCAGATCAGCGGACTCGAGCGGCTGTCGGCCCGCGAGCCGATCCTCTCGTGGGCCCACTGGCTCATCGCCGGGCTCTTCTTCATGATCGAACTGCTGCCGGTGCTCGTGAAGGTGCTCACCAGCTACGGCGACCCGTCGCTGTACGAGAAGGCCGACGCGCTGCGCCGCCAGGTGGCGCTGGATCGCGTGACGGCGCGCAGCTGGCGCGAGCGGGCCGACATCGCGCAGGGCGGCGAGGCCTAGCCGAGGCATCCGCCCCTCTCGCGCTCTCCGGGGTCGAGGCGGGCGTGGCGCGAACGTGTCGCATCACGCGATATATCGTGTTAGAGTGACCGGCGGGTTGCCGGGTGGCGGCATCCCGTGCCCCTCGTTCCGCCCTCGGTGAACGGGACTCCCGCGATGTCGGAGGCCCGTGCGAAGGTGGGTCGGCACCCTCAGATCCGCAGAGGCGGAGCCTTGCCATGGCTTCGCCGTGTCCGGGAGAACCTCCGTGCTGGCAAAGCTCCTCGTCCGATATCTCAAACCGTCCGGCTGGCTGCTGCTCGGTGTGCTGCTGTTCCAGTCGGCCTCCGCCATCGCCTCCCTCTACCTGCCCAGTCTCAACGCCGACATCATCGACAACGGCGTCTCCAAGGGCGACACCGACTACATCTGGCGCACCGGCATCGTCATGCTGACGGTGTCGCTCGGGCAGATCGTCGCCTCGATCATCGCGACCTACTTCGCCGCGCGCGCGGCGATGAAGCTCGGCCGCGACATCCGCGACGACATCTTCGAGCGCGTCTCGGGCTTCTCCGAGCGCGAGGTCACCGGCTTCGGCGCGGGCTCGCTCATCACCAGGAACACGAACGACGTGCAGCAGGTGCAGATGCTCGCGATGATGGGCGCGACGTTCCTGGTGACGGCGCCGCTGCTCGCGATCGGCGGCATCGTGCTCGCGATCGAGCAGGCGGCGAGCCTCGCGTGGATCATCGCGGTCGCGGTGCCGGTGCTCCTCCTCGTGGCGGGCATCGTGATCGCGCGCATGGTGCCCCTGTTCCGCAGCTACCAGGGCAAGCTCGACGGCGTGAACCGCGTGATGCGCGAGCAGCTCACCGGCATCCGCGTCATCCGGGCGTTCGTGCGCGAGCCGATCGAGGAGGAGCGCTTCCGCGAGGCCAACACCGACATCATGGTCGTCGGCCGCAAGGTGGGGTCGCTCTTCGTGGTGCTGTTCCCCGCCGTCATGCTCATCCTCAACGTCACCGTGATCGGCGTGATCTGGTTCGGCGGCATGCAGGTCGACAGCGGAGAGATCCAGATCGGCACGCTCTTCGCCTTCATGCAGTACGCCATGATCATCCTCTCGGGCGTCATGATGGCGAGCTTCATGACGCTGATGATCCCGCGCGCAGCGGTGTCGGCCGAGCGCGTCGGCGAAGTGCTCGACACGCACTCGTCGCTCCAGCGCCCCGCCGACGCGGTCGCAGAGTTCCCCGCACCGGGTGCGATCGAGTTCCGCGACGTGACCTTCACCTATCCGGGCGCCGAGCACCCGATCCTGTCGGGCATCAGCTTCCGGGCCGCCCCGGGCGAGACGGTCGCCATCGTCGGCTCGACCGGCGCGGGCAAGACCACCCTCGTCTCACTGATCCCGCGGCTCTTCGACGTCACCGACGGCGTCGTCGAGGTCGGCGGGGTCGACGTGCGGCGAGCCGACCTCGAGGCGCTGTGGGCCACGATCGGGCTCGTCCCCCAGCGGCCGTTCCTGTTCTCGGGCACGATCGGGTCCAACCTGCGGTTCGGCCGTGAGGACGCGACGGACGCCGAGCTCTGGCGCGCGCTCGAGATCGCCCAGGCGAGCGACTTCGTGAGCCAGATGGAGGCGGGGCTGGACGCCCCGATCGCGCAGGGCGGCACCAACGTGTCCGGCGGTCAGCGGCAGCGACTGGCGATCGCGCGGGCGATCGTCCACCAGCCGGATGTGCTCGTGTTCGACGACTCCTTCTCGGCGCTCGACCTCACCACCGACGCGAGGTTGAGGCAGGCGCTGTGGCGGGAGCTGCCGGACGTCACGAAGATCGTCGTCGCCCAGCGCGTATCGACGATCACCGATGCCGACCGCATCATCGTCCTCGACGACGGCGGGATCGTGGGCGCGGGCACGCACGAGCAGCTGCTCGAGACGAGCCAGACCTACCGCGAGATCGTCGAATCCCAGCTCGGAGCGGAGGTCGCCCGATGAGCGACGAACAGCAGTCGAACACCGAGAAGGCCGGCCGTCGGCGCGTCCGTCAGGCCGTGGTGGAGCTGAGTGCCGAAGAGAAGGCCGAGATCGAGCTCGGCGAGCAGGCGCGCATCGCGGCCGACGACTGGAGCGGCGCGGTCGCTCCGGGCAAAGCCGCGCACTTCTGGCCCGCGTTCCGCCGGCTGATCGGGCTGCTGCGCCCGAACGCGTGGGCATTCGGGTTCGTGTCGATCCTCGGCTCGATCGGCGTCGTGCTCGCGGTGCTCTCGCCCAAGGTGCTGGGCGAGGCGACCAACATCCTCTTCGAGGGCGTCGTGTCGTCGATGGCCCCCGCGGGAGCCACCAAGGAACAGGTCGTCGCGGGGCTCGAGGCCTCCGGCCAGCAGGACCTCGCCAACATGGTCTCGGCGATGGAGCACTTCGTGCCCGGTGCCGGGGTCGACTTCATGGCACTCAGCCGCGTACTGCTGATCGTGCTCGCGCTGTACTTCGCGTCGTCGCTGCTGATGTGGCTCCAGGGCTATGTCATCAACGTGATCATGGTGCGCGTCATGTGGCGCCTGCGCGAAGAGGTCGAGGCCAAGATCAACCGCCTGCCGCTGCGCTACTTCGACCGCGTGCAGCGCGGCGAGCTGATCTCGCGCGTCACGAACGACATCGACAACATCACGCAGATGATGCAGCAGTCGTTGTCGCAGGCGCTCACGAGCGTGCTCACCGTGATCGGCGTGCTCATCATGATGCTGACGATCTCGTGGCAGCTGACCCTCGTGGTGCTGGTGAGCTTCCCGCTCATGGGCGTGCTGTTCGGCGTCATCGGTCCGCGCTCGCAGAAGGCGTTCGGCATCCAGTGGCGCAAGGTCGGCCGCCTGAACGCGCGTGTCGAGGAGTCGTTCTCGGGTCACGCGCTGGTCAAGGTCTTCGGCCGCGAGCAGGCATCCCGCGAGGCGTTCCGCGCGGAGAACGAGGAGCTGTACCAGGCCTCGTTCAAGGCGCAGTTCCTGTCGAACATCATGATGCCGGCGATGATGTTCATCGGAAACCTGACCTACGTCGGCATCGCGGTCTTCGGTGCGCTCATGGTCGCCGGCGGCCAGCTGCGGCTGGGCGACGTGCAGGCGTTCATCCAGTACTCGCAGCAGTTCACGCAGCCTCTCGCGGAACTCGGCGGCATGGCGGCGGTCGTGCAGTCCGGTACGGCCTCGGCCGAGCGCGTGTTCGAGCTGCTCGACGAGCCCGAACAGGAGCCCGACGCCCAGGACGCCCCGGCACCGGTCGAGGGCGACGGCACGATCGAGTTCCAGGACGTCGCGTTCTCGTACTCGCCCGACCGTCCGCTCATCCACGACCTGTCGTTCCGGGTCGAGCCGGGCCAGACCGTCGCGATCGTGGGTCCCACCGGCGCCGGCAAGACGACGCTCGTCAACCTGCTGATGCGCTTCTACGAGCTCGACGGCGGCCGCATCCTCCTCAACGGGCAGAACATCGCCGAGCTCACCCGCCGCGACATCCGCGCCGAGACCGGCATGGTCCTGCAGGACCCGTGGCTGTTCGCCGGCACGATCCGCGAGAACATCCGCTACGGACGCGCCGACGCAACCGACGACGAGATCCTCGCCGCGGCGAGGGCGACGTACGTCGACCGGTTCGTGCACTCGCTGCCCGACGGGTACGACACGCTCCTCGACGAGGACGCGTCGAACATCTCGGCGGGTGAGAAGCAGCTCATCACGATCGCCCGCGCCTTCGTCGCGCAGCCTTCGGTGCTGATCCTCGACGAGGCGACGAGCTCTGTCGACACCCGTACCGAACTGCTGCTGCAGCACGCGATGGCGGCCCTGCGGGAGGGACGCACCTCGTTCGTGATCGCCCACCGCCTGTCGACGATCCGCGACGCCGACCTCATCCTCGTGATGGAGAACGGCGGGATCGTCGAGAAGGGCACGCACGACGAGCTCATCACGGCCAAGGGCGCGTATTTCCGGCTGTACAACTCCCAGTTCGAGCAGGCTGCGGCCGATCTCGACGAAGAGGCCCGCTCGCTGGCCGAGGCCGGCGAGTCCGAGGCGGCGCAGGCCGCCGCGGACGACGCGAACGAAGACGAGACCGCACCGGTCAGGTGAGGTGCCGACGGATGCCGCGACCCTGGGCCCTGCCCGGGTCGCGGCATCCGTGTCTTCCGGGGTCCGCGACGAACCGGCACACCCTCGCAGACGGGTAGCGTTTTCTCATGGTCAACTACCGGTATCTCGGAAACAGCGGTCTCAAGGTCAGCGAGATCACCTACGGCAACTGGGTCACCCACGGCTCGCAGGTCGACGACTCGGCCGCCATCGCCACCGTCCACGCGGCGCTCGACGCCGGCATCACCACGTTCGACACCGCCGACGTGTACGCGAACACCGCGGCGGAGGCGGTGCTCGGCAAGGCGCTCGAGGGTCAGCGCCGCGAGTCCCTCGAGATCTTCACCAAGGTCTACTTCCCGACCGGCCCGCAGGGCCCCAACGACACCGGCCTCAGCCGCAAGCACATCTTCGAGTCCATCAACGGGTCGCTGAAGCGCCTCGGCACCGACTACGTCGACCTGTACCAGGCACACCGCTTCGACTACGAGACGCCGCTCGAAGAGACCTTCCAGGCCTTCGCGGACGTCGTGCGGCAGGGCAAGGCGCTGTACATCGGCGTCTCGGAGTGGACGGCCGAGCAGCTGCGTGAGGGCCACGCCCTCGCGAAGAGCTACGGCGTGCAGCTCATCTCGAACCAGCCCCAGTACTCGGCGCTGTGGCGCGTCATCGAGGGCAAGGTCGTGCCCGCCTCCGAGGAGCTCGGCATCTCGCAGATCGTGTGGTCGCCGATGGCGCAGGGTGTGCTGAGCGGCAAGTACCTGCCCGGCCGGCCGGTGCCCGAGGGCTCGCGGGCGACCGACGACAAGAGCGGTGCGCGCTTCATCCAGTCCTTCCTCCGCGACGACGTGCTCGAGGCCGTCCAGCGGCTGAAGCCGGTCGCCGAGCAGGCTGGCCTGTCGATGCCGCAGCTGGCGATCGCGTGGGTGCTGCAGAACAAGAACGTCGCGTCGGCCCTGGTCGGGGCATCCCGGCCGGAGCAGCTCGCCGAGACCGTCAAGGCCTCGGGCGTCGTGCTCGACGCCGACACCCTCGCCGCGATCGACACCGCACTGGGCGACGTCGTGTTCAGCGACCCCGAAGACACCTACACGGTGTCGCCGAAGACCCGTATCGGCTGAGCCCGGCCATGCCGCACACGACCAGCGCCGGCGTCCTGCTCTACCGGATCACGCCCGAACCCCAGGTGCTCATCGCGCACATGGGCGGGCCGTTCTGGGCGAGCAAGGACGCCGGCGCGTGGTCGATCCCGAAAGGCGAGTTCGCCGCCGGGGAGGAGGGGGCGCTGGATGCCGCGCGCCGCGAGTTCCGCGAGGAGCTCGGCATCGATCCGCCCGAACCGCCGTACGCGGAGCTCGGCACGTTCGCCTACTCGTCGGGCAAGCGCGTCACGGTCTTCGTGGCCGACGGCACCGGCTTCGCGCTCGACGGAGTCGAGTTCGGCGAGTTCGAGCTGGAGTGGCCGCCGCGGTCCGGACGCACGGCGCGGTTCCCCGAGGTGGACCGGGTCGAATGGAGCGGTCTGGATGCCGCCCGCGAACGCCTGGTGAAGGGCCAGCGTCCGGCGATCGACGCGCTCGAGGAGCACCTCGCCGACGCCGCGTCCTCCGCGCGCTGACCGAGCCCGCGCGACACGAACCGGGTCTTGTGGCCGCCCCGCGGGCGGCGAAGACTGACGGGGGCCGACCCGATCGAGAGGAACCCCCATGGCTCACGGCGACATCACGCACATCGACATCCCGGTCAGCGACTTCGGCAGGGCGACCGCGTTCTACTCGGACCTCTTCGGCTGGCAGATCGCCGAGGTGCCGGGCTTCGAGGGCTACCCCATGTGGCAGGCGCCCAACCAGATCTCGGGCGGTGGCCTCGCTCCGCGTGAGGACGGCTTCACGCAGCCCCGCTCCTACGTCGAGGTCGATTCGATCGACGACGCCGTCGCGAAGGCGACGGCAGCAGGCGGCAGCGTGCTGCGCGAGAAGGGCGAGATCACGCCCACCAGCTGGTGGGCGGTCATCGCAGACCCCGACGGCAACGCGGTCGGCCTCTTCGAAGGCTCGATGGAGGGCTGAGAGCCCGTCCCCACCCGCCCGAGCCGGAGCCCGTCCCCGGCTCGTCTCACCGCAACTGCTGCACTTTCCTGCGAGAGCGCCAGTGGTTTGCGCAGCACTCGCAGGAAACTGCAGCAGTTGGCGGCCACGAGCGCTTGCGGTGCTCGGAGGGGACCGGTGCGCGCTCGGACGCGCCCCACCCGAGCCGGTCAGTCGCGCCGCCGAACGCGGTCAGTGGGCGGGGGTCAGCCGACGCGGAGCTGCTGCCGAGGGTGGATCGATGCAGGGACGGATGCCGCGGGCCGAGCGGGTGCGCCGCGCCCGGGGTCGCCGGGAGAGGCGACCGCGGGACTCTGCGCGGTGACGTCGACGAGGTCGCGCACGCGCACATCGCGCAGCGGGGGCTCGGCCCGCAGCCGCGCCCCGAGGGCGCGCACGAGCGGCGCGGGCGAGGTGGGCGTGAGGCCGGGCCCCACACCTCCGGGGCGCGAGCTGAGCGTGCGGCCGGATGCCTCGACCCGTGCCCCCGCGGTGAGCGTGCGGCCGGATGCCTCGTCCCCGGCGCGCGCGGCGAGGGTGTCGTCGAGTGCGGCGAGCAGGGCGAGGAGTGTGGTGTCGTGGCAGCGCGTGTCTTCCTCGCCGATCCACTCGAGGAGTTCGCGAGTGGTCCAATCGGAGAGGACTGGACTGCTGTCGTGGGCAATTGTGGCGATCGAGCGGAACATTGGACCAGAATGCGGTGCTATGACGACCGTTGACAGGGCCAATGAGCGGCTGGTGGACCACAGGGTGGCCCTCGGGGGCACGGTCGAGGCCTCGCGCCTCGCCGGACGGCTGGGGCGATGGGCTCATGGCGACGGCACGCTGACCGTGCGGCTGGCCCAGGCGATCGCCGCGCTCATCGAGGGCGGCGAGCTGCGGTCCGGCGACCGGCTGCCTGCCGAGCGCGCGCTCGCGGGCGCCATCGCCGTCTCCCGCGGAACCGTGGTCGCGGCGTACGGACTGCTGAGCGACGACGAGCTCGTCGAGCGACGGCAGGGCAGCGGCACGCGTGTGGCCGGACACCTGGGCGCGGCGGTGCCCGCGCGGGAGCGGTCGGCGCGGGGCGAGGGGCTGTTCTCGGCCGCGCCCTCCGGGATCGATCTGCTGCGAGCGGTGCCGGCGATGCCACAGCTCGTGATCGACCTCGTCGGCGCGCACACTCCCACGCTGGATCCGATCACGCTGGCCGAGACCGACCCCGCCGGTCTGCCCGTCCTGCGCGCCCGGCTCGCCGAGCTCTTCCAGGAGGAGGGCACGCCCGCGACCGCGGCGCAGATCCTCGTGACCCACGGCGCGCAGCAGGCCATCAGTCTGGTCGTGGACGAGCTCGTCTCGCCCGGCGACGTCGTGCTCACCGAATCGGTGACGTGGCCCGGGCTCGCCGACTCGGTGCGCCGGCGCGGCGGCCGTGTGCACGGAGTCACGATCGGTCCGGACGGGATCGACGTCGACGAGCTGGAGGCCGCGATCGTCGCGCTGCGACCGGTGCTCATCGCCGTCAATCCGCATCACCACAACCCGACCGGCACACGGATGCCCGCACCGGCCCGGCAGCGCGTCGCCGACCTGTCGGCCGAGTACGGCGTCCCGATGCTCGAGGACCGCGTGCTCGCGCACGTCTCGTTCGACGGCGTGGTGCCGCCGACCCTCGCGGCCCTGCGGCCCGACGCGCCGGTGATCGTCGTCGACTCGCTCTCGAAGTGGGCCTGGTCGGGGCTGCGGATCGGATGGGTGCGGGCGGACCCCGTCCTGGTGCGGCGCCTCCGCGGCGTGCGTCAGCTGGTCGACCAGTCGACGAGCGTGCCCGCGCAGCTGCTGGCGCTGGATCTGATCGACCAGGCGCGGGCGCTGCGGCTCGCCACGTCGCAGACCCACGCGGTCGCCTCCGCACACCTCCTCACGGCGATGGCGGAGCACCTCCCGGACTGGGATGTGGTCCCGCCGCGGGGCGGTCTGTCGCTGTGGGCGCGGTTGCCGCTGGGCTCGGCGACGGCGCTCGCCCGCGCCGCCGCGATGCGCGGCGTCTCCGTCGCGGGCGGCACCGAGTTCACGGCATCCGTCGTCTACGACGACCACATCCGCGTGCCGTACACCGCGCCGGAGGCTGTGCTGGGGGAGGGCGTGCGCCGGCTGGGCGA
>Ga0160448_100561_pt1 | contig 12621 bp, 7 predicted proteins | sample HID1973M_E1MG_FD_108269 | JGI IMG/M metagenome (GOLD analysis project Ga0160448, IMG submission 108269) | Enriched mosquito-associated microbial communities from UW Madison campus, WI, USA - HID1973M_E1 MG | ecosystem: Host-associated > Arthropoda: Insects > Digestive system > Unclassified ...
AATCTGTGATTCCGGTTGCCTGTGATTTGTCTACAACATTAGCGGTGTTTATGTCGTAGAAGTTTTTCTCAACAGCAATAGCATTGGGAATTCGGGTGCCGTTGATATTACCTTCCAAAGTTGCAGGGGGATAAATTTCTTGCTTTTGTTCATCTGTAAATACCGTGTGCACGTTCCCTAATTGATCGACATCTATGTGCTCTTTTTTAAAGGTGCATATTTACAGCTGCGCTATCTTTAATAACGGTTTTATTTTTCATAGCACGAGAGTCTTAAGCATCCCATAGAACCTGTTTAGTCATAGAAAGATACATGATCATTCTATTCCCATTTACGGTCGCTCACATTTTATTTACGTTCATGGGTTTTTTTCTTCATTCTTTGACTGCAATGATTTTTAATTACCCTTACAGATATTTACATTTGCGTTATCGCAGAAAATAAAGCGTTTTGATATTACATTAAACATTTCAATATGCCTATTGAGGAACTAAACAAACTTCAAACTTTAGATATTGCAAAACAAGTGGTATTCGCTTACCTTACCTGTGAAAGACTTTTTAATAACTATGCTTATTTCTCTAACAACTTTGATTTTGGTGAGCCCTCAGCTCTAAGAGAGGCTATTGATTTTCTATACCTCAATATTTTCGAAAAAAATCCAGATAAAAATAAAATCAACTTGCTCATAAAAGAAGTTGAAAAAAATACACCTGATACTGAAGATTTCAACACCATATTTGTCTCTTCTGCTCTCGATGCTTGCTCAGCATTATACCATAGTTTGCTTTTCCTCATTGATAAAGATTTCGCTAACATTTCTTATATATCTACTGCGGCAACAGACTCCGTAGATATGTATATTCAAGAAATAGATGGCCTTGATTTTAATGCGGATAAAAATTTTCAACAAAAAATAGATAATCACTCCTTAATGCGAAAAGAAGTTGCAATACAACAAGGAATAATTAATTTCCTTTGTAATAGTAGAACTTTTGATTATGGAGATGTACAGGTCTTGTTAGATCTTCAGGAAAATAATAAAAAAAGCAACCTTAATTTATAGTGTTGCTTTTCGTTTTTGAATTAATGATACTATTTGGGTTGCGTAATAATCGGCGGCTTTATATAAAGCTGATCGGAAGGAACCTTAATCGATAATGTCTTAAGAGGGCTGGCAGGGACTGCACCTGCATTGTTGATTGCCGTAGCACAGTTAGCACAAATAGGGCGGCTTGCCGCAACCGCATTTACTTGCATGCCATTTGCTGACGCATAATTTAATATGGTTGTCTCTGCATGTCCCTTACCAGTAACTGCTACCTCACCTGGTTGAAGTGCGGCTCGCTGAGCAGGTCTTAATTTTATTTCATTTGATGCGACTAAAGTCACTCCATTTCCTTCTGCTGTTGTGGCTGATGCAACCGCTGTTGTATTCATCCTTTGCGTAAACGGTTCTAATGTACTATGTATTTCAGTTGCTCTTGCAGCAAGATCAACTTCTGGTGCTTCTACCCATGACGTTCGCAAGGCATTAGTTTCAGCTGTGAACACTGCGCCTTCTCCAAAGCCTCCTGTCATGATACCAGTTAGAACCATAGGCACTGCTATTTTACCTGCTCCAACTGTCCCTTCAATCCAGGTACTTGGCTTTAATGCTTCTTTGCCTGCATCTTTTACAAACTGTTTTGGATCTGTACTACTTGTAATTCCTGCGCTACGCCACAACTCCTGTATAGAAAACTTTTCCAAGCCTTCTAGTTCCACATGGCTTGTCACATGGTTTTCACTAAAAGCGTAAGTACTATTATAAACGTATTTATCTGCTAATGGATCAATCTGCCAGAAACGTCCAGTTTGCGGGTCATCCATTCGGTATTTAAACTCATACATATCCAGCCCACTTCCATCACTAAACTCTTTATTTGCAAATTCTTGTCCTTGAAATTTCGTCTTATTTTCAGCGCCTCCAAAGCTTGCCGCCTTTGAAGATATCCCCGCCATAATTAGTCCAAACGGATAGTAATGACTCTCTTCCAATACCGGCCCTCTTGTATGCACCACCTGCAAGTTATCAAAGAATACAGCAACGGGGCTTTCGTTGCTAACGTACACGTAAAGATAACCGTTCTTTTGTACCGGTAGCTTTTGCAATTCGCTAAAATGGTCTTTTACTGCGTTGGCATTGCCGACGCGGCTATAGCCGGTTTTTACTACATTAAACTGTTCATCGAAGAACATGTAGTTGATGTATGCTTTGGGCGTTTGTGTGGTGCCGTTGTCGTTTCTTCCGCTTTCTGTTAGTTCGCAACACGATTATATTCTCACTCTCCTTTTGTTCATTTAGCTCCAGTCTCTTTCATTCCAATTAACCACTTTAAAACCGGCAAATGCCGCTGGCTTGCACCAGCGGCGTTTTTTATAATGATTGATCATAGCAATCTTAGGCACAAGGTTGGATAATAGCGAGACTTACCAGTACCCGCTTCTAAATTCTTTTATTTATCGTATACCTTATAGTCGACATCAAGCCCAATGATCCTAACCGAGCATTTTGAAACGCCATTATTATTACTTACGGTAAAATAGTAATCTTATGTTAACCACCAAGCCAATTTGACTAGAGAGACTTTGCAAATTAACTTTACTTTATAAAGGACCTCAAATCTCTGAGGTCCATATATAGCTTTAATATTGCTAACGATTTTGCCATCCCGATAAATTACTCTCCAATCAGAAACATCGCAGTCTCATTTTATTATAATATTTTTCAGGTCATCGCCTTGTACGTCGATATTATTACAATTGAAAACCGCTAATACGGCTCGATTCATGACAGTATCTGTATTCCGATATTTTCCTGATAACTTAATTATATATAGCGTTCCCAAACCTGCCAGTGATAAAGCAATTAATAAGATGATTATTTTTTTCATATTTTACTTTAACTCTAAAAATGTTACCACGGCGCAAAATCCATGAATACATTCCATGATAGAACAACGCCTAAAACTGACGAAACTATTAATAGCACCCATATCACCAACCTATTACTCTTTAAGAAAAAAGTTGAGAAAAAAGTAACTGCGAACCAATAAGGCACATAAACAAAAAACCGAGAAACCTTATAACAATAAGCATGGAATTTCATTCCTAAAAAAGACTCATCCATATCATACACGTTATGTCCTATTATTATCTTGTTCGCCATCAGGAATACTATTAATGCAATATTAATAGTTAGTAAACCTATTGTTGAAATTGACTTTATTTTCATAATTATTTTCCGTTCCAATTTTTAAAGTTCCACCGTGCTCCATGAATAAAACTGCGGTTCAACAAGCCTGGTTTATTTGTTTTCAAACTCGTATTTGAATAATCGCCAGTGGCTCTTGAATAGTATCCTTGTTGAGTTTTTTGTCCGCAATAAGACCCAAACCCGCATGGATCGGCACCACCCCCTCCTTGATTCCCTTGATAAATTACTATTGCTCTGCTTGTATTAGAAGATACTACTTGAGTGTGATTTGTTATACCAGGATTGTTTTCATTGTGGAGCAACAAATCCCCCGGTTGTACATTATTCTTGTCTACAGGAACTGTGTTGTTTGGAAGATCTGATGCAGCAGTCGTTGCCAAAGCAGCACATTTAAAATCATCAGCATTATCATAGGTATTTCCTGAGGCTGAAAGATTCCCAGTCCCATTTTGAATCACCAAAGGAAGCCCATTTTGGGAAGCAAAATCAATAACAGTTGCCAAGGCTAGGTCTTCGCATGTGTATCGTTCTTTATTCTTATAAGCCTGTTGAATTCGATTGCTTACAAACGTTCGGAAATCGCTGATCATTTGATCGCTCCATTCTTTGGTAATAGGCCAAGCGCTATCACCCTTAATATCTATATAACGCATTGGATTGTTTCTTGAGTATAAATATGACGATTGGGAAGGGAAGCTGTCCGTCATTCGATCTTGAATATGGAAGCGTCCAAGCTGTCCATCATAAAATCTGTTATCAAAATCCAACCACTCTAATCCACTGCCATCACTAAACTCCTTCCTTTGCTCTTCCTTGCCATTGTATTTAAAATGATTCTCAGGCTTTCCAAACTCGCTCGCTCTTGAACTTATCCCTGCCATAGTTAAGCCGAACGGATAGTAGTGATTCTCCTCTATTATCGGCCCTCTTGTATGTACCACTTGCAAATTATCAAAGAACACTGCAACAGGACTTTCGTTGCTAACGTACACGTAAAGATAACCGTTCTTTTGTACGGGCAGCTTTTGTAATTCGCTAAAATGATCTTTTACTGCGTTGGCATTACCTACACGACTATAGCCAATCTTTACAACATTAAACTGTTCATCAAAGAACATGTAATTGATGTAGGCTTTCGGTGTTTGGTTGGTGCCATTGTCGCTTCTTCCACTTTCTGTTAAACCATTCGTTATCGCTTGTGTAATGGCATTATTGCCGCTTAAATCGGCAAGTGCTGCTTTACCTGCCGCCACACCACCACTTAACAAACCTGTTAAAATACTTGCAACCGGTACGCTATAGTTTTGTTGGGTATTGTTTTGGAAGTAATAACTCTTGCCTAAGATGTTGATTGTATCGCCACTCATTACTTTGGCAGTAAAACTTAAGCCGGTTACGCCGCCGCTGCTGGTCGCTTGCAGCTTGTACAACTTGGCACTATTGGCTGTTTTGTTGCTGTAGTCATTTTTGTATTCTATGCTATTCGTGTTTTGATAATCTGTGATTCCGGTTGCCTGTGATTTGTCTACAACATTAGCGGTGTTTATGTCGTAGAAGTTTTTCTCAACAGCAATAGCATTGGAATTCCGGTGCCGTTGATATTACCTTCCAAGGTTGCAGGGGGATAAACTTCTTGCTTTTGTTCATCCGTCAGCACCATCCTTACATTACCCAAGTGGTCTTTCAGGAAGTAATCGAAAGCAAAGTTTTGAGTGGTGAGTTGTGGGTTTTGAGTAATGCGGATGCGACCTTCTTCGTGGGCGACAAATTGTAAAGTGTCATCTTGAAACACTGCTCCACCGAGATACAAAGTTGTTTTTGTGATTGTTCCTTCTGTTACAATCTTCTTCAACTTATTGCCGGCGGCATCGTACACATATTCAACTGCTCCTTTGTCTGTCGTTATTTTTTGCGGCAGATTTAAGTAGTTGTACGTAATGCCCTGAATGTTCTTGTTATTGTCCAGTCTCAAATTGCCATTGCCGTCATAATCATAATCCTTTATGCCTTTAATGCTGTATTTAAAATCTCCCAAAGTACTGCTGGCATCATTTGCAGTATCGGTTACTTTGTTGAGCTTGTTGGTGCCGGCAATGTATTCATAACTAAGCTGGTCAACGGGCGTACTGCCGGAGCCTTTCAACCCCATTTGATTCATGGTTTTGATGTTGCCGTTGTCATCATAACTGAGATTGCTTACTGAATAATCAACTTTGGCATTTTTATTAAACCCGTTACTGGTGTACTGGTTAAAGTCTGCCCCTGTTAAGCGATTCACTGCATCGTAGGCAAAATCATATTTGCGTAGTTCACCGCTTCCTTTGGTTTTCCAGATCGTGCCAGCTATATTGCCGTTTAGTTGAGGAGAGAGGTAGGTAGTTTGAGGGATAGCCGTTTCCGTTTTGTCGTAACCAAGGTCGTAACCAAAATAGTGCGTGATGCTGGTGGTGTTTGTTGCATAATCGCGATTGGCACCGAGCATCCAGCCACGAATGTTGTAATCGTACGTGAGGCTTTCTAGTCCGGCTCCGCCAGCAGGAGAGTATTCCGGTGCCAGTTTTTTCTTTTTCAGTTGACCCAGCGCATCGTACTCATTTTGTACGATTGTCGTTTCTGTATCCGTCAATCCGGCTTTGCTTACTTTCTTTTTAATGCTCGCCACTCTGCCAAGATCATCATAATTGTAAGTAGTGAGCAGTTCCATGCTTTGGGCATTAGCGCCTTGCTTGTCCAGCTTTTGCAAACTGCGCAGCGGTTTACCGGCCCAACTGTATTGAGTGGTCATTACATCTGTACCACCGGTGGCGTTGGAGCCTTGCACTTGTATTACACGGCCCTTATCGTCATAAAGGTTCACGTTAGCTGTATATTGGTCAGTGCCAAGTATGCGGGTACGCGTCCATGTGACGAAGCTTTTGGTTTTGTCGCTGGCTTTTATTTCCTGCGCGTAGTCGGGCGCTGCGTTGTAACTAGTAATGAAACCCTCGTTCGTATAAGGCGATATAGATGCCATCAGGCCGGTTGGCAGGCTGCTATAGTCATCATAATGCGTTTGGGTCAGTACGTCAAATGTGGTGCCGGGCGGCAAGGGGTTGCAGCTTACATTCACATTAATAATCGTCGTAATTCCTCCGCCATTGGCGGTACCGCTAACGATCTCTGCTATAAATTCATCACCACTGGTAAAGTTATCATCTAAAACAATGGTACTGGTTGCCTGGTTATCACCTGTTACTCCTTGCGTATTTAGCACAAGATCAGCAGCCACATTCGAGGAGCCGGAGGTTGCTCCGGTCTGTATTTGCAGCGGTGTTTCCGTTTGCGTTTGTGCCTTTACCGACGCCTGCAAAGACGTGAATGTGCCACTATAGTCAATAAATCCTGTAAGCAATGGACGGTTCAGTACATCATACAAAGTCGTTAACCATTTGCTGTCTTTACGCATATTGGAATCCTGCGTCATTACCAATCTGTCACGCTGGTCATACACCATGTACACTTCTCCTGCTCCCGGCACTTTCTTCATGATCATGCGATTGCGCTCATCGAACTCATAACGAAAGCATTGTTCGTTGAGGAGGGTAGGTGTCAGTTTATAGTTGTTGGCAGTTAGCGCTTTTACACCTTCGGGCTGGATAACACACCGGAGATTGTTTAGATCATCATAGATGTAATAAGTACAAATCCAGGCGTCATTATTTCCTTGTATTTTTTTTAAAATAACAAGTCCTTGTTTGTCCTTAAATTCTATTGTTTGTTGACCGTTCTCGTCTATTGTTACTGTTTTATGGAGCTCTCCGGGGTCATAGACCTTTGAAGTTGAATAGGAGCTAAATGTTCCGGCATTGTTTGCGTCTGTCACGTTCCAGATCCTTACCGCATCGGCAGCGGTATTGCTCAGGTATTTCGTTTCCACACCTTTGTTATTGCCCACCCAGTTATTGCCCGGTGCCAACTGTTTTTCTACACGGTTGAGCGGTGATGCTTCGAAATTTGTTTGGCCGTAATAAAATGTTTCATGCTGCCCTGCAAGCTGTGCGTCGTAAAATCTTTTCTCTTGCGAAAATGCATCGAACTTAAATTGACCGTCAGCCATATTTGAAGCGAAGGGAAGGAAGTGTAAGCTTTCGCGACCAAATTGATCGTAATATACAGGGCTTACCAAGTCGGTTGCAATGCCGCCTGTAACCTGTGAACCCTGCTTTACTACTGTTTGCAATGGGCGGCCAAGACCATCGAAATATTGCGTGGAAAATAGAATCTCATCTGCTTTTTTTCCAGTTTGAACTATGTCTGCAGGATTTTGCAAGGGAATTTTTACGTCCCACGCAGTTATATAATTTACTGGTATACTATAGGAATAAGGAGATGGTAGTTCCTGAGCCTTTAGTATGTTTATAAGCAAGAATGTATTGAGAATAAATAATAACTTCTTTTTCATGTACCAATATTTTTATCAGGAGCCTAATTTTAATTGTAGCTTAATTTTCGATAACAGTTCCACTTAGTTTACAAGGAGATGAGCTATGTTCATGAAAATCGGCGGATACGGACCCATCACTCCATAGGTAGTGATAAGTGCAACTGTAATAATTACCGTGTGCATCACCTATATAAAGGGAATTGGTGTATACTTTACCTCCTGTTTCACATACGCCTTTGATCCATTGCTGCCCGGCGCACGTACAGTTTGAACAGAAGCCGCTGTTTTCTTTTTGCCCGGCAAAATCGTAGTATATTTTCTTTATGATATTTTTATCTTTGTCTTTTATGTAAGACAATCTTCCTAAACCATCATATTCATAATAGGTAGTATTACCATTAGCGTCCGTTTCGCTGGTCATACCAATAAGAGGGCTGTATGTATACGTGGTTACTAATGCACCAGGGAGCGTACGCAGTTTACCTAACTCATCTCTTAAGGTTTGGTCATTTGACGGAGCATTTATGATGGCCGTATTAATTTGGGCTGCAGCTGTAGTATAATCTATCCCGGTTATTTTTGCAATGGGATATTGACTACCATATCCCCAAATGATGGAAGTAGTTACGCCATCTTTAGACTTGAATTGTTGCAGGTTTCCAAATTTGTCATAAGATTCGCAGGAAATTTGTTTTTCTAAATCTTTGCCGGACCAAGACTTTTCTGTACTGGAAATTGCTATTATTGTTTTATTATTCCAATAGTCATAGGTGGTCTTTTCTTTCGTCAACACTTTTTCTATTTCATCGGTTTTCAGGGAAGTATTTTTTTCAATGACAGGCCCTATCATATTCTTTTTTTCCATGTCACTATATATTGGCACTGCGGCAAAGTCAGAAGGATAACTTAATTTTTGTGTTATCACTTCACCCTTACTTAATCTCGTCGTTACATTAGTAGCTTGTCGGTTGTTGTTATATTGATAGTCGGTTGTATTAAAGAGCCCAACAGACCCGTCTTTGCTATAAATAGTCTCAGTCTCTTTCGAAGGCAGCAAAGAATAAGTATAGTAGCCGTAAGCTGTTCCTTCTTCATACTTTGCTGCGCTACCGGGACATAAATTGTTCCAGGAGGCTTTTAAAGATCGAACAAACTCGGTATTTTTATTCAATGGAATATATTCGATCTCTTTGCGTGATATTATACTGTTGCTTGAATTGAAACTTGTCTCTCTAATTAATTTTCCACGTTCCTCTTCAAGTGAAATATGCGGTTCATAGGGGGTTCTGGAAATTTGTAATACAGTTGTAGGCTCATCATTATGTCCATTATCAAAATTGGAAAATTCGTATTTTTTATAACCATTACCTTCTTGTTTTTCAATCACCTCTGTATAGCCTATATGTGATCCAGAGCTATTCAGACAAGCAGGAAGAACCGATATGGAAGCAAATTGAGATTGCGAGTACGTATAGTCTTTTTCATTAAACGAATGAACCCTGTAATCTTTGAAATAATATTGAGCTTGTCCTCCCAAGACACCACTTGACATGAGCGATCCAGTATCATTATTATTCTCGTATTTTTTAACGTAGAAAAAGGATTTCTTTTCTGCACTATTTGCATTAAAATTCTCAATCTCTTTTATTCTTAATCCTCCCGCTAGAGTGTTGGAATTAAAATTAAGGTCTACACCATCTGATCGATTAATGTTTAACCTCTTAGAATAATAGTGTGGTTAATACGAAAATTTACTATACCCGCCTGTAGGATAAGTGATTTTATTCAAAGTGCCTGCATATAAAAACTGCGCGTCAGGTTCCCTATAGTTATAGTAAGCTTCTGCATCATCGATCCTGGCGTACTTCCCATTATAAAATCCCCAATGATCTACTCTATTGGAGAGATATTTGGGAAGGAGTACCGACGTGTCGTACTCAAACAAATATGGCGGCTTGGCAATACCATTTGTTCCAATCTCTTTGACTGACAAAAGAAATAACCGTTCGTCATTCTTATTGTTATAAGTTAATTCAAAACTTTTTATCGGCTGCTGGGAATTGTTTTCAATTACTATTTTATCTAATTTTCTCCACTGTAATTTTTCCATGCATTGCGGATATAGATAATTTTGCTTTTCAAGAAAATATAAAAACCATCCATTTCTTCCTCCCCAACCTCCTGCATCTTGAAAGGCATAGAATGAGTGCCGATAAACCAATTCATCATAGCGAAGCTCATTGCTCAGCGAGCTTTGAAATTTGACAACTGCATGACTTGATTTTATTTCTTTGACATACACAGGAGAAACCAAAACGCCCGAATAGTAGTTGTCAACTACATTCGACCAACTTGAAGAATGGCACTCTGAATAAACTGCAAATGGATTTCCAGAATGCCCGTAGTCTGTCTTTGATCCCAAATTGTAACCGGGCGCTAAGTACATCTGGTTAACAAAGTCACCCCGTTCATATGATAAACTTATTTCTGACCCATTAGGACCGATAATCTTTGTTAAGAACCACGCATTTGCGGTCCAATTATCTCTCTCTTGATTAAAAAATGAAATGCCATATTCGATGGCGTTCACATCATTGCCAAATACATATTTAGAACCATCTTCTGTAATAATTGTAAACCCGCTAAAACTAGTTCTCTGGCCCTGATCCTGAATATAAGGACTGGTAAATGGCACATTTAGAAAAGTATTATCAAAAATGACTTTTATTGGCTTATCACATTTAACCTTCCACTTTCCTTCGTGGGACCAATAAAACTTCCCTTGATAGTTGCCGAAACTGAAATTAAACTCGTCGGGTTCGGTATCCTTTTTCACATCTTGTCTCGCAACAGTTTGCATAAAAGGAATCTGATTCCAATCGGATCTATTTAAACTATTGGCATTAAAGTAATAACCGGCTTTTCCTCCCTGCAGCACTCGATCATTGTCATACTCATCCATTATTCCGTTAACAGTCCTGTAAATTGCTCCACCAAATTCTAAGTTCCAATTTAATCCCGCCCAACCAGGATGCATATCAACTCTTACCCCTGACGCATGATAATTCAATGAAACAGGCATACCAATTTCTCTTTCTTTAAGCGTATAAAGAGGTATATTAATAGTAGGCGTGCCGGTAAAGTATGAAACCGGCACTTCCGTAAATAAACCCAGTGTGGATACGTTCGGTGATTGTATATTATTAGGCAACCAGCGTATTTGCCCCGAGCCACTTATGTTTTTTAAATTCAATAAAAGAAAAATCATTAACCCTTTTGTCAACATATTTCCTGTTTCAAATATGCTTTTTATATATTTTACTAATAATCTTACCATATCTTTTACAGATTAGACTTCTTTAGTTATTGTTTAATTTTTGATCCAGGAACTTTATTTTTTTCTCTTGCTCTTCATTTTTCCTTTTCAATTCTATCACATACAGCGTCAACTCCTCCACCTTTTTCAACAACAACTTTTGAATGTCGCCAATATCTTGTCCATCCTTCTCAATTGCAGCAGCAGAAGGCATTTCAGGCAAATGTTTATTTACTTTAATAAAAGCTGAAATAGAATCTAAAGAAGGGAGTTTGTAAGAAGGCTCGAAAACGTAGTCTGGCCAGCCGGATTGTGTTACTATTACTTTTTTCGCTCTTATATTGCCGTTCACTGAAAGTTTTTCTGATGGTGTTGCTGTACCAATACCGACGTTGTTATTTGCGCTGTTGATCATCATCGCAATGTTGCCCGTGTATAACGCATCTTGTGAAACTGCCCCCGTAGGTCTCGTATAAAACAGTATTGAATTTTGGTAAGGTTGCTGATTGCCGGGAATAATAATAGCAGCGCCAGACATTGTAGAGTGTGTCTTAGCCATGTACAGTTGCTTATTTCCGGCGATATAGACATTTGACGACATGATTACAGACGCCGCATTTTCGGAGCCAAAATTTGCATAGTTCTTTGCAGATGTATAAACGTCCCAAGCCCCAAAGCCTGTGTTCCAGGAGTAAACTTGTCCAACAACATCAAGTTTAGTTTGAGGTGAAGTAGTTCCAATGCCTACATTTCCACTAGAAGGGAACGTATTTTGTGCAGACACCGAATGGCAGATAACACCATAAACAAGAACTGTCATAAATGCTTTTTTCATACTAGAGTATTTTATTTTTTATCGCGTTTAATTTTTACTTGGTTTTATATTATTCGGAAACGTAGATTACCTCACAAACCCATACCGACTCTAAACTTCAGCGGTTGACTCACCGGCACTTGCCGCTTCCACAAAAAGTCATACAACAGCTGCACATTACTCGCACGCTTGCCGGCTTTTACTTTTTTGCTGATGCCAAGCAACGCACTTTGCTGCCATATGTTTACATTGGAGTGTAGTTCATGGAGACTTTTGAATGATTGCATGTAGTTGTATTCCGCACCGCCCGACACCCAAATCGATCCCTTGAGTTTTATGTCGAGAAATGCGCCCATGTTTACACCTTCGCTGGTGAAGCGAATGTCTTTAATCGGATGTCCGAAACCCGCTTTCCACGCTGCTTTCACGCCCACGGTGCTTTTGTCGGAGAGCTTATACGCAAGTGAAAGTCCTATATCAGTAATGGCAGGAAGCCACTTGCTGCTTCCTCCACTTTGAATAATGATGCCCGGCTCGAGTCTTTGCAGGAATGTTTTTGTCTTTTGAGTTTTAGGAGTAAAGTCTGGCATATCGATGTCGCTGTTCGAACCACCGATTTTGTTGGCTTTATCTTTTAATGCGTTAAGTTGTTGTTGTGCCGCCTGCATGGATTGATCCAATGGATTGCCTGCTCCAACTGCAGCGCCAGTGGAGGGTAGAGTAGTAGCGCCTAAGCGTTCCTGTAAAATGGATTGTACACTCGCTCTTGTTTGCAGGCCGGCGATTGCGCTGGCGGGATCGCTGCCGGT